>Ga0302314_10009168_pt1 | contig 17544 bp, 19 predicted proteins | sample III_Palsa_N2_3_FD_200533 | JGI IMG/M metagenome (GOLD analysis project Ga0302314, IMG submission 200533) | Peat permafrost microbial communities from Stordalen Mire near Abisko, Sweden - III_Palsa_N2_3 | ecosystem: Environmental > Terrestrial > Soil > Palsa > Peat permafrost | place: Sweden...
CCACCGAGCCTGACTTCGCCCCACGCCACAGCCTCGACGGTGCAAGACTGGTCGAACTGTTTGCGTGGAGCGAGGAGGAATTCCTCAAGCGCACCGAAGGCATGGCGATCCGGCGCACTGGTTACGAAGGCTGGCTGCGCAATATCGCGGTGGCGCTGGGCAACGCGCCCTCATCCGCTGAAGTAACTGACGCGTTGCTGTCCCGTCAGGGGCATGCCTCCGACGTGGTGCGCGAACATGTGCAGTGGGCGCTGGACAGACATCGGCGCTGAGGCGCCTGCGATGGATCAGGCGCCACGACTACGGCTCAGCGGAACCTGATCAGGCAGCCGCCATCTGCTTGGGAATCGAGCGGTTGGTGTGCGAGATGCCATTGTTGGCATCAGCGTAGACCAGTGTCGGCTGGAACTGCTCCAGCTCTGCCTCCGACAGCTGCGCAAAAGCAGCGATGATGATCAGATCACCCGGCTTCGCGCGATGCGCGGCACTGCCGTTCACCGAGATGATGCCGGAGCCTTCTTCGGCACGCAGCGCATAGGTGACGAAGCGCTTGCCGTTGTTGATGTTCCAGGCGTGGATCTGTTCGTACTCGCGGATACCCGAGGCATCCAGCAGCAAGCCGTCGATCGCGATCGAGCCTTCGTAGTGCAGCTCGGCGTGGGTCACCGTCGCGCGGTGGATCTTGGCCTTGAGCATGTTCAGGTGCATGACGTTCTTTCCAGCAGGGACAGCCTGCAAAGTTGGCAATTATCGAACCGATGACGTTGCACTGCAACATCATCGATGCCCATACCAATATGCGGCTGCCTCAATCGAACAGCAAGTTGTCGATCAGCCGGGTATTGCCCAGGCGCGCCGCGATCAGGGCGATCAGGCCATCGCGCTGGCCCTCGGCCGGCTCGGCCAGATCCTCGGCGCGGCGGATCACCGTGTAATCGGGCACGAATCCGGCACGCATCAGGCGTGCCGCGGCGACCTGCTCCAGCGCACGCCAGGCATGGCCCTTGCCGAGCAATTCACGCATCTTCAGCAAGGTGTCGTGGATCAATGGCGCGCGTGCACGTTCCTCGGCGGACAGGTACTGGTTGCGCGAGCTCAGTGCCAGGCCATCGTCCGCGCGCAGGGTCGGTGCGGCCATGACCATCACCGGCAGCGAGAGATCGCGGACCATCCGCTCGACCACCTTCAGTTGCTGGAAGTCCTTCTGGCCGAACACGGCCACATCCGGCTGCACCAGGTTGAACAACTTGCACACCACGGTAGCCATGCCGTCGAAATGCCCGGGGCGGTGCGCGCCTTCCAGCATGTCGGTGATCTGCGGCACATGCAGGCTGACACTGTCTTCCGCACCAAACGGATAAAGAGTAGCCACGTCCGGCGCGAACAGCAGGTCGCAATCCTGCTCGGTCAATGCCGTCTGATCTTGCAGCAAGGTGCGCGGATAGCGCTCGAAATCCTCGTTCGGACCGAACTGGGTGGGATTGACGAACACGCTGGCGACCACCCTGTCGGTGCGCGCCCGTGCCAGCTTGACCAGCGACTGGTGGCCCGCATGCAGGTTGCCCATGGTCGGCACGAAACCCACCGTCTGGCCCTTGCTGCGCCAGCCACGGATGGCGGCGCGCAAGGCGGGTGCATCTTGGACGGTCTGCATGCTGCGCTAACTCGCTGATCAGTTGAAACAATGCTCGGGCGCCGGGAAGGCACCACTGCGCACATCTTCGGCATAGGCGGCGATGGCCGCCGCCACTGAATCGCGACCGGCCAGGAAATCCTTGCTGAACTTCGGTCGCTTGCCCGGCGTGATACCGAGCATGTCATGGATCACCAGCACCTGCCCGTCGCAATGCGGGCCGGCGCCGATGCCGATGACTGGGATATTCACCGCGGCACTGATCCGTTCGCCGAGGCTGGATGGCACGCCCTCGAGCACCAGCAGATCCGCGCCGGCCGCCTGCACTGCCAGCGCCTCGGCCATGATGTGATCGGCCGCTTCCTGCTCGCGACCCTGGATGCGGAAGCCGCCAAATTTGTGCACCGACTGCGGCGTCAGCCCCAGATGTGCGCAGACCGGAATCGCGCGTGCAGTCAGGGCAGCAATCGCCTCGAGGATATGTGCTGCGGCGCCCTCGATCTTTACCATCGCCGCACCGCCTTCACCGACCAGCCGGGCGCCGGCCTCCAGCGTATGCGCAACATCGCGATCGGCCATGAACGGCATGTCCGCTACCAGCAGGGCCGACGACAACCCACGGGCCACCGCGGCGGTGTGATAGACCATGTGGTCGAGCGTCACCGGCAGCGTACTGGCATGACCCTGCACCACCATGCCGAGCGAATCGCCGACCAACGCAATGTCGACCCCGGCCGCGTCGAGCTGCCAGGCAAGACTGGCGTCATAGGCGGTCAGCATGACGATGCGTCGCCCCTGCGCCTTCATCGCGTGCAGGCCTGGCACGGTCACCGGCTTGCGTTCGGGGGTACTGGCGTTTTGCACGTACACGGTGATTCCTGGGTAATGGCAGGCGTCGATTATCCGGCGCGCCGCGAGAAAGGCTCAAGGCAATCTTTCGCAACCGGCAAGATCGAGCCGTGCCAGCAGTTCCGCCACCGCGCCCTGTCCGGGCAACTGCAGTGCCGGTGCAAGATCGTTCAGCGGCAGCAGCACGAAGGCGCGCTCGGCCATGCGAGGATGCGGCAAGGTCAAGCGGGCATCGTCAAGCTGGACACCTTCGACATGCAGCAGATCCAGGTCCAGCGTGCGCGGTCCGTTGCGTTCAGCGCGCACGCGGCCGGCGCCCCGTTCGATGTCCAGCAGCGCATCAAGCAGCGCGTACGCCGACAGCGCAGTATCCACCTGCACTGCTGCATTCACGAACGGTGGTTGTTTCAGCACGCCCCACGGCGGCGTCCGGTACAAGCGCGAACGCCGCAGCAAACGGGTATCCGGCAGGCTCGCCAGCTTGTCCATGGCATCGAGCACCTGCTGCTGCGGATCGTCCAGATTGCTGCCCAGCGCGATATAGGCCAGCGTCACATGGAACCCGGCTTGTCGCCCGGCCGACGTCGACGCCTTCGCGGACGCGGTGCCTTGCTGGCCACGGGCGCGGGCATGTGGTCACTGGCACTGCCACCACCACCGGCTGGCAGCGCCGCCGCCAGCACCTCCTGCGGCAACTGCTGCGCATGCGCCCACCACTGGCCCAACTCGCGCATTGCCGGCGATTCATCCGCGCGCAACAGCAGGAAATCAAATGCTGCGCGAAAGCGCGGATGGGTCATCAGGCGGAATACCCGTTTGCGCTGGATCTGTTCGAAACGCGGCTGCAGCGACCAGATCTCCTCCATAGTGAAGGTGAAGCGGCGCGGGATCGCCACCCGCTGGCACTGCTCGCCCACCACCTGTGCGGCCGCACGTGCCCACGCCTCAGTGCTGTCCTGGCCTCGCGCGATCCAGTGGTGCGCCACGTCGCGTACCTCGCCCCACAGCAGCACCGCAAACAGGAACGCCGGGGTGACCGACTTGCCTTCGGCGATGCGCGCATCGGTGTTCGCGAGGCCATGCTCGACCAGCGAACGCAACGCTTCATCGCCGCGTTTGAGCGCCCGCGCGGTCACCGGAAACAGGAATTTCAGCAGACCGCACTGCTCCAGCATGCGGAAGCTCTTCAGTCCGTTGCCACTCAGGAACATCTTCAGCGATTCATCGAACAGCCGCGCCGGCGCGGCATCGGCCAGCAAGGGCCCGATGCTCTCGAACGGCGCCATCGCGGCAGCGTCGATGCGCATGTCCAGCTTGGCCGCCAGCCGCGCGGCGCGCAGCATGCGCACCGGATCTTCGCGGTAACGGGTCACCGGATCACCGATCAACCGCAGTACGCGATCCTCGAGATCCTGCATGCCGCCGACGTAATCGCGCACCGAGAAATCGCTGATGTCGTAATAAAGCGCATTGGCGCGGAAGTCGCGGCGTATCGCGTCTTCCTCGATCGTGCCCCAGATATTGTCACGCACGATACGGCCATCGACGATGTGGCGGTCGCCCTCGCCGCCCTCCTCACCAAGGCCGCGGAACGTGGCCACCTCGATGATCTCCGGCCCGAACACCACGTGTGCCAGGCGGAAGCGCCGGCCAATCAGGCGGCAGTTGCGGAACAGCTTCTTCACCTCGTCCGGCGTCGCATCGGTGGCGACGTCGAAGTCCTTCGGCTGCAGGCCCAGCAGCAAATCGCGCACCGCGCCACCGACCAGATAGGCCGCGTAGCCCGCCTCGTTCAGGCGATACAGCACCCGCAGCGCCGCCTTGCTGATGTTCTTACGGGAAATGGTGTGCTGATCGCGCGGAATGATCCGCAGCGCTGGCGTGATGTCAGTCCTTGATTCGAGGTTCAAGCGGTCAGAATCCTTGTGTGGCAAAGCCACCCTGATGTTCAACGAGTCGCGATGCCGGGCACCGCGCGTGCTTCGAACGGTAGATATCGTTGTATGCCAAGCATTGCCGGGCGAAACAATTCCGTTATACTAACGCGCCTCGCAAGAGAACGCTCCCTTCGTCTAGTGGCCCAGGACACTGCCCTCTCAAGGCGGGAACACGAGTTCGAGTCTCGTAGGGAGCACCATTTGTTTATGCGATCGTCCGTGATCGCGGCAGCCGGCGCGACGGGTGGCGGCTTGCAGTCCTCGCCAACGTGTGAAGACCAGAAGCGGCCATCCATGGCCACACTCTTCATGAAAACCACCGAAGACCGCCAATGACTTTCGTCGTCATCGACAACTGCATCAAGTGCAAATATACCGATTGCGTTGAAGTCTGCCCGGTCGACGCCTTTCATGAAGGCCCCAATTTCCTCGTGATCGATCCGGACGAGTGCATCGACTGCACCTTGTGCGAACCGGAATGCCCGATCAACGCGATCTATCCGGAAGACGACGTGCCGGCAGGTCAGGAAGCTTTCGTGGCGCTCAACGCCGAGTTGGCCAAGGACTGGCCGGTGATCACGGAGCGCAAGGACAGCCCGGCCGACGCCAAGGACTGGGAAGGCAAGCCGGACAAGCTCAAGCTGCTGCAGCGCTGAATCCCACCATTCATAAACAAGAACGCCGCCCCGAGGGCGGCGTTCTTGTTTATGGCGCTTGAGCGCTTACTTGCCCAGGTGCGACTTCAGCGTGTCGATCACCTTGGCCACGGCCGCAGCATTACCCTGCGCGCGAATCTCGCTGGCATTCGTGCCGCTGCTGCCGATGCTGACCTGCACCGGGTACGAAGAACCGCTCGACGCACTGCTGGAATCGCTCTTGTCGTGACTGAAGATGCGGCTGAAGAAGCCTTTCTTCTTCTGCTGCTGCGCGATGGCACTCGGCACATTGAGCGTATAGCTGTGGGTGGCATCGTCATGGCTGGCGACCTGACCCAGGCTACCACCCTGCAATATCGTACCCACCTTGCTGTAGGTATTGTCGACATTGTCGGCTGTGACGAAACCATCGGTTATCTGGGCGCTGCCGCCATTCACACCGGCAATCGCACCGTTCGAGGTCGGCTGATTCGCGCCTGGCGGCGGAATCACCAATGCATCGCTGGTGGAAGGGCGGTCCAGGGTTGGCGGAATCTCCAGTGGCGATTCCTGCTGGGCGGTGTTCCACGCCTTGTGCGAGCGGAACATGCCGCAGCCGGAAAGCAGCAGCCCGCTGAGGGCCACGGCCGACAAGGCCACGAGAAGCGAGGTTTTCTTCATGTAATGGGATTCCGTAAGTAAATCAGGCAACCGGTCAGCCGGCCGCAGTCGCCAAGGATGCCAGACTGGACAGCGCTTGGTGCAATCGGGCGCGATCCGGACCGTCGTTCAGTTCAACCAGGGGCAATCTCGGCAACGCCAGACCCAGCCCCAGCAATGGCAGGCCCGCCTTGACCGCGATCGGGTTCGGCGCACAGTTGAGCGCCTCTACCAATGGCTCAAGTATCGCATGACACCGCGCCGTGGCGGCATGATCGCCAGCCACAGCCGCATCGCACAATGCCCGAAAAGCCTGCGGCGCCAGATTGGCCACCACCGAGATCGTACCGGCCGCACCCGCCAGCATGGCTTCGCCGGCACTGCCATCGTCACCGGACAGATAGACGAAATCCGCGCGAACAAGTTCCGCCAGCGCCGAAATCCGTTCGCGATCAGCGCGAGCCTCCTTGATACCGATGATCGCCGCATGCTCGCGCAGCTGGGCAACGGTTTCCGGCAGCAGGTCGCAACCTGTGCGGCTGGGCACGTTGTAAAGCAGAACCGGCAGGTCACCGTGTTCGGCCACTTCGAGGAAATGCCGGCGCAGGCCTTCCTGGGTCGGGCGCACGTAATACGGCGTCACCACCAGCGCTGCATCAGCCCCCAGCACCCTGGCGCGACGGGTCAGCGCAACGGTCTTGGCCGTGCCGGCCTCGCCGGTACCAGCGATCACCGGCACCCGGCCTGCCACGTGTTCGACCGCAAACGCCAGCAGCCGATCGAACTCGTCGTGCTCCAGCATGTGTGCTTCGCCGGTGGAACCGGCCACCACCAGTGCCTGCGTGCCACCAGCAAGCTGATAGTCAAGCAATCGACCAAACGCCAGCAAGTCGAGTGCGCCATCGGCAGCGAACGGGGTTACCAGCGCGCAGATGCTTCCGCGAATGTTCAAGACTCGATTCCGCTCCAGATCAAGCCGTGCATGTTACTTGCCGGCTTGCGAGACGGGCAAGTAAGCTCGATCGGAGTAATCTCATCGTTTCCGCATCAGCGGCATGACGCCACAGGTAGAACCTTTGAAACCTACTTCCGTCTCTTCTGCCACGGTTGCGCGCCCGGGCAACGATAACCAGCTGCTGATCCAGGCGCTCACGCCGGCGAACAAGTCGCCGCTGCTGGCACTGGCCAAGCGCATCGCCGATGCCGGCTGCAATCTTTCCGAGTCACGCGTGTCGACGATCGGCACGGAGATATCCCTGATGTTGCTGGCCAGCGGCGCGTGGGATGCATTGGCCAAGCTGGAAACCGCCGTGACCAAGCTGGCCCGCGACGAAAGCCTGCGGCTGGTGCACTACCGCACCGGGCCACGCGAGAACAGCTCGCACCTGTTGCCGTACCTGGTGGAGGTGGTGGCCGCCGACCGGCCCGGCATCGTCGCGCGCATCGTGGAGTTCTTCACCCAGCACGGCATCAGCGTGGAACAGCTGAATTCCACCCGCTACCAAGCGATGCAGACCGGCGCGGAAATGTTCCAGGCCCAGTTCACCATCGGCATTCCGGCGGAGATCCACATCGCCGCCTTGCGCGACGACTTTCTGGAGCTGTGCGACGGCCTGAATCTGGATGCGATCATGGATCCAGTCAAGTTCTGAGGATCGCGCGATCACGTCTCGCTGACAAGTACTGTTATCCACTGCCTTGCACGCGCTAGTCTTGCTCCCGGGACTACCGAGGAACCTTGCATTGCCGTCAGTGTGCCGATCCAATCCGATCGCCTTCTGCGTGCCGCCCGCAGTGTTCACCGTCAGCCGGTTCCCAAATCCTCTTCCTTTTCATCAATGTGCGCAGCGACCTCCCGCTGCGCAGGAATAGTCATGCCCGAAATTGGCAAGAAAGTCCCTTCGCTCAACGGTGTCACCAACGACGGCAATGAATTGAAGCTGGCCAGCCTGAAAGGCCAATGGGTGGTGGTGTATTTCTATCCCAAGGACAGCACGCCCGGCTGCACCAGCGAGGCGAAGGATTTTCGCGACCTGTACCCGAAATTCCGCCAGCGCCATGCGCAGGTCATCGGAGTGTCACGCGACTCCGTAAAATCGCACTCTAATTTTGTCGCGAAGCAGGAGCTGCCGTTTCCGCTGGTTTCAGACCCCGACGAGGTCTGGTGCCAGGCATTCGACGTGATCCACGAGAAGGTGTTGTACGGGAAGCGCCACCTGGGGATCGTGCGCAGCAGCTTCCTGATCGATCCGACAGGGAAACTGGTCCGCGAATGGCGCGGGGTGAAGGTACCCGGCCACGCCCTGGCCGTGCTCGACGCCATTCCCGCCCAGTGATCAACTCGCCATTCATGCTCTTCACCAGCACCGCTTGCCGGCAAGCAGTCGGTGTTCCGTGTCGCCCTTCTCCCGCGGTTTGCCGTGCGCCGTGGTTCTTCCATCTCCCCACCAGCGAGGACACTTCCGCATGACCGGAAGCAAGCGCATCTACGCTCTCGATACCAACGTCCTGCTGCATGACCCGACCTCGCTGTTCCGCTTCGAGGAACACGACGTCTTCATCCCGATGACCGTGCTGGAGGAACTGGACGAAAAAAAGAAAGGCGCCTCGGAAGTCTCGCGCAATGGTCGCCAGGTCAGCCGCTTCCTCAACGAACTGATCGAGCTGGGCAAACAGCACGACCTCAGCGAGGGACTGGAACTGAGCAACCCGCAGGGCATCAAGCTCAAGCGCGGCGGCTCCGTGGGCCGGCTGTATTTCCAGCACCGCACCAGCAGCAATGGCCATACCAAGGCCGACAACCAGATCCTTTCGGCGGTGATCGAGTTGCGCGACCAGAATCCCGATCGCTCAGTGATCCTGGTCACCAAGGACATCAACCTGCGGATCAAGGCGAGCATCAATGGCATCGTCGCCGAGGATTACGAGAACGATCGCGCGCTCGATGACTTCTCCCTGCTCTATACCGGTTCCGCCGAGTTGAGTGAGGACTTCTGGGACAAGCATCCGGAAGTGCAGTCATGGACCGAACGCGGGCGCACCTTCTACAAGGTGGATCGCCATGAGGAAGAAAACTGGCATCCCAACGAATGCCTGTTCCTCCCCGGCGAGAACAACCTGGAACTGCGCGTGCTGCGCATCGACGATGTCAGCGCCACGCTGGTGCTGCTGGACGACCATTCGCATGCCAACCATCACGTCTGGGGCATTGGCGCGCGCAACCGCGAGCAGAACTTCGCGCTCAACGCACTGATGGATCCGGACGTCGATTTCGTCACCCTGCTCGGCAACGCCGGCACCGGCAAGACCTTGCTGGCACTGGCGGCCGGCCTAGCGCAGGTGATGGACCAGCAGCGTTACCGCGAGATCATCATGACCCGCGCCACCGTTTCGGTGGGCGAGGACATCGGCTTCCTGCCCGGCACCGAGGAAGAGAAGATGACGCCGTGGATGGGTGCATTGACCGACAACCTCGAGGTACTCGCCAATCCCGAGGACGGTGGCAGCTGGGGCCGCCAGGCCACCAACGACCTGCTCGCCTCGCGCATCAAGATCCGTTCGCTCAATTTCATGCGCGGGCGCACTTTCCTCAGCCGCTACCTGATCATCGACGAAGCGCAGAACCTCACCCCGAAGCAGATGAAGACCCTGATCACTCGCGCCGGCCCCGGCACCAAGATCGTCTGCCTGGGCAACGTCGAGCAGATCGACACGCCTTACCTCACCGAAACCACCTCCGGCCTCACCTACGCGGTTGACCGTTTCAAGCAGTGGGAGCATTCGGCACATATCACGCTGCGTCGTGGCGAACGCTCGCGACTGGCTGATTTCGCGGCGGAGGCGCTCTAGGTTCACTCCGATGCAACGCATGCACCCACCGATCGCCCTTACCATCGCCGGCTCCGATTCCGGCGGTGGTGCGGGCATCCAGGCCGACCTGAAAACCTTCCAAACAAGGGGCGTGCATGGGCTTTCCGTGATCACGGCCATCACCTCGCAAAACACGCATGGCGTCAGCGCGGTGCACGCGGTGCCGCTCACGCATATCCGCAGTCAGCTCGCGGTGTTGTTCGATGACTTTCCGATCGCCGCGGTGAAGATCGGCATGCTCGGCAGCGCGGCGATCACCCGGTTGGTGGCGCATGAGATGGCTGCACGCAAACCGACATGGCTGGTGGTCGATCCGGTGATGATCGCCACCAGTGGCGCACGCCTGCTGGATGAGGATGCGCTCGAAGCGCTGACCGAAGAACTGATCCCGCTGGCCGACCTGCTCACTCCGAACCTGCCCGAAGCCGAGGCTCTGCTTGGTCATCCGATCAAAACCGCCACGCAGTTCGACGCGGCGGGCGAGGCTCTCCTGATGCTTGGTGCCGGTGCCGTTCTGCTCAAGGGTGGCCACGCCAAAGGCAATGAAGTGGTCGATCGCTACTACGACGCACGCGGTGTGCTGGAACTGCGTCATCCGCGGCTGCCGCTGGAAGGCCATGGCACCGGCTGCACGCTGGCGTCCGCGATTGCCGCCGAACTCGCCTGCGGGCGCTCGCCGCGTTCAGCCGTGCGCCGCGCGGTCGCCTATGTGCATCGCGCGCTGCAACGCGGCTACCGACCTGGCGGCGGGGCCGCGCACGTGCTGCGACACTGAACGCCACCATCAACGCGACTCTTCCCGGGAGTGATGGCGCTGGCAAACGAGTAGAATGACGTTCTGACTGCTCTGCCACGGTTGTACCTGTCGACATGATCCTTGCCCCACGTCTAGTCCTGCTGGCCGTCTTCGCCTTCTTCGCGCTGTGCGTGCTGCTGGTGCACCTGCGCGGACGCGTGCGGCTGCGTTTCGATCGCCAGCTGGTCGATCACTCGGCGATCTTCGCGCCGTACAACCTGTTGATGTATGCGTTCTCGGCGGTACCAGCGCGGCCAATCCTGGACCGTCGCGGCTTCCCTGAACTGGATCTGCTGCAGGCGAACTGGCGGGCCATCCGCGACGAGGCAACGCATCTGTTCGACGAGGGTTATATCCGCGCTGCCGCGAAGAGCAACGATGCCAGCTTCAACAGTTTCTTCAAGCAGGGCTGGAAGCGTTTCTACCTGAAATGGTATGGCGAACCGCTGGCCTCGGCCGAAGCGCTGTGTCCGCAGACGGTGGCCCTGCTGAAGTCGATCCCCAGCGTGAAGGCTGCGATGTTCGCGCTGCTGCCGCCGGGCAGCAAGCTCAATCCGCACCGCGACCCGTTTGCCGGCTCGCTGCGCTACCACCTTGGCCTGATCACACCGAACTCGCGGAACTGCCGCATCTTCGTCGATGGCGAGGAGCATGCCTGGGGTGACGGCAAGGACGTGGTGTTTGATGAAACCTATGTGCACTGGGCCGAAAACACCAGTGAACAGACCCGGGTGATCCTGTTTGCCGACATCGAACGACCGCTACGTACACGCTGGATGAGCGCGATCAATCATCGCGTCAGTGCGTTCATGGGCAAGATCACGGCTTCACCGAACACCGAAGGCGAGGAAGAGAAAACCGGTTTCGTGAATCGCCTGTTTGCGCTCAGCCAGCGCAAGCCGGGTGCTGGCCACAAGTTCAAGGCAGCGTTCCGGAGTCGCTACAGGAAGCTGTACAAGGCCTGCAAGTACCTCGGCATCCTGCTGCTGATGTGGCTGATCTTCCTGGCACCCTGGCCGTTCTTCCGCTGAGTCCAGCGACGTCATGCAAGACTCAGGCAGCAAAAAGATCGCGGCTCATGGCCGCGATTTTTTTGTCATCAAAACCGGAACTCAGCCCTTGATGCGCTTGACGATGGCGTCGGCGAAGCTGTCAGTGCTGCCCTTGCCGCCGAGGTCCGGCGTGACCTGCGCGTGATCCAGTTCCACGGTGGCGCGGATCGCCTGGCGCAGCTGGTCGCCCTTGGCCACCATGTCCAGATAGTCGAGCATGTCGGCCGCAGCAAGCAGCAGCGCACACGGATTGGCAATGCCCTTGCCGGCAATATCCGGCGCCGAGCCATGCACCGCCTCGAAGATCGCCGCGTTGGTGCCGATGTTGTCGCCCGGCGCCAGACCGAGGCCACCGACGAGACCTGCGCACAGGTCGGACAGGATGTCGCCGAACAGGTTGGTGGTGACGATCACGTCGAACTGCTCGGGCTTCATCACCAGCTGCATGCAGGTGTTGTCCACGATCATCTCGTTGAACTCGATCTGAGGGTATTCCTTGGCGATCTCGCGGGCCACGTTGAGGAACAGGCCCGAGCTGGTCTTCAGGATGTTCGCCTTGTGCACAGCGGTGATCTTCCTGCGGCCCTTCTTTATCGCCAGCTCGAACGCGTAACGCACGATGCGTGCGCTGCCCTTGCGGGTGTTGCGGATCATCGAGATAGCGGTCTCGCCATCCTCGGACAGCGTCTGTCCTTCAGACAGGTAGGCGCCCTCGGTGTTCTCGCGCACGGTGATGATGTCGATGTTTTCGTAGCGCGACTTCGTACCCGGAAAGCTGACCGCGGGGCGCACGTTCGCGTACAGGTCGAAGTGCCGGCGCAGAGTCACGTTGATCGAGGTGAAACCACCGCCGATCGGCGTGGTCAGCGGACCTTTCAGCGCCACCTTGCGTTCGGCAATCTTGTCCAGCGTGGCCTGCGGCAGCAAATCGCCATGCTTGTCCAGCGCAACCATGCCGGCGTCGACAAACTCATAGCCGAGGCCGCAATCCAGCGCGTCGAGCACGCGCAGCGTGGCAGTCATGATCTCGGGGCCAATGCCATCGCCGGGGATCACGGCAATTGTCTTGCTCATGGGGGGAAACTCCAGATAACGGAAACTGACGAGCAGCACGCGCGGAGGGGGAATGCCGAATGGAAAAGCATGCACGTGCTGAAACCGGTCAATTATCCCCGATACCGCGCTGCGCGAACAGGGCAACCGCCGCGCAAGGCGTTGCAAATACTCGCATGCAGCATTGCGAAAACCCGCAGAGGATCATGCGCGGGCGCAATCATAAGGTTATCCGCCGGGATGTCGGCTCAGGCGTGATCGGCGCAAGCGGCCGCATCGCTGTCACTGCCGGACTCGAGCTGGTCGAGCAGATCCACCGCGCGGCGCAGATGCGGGATCACGATCGAGCCGCCCACCACCAGGCCCACACTGAATACCTCGAAGAACGCATCGCGCTCGACGCCGGCTTCCTTGCATTGCGCCACGTGATAGCTGATGCAGTCATCGCAGCGAAGTACCAGCGAGGCGACCAGGCCCAACATCTCCTTGGTCTTCACATCCAGCGCACCGGCCTTGTAGGTCTGCGTGTCCAGCGCGAAGAAGCGCCGCACGACCTGGTTGTCCTCAGCCAGGATGCGCTCGTTCATGCGCTGGCGGAACGCGGTGAATTCGGCAAGCTTGTCGCTCATGCGGTCTGCTCCAGCAGTTGCGCCAACTTGCCGCTGCGATCAGCTGCCACCAGGTCGTCATAGCCACCCACGAACTGGTCGTTGACGAAGATCTGCGGCACCGTGCGGTGGCCGCCGCTGCGCGCCAGCATGGCATCGCGCTGGGCCGGATCGGTATCGATGCGCACTTCGCTCCATTCCAGCCCCTTGGACTTGAGCAGGTTCTTGGCGGCCACGCAGTACGGGCATACCGCAGTGGAATAGACCTCGATCTTCGACATCGCAACACTCCGGGACAACAGAAAAGAACGACTTCAAAATGGGGGGCAGCGGCCGGCAACTCAAGCCGCGACAATGGTCCGTTCAGGGACTGAACCCGCACCGCCTGCAGCGGTCACAGTGCTATTGTCGCCTACCCATGACCATGACACCACGACGACCCGCGCCACGCCTGCTGACGGCCTTGATCACCGCCGGGCTGGCCTGTGCTGCCGGTGCGCAGCAGGACGTGCGCCTACCTGACCTGGGCAGTTCCGCGAACGCGCTGGTCTCACCACAGGAAGCGCAGGATTACGGCGATGCCATGCTGCGCCAGATGCGCGCGTTGGACATGGTGGTGGATGACCCGCTGCTGGACGACTACATCAACAACCTCGGTTACCGGCTGGTCGCCAGCTGCGACAAGCCGAAGGACCACTTCGCATTCTTCATCGTGAAAGACCCGGAGATCAATGCGTTCGCCGCGCCTGGCGGCTACATCGCGGTGAATTCGGGACTGATCGCGATCACCCGCAATGAAAGCGAGCTGGCCAGCGTGATCGCCCACGAAATTGGCCACATCACGCAGAACCACCTGCAGCGCGCGTTCGAGGATTCCAAGAAAGACACGCCATTGATGGCGTTGGTGCTGCTCGGCGCGATTGTCGCCGGGTCCAGCAGCCGCGGCGGTGACGCGCCGATGGCGGTGCTTGCTGGCGGCCAGGGCCTGCTTGCGCAGAAGTCGATCAACTTCACCCGCCATGACGAGATCGAAGCCGATCGTGTCGGCATCCAGACGCTGGCCAATGCCGGTTTCGACCCGAACGCGATGGCAGGCTTTTTCGACCATATGCAGGATGTCATGAGCGCCGATGCCGGCGGCCTGAACGTGCCGGCATTCCTGCAGGATCATCCGGTCACGACCGAACGCATCAGCGATGCCAAGGCACGCGCAGGAGCCTTGATCGCGGCACAGAAACTGCGCCCGTCCGGCAGCATCGTGGACAAGCAGGCGTGGGAAAAAAGCACTGCCCCGATTGCGTTCGTGAAGGACCCCACGGCATTGATGCGCCCTGCGCCAAGCGGCGACCGCCTGGATACCTGGGCGCTGATGCGTGAGCGAGTCCGCGTGTTGTCCGACGACGCCCCGAAACAGGTGATTTATTACGCGTCCGGCCTGCAAAAGCTGCATGGCTTCGACACCGCGCCGAATCATTACGGCTACGCACTGGCGCTCACCCGCAGCGGCCTCGGCGCACAGGCGATCGACCAGCTGGAACCGTTGCTGAAGGCATACCCGGACAACCTGATCCTGCGACTGGCGCTCGCCGATGCCCGCCTGCAGGCGGGCCAACGCGCCGCCGCTCTGGACATCTACAGCAATCTCAATGCGCAGTCACCACGCAATCGTGCGGTGGCACTGGCCTATGCCAAGGCACTCACCGATGGCGGTGATGCGGCCCATGCCAGGCAGGCAGCAGAGCTGCTGCGCCCCTTGCTGGACAACGCCAGCGAACCGGAAATCTACAGCGCCTATGCCCGCGCCAGCGACAAGGCGGGCGACAAGATCCGCGCCGGCGAGGCGTTTGCTGACGCCAGCTACTACTCCGGCCGGCCGTTCGATGCGATGGAGCAACTCAAGCGGCTGCTCAAGCGTGACGATCTGGATTACTACGCGCGGGTGCGCATCCAGGCGCGCATCGCCGAACTGACTCCACTGGTGCTGGAGCTGAACAAGCGCAGGATCAGGACCGACGACAACCCGAACGGCCAGCAGCAACAGTGGCAGCAGCAGGACTCGTGCACTGGACGGCTCTGTTTCGGCCTCGGCGCCGATCCGGCTGGTGCCAAACCATCGTTTCCGTGACATCCTGCCAGCATGGATGTCATCGACACGTAACATTGATCAGCTGCAATATCTCCGTCATAAGCCACCGGCAGACCACGGCGTGCACAAACGCATCCTGATCGTAGAAGACGAAGTATCGATACGCGAAATGATCGCGTTTGCCCTGCGCAAGGCCGGTATGGACGCGATGCAGGCTGCCGACGCCCGTGCCGCCCAGCTGGCGATCGCCGAGCAGGTCCCCGACCTGATCCTGCTCGACTGGATGCTGCCAGGCACCAGTGGACTGGAGTTGGCCCGGCGCCTGCGCAAGGAGGAGCTGAGCCGCGAGATCCCGATCATCATGCTCACCGCGCGCGGTGAGGAGATGGATCGCGTCAACGGCCTGGAAGCCGGCGTCGACGATTACGTGGTGAAACCCTTTTCCACCCGCGAACTGATCGCGCGGATCAAGGCCGTGCTGCGGCGCAGTCAGGGCGACGACGGTTCCGGCATGGTCGAGCTGGGCAACCTGCGCATCGACGGCCCGGCGCACCGGGTATTTGCCGGTGACGACGCGGTGCCGATCGGCCCGACCGAATATCGGCTGCTGTACTTCTTCATGACCCACCCCGAACGGGTCTATTCGCGCACGCAACTGCTGGATCATGTGTGGGGTGGCAGCGTCTACGTGGAAGAGCGCACGGTCGACGTGCATATCCGCCGCCTGCGCAAGACGCTGGAACCGTGGAAGCTCGACGACATGGTGCAGACCGTGCGCGGTACCGGTTATCGTTTTTCGCTGAGTGCCTGATTCACGCAACGGGCTTGCAGTGCGTTCGACTTTTGTCGATGCTGGCTTCCCGCCACCTTGAGCCCACCGGCACTTCGCCCGCATGGCCCAATCTGCAACATTCCCATGGAAATTACCTGCCGCCTGCGCGGCCGCCCTGCTTGCCGGCGGCCTGCTGGGCTGGCTTGTGCATGGACACCTCGCCAGCGGAGTCGCCCTGGTCGCTGTGGTGGAAGTCGTCTTGCTACTGACCCGAATCCGTCATCAAACGCAGCCCATGATGGCGATACCGGCTTCAGCCAGCCCTCTCCAGCATGACCGTTTCATGACGCGTTCCCGCCGTATTGCCTCCAGTCTGCGCGATTTGCGCAACGCAGCCAGCCAGTTGCCGGATGCGGTCGTGCTGCTCGACCAGGAGCAGCATGTCCGCTGGTTCAATCACGCCGCCGAAGACCTGCTCGGGTTGCGCCGGCCAAAGGATCGTGGCGTGCTGCTGCAGCAGCGGCTGGCGACATCGGATCTGTCCGACTGGTTGCGCGACGGCACCGGGGAGCCGCTCAACGATGTGGCTGCACCGGGCCATCCGGACAGCCAGATCAACGTCAGCATGCTGCCGTTCGGACGCCGCCAGCAATTGTTGCTGGCACGCGACATCAGTCATCTGAATCGGCTCGAACAGGTGCGGCGTGATTTCGTCGCCAATGTCTCGCATGAACTGCGCACGCCGCTGACAGTCATCCACGGTTACCTCGAACTGATCGACCCGGAAGATGTTCCCGAGCTGGCCCCGGTGCTTGGCGAGATGCGCGCGCAGTCAAAACGGATGGGACAGATCGTCGAAGACCTGCTCGCCCTGTCGCGGCTGGAAACGCAGCACCAGATCGTCGATGAACGAGTGCCGATGGCGCCCTTGCTTGCCACCGTGCGCAAGGAAGCCGAAGCGCTCAGCCAGGGCCGTCATCAGATCACGCTCGAATCCACCGCCGAGGCGGATCTGCTCGGCTCACCGAAAGATCTGCACAGTGCGTTGTCGAATCTGGTCAGCAACGCGGTGCGCTACACGCCGACCGGCGGCAGCATCGTGATCCGCTGGCAGCGCACGCCTGACGGTGCAGTGTACTCGGTCAGCGACACCGGCTTCGGCATTCCGGCTTCGCATTTGGCCAGGCTCACCGAGCGCTTCTACCGGGTCTCCTCCAGCCGCTCGCGCGACAGCGGCGGCACCGGGCTTGGCCTGTCCATCGTCAAGCACGTGCTGAATCTGCACCAGGCGCAGCTGCGGGTCGAGAGTACGCCTGGCGCAGGCTCGACCTTCGCCTGCCATTTCGGGCATGCGCGCGTGCTGGTACCCGGTGGCCGCGACGAAGGCTGAATGTCGTGGCGTTTCCTTGGCCTGCGCCATGGGCCAGAATGAAGCATGCCTCATCCATCCCCTGCCCCATCCAGCGAACCCGACTTGAGCGCCCCCGGCCTGTATTTCAGCCGCGAACTGGCTGCGCTCGAATTCAATTTCCGCGTACTGGCGCTGGCTCGCGATCCCAAGGTGCCGCTGCTGGAGCGGGTGCGCTACCTGAG
>Ga0302314_10009169_pt1 | contig 17544 bp, 21 predicted proteins | sample III_Palsa_N2_3_FD_200533 | JGI IMG/M metagenome (GOLD analysis project Ga0302314, IMG submission 200533) | Peat permafrost microbial communities from Stordalen Mire near Abisko, Sweden - III_Palsa_N2_3 | ecosystem: Environmental > Terrestrial > Soil > Palsa > Peat permafrost | place: Sweden...
ACAAACTGCACATATACAATGTGCCCTGGTTGAGCCAATCGGGGCGCCCGGATTCGAACCGGGGACCTCACCGACCCGAACGGTGCGCGCTACCAGGCTGCGCCACGCCCCGAGTTGGCCCCCAGTGTGACACAGCTTTCTTCCTAACTGCGGGGAGAAGTGTCCGATCTCTGGCCAGCCAACAGTCCAGCCCCTTGCATGGCCGCCGCCGTAGGAGTAATACTCGTTGTCCAGCTGAACCGCTGCCACCTTCAAGAAGGGAGAAGGTCCAATGGCAATTCACCTGACGCCGAGCGAGCTAGCACTCGAGGCCGGCATGGAGCGCCGCGATGTGATCCAGAAGTGTGTGGAGCACGGCGTTCCGATCTTCCACGGGAAGATCGACAAGACGCTGTTCGAAGCGTCGCTGCACGAGTCGCCGCCCAGTGAGGGCGCGGTGCGTGTGTCTGCCTGACGCGCGGCTACCGACATACCCGGTCGGCGGATCGGGGTCGTGATTGCGAGCACCCGCTCCGCGCGGATCTCTCCGGCCTCTCCCGCCCGTTAGGGGCTCCGCCGCCCCTTAGGGATTTACCGTTCCCGCCTTCACGACCAGATTCATCGGCATGAACATGAAGTTGTGGATCTTCACCAGGACTTGGCCCGAGAGCACGTGATTGGCAGCCGAAGCCCCGGCAGTGGACGGCGCGGCGCTTGAGCCGCAGGCCGCGACCCCGACCGCAAGGACGAGGCAGACGCTAAGCGCGCACCCGCGCGCGCGTGAATTTCTCAAGCATGTAAGCCATACGGCACCAGCCCCCGGCCGGATCAGTTCGACCCCAAAGTGATCCACGGCAGCACTGCCCCCGTATTCATCCCAGGACCCGGCCAACACGCCGGGCGCGACCAAGGGGATGGGTATGACCACCACAGATTCACCGACGGAGCCCGTCGAGAACGGGATCGTGATGACGCTTGCGCGAGATGACGTCGAGCGCAAGAAGTTCCTGAAGATGGCCGGCAAGGGCATGGGTGCAGCAGTAGCAGCATCCGGTCTGGCTGCGTTCATCGCTGCCTGCGGATCAAGCAGCCCAGCAAAGACGACCACAACGAAGACCACAGCTCCGACGACGCCCTCTGGGGACCTGGACATCGTCAACTACGCGTTGACACTCGAGTATCTCGAGGACCAGTTCTACGCCAAGGTCGCCACGAGTGGCCTGTTCAGCGGCTCAACACTGGAAACGCTGAAGGTATTCGGCGAGGAAGAGGCTCAGCATGTTGCGGCGCTCTACAGTGTTGCCAAGAGCCTCGGCACGCCGGCAGCAAAGCCGACCGGCAAGTTCCCGCTGACCAGCGCTTCAGCAGTTGCATCGCTGGCCGCGACCGTCGAGAACCTCGGCGCCGCTGCCTACCTGGGTCAGGCTCCGTACATCAAGAGCCCCGAGATCCTGGCAGCAGCACTGTCGATCCACACCGTTGAGGCTCGCCATGCGGCAACCCTCAACACGTTGACCAACCAGTCTCCGACGCCGGACGGTGCGTTCGGTAAGCCAATGACGATGAGTCAGGTGCTCGCAGTCGTCAAGCCGTTCATCGCCTAGCCACCAGAACTCGACTGAGGAGTCTCATGACAACCACACTTGATTCACAAAAGGGCAGCGGCGAACTTGCCGCTGTGGAAGTTCACGGAATCACGCGGAGCAGCTTCATCCTCCGCGGTGCACTGACGGCCGGTGCGGCGCTTGGCGCCGGAGCGGTTGCACCATTCGTATCCACCGCGCTGGCAGCAGACGCCACGACAGACCTCGACATCCTCAACTTCGCGTTGACGCTCGAGTACCTCGAGGCGAACTTCTACAACGTGAAGGCGAAGACCGTCAATCTGAGCGGCGACGCCAAGACCCTCGCCGCCTCGTTCGGCGCCGAGGAGACGGCTCATGTCGACGCGCTGACCGCGGCGATCAACGCGGGTGGTGGGAAGCCGGTAGCAATGCCAACCTTCGACTTCCCCGTGACCGACCAGGCGAGCTTCCTGAAGCTGGCCTACACGCTCGAGAACGTTGGTGTGGGTGCCTACAACGGCGCTGGCCCGTCTCTCGTGAGCAAGGCACTACTGGCCGCTGCCGGCTCGATCGTTCAGGTCGAGGCCCGTCACGCAGCAGCGATCGGTCTGCTCACCGGGCAGTCCGTTGTTCCCAACGGCGGTTTCGACAAGCCGCTGACGAAGACGCAAGTCCTCGCAGCAGCGGGGCCGCTGATCAAGTAAGGCACCCGGGTACCGGCGCGGGGCGCCTCTCTTCTCCGCGTTCCGCGCCGTACCGACCCGCCACACTCTCCACGCCGATGTTCACCGCCGCCAAGACAAAGCGCGCCGCCCACGCGGTGCTCCCTGACGAGGACCTGATGGAACTGGTCCGCGACGGTGACGCGCGCGCGTTTGAGGTGATCTTCGACCGTCACTCTGGTCCGGCGTTCTCGCTGGCCTACCGGATGTGCGGGCGCCGGGCGATCGCCGAGGACGTAGTGCAGGAGGCGTTCATGTCCCTGTGGCGCTCAAGCGCCCGCTACGAGCCTGGCCGCGGCAGCGTCCGCTCGTGGGTATTGAGCGCGACCCACAACCGCGCGATCGACGCCTTCCGTCGCGAGATCGTCAAGGACAACAAGAACGTCGGCGATGACGGGATCGCCGAACGGCTCGAAGCAGTCGAGCGCACTGACCTTGAGGTCGAACGCCGTGACGAGGCCACCCGTGTCCGCGGTGCGCTGAAGGCGCTTCCCACCGACCAGCAGCAGGTGATCGAGCTCGCCTACTTTGGCGGCTTCACGCACACCGAGATTTCTGAGATGCTGTCGCTGCCAGCCGGCACGGTGAAGGGCCGGATGCGGTTGGGGATGAGCAAACTGCGGGTCGCTTTGAGTGATCCAGCAGGAGCCCTAACATGAGTGGGGGACCGATGTCTGAGATTGACGATTGCGGCGGTGACGCGGCGGCTTACGTGCTCGGCGCGCTGGCGCCTGCCGAGGTGGACACGTTCCACCGTCACCTCACCACCTGCAGCATTTGCCAGGACGAGGTCCAGAGCCTGAAGCTGCTGAGCGACACGCTGCCGCTATCAGCACCACAGTTCGCTGCGCCGAAGACGTTGCGTAAGCGGGTGATGGCTGACGTCCGCGCCGATGCGAGGGCGCGCCGGCCCGCCCGTGCGCAGTGGCGCCCATCGTTCGCGCTCGCCGGCCCAGCCTTGGCCGGGGCGATGGCTGTGGCGCTGGTCGGAGTGATCATGCTGAACAGCGGAAACGCCACACATGTCTACCCCGCGTCTGTGGGCTCCGCCTCCCTGCGCGTCACCGCCGGCCACGGTGAGCTAATCGTCGAGCACCTGGATCAGCCGTCCGCCGGTCACATCTACGAGGTGTGGCTGAAGCGCGGGTCGGCAGCCCCGAGCCCGACGAAGGCGCTGTTCAGCACCACCCCCACAGGCCAGGGCGACGTCGACGTGCCCGGCAGCCTGCACGACGTCAGCGAAGTGCTCGTTACCGAGCAGCCTGCCGATCAGACGCAAGTGCCCACGGGCGCGCCGCTGATCGTCACCCCGCTGACCTGAGCGCCTGTCTGCAGGGGTGGGCTTACCGGCTCCACCCCTGCGCTGAGGCGCGTAGTGATCCGCTCCGGACGGCGCTGCGTATCAACAGGACGAAGGTCAAACCCCCTCACAAGGAGTTGCACGCCATGGGTCTTGATAACCCGATTCACCTCGCAATCTTGCTGATGATCATGCTGCTCGTGTTCGGCGCCAAGCGCCTACCCGAGATGGGCCGCGGTCTTGGCGACGGTATGCGTAGCTTCAAGGACGCACTCAGCTCGACGACGCCTGTCGCGGAACTTGACGGCACTCCGGCCCCTGAGGCCGTTGAGGCCCCCGTCAACTAGTCGGAAATCGCGAGGTCTTCGATTCGTGCCCAGCTTGAACCTCGCAGCCAAGGCGCTTCGGAGCGTCCATCATGACGAGCAACTTTCGGTAGTTGACCACCTGGATGAACTGCGAACGCGGCTGATCGTCGCGCTCGCAGTTTTCGGGGTCGCCTTTGCGTTCTGCTTCTGGCAGAACAACCGGTTGCTGTCGATCATCAACACGCCGCTGGCGCATCAGACGCAGGCGCAGGTCCGTGACGGCCACGGGCCACTGGGCGCGACCTACGTCGTGCAGGAGAACGCGAAGAACATCGCCCAAGAGCTCCGCGTAGTTGTCGGGCTGCTCGGCCGCAGCCACCAGCCCGCCGCCGTGCGCGGGTCGCTTACCACGGTCGACCACCACTTGGCGCGAGATGTCCGTGGGTTGTCAGCGCCGCCGACCGGCGACAAGCCGATCACGCTGGGGATCGGTGAGCCGTTCTCGACGACGATCACCGTCTCGCTGATCTTCGCGCTGATTCTGTCGCTGCCGATCCTGCTGCTGCAGGTCTACAACTTCTTCGGCCCGGCGCTTGAGGCTGAGCAGCGACGGCGGATCCGACCGGTGCTGACGGCTGTACCGGGGCTGTTTATCGCCGGCGTCTTGTTCGGCTACTACGTCGTCTTGCCGGCGGCGATCCACTTCCTTCAGAACTTCAACTCAAGCCAGTTCAACGTGCTTGTTCAGGCCAGCCAGTACTACCGCTTCGCGGCTACGATCCTGCTGGCAATGGGGCTGGTATTTGAGATACCGGTGGCGATCGTGGCAGTCACGCAGGGGGGCATCGTGACCCCGAAGCAGTTGCGCGGCGGGCGCCGTTACGCAATGGGAGCCTGCGCTGCATTCGCCGCATTCATGCCCGGCGACGCGGTAACGATGCTGCTTGAGACCGTTCCGCTGTACCTGCTGTTCGAGTTCGGTGTGTTCATCGCCGGCGTGCTTGAGCGGGTCGGACGTCGCCGTGAGGGGATCGCCGGCCCGGCAGTAGCGGCGGCCACTGGTCCGACGGTCTGAGCCGCCGGTGCGAGTCGCGGTTGTTGGCGCGGGGATCTCCGGACATACGGTCGCCCACGCCCTGCAAGGGGTTCACGAAGTGACTGTGTTCGAGGCGGCCGACTACGCCGGTGGGCACACGAACACGATTGCAGTCGACGGACCCGAGGGGCCGCTTGAGGTCGACACCGGCTTCATCGTCTTCAACGACCACAACTACCCGAACTTCGAGCGGCTGCTCGAGCGGATCGGAGTCGCCTCGCAACCATCAAATATGAGCTTCGGCGTCTCGGACGGGACCGGCCGTTTCGAATATGCCGCCAACGGGATCAATGGCCTTTACGCGGTGCGCCGGCATCTGCTGACGCCGTGGTTTCAGCGGATGGTCGTCGAGGTGCCGCGGTTTCAACGGGCGTGCCGCGCGCTGCTGGCCTCGCCGGACGCCGGGCCGTCACTACGCGACTGGCTCGCGGCCGAGCGCTTCTCCGATGCCTTCATCGAGCGGCTGATCGTGCCCCAGGTCGCCGCCGTGTGGTCGGCAGACCCGGCTCAGCTGTCGAGCTTCCCCGCGCGCTTTCTGGCCGAGTTCTTCAACAACCACGGAATGCTGTCGCTGCGCGACCGGCCGCAGTGGCGCGTGATCGCCGGCGGCTCGCAGCAGTACGTGAAGGCGCTGATCGCCCCATTCCGGGACCGGATCCGCTTGAACTCGCCGGTTGAGAGCATCAGCCGTGATCAAGCGGGAGTCACGGTGAAGGCACGCGGCGCTGAAGCCGAGCGCTTCGATCAGGTGGTGATCGCAACTCACGCCGATCAAGCGTTGGCGATGCTCTCCGACGCGAGCGATGCCGAGCGCGAGATCCTCGGCGCCTTCCCCTACCAGCCCAACGAGGCTGTCCTACACACCGACACGCGCGTGATGCCGCGCCGGCGCCGCGCCTGGGCGAGTTGGAACTACCACCTGCCCGAGGGTGCTGGGCGTAGCTCGATGGTGACCTATCACATGAATCGCCTGCAAACGCTACAGACCAGTAAGGATTACCTGGTGACGCTGAACATGACCAGCGCAATTGAGGAGGCGAAGGTCATCGACAAGATCTCCTACGCGCATCCTGTCTACAGCGCTGCTGGGGTCCGTGCCCAGGCACGTTATGAGGAAATCGGCGGGCGCCATCGCACCCACTTCGCTGGTGCCTACTGGGGCTGGGGCTTTCACGAGGACGGCGTCGTCAGCGGCCTGCGGGTCGCTAAAGCGCTGGGCGGGCAGCTATGACGGTTTCAGCGATCTACGACGGCACGGTTCGCCACCGCCGCTTCACCGTGCGCAATCGCGAGTTCACGTATCCGCTCGGGCTGTTGTACCTGGATCTGGACGAGCTGCCGACGCTGCTCGGCGGTCGTCTGCTACGGCGCGGCCCTGGCTTGATCCGCTTCCGTCGTGCCGACTTTCACCGGCCCGAGATCGCCGACCTCGCCACTGCGATCCGGGACACAGTCAAGGCCGAGACCGGGTTCGCACCAGAGGGACCGATCCGCTTGCTCGCGCAGCTGCGCAGCTTCGGCATGGCGTTCAACCCGGTCAGCTTCTACTACTGCTTCGACGCCGCCGGCTCGACGCTGCAGGCGGTCGTCGCCGAGGTCACCAACACCCCGTGGCGCGAGCGCCACGCCTACGTGCTGACGCCGTCCAATGATGGGGCCGTGTTGCGCGACGACTTCGCCAAGCAGCTACACGTCTCACCGTTTTTGGGGATGGATTACCGCTACCGCGCAAGCCTGACCGTGCCGGGGGCGACGGCCTCGGTGCACCTTGAGAACTGGGCCGATGACGACGTGAAGTTCGACGCCACGCTGAAGCTGCACCGCCGCGAACTGACCCCGGCAAGCCTTCGTCAGCTGGCTCGGCACTACCCGCTCGGCGGCGTTCTACGGGTCATTGCCCTGATCTACCGCGAGGGAATCGCGATCCGTCTGTCAGGAATTCGCAATTTCCCACATCCAACTGCACCTTCTCGCCGTATAGAGGCTGGAGGTCACCGATGATTGAACGAGTTCCGCCGAAAATCGCCCGCAAAGTCAGCGATCGCCTGCTGTCACTGATCCAGGTCGGATCACTGACCGTGATCGAGAATGGCGAACGCCGTGAGTACGGAGTCGGCGCGCCGACCGCAACAGTGATTGTCCGTGACAAGCGGTTCTGGCCACAGCTACTGCGCGGCAGCGTCGGTCTCGCCGAGGCTTACGCGGATGGCTGGATCGACTCGCCTGACCTGGTCGCGATGATCCGCCTGGCGGCGCGCAACGGTTCGCGCCTTGATCAGGCCCGCCGACTTGCCACACCGGTGCGGATCCCGCTGCAGCGCCTGCGCGCAGCCCTACGGCCGGGCACGCGTGATCGCAGCCGTAAGGACATCTCGGCCCACTACGACCTCGGCAACGAGTTGTTCAGCCTGATGCTCGATCCGACGCTGAGCTACTCCTGCGCCTACTTCGAGTCGCCCGAGATGACGCTTGAGCAGGCGCAGCTCGCCAAGCTCGACCGGATCTGCGATCGGCTCGAGCTCTCGCCTAGCGATCACCTGCTGGAGATCGGGACCGGTTGGGGGGCGCTGGCGATCCACGCTGCGCGCACCAGCGGCTGCCGCGTCACCACCACAACGATCTCCAAGCAGCAGTACGACTACGCCGTGGAGCGCGTTGCCGACGCTGGCCTTTCGGACCGGATCAACGTTGTGATGCAGGACTACCGCGACCTCAGCGGCCGTTACGACAAGCTCGTTTCAGTCGAGATGATCGAGGCCGTCGGCTGGCGCCGTCTCGGCGTGTTCATGAAGAAGTGCAGCGACCTGCTCGAGCCTGACGGCCTGATGCTGCTGCAGGCGATCACGATCGACGACCGCGCCTACGAGCTGGAGAAGGCGCAGCGCTCGTTCATCACCGAATACATCTTCCCCGGCGGTAGCCTGCCGTCGCTTGAGGTGCTCTCGCGCCACCTGGCAAGGAAGACCGATATGCAGGCGCTGTGGCTCGACGACATCACGCCCCACTACGTCGAGACACTTCACCGCTGGCGCGTCGCCTTCCTGGCCAACGAGGAACGGCTTGAGCAGCTTGGCTACGACGCCCGCTTCCGCAAGATCTGGGAGCTGTACTTGGCCTACTGCGAGGCGGGCTTTGCCGAGCGACGGATCAACGACGTGCAGATGCTGTTGGCGAGGCCGGGCCACCGGGTGACAATGCCCGCGCAGTCGGCGGTGCTTGAGAGCCTGCAAGCAACGTCGTGAGCGCGCTGCGCTACCGGGCGCTCGACGCCGCATTGGCGGCGGGCGCGATACCTGACAGTGCGCTGCGGCTCGGCTCGCGGTTTGGCGCCAGCGCGCGTGAGCGCAAGGAGCTGCGCGGCGGCGTCAGCGCGCAGGAGGAGCGTCTGCGTCAACTGCTTGAGCGGATGACCAGCGGGCCGATCGCCGAGCTACCGGAGAAGGCGAACGAGCAGCACTACGAGCTGGCGCCCGAGTTCTTCGGGATGATCCTCGGCCCGCGCCGCAAGTATTCCGGTTGCCTATGGGAGCCCAGCACCGAGACCCTCGCGCAGTCAGAGGAGGCGATGCTGGCGCTGACCTGCGACCGCGCCCAGATCCGCGACGGGATGCGGATCCTTGATCTTGGCTGTGGCTGGGGTTCGCTCAGTCTGTGGCTCGCCGAGAAGTATCCGAACGCCGAGATCACCGGCGTTTCGAATGCTGCTTCCCAGCGCGCTTACGTCGAGGCACGCCGAGACGAGCAAGCGTTCAAGAACCTGACGATCATCACCGCCGACGTCAACGAGTTCACCCCCGAGGGCACGTTCGACAGGGTCGTCTCGATTGAGATGTTCGAGCACATGCGCAACTGGCGGGAGCTGCTGCGGCGGATCTCGAGCTGGCTGAGCGACGACGGCAAGCTGTTCGTTCACGTGTTCTCGCACGCTCACGTGCCCTATCTGTTTGAGGGAACCTGGGCCGCCGAGCGGTTCTTCACCGCCGGCCTGATGCCGAGTCATGAGCTGCTCGTCCACTTCCAGCACGATCTGCAACTCGAGCAACGCTGGGCAGTGTCGGGCACCCACTACGCGAGGACGCTCCGTGCGTGGCTGGTCCAGCTCGACGCCAACCGTGACGCGCTGCTCGCATTGCTGCGTTCCGAAGGCCGGACCTCGCGCGAAGCGAAAACGATGCTTGGCGGCTGGCGGCTATTCCTGATCTCGACCGAGGAGATCTGGCGACGCCACGACGGCAACAGCTGGCTGGTCAGCCACTATCTACTGGCGCCGCGCCGCTAGCTCCTTAGCTGAGTTGACACGCTCCGCTGCTGCAAATACGGTGGTGGTATACAGGCAAACTGCTAGTGGCACCGGGGGCGCAGATGAGCAAGGGACCTTTGGCGCGTAGCGCCAATCTGATCGTTGACACCATCGGCGACGAGCTGCTCGTCTACGACACTCACAACAATCGTGCGCATTCACTGAACGCGGTTGGCGCAGCGGTTTGGCGGGCGTGCGACGGCACTCGCAGTGCCGCGCAGATCGCGGCCCAAACCGGTCTCAACGATGCCGCGGTCGAACTCGCCCTGGACAACCTCTCAGACATCGAACTGATCAGCGGGCACGAGCGCATTGGAATCAGCCGCCGCACCGCACTACGTCGAATCACCGTCGGCGCCGCCGGTCTTGCCGTCGCACTCCCGGTGATCCGCTCGATCAGCGCACCAACCGCGGCAATGGCGTTAACTACGACCTGCACCCCGCCGGGCGACACCTGCAACCTCTCAACCGTCGCGTGTTGCAGCGGGTCTTTTTGCGACGGTTCCGGCGAATGCCATTCCGGCCTCGCGGTGTTACGCAGCCAACCGTGCTTTAGCCACAACAGTTATTGCGGCTACGGCTCGATCTGCAGTTCAGGCACAGGAGGCGGCGGTAGTGGTCATCCCACATGCCAACCGCGCAAGACGTGATCGTTGCCTAGTCCTTCGGCGGGCGCGGGATAAACCCCGACGTCTTGCGGATGTACTCCGCATATGCGGGGCGCCGCTCGCGGATGTCCCTCTCAAGTAGGGCCGCGCCCGACCCGCGGACCAGCAGCCAGGTCATCGCCAGCGGGCCGACTGCCGTCCACCAGGTCCCGCCGGCCTGCAGCGCAACCAGCCAGATCCCCCACCAGACGCAGGCATCGCCAAAGTAGTTGGGGTGACGGGTGTAGCGCCACAGCCCCTTGTCCATCACCCGTCCCTTGGACTCCGGCCGCGCCCTGAACCGCCGCAGCTGCTCGTCGCCGACCAGCTCAAAGGTCAGGCCGACGAGCCATACGAGCACGCCTGGGAGGACAGCGAGCCCCAAGCTGCCGCCGCGCGTGTCGGCGACCTGCACCGGCAGTGACACGAGCAGCACAAGCACGCCTTGGAGCCCGAACACTGCGAGCAGGCTGAACAGCGTGAAATTCCGCGGATGGCGGGTGCGCATCGCCTGGTAGCGGCGGTCCTCCTCGTGCTCGCCGAGCTTGCGCACCAGGAGATGGGCGCCGAGGCGTAGGCCCCAGATCCCGATCAGCACCGCCAGCAGCAGGCGCCGGCCGCTACAGCCATCGGCCACCAGCGCCGCTACGACCGCGGTCAAGGCAAACGCCGGGCCCCACAGCGGGTCGACGATCGATACGTCCTTCAGCGCCTGGCTGGCGAGCCACCCGGCGAGCATCAGCGTGGCGACCGCGATCGCTACGGCGGGGAGTACCGAGCTCATTACCTAAACCGTACGTAATTCCTGGCGCCGTGGGTCACAACCGGTGATCCGTTCACCCGGTGCGCGCGAATGCACGATCGACACACCCGTCAACAGGAGGAAACACATGACCGAAGTCACTACCCCTGGCGTCAGCCGCGGGAAGTTCCTGAGCAACGCTGCCAAGGGCAGCTTTGTGCTCGCCACGTCCGGGGGCGTTCTCGCCGCCGTCAGCGCCGATGCATACGCCAGCAGCCGTCCGGCGGTGCAGAGCGACCTGTCAGTGCTGCAGGGGGCGTACATCGCGGAGAGCCTCGCCGTGTACATCTACTCGGCGATCATCAAGGACTTCGGTGTGTTCTCACACCCGAAGCTGAACAACAAGGACTACTTCGAGGCAGCGCTGAAGAACGAGAAGGACCACAAGGCCTTCCTCGCCTCAGCTCTGGGTTCGAAGACCCCGACGGGCCTGAAGTTCAAGATCCCGGCCAGCGTCACCAAGTCCGGGCAGTCACTGCTCAACACGGGTGTTGCGTTGGAGACGGCGTTCGTCAAGGCGTACCTCGGCGCGGTCGAGTCGTTCAGCACTACGGACCTGAAGCTGATCGCCGCGAAGGTGGCCGCTGATGAGGCGACCCACTTCAGCTTCTTCGATGCGGCTGCTGGTGGTCACGGTGTTCTGCCGTCACTGCCCGGCACCCAGTCGATCAAGGCGACTGAAGCGCAGCTCAAGCCGTTCCTGGCGTAACAGCGACGTTAGTCCTGGGAGTGGTCCAGCAAGACCACTCCCAGGCAGCACGTTCGGGTAGGTTGCCGTTATGACCTACTCGATCGTTGCCCGCGACCGTGAGACCGGCGAGCTCGGCGTCGCGGTTCAGTCGCACTACTTCTCCGTCGGTCCGGTTGTCCCGTGGGCACGTCCCGGGGTCGGGGCAGTCGCCACGCAGGCGATGTGCGAGATCTCGTACGGACCCAAGGGCGTCGAGCTGATGGCCGCCGGCGTGTCCGCGCCCGATGCGTTGGCGCGGCTACTGGCCGAGGATGACGGAGCCGCCAGCCGACAGGTCGCGATGGTCGACGCTGCCGGCCGCGCGGCCGCGCATACCGGTGCTTCGACGATCCCCTCCGCCGGCCACATCGTCGGCGATCAGGTCTCCTGCCAGGGCAACATCATGGCCTCAGAGCGCGTCTGGCCGGCAATGCTTGAGGCGTATGAGGCGAGCAGCGGGCCACTTTACCGGCGGCTTTTGGCGGCGCTCGACGCGGCCGAAGCGGAGGGCGGGGACGTCCGCGGCCGCCAGTCGGTGGCGATCCTGGTGGTGCCTGGGGAGGGTGAGGCGTGGGAGTCGGAGCTTGAGCTGCGGGTTGAGGACCACCCTGAGCCGCTGGTTGAGCTGCGACGGCTGATCGACATCCATGAGGCCTATGCCCTCGCCAACGAGGGCGATGAGCTGATCACCGCCGGTGATCACGACGCGGCCGCTACGAAGTTCCAGCAGGCGCTGGCGCTGTCCCCGGGCAACCACGAGCTGATGTTTTGGGCGGGGTTGAGCGCTGCGCACGGCGGCGAGCTTGACGGGGGTTTGGCGCTGGTCCGCGCCGCGATCGCGATTCAGCCGGGGTGGGAGGGACTGTTGCCGAAGCTTTCCCCTGACGTGATGCCGTCGGCGCCAGTCGTCGCTGCGGCCCTCGGGCTGACCTAGCCGCAGATCCGGCTCTCAGAAGATGGCCGGGATCCAGCGCATCGACTCGATCGGTGGGCGCTGGTAGTCCTTGTCCGTCGGTTGGCGCTTGGGCAGCTTGATCTCCGCTTGGCGGACGGGGTCGTGCGGAACCTGTGAGAGCAGGTGACTTATGCAGTTGAGCCGGGCGCGGCGCTTTGAGTCGGCATCGATCACCCACCACGGCGAGCGGTCGCTGTCAGTGTGGGCGAACATCGCGTCCTTCGCCTTCTCATAGTCAAACCAGCGCAGGCGAGCCTGCTTGTCCATCGGGCTCAGCTTCCAGCTCTTCAACGGGTCATCGATCCGGGCCTGGAAGCGGCGCTCCTGCTCCTCGTCGGAGACGGACAGCCAGTACTTGATCAGGATGATCCCGCTTTCGATCAGCATGTCCTCGAAGGCCGGAGCTGTGCGCAGGAACTCGTGGTACTCGTCCTTGGTGCAGAACCCCATCACGTGCTCGACGCCGGCGCGGTTGTACCAGGAGCGATCGAATAGCACGATCTCCCCAGCCGCCGGGAGGTGCTCCACATAGCGCTGGAAGTACCACTGAGTGCGCTCGCGCTCGGTCGGGGCGGGGAGCGCGACCACTCGGCACACGCGCGGGTTCAGCGGCTCGACGATCCGTTTGATCGTGCCGCCCTTGCCGGCCGCGTCGCGACCCTCGAATAGGACGCACAGCTTGACGCCTCGCGACTGGACCGACTCCTGCATTGCGACCAGATCGAGTTGCAGCTTTGCGTACGCCGCCTCGAACTCGGCCGCCTTGATCGTCTTTGGCTTGGGCACTCTCAGTAGTTTCGCGCGTAAGCGCGGCGGGTTGTTGCGGATGATCCGGAGGACCCCGCGTCATATGGTGCGGATATGGCCACCGCATACCGAACGATACGCCAACCCGACGGATATTTAGATCCGGCCCCCGAGCGCGAGATGCTCGAACTCGACCGTGATCAATGTGTGTGGGCGCTCGACACCGCCGACGTCGGCCGCGTTGTCGCGATGCTGCCAAGTGGCGCTCCGGTGATCCGCCCCGTCAACTACTTCTTCGATGTGCCGTCGCAATCGATCATCTTCCATACGGGCCTTGGCACGAAGCTCTACGCGTTGCTTCAGTCGACCAAGGCCTGGTTCGAGGTCGACGGGATCGACGCTGACGAGCAAGGCGGTTGGAGCGTGATCGTCGAGGGGGTCAGCGAGGAGGTCACTTCGGCTGGGGAGCTGGCGAGGCTGCGTGCAAGCGGTCCGATGCCGTGGGCTCCGGGGACCAAACACCGCTGTTTCAGGATCCGTGCGGTGACGGTTACCGGTCGGCGGATCATCCACGCTTCGGACTGGCGCTAGGAGCCATCGATCCGTGTACGCTCATGTTTATGAGCGCACGGAAGAGCAGATTCACTTTGATCGGGGCGCTTGGCGCGGTGATTCTGGCGGTTGGGGCTGCGGTGGCGCTGGCTGCGGTCCCGCTACCGAGTAAGGATCCGTTCTACACGGCGCCGGCAGGCTTCGCCAAGAAGCCGGACGGCACGATCCTGCGAACCCGCGAGGTGTCGGTACCCGGCTTGGTCAGCGCGGCTGCCGCCTACCAGTTGCAGTTTCGTAGCGAGAGTGCAACCGACAAGCCGATCGCAGCGGTGACGACGGTACTAGTGCCAAGGGATCCAGCAGCCGGTCCGCGCAGGCTACTCTCCTATCAGACAGCCGAGGACAGCCTGTCGCTGAAGTGCGCGCCGTCGTACACGATTCAGATGCCGACGGCAGGGACCACTCAGGGCGAAGAAGACCTGATCATCGAAGTGGCTCTGGCCAAGGGTTGGGATGTGGACGTCCCTGACTACGAGGGGCCCCAGTCGGAATACGCGGTCGGCCCGATCGAAGGACACATCACGCTTGATGGGATCAGGGCGTCGGAGCACTTTGCCCCCGCCGATCTTGCGGGCGCGAAGACCGAGGTCGGGATGATGGGCTACTCCGGCGGCTCGATCCCCAGCATCTGGGCCAACTCGATGGCGCGCAAATACGCGCCGTCGCTGCACCTGGTCGGCGACGCCGTCGGCGGCATCGTCCCGGACCCGATTGAGAACCTAGCCGAGGTCAACGGCGGCATTTTCGCCGGCGTGATCGTCGCCGCCTCGATCGGCGTCGACCGGGCCTACCCGGCGCTTGATCTGAACAGCCTGCTGAATGCGACCGGTCGCCGGATCGAAGCAACCGATGCGGTTGACGGTGACGGCTGCTCCGGCGGTGTTGTGAATTCACCGCTGTCGACCGTCAAGACGCTCAGCAACTATCCGACGGCGGCGGCGCTCGAGGCGGTGCCGCGGGTACGTGAGGCGTTCGGGCACCTCGACCTGATCAATGACGCGGTGGGGGAGGCTCCGTCGTACTTCTTCAATGAGATCCATGACGAGATCGCCGTGATCGGTCCGGTCGAGCAGCTGTTCGCCGCGAATTGCCGTAGAGGCGCGAAGATCGACTTCGTCAAGTCGAACACCGGTGAGCACCTGACCGGGGTCGGCGTCTACGCATTGCCGGCACTCGATTATCTGACCACTCGGTTCGCCAGCGAGCCGGCGCCGAACACCTGCCCTAGCTGAGGCGCGAGGCGCGTAATCGTCCGACGCCGGCGCGGTCAACATTCCCGCGTAGGATCGCTGCCCGACAGTCGGAAAGCGATATACTCGGAAATCGTTATAACGAAACCCGAGTCATTTACGCGCGGTCTGCGGTCGCTGTTCGAGTTGGTGTTGATCGTCGCCGCGGCGCTGGGTTTGGCGTTCGCGATTCAGGCTTGGGTCGTCAAGCCTTACAAGATTCCAAGCGGCTCGATGGAGCCGACGCTGCAGATCAACCAGCGGATTCTGGTCGACCGGATCGGAATGCATTTCACGTTGCCGCAGATCGGCGACATCATGGTCTTCCACCCGCCGTCCAACTACGGCGCATGCGCTGACCCGGATCAGGGTCAGAACGCCGCCGGCCAGGACGAGCCTCAGGCCTGCGACGTCGCGCAGAAGACGCCGTCATCGCTGACCTTCGTCAAACGCGTCGTCGGTCTACCCGGCGACCACCTGCAAATCATCAACGGTCATGTGATCCTCAACGGCCACCGCGAGCACGACCCCTACATCACCCTCAGCTCCTGTTCCGTTGGTGCAGGCCCATGCAGTTTCCCTAAAGCCATCGTGATCCCCAAGGGTGAGTACTACATGATGGGTGACAACCGTGGGGACTCCGAGGACAGTCGCTTCTGGGGTCCTGTTCCGAAGGCCTGGCTGATCGGCTATGCGTTCTTCACGTACTGGCCGCTGGGCAGGATCGGCGTACTCTGACTCGCATGCGTTTGGCCGACCGCAGCGTCCTTGTGCTGACCAGCCTCGCTGGCGCTGACCGCCATGGCTATGCGCTGATCAAAGACATCCAGAGCTTCTCCGGTGTCGCCCTCTCACCAGGCACGTTGTACGGGGCGCTGGCCAGGCTTGAGGCAGACGGCTTCGTGCAACGCCTCCCTGCTGATGACCGACGCTACCCCTACACGCTGACCCCAGCAGGCCGGGCTGTCCTAGCGGAGCGTCTTGCCGAATCAGCCCGGATCGCAAGCCTCGGACTTGAGCGGATCGCGCTAGGTGGCACATGAGACACCGCCTCACGCACGCCATCCTGTTGCTCTACCCGCGCCGAGTGCGCGACCGCCACGGTCCGGAGATGGTCGCGCTGATCGACGACCTCATCGCGCACGACAAACGCTCGCGCTCGCGGCTGTTCATACGCCTGGCGGGCGACGGGCTCACGCAGCGCATGGCATCAACCGCCACTGCCTGGACCGCCGTGGCCGTCTTAGCGGCAACCACCATCGGCGGCCTAGCAGCCTCAGATTTCGCTTCCGCGAGCGCAATCCAAACGATGCGGCAGGCTGCGCAGGCCAATCCGAGTGCGCCAGTCGCATCGTCCCCGCCATGCAAACCAATCCCCCCAGTGGTTCCGCGGGCTTCGGGCGAAGTCGTTCCGCACTCCGCGCGAGTTTTGAACCTGTCATGGTCGCAACCAGGTCGCCGGTCGCTGGTTGTCTTGAATGCGACCAAGGTCCACCAGATCGCTCAACTGGTCAACGCGCTGCCGGTCGAAGGAACGGAGAGCCTGCTCACAGGGCATCAACGGACCCGCATCAACTTCACGTTCTCCAAGACGCGCGGTGGCTAGGCGCTCGCCCGCGCGAGCACTCTTGACAGCACGACATACCTGGTTGCGTTTTGCATAGGCACCTATTTCACGGTCGGAGGCCACCCGAGCGTTTCACCCGAACAGGCGGCTTCCTGATCAAACAGACCGCAGCGATCCGCAGACGAAAGTTGACCTAGCAAACGCTGCCCGAAGGGCGACGTCGACGCGAGCGTCAGGACCGTGCCTTGATCAGCGCGTGGATTTCCTGAAGCTCGATCGACTGGCAGTGCGCCCCCGGCCGCCTGATACCTGCTGATCAGATCTGTTCCGGCTGGGAACATCGGGCCCCTGCCGGAGCAAGCCGCGAGCCTTCCGGCACCACTCGGGCCGCAACAACATCGATCAAGGCGCTGTCTGATATTTCTCCTCCTTCTGCTTGGAGTAATCATCTGTCAACAGGAATTGAAAAGGGCTCCGGTTTCAGGAACCGAAAAGTGCTCCGTTGGGGTGGGGTTGCGACGGCGTTTTGCGTAGCGAGCCGTAGGCGAGCGAAGCGAAATGCCGTCGGCGCGGTGTCTGAGGGGGGTCATTTTTCAACCGGCGCGAGGCGAGCGGCGGGAACGGGTGTGGTGCCGCGTTCTCTGAGCCTGTAGCTCTTGCCTTTGAGGGTGACCATAGTGGCGTGGTGAACGAGTCGGTCGATCAAGGCGGCGGCGACCATCGCATCGCCGAGGATCTCGCCCCAGGCCTCGAAACCACGGTTGGAGGTGATCACGATGCTGCCGCGTTCGTAACGGCGAGAGACCAACGCGAAGAGAAGGTTTGCGGCTTGGCGTTCCAGCGGCAGGTAGCCGACCTCGTCGACGATCAGTAGCTGGTAGCGCTCGAGGCGTTTGAGTTCTTGATCGAGCGTGTTGCGCTCTTGGGCTTCCTCAAGGCGTGAGACCCATTGTTGGGCGGTGCCGAACGCGACTCGGTAGCCGTG
>Ga0302314_10009171_pt1 | contig 17542 bp, 18 predicted proteins | sample III_Palsa_N2_3_FD_200533 | JGI IMG/M metagenome (GOLD analysis project Ga0302314, IMG submission 200533) | Peat permafrost microbial communities from Stordalen Mire near Abisko, Sweden - III_Palsa_N2_3 | ecosystem: Environmental > Terrestrial > Soil > Palsa > Peat permafrost | place: Sweden...
CTGCGGACGAAGACTTGATTCCCTCCCTCGCTCACGGCCACGGCCGGGGGGGGCCGCGACAGGCGCGGCCCCCGCCGGCGGACGAATTACCGGTGGTAGGTCGTCGGGGCGGTGCTGGTGGTGCCGGTGGCGGCGAACGCCGCCACACGCCGCTGGAGGGCGCGGACAGCCTCGGGGGTCACCGCGGGAGCCGCGTTCTGCTTCGTGGTCATGGCTTTTCCCTTCGCGTGGATATTCCCGCCGGCTTTTCGGCCGGTAGGACGGTGAATGGAGTACAGCCGAACTGGCGTACGCCGAATAGGCGTTGGCTGTAGTCCGGCTGTAGTCCAGGGGGCGCGGGCACTACCGTGGAGGTCGGGACGATGATGGGATGGCATCGTGGACGACCTGATCCGACACCCACTCGCGTACGCCCGCATGCAGCGGGGGTGGACCCAGGACGATCTTGCCCAGGGCGTCCGTCGGGCTGCCGCCGCGCGGGGCCTGCGGTCGGGGACGGACCGGCAGCGCGTCTGGCAGTGGGAGCACAAGATCCGCGTTCCCAACGGGGAATCGCAGATTTTGCTCGGAGATGTTTTCGGTGTCCCGGAGAATCACCGGGAGATGTACGGGTGGCCCGACTGGCTTCCGGGACATGACCTTCCCCTCCCGTTCGGGTCCGAGTACACCGTCCAAGCGCTGCGAGAGGCACACCGATCTGCCATGGACCGCCGAACCTTCATGACCATCAGTGCCGTCTCCCTGGTCGGGCTGGCCTCGCAGTGGGCGACGATCGAGCCCGGCCACCTGTCCTCGGCGCTCGGCGGCAAGAGCGTCGACCTGGAGCTCGTGGAGTGGCTGGAGGCCACCAGCGCGAAGTTGAACGGCCTGCCCACCGAGCAGCGGCAGCACACAGCAGTCCTGCTCGACGCCCATCTGGCCACGGTGACCGACCTTCTCGAGCAGGGGAGCTACGGCGAGACCTTGGGCAGAAGGCTGCACACCTTGGCCGCGTCGCTGGCGATCACCTGCGGGTGGTACCGCTTCGACCAGGGGCGCAATTCCGCGGCAGGCAAACTCTGGGACGCGGCCCTGCACAGCGCCCTTGCAGCGGGGGACCGCGACCTTGGCGCCGGCGTGCTGAGCGACTTCGCCTATCAGGCGACCTGGCTGGAGAACCCGAGGACTGCCGCGGACCTGCTCGACCATGCGCTGACCCGTGCCAGGCATCCGACCGCACGCTCCCTTCTCCATCTGCGCAAGGCTCGCGCCCACGCCGCCCTGGGGGAGCGCTCCGACTGCTTCCGGAACCTCGCCGACGCCGAGACCGCATTGGACTCCCCCGCAGCGGTGCCCGCCCCGGGATATTGCGTCTGGATGTCTCCGGCCGACTTGGCCGTGGACTCCGGCCGGTGCCTTCTCGATCTCGGCCACACCGATGCGGCCCACCAGCGGATCACCGAGGGGATCACCCTGCTGCCGCGCGCACGGGACAAGACGAGAGCCGTCTTCCTCACCTATTCCGCGGAGAGCTTCCTGCGCCGCGGCGAGGTCGAGCAGGCGCTACTGGTGACGAACCAGTCGCTGGACCTGGCAAACCGGATCGGTGCCGATCGGTGCGTAAAGCTAGTCCGGGGACTCGCGTCCGGTTTCCGGCGTCACCGGGATGTTGCCGGAGTAGCGGAGTTCCTGGAACAGCTTCGGCTGAGTTGAACGTGACGCGGGCCCCTGGGCGAGACGATTCTCAGCGACGGGTCCAGCCGCCGCCGACACACGTTCCGGAGGTGCTTCGGGAACACCCCCACCGGCCGGCACGCGGCCATCAACAGCGCACCGAGGTGGCAGTGTCACGCCACCAGGGCGGGGCAGCCTGTGTGGAGTTGAGGCCGATCAGGAGTTGATGCGGCTGCGGTGAGCCCGGCGGGTTACAGCAGGCCGCCCAGCGGCAGGACGCGTTCGGCGAGCTGTCCGAACAGCCTGCCGCCGGTGACGGTGGTGCCGGTGAGCCAGTCGGCGGCGACCAGCAGGCCTGTGTGTTCGGCGGCCTGGGCGGCGGTGAGGGTGGAGAACGCGGCGACCCGGGCAAGGTCGAGTCCGTCGTCCTGGGCGCGGCCGAGGCGTCCATCGGGGCAGGCGTGGGCGGCGGTGTGCAGGGCCAGGAGCCGGTCAGCCGCGCTCGCCTTCTTCTTGCGCAGCTTCCGGTCGCTCACGACTTTCTGGGCCCAGCCGGAGATCCGGGAGCGGGTGGTCTTCCCGAACCCGAAGGGGCTGGTGCGGTCGGGCAGCAGACAGGGGACGGTGAACGCGGTGGGTTCCTCCGGCCGGGAGGCCATCACGGCAGTGACGGTGCCGGGCAGTCGCAGCCAGCCTTCGGTGACCAGGCGCTCCAGTACCTGCGGGGCGTCGTCGGCGAGCCAGCCGGCCAGGTCCTGGCCGGTGATGTTGCCGGTACCGGAGCGTGCCGCGCGCAGGCCGAGCATCAGTACGGCCAGCCGCGTCCCGGCGTCGGGGGCCGGAGCGTGCGCCGCGGCCCAGTCCAGCACGGTGCGCGCATGCACGGCCTGGTGGGGGGTCAGGAGGCGGTCGACCACGGGACCGTCCACGACCCCGGCGGCGGCTTCGGCCACTGCGTCCGGTGCGGCGGGAAGGTGCCCGGTGCGCTGCCGGTGGGTCTCCTGGGCCGCTTTCTCTGCGCGCAGCGATTCCCGGCGCAGCGCGTGGTCCCCGGTGGCGTCGGCCCAGGCGGTGAACGCGTCGGCTTTGCGCTGGTGCAGGGCGGCGAGCACAGCCAGGTCGGGGCTGGTGCGGGCCTGATAGGCGCGGTAGGCGTCGCCGAGGTCGATCAGTTCGTCGCGCAGGTCGACGGGCCGCAGCTCCGCTGGCACGACCCACTGCCCGATCTTCCCCCACTGCCGGTGCCCCACGCGCCGGGACGCGGCCGGGGCATCGGCGCGGGCCGGCGGAACGGGTACCTGCCGGACGGCCGGGGACGGCGCGGCATCGATAGCGGAGGGAGCGGGGTCGGAGAAGGCCACCACCTCGCGGGGGCCGACGGCGGCGCCGTCACGCCGGTGCTCGAAGGCCGGCTCGCGCACGGTCTGCCCCGTCCCGGTGCCGCGGGCGGGGGGAACGGCTGTGGCCAGGATCTGGCAGCCAGGGATCAGGGCCGCGCAGCGCGTGCACGTCTCCGCGATCCGCCACAGCCGCCCCGCCCGGTCCTTGTACACGCTCAGGACCACCGCGCCCCCGCACCGGTCCGCTCCCGCCAACAGCTTCGGCCTGCCATGCGCGGGGGCGGTGGGGTCGGCGGTGTGCCAGGCGCAGTCGGCGGCCCGGCACACGCACGACGCCAGAGCGCGCGGGCCGCCTGCCGCGCGGACCTGGGCCAGGTGCTGCTTGACGTGCTCGACGGCAGCCCTGCGCCCCGCCGCCGCCCCCTCGGGAAAGCGCTCCTCGGGGCAGCCGGGCCGCGAGCAGGTGAGCTTGACCGTGCCGGCGGAGGGACGGCCGTAGGGATCAAGGCGCACCACCCACACCCGCCCCGCAACACGCTCGTCCGCCCTGGTGCCGGCCTCCACCGTCATGTGCGCGCCCCTCCCGTGATTCCCTTGATCCACCCGTGAGCCTCCATCATCGGGGATACCGCCGACATACCGCAGAAAAGCGGGGCCTGGCGGCATGTCAGGCCGCCAGGCGGGCGGGACGGCGAGCTCGGCACCCCGCCGCAGGCGCCGGCGAAGGGTGGCCCGGCGACCGGTTGGCACCCGTACGGGCGCGCCTCCCAGACCTCCGCGAGGGCGGCCCCGGGCAGTTGGGGGCGGCGGGGTCGGCCGCGGGTGAGCAGCGGCGCAGCCGGGTCCCTGCTGGGGCCGGCGTCGTCGTTCGGGCCGACGTTCCTGCTGGCGGTGTGGTCGGGTGCCGGCGGCGGTGGCCCTATCCTCGGTGTTCACGGGTGAAGCTGGCGGACGGTGCGCAGGGCACCGTCGGCCCAGCGGTGCCCGTGACGTCTCTTCCGCCTGTGCAAGGAGCCCCGACGATGACCCCGAGCGTGCCGACGTCTCGGCTCGAGCTGGCCGCCACCGCGCTGGAGGTTCCCGCGCAGGAGGCAGCGCTGGCAGGCGCGGTGTGCGCGTTCCGCGGCTACCCGGCACCCGGCCCGGGGCTCGCCTCACGCCTGGTGGGCCAAGCGCTCACCGCGCTGGACCAGGTGCCGATCGACGTCCACCTGTACGTCCACGACCTTAAGGACACGGCCCAGAAGTGGCCCGCCCTGCCGGTCACCCTGCCGACGATGCCGTGGCAGGCCGCCACCCTGGTCGACGACCTGGCCGCGCTGCTCACCGCCCTGTCGCCGGAGCAACTGCGCGAGGCGGCCGAGGGGCTCGCCCTGACCCGCGGGGAGGTCTCTCTGGTCTACCGCTTCCTGACCGATGATTGGCCGACCGGTATCCGGCCCCTGCCCGATCCAGTCGCGCAGCCGGAGGAACGCCGGGCCCGGGAAGCCGAACTACTGCAGATGTTCGACCACGTGGCCCCGGACGCCTGGACGTCCGAGCAGGCCGGCGCCGTCTGTAAGGCCCTCCTGGTGCGCCTCGCCAGCCTGGGCGACGCGCTGCTGCGCGTCTCCGCGCTTGCGCCCGCGCCGCTGGACTGGCAGGCCGACGGTGCCGGGCTCACCGCGCGGCTGCCGGTTCCCGGTGCGCCGCAGCCGCTGGAGGCCCACGTGACCGCCAAGCCCGTCGAGCCGCACCTGTTCGCCTCGTGGGACGACCCGGTCTGGGGCCACCCCCAGGGCGCCGCGCGCCGCGAGTACTGGGAGTGGAACGTGGGCTGGCGCTCCGCAGGCGGCGTGTTCCACAACGACGCCCAGAGCAGCGAAGCGACGCAGGCGGCGGCGCGGTTCGGCGCGGAGCAGACCCTGGCCGCCTACGCCGCCCAGGCACCGACCGTGCGCCAGCGGCTGCGCAACCGCCTGCTGGTGCCGCGCCAGCCCGACCGGTTGGCCATGGGCGACCCCGTCGTGCTGGTCCTGGGTCTGCGGCAGCTGCTGGAGTCGGTGCTGGACGAGTACCGGTCCGAGTCGCGCCGGTCCGAGCCGGGGGACGGGGGCGGGTGGCGTGTTCTGCCGCACCAGGGCGAGGACCAGGAGAACAGCCTGGTCGTGATCCTTCTGGACAATTGCTCGCTGCCCTATCCCGAACTCGGCGACAGCGCCAACGATGCCGACCCGGCCAGTCCAGCGTTCGTCGACTTCCTGCGTTCCCACGCCGTCGTCCTCACTCCGCCCGCCCGCGCCTACCTGGCCGGGCTCTCCCAGGCCGGGCCGGGCGAACTGCCGCTGCGCCGTCGGCACGAGGCGGCGATGCGCGCGGCCTTGGCTGTCGGTGGGGAGGCGGCTGACCTGTTGGTAGCCGACACCGGCCCCCTGCCCGACGGCATGGCCTGGATCGACCTGCTGGACCCCGCCGCGCTCGAGGAGTTCCTCGACGCGACCGCTGGCGGCGGGCGGGAGGGCTGAGCATGACCGCGGTCGAACCGCCCTTCCTGCTCCGTGCAGGCGCTGGGCCTGCGCGGCGTGGAGGTGCCCGTGGTGGTGTCGGTGCGGGTCGCGCTGACCGGCGGCGGCAGCAGGAAGCATCACGTCCCGTGCACCGGCCCGCACTGTAGTGGCCGACCGGCCCTTCGGCGGATCCAGGCGCAGCACGTGCACGCCCTGACCGGAACCCGTCGTGGCCTGCTGGGAGTGCGGCTCCCCGGCAGGACGGTGAGTGCGGCCGACGGCGTCCGGCCGGGTAACCGCGCGGACCGGGTGCCGGCGTCGTGCCTACCGGGCCTGTGAGGTCCGGCCGCCGACACCCTCCAGGACCGTGCCCTGCTGGGTCGGCACCGGCACCACCTCGTCCGCCTGGCAGTTCTTCCACATCATCGTCGTGCTGTGGATGCTCTGCGGGTAGGTGAACATCCCTACCGAGGAACGCACGATCACGGCCGGACCGGCCGCCACCTGGTAGCCGCGGGCGCGGAAGAAGTCGACCGCGCGGGGCCGCGCCTCCAGGAGTATGACCAGTATGACCCGTGCGCCCTCCCGGCCCAGGTACTCCTCGCAGGCGGTCAGCCGCGCGGCGCTGGCCCCTCGGCAGCGGTTGTCCGGCTTGCTCGGCTTGTGACGTCCCATGTGCCGTCGTGCCGTCCCCTACGTCGTGATGATGGACCCGGCCGGATCGCGGGTCATCCACGTCTCTACCGTCTCTACCGTGCCCTGTGACAACCGGTCGGGATTGACCGAAAGAGCACCGGCACGAGAGGACCAGCCCGGTAACGGGCGGCAGGTCCACAGGCAGGGTGCGGCACCCGGCGGCGCGACCGGTCGGCCACCGCCGGACGGCGCAGAGCGGCGACCCCGGGACGGGCTCAGCCAGGGTGGCGCGTGGAACCGGGACGGGGCCGGTGGGAGCCGCCCGGCGTGGGCCCGGTCGTCGTCGTGCTGCCGGGCGGGCGCAGTCGGGGTGGCGGGCAGACCCCGGGTGGTGGGGCGGGCGTGGCGGTGGTCAGGTGCTGTCCACCGGCGACCGGGGCCTCGCGCTGCGCTGGCAGGCCGGCCTGGTCGATGCCGGAGTCGAGGGCATCGTCGCCAAGGACCTGCACAGCCCCTACCGCGCGGGGCCGAGCAGCGCGTGGGTCAAGGTGCGGACCCACGACACCCAGGACGCGCTGCTGCTGGGCGTCACCGGCTCCCCCGACCGCCCCGAAGCCCTGCTGGTGCGGCTCCCCGACGGCCGGCAGGAGACCACCGCACCGCGTCTGGACGCGACCGGGGCCCGCCACGTCTCCGATCTCCTCACCGACCGGCTACGCCCCCTCGGCACCAAGGACAGCAGCCGGACGCACTGGCTGGAGACCCCGCTGCCCATCGAAGTCACCGTCGGAACCGGCCGCCACGGGAGCGTTCGATTCGTGCGGGTGCGCGGGCAGGACTGAGGGGCAGCCGCGCTCGCGGGTGACTACGGGGTCGGGCTCGAAGCCGCAGCGACGTCCTTCTGCAGGACGTCCAACAACTCGCTGAGGATCGCGTTCAGCCAGGCGCGCGGCGGCATGTCGTCCATCGAGATGCGGTCCGCCGTCTTGCGGATCTGCCGGTGCATGACGTCGTCGCCGGTGAACCGGTAGTTCAGCAGGGACTTGGCGTACCTGCCGTCCGTCCGCCCCCAGGTGTGGCCGTTCGCCACTGCGGCAAATCCCGTCTGGCTGAACGCCGGGGGGATGTGATCCATCACGACACGTACCAGGGCCTGCGAGGCGAAGGGGTGTGCGTCGGCGACGTTGCTGTTCAGCTCGCGCAGCACGGCCACGAGCTTCTTCACGTCCCAGGTGCTTTGCGCGCCGGCCTTCTCCAGTTCGTCCACGAGTTCCGCATCGATGTAGGGGCCCGCCGCCGGTGCTGAGGCCGGGCCCGGAATCGCGAACGCGGAGGGCACCAGCGGATTGCGCCCCCTGGGCGCCGCCGGGAGCTGGCTGCCGGGGTCCGACAGGCTCCGGGTCCGGTGCAGTTCCTGGATGGTCGTCTCCACATAGTCGCGCAACGTGACCACCTCGCGGTACCCCAGCACGCGCCTCGGTACGTCGTGCCACCAGCTCCCATCGGCGCCGGACCCCTTGGAGCCGCCCCACGTCGCGGGCTCGCCCGAGAGGATGTCCGGCAGACGCGCGATGAACGCCGGCTCCAAATCGGGAAACGCCTTCGCCAGCCCCTCGGAGGTCAACCTGACCTCTTTGGGCTTGTCCGGGTCGGCCGGCGCCTGTACGTAGATCTGGATCATGTGGTGCAACACATCAAGGAACGGCCGACCCAGAACCATCTCAAGATCGCTTTCGACCAGGCCGACAGCGACCGTGAGTTCCACCGGATCCTCGTCGGAGAAGACCGGGCCGCGGGAGACCTTGCGGATATAGCCGTAGGACGCGCCGTGCTGCCCCCCGCACAGCGGCATGTTCTGGAGCGCTTTGGCGGCGAGCTCAGGGCGCAGGTCGTGCTCGTCGCGCTCACTGAGCCGGTCTTCGACGAACTGCCAGATCGGCCACTTCCCAGTCGACGCCCAGTGCTGGGCCACCGTGAGGATGATGCTGCGCGCCGCAGGGGACGCCTCGCCGTTGAGCAGGGCGTCGTCATCGTGGTTCACGGGGGCTCTCAGTCGTCTGCGGGGCCGGTGGGCTCAGCCCGGGCTGCTGTGAGGCTCCAGCGTAGCGATGGGACATGAGTGACCGTCAGTCAGTTTTCTGCAGTTCGCCGCAGTGCGCAGCCCGGACGCCGGACGCCGGTGACCGAGGGCCAGGCGGCTGCGGGACCGAGCCCAGCTCGGCTTACCCCGCGCGGTCGCCGGTGGGCCAGTCGGCGGGCACGCCCCCCTGGGACCGCGGTGGGCTGGGCCGTGTGGGACGGCCGGGGACCTGGGCCGCCTGGGCCGGGCGCACCAGAGAGTTGCTGCGCGCTCTGGGCGGGGCGGTGTCCCGCTGCGGAGCCAGCGCGCATGGGGGCTGGCGGTACCGGCAAGGCGCAGCCGTGCGCGGCTCCGACCCTTGCGGTCTATGAGCAGTCGGCAGGGGCCGGTCGCAGGGGATGCACGAAATGGCAGGTGCGGCCGAACAGGCACCGTGCGATTCATGTGCACCGGGTTCCGCGATGCCGTCGGGCCAGCCGCCATGGGGACATGGCGGGGACCGGCGCTGATGCGGTCATCGCGGCGGTCCGTCCCCGGGCCGAAGCCGTCAGCGGGGGTTGGGTCGGGCAGCGGTGCCGCGTTGACCCAGCCGGAACGGGTCAGGTAGGCAGGGGGTTGGTGGGGGTGTCGGATGTCTGCTGCCAGGCCCGGAGCAGCCAGGGTGGCCTGTTGCGGGCAGCGGCAAGCGCGTCCCGGAAGGCCACCAGGGGCATGGCGGCCTTCCGGGACCGGGACGCGCATGGGGACGGTGGGCGCTTGGTCAGATCCGGCAGGCGTGGATGCGGGTGACCAGGATGGCGCGCGCGCCGACGGTTTCCAGTTCGTCCATGATGGCCTGGGCGTTGTCGGCGGGGACCATCGCGCGCACTGCCGCCCATCCCTTCTTGTGCAGTGGGGAGACGGTCGGGGACTCCAGGCCGGGGGTCAGCGCCACGGCCGCGTCCACGTCCTCCACGCGGATGTCGTAGTCCATCAGAACGTAGCTGCGGGCCACCAGGACGCTGCGCAGGCGGCGCAGGAAGCGCTGGGCGGCGTCCTCCTTGGCGTCGGTGCTGCTGGCGGCGGCGGGGCGGATGACGATGCCCTCGGATTCCATGATGGGTTCGCCGATGATTCCCAGGCCGAGGTGGGCCAGGGTGCTGCCGGTCTCCACGACGTCGGCGATGACCTGGGCGACGCCGAGTTTCAGTGAGGTCTCCACCGCGCCGTCCAGGCGCACGATCGCGGCGGCCTGCACGCCCTGCTCGGCCAGGTGCTTGGCGACCACGCCGGGGTAGGAGGTGGCGATGGTCATCCCGCCCATGTCCTGGACGGATCCGGCGGTGCCGGGGGTGCCGGCGAAGTGGAAGGTCGAACGGGCGAAGCCCAGCTGCAGCACCTCCTGGGCGGCTGCGGCGGAGTCGAGCAGCAGGTCGCGTCCGGTGATACCGATGTCGAGCTGACCGGAGCCGACGTAGACGGCGATGTCGCGCGGGCGCAGGTAAAAGAACTCGACGTCGTTCTCCTCGTCGACGATGACGAGTTCCTTGGAGTCCGTGCGCTGGCGGTATCCGGCCTCATGGAGCATCGCGCCCGCCGGTCCGGACAGGGAACCCTTGTTCGGGAGGGCGATACGCAGCATGAGGATCCTTAGTGATCTCGTTGGGTGAGCTGACGGTCACCCATGGTGCCAGAGTCGGGGTGCCGGTGCGATGGAGTAAAGCGGCGGCCGGTCACGGGGGTTCGCCGGCCGCCCGGCTGTCCCGGAGCAGGGCTCCCAGATCGTCCGGGTGGAGGTAGCGGCGATACAGGGGGTCGGCGGCGAGCTGATCGCTGCCCCGGCCGCAGAACGCCGCGTCCAGATACATCAGGCGGCGCAGGAAGCGGGCGTGGATCGGGCGCCGGACGCGGTCCAGGGTCTGGCCGGGGCCAAGGGCACGCAGGGCGCGGGTGCTGATCAGCCGGTTGGTGTCGAGCAGGCGCAGGTTCCCGCCCGTGTCCAGGGCGAGGTTCTGGAATCGGTCGTCGATGATGTCGGGCCAGAACGTCTCCTGTTCGGCCGCCGACGCCACCAGGGCCCTGGTGATGGTGACGAACTGGTCCAACTGGGCGGCGCTGTGCGGGGGAAGGTCGGCGCGGCGTACCCGGTTCAGCGCGGCGGCGGGGTCGACGTCGACCCACTGTTTGACCAGTACGGTGCGTGAGACGTGGTCGCCGGGGCTGTCGGCGAACAGGCGCTGGCCGGGGACCAGGGTGGGCATGGCGGCGTAGGCCGCGCGCAGGTACGCGTACTCGGCGCGGATCTTGTCGACCGTCAGTTCCGGGCAGTCGGGCCGGAACAGCTGGAGGCAGTACGCGCTGCCCGGCCTGCGGAACACCTCGCTGTGCTCGCCGTCCCCGATCCGCCGGTACCGGGCGGGTGGGCGGGTGCGGAGCGCGGTCGCGGTCACCGGGCCACCGCCGCACGGTCGCCGACCATCAGCAGTGCCTCGTCGGTGACCAGCGCGTCGGCCCCCAGCCGCCGGGCGCACGCGAGCGCCTGGACGGCGGTCTCCACCAGGGGCTGCGCGGGGCCGTTGAAGCTGGTGTTCAGCAGCACCGGCGGATGCCCGCGCTTGACCAGGGCGTCCAGGACCGCGGAGATGAAGGGCTCGTCGCCTTCGGCCAGGCGCTGCGGGCGGGTGGTGCCGTCGGCGTGGGTGACGGCCGGCAGCAGGCCCGCGCCCTGGTCGGTGAGGCGGGCGGCTCCGATCATGTAGCGCTCCAGGTGCCCGATCGGTGACCACAGGCCCAGGTCGGTGTGGGTGAGCGGCCCGAACGGGCGCCAGTGCTCGCGGCGCTTGAGGTCGTTCATCCGCTCCCGCATCGCCGCGTCCAGTGGGGAGGCGAGGAAGGAGCGGTGGCCAAGGGCCCGGGGGCCGACCTCGCTGCGGCCCCGGCAGACCCCCACGATCGCGCCCCCGGCGAGCAGGTCGGCGACCCGGTCCGCGGCGACCTCGCCGGCGGCGGTACCGGCGAGGTCGGCGGGCAGCGGCCCTGGCCGGCCGCCGGTGTAGGCCGAGAAGACCGCGGGCCGGCTCGGCGCGGACAGCGACCAGGCCGCGCCGAGGGCCACGCCGGCGTCGTGCGGGATCGGCGGAACGTACAGCGGTCCGCTCAGGCGGCCGTTGGCCGCGCAGTTCAGGCCCACCCCGCCGGCGATGCACAGGTTGTCGATGCCGGTCAGGGCGCGGGCCTGCTCGGCGAACCAGGCCATGACCGCCTCAGCGGTGTTCTGCACGGCGGCGGCCACCTTGACCGCGGCCGGGTCGGCGGCCAGGGTCGCGGGCGGCTGCTGCGGACCCCGGGCGCCGGCGAAGCGTTCGATCTGCTTGCGCCAGCGGCCCTTGAGCGCGTCGTAGTCCGGGAGCGGGTCCGATCCCAGCGCGGAGATCAACCCGTGCGGTCCGGCGCTGAGCCAGCCCGGGTCGCCCGGAGCGGTGCCGGCTCCGTACGCGGCCAGGCCCATGGTCTTGCCCGCGCCGTGGCGGCCCAGGCCCAGCCAGACGCTGGCGGCTTCGTAGAGGTGACCCAGGCTGTAGATCCGGGGCCAGCGCGCCAGGCGGACCAGCGGTTCGCCCCGGCGGGCGCGGAAGATCGTCGCGGATTCGTCCTCGCCGTTGCCGTCCACGACCAGGACGGCCGCCTGTTCGTACCCGCTGGCGTGGAACGCGGAGGCAGCGTGAGCCAGGTGGTGCGGGACGAAGTAGGTGTCGGGCAGGCGCGGCCCGTAGAAGCCCAGTGCTGCCAGGAAGTGCCGGGGACTGTCGAACCGCCACTCGGTGTTCAGGCGCGGCTCGTCCCAGCCCACGGCCACCGCGTCGACCTGCTCGGGGGTGATGCCGGCCAGGTGCAGGCACTGGGCCACCGCGAGCGCGGGCATCTTCACGCCCGGCGCGTGCCGCACCCGGCTCAGGCGTTCCTCCTCCACGCAGGCCAGCACGGTGCCGTGCTCGTCGACCAGGGCCGCGCTGGGGTCGTGGAAGGTGGCGGTGCCGGCGTTGACGCCCAGGATGTACGTCATCGCGCACCCGCTTCCACCGGTCGCGCGCCGGTGCCCGCGGTGATCACGTCCCGGTAGCCGGAGAACATCGCGTCCAGGGTGAAGCGCTCCGCGCTGGCCCGGCCCGCTGCGGCCAGGCGCGCGTGCAGGGCGTCGTCGGACAGCAGGGCGTCGATCGCCGCCGCGAGCGTGTCGGGGTCGCCGGGCGGGACCAGCAGCCCGGACTCCCCATCGGTGATGTATTCCAGGGGGCCGCCGTGCCCGGCCGCGATCACGGGGACCTCGGCGATCATGGCTTCGAGGTTGGAGTACCCGAACGGCTCCGGATCCCGGGAGGGGTGCGCGGCGATGTGCGCGGCCGTGTAGCAGGCGGCGACCTCCGGCGGGCTGAGCCGGTCCAGCAGGAACACCGTCCGCGACAGGCCCAGGTCCGCGATCAGCCGTTCCAATTCGTCCTGGTAGCCCGGCGAGCGGGTGTCGAGCAGGCCGGCGCCGTTGATGACGACGATCGCGCCCTGCATGCGTCCGCGCCGGTGGAGGCTGTGGGCGGCGTGGATGACGTCCTGTTGTCCCTTCCAGGGCACCCGGCGGGCCGAGACCAGGACGATGCGCCCCGGCGGGAGCTGGTTGCGTTCGCGGATCTTGGCGAAGACGTCCGTGTTCCTCGCCTGGCGCATCCGGTCCTCGAAGCTGGCCGCGTCCATGCCGTTCAGGACGGTTCGCACCGCCCCGGCCGGGACGCCCGCGCTGATCAGCTCCTTACGTACCGAGTCCGAGACCGCGATCAGGCTGAGCCGGGCCCTGGTCACGGCCAGGCGCTGGGCGAGGTAGCCGAATCGCCGTGCGGAGTCCGCGCCGTCGTGCACCACCGCAGTGACACCCAGCGCGGCCACCATGTCGGCGTCCAGCAGGCCGAACTCCTCGGCCTTGAGGACGCTCACGATGGGGTTGATGTTCTGCAGCAGCAGGTCGGGAATGCCGGTCTCGCCGATCGTGCGGGCGTACTGGTGGGCCAGCGAGAGCCAGACGGGGTTGCCCGGGTCCGCGATCTCGTCCTCGTAGTAGCGCTGCACCAGGTGGCGACTCTTGCCGCCGCGCGGATCGCACAGGTACTTGGGGAACCGGGTGGCGATGGAGCGCAACTCCACCGCCAGGCCCTCGGGGGTCACCAACTCGGCCACCGGCCCGGCCGCCGCCGCGCCGCTCTGGGTGACCGCGAGCCTGGTGTGCGGGTGGTGTCGGGCCAGGCCGTGCAGCAGCTGGTGAGTGTGCGTCACCAACCCGGTCTCGCGGACCTGCTTGGCGTGCCCTGTGGCGCTCAGCGTGCCGCGCACGTCGTAGGTGAAGATGTGCAAGGCGTCCGGGAACGACTCCATGGCTCCTCCGGTGTCTCGACGCGATCAGTGGGATACGTGCCACGACCGCCCCCCGGCAGCACGTCACAGGACCCTCAGCCGGAGCCGACTGGCGGGGGCGGTCGCTCTCTACGCTGCCGAGCTGACGATCAGTCCGGTAGAACCCTGGGCGTTGCTGTGCGCTGCGGGTGAGAGCAACGAGGAGCAACAGCGCCAACCTCTCCCGGTACCGGCTGCGGCCCGCTACAGTGCGCTCACGATCCGTGTCCGCCCGTGCCCGCACAGGAGGCTCGATGGACTTCCGCCCCCCAGCCACCGGCGCGGGTGAGGCACGCGGCTACCTCCTGGCCCGCGCCCGCCGCGTCCGCGGCTGGACCCAGTCGGAGATGGCCCGCCGCCTGCGCCAGCGCAGCCGCGACCACGGCCGCCCGCTCAGCACCGGCCGCGACGGCGTGTGGTACTGGGAGCACTGGCGCACCCCGGACCGGCCCACCCAACTACTCATCGCGGACCTGTTCGGTATTCCGCTCTCCTTAGTTGATGAGCGACCATGGCCTGAGTGGCTGTCAGAGGACCCCGCCCAGCGGCCGACGCCACTGCCGTGGACACTGCTCGGCGCCGCTCAGTCGCTCAACGAGATCGCAGGTGGTTCTGTGGACGTCACACGCAGGGAACTCGTCCTGATCGCCGGCGGCACCCTGACGGCCTCACTGCTGTCCTGGATGACCGCCGACCCCGCCGCAGCCGGCCAGCTCACCAGCGGGCAGCGCGTCGGGGAAGCAACGGTGACCCGGATCGAGACCCGAGCTCAGATGCTGCGGCGTATGGACGACCAGGACGGCGGCGGAACGATCCTGGCTGAATCCTCCAGCGCCCTGGCCCTGGTCGCCGGGCTGCTGCGGCGCCGCTCGTACAGCGACGCGCACGGCACCCGGCTGTACGCCGCCGCCTCCGACCTCGCCCGCCAGCGGGCCGCCGCCCTGTTCGACGTCCGCGGCGAATGCGCCGACGGTGCCTTCGACACCGCCCTGCGCGCCGCCCGCATCGCCGGAGACGACGCCCTGGGGGCCAACGCCCTCGCCTTCTGGTGCGTCTCCGCCTACAACACGGGTCGGCTGCGCGACGCGGAAGCGATGGCCGACACCGGGCTTGCCGCTGTTCGCGGCCGGGCCACCCCCAGGACCGAAGCCATGTTCACCTCGCGGCGCGGACGCGCGCGCGCCCACCTGGGCGACCCGCGCTGCTGGGCGGACTTCGACCGCGCAGAAGCACTCCTGGCTCAGGCGAATGACCACCAGGACCCGGACTGGGCTTACTGGTTCGACGCTGCCGAGATCCTGGGCGCCCGCGCCTCCAGCCACCGCGACATGAACCAACCCGGTCCGGCAGAGGCGGTGTTCGCTCAGGCCCACGCCATGTTCGACCCGACCTGCGTACGCACCCATGCCCTGTACCTCACCCGCCAGGCCGACGCCCAGTATGCCCAGGGCCAGATCGAGCACGCCTGCGCTACCGCCGGCCAAGCCCTGGACCTGGCCGAGGGCATCAGCTCCCACCGCACCACCGCGCCGCTGCTCGACCTGGCGGACCGGCTCGGTGCCTATGCCGTCCCGTCCGCCCGCGACTTCCACGAACGCGCTCGCACCGTATTGGCGGCCTGACCCGCCTGAGCCGCGATCGGCTCGACGAACTGGTCGAAGCGAGCGGCAAGGCGGTCCGAAGCAACTGGGGCGGCTTTTCATATCTGGGAACGAAGCGCGGCGTTCGCGACCCGCTGATTGGCTCGCGAACGCACGAGCACGGGATCGTCCGGCAGGCGCCTTGATGACCCGGCGGGGCACCTGCTTGAACAGGGCCGGGTTGCTGAGCCTGCCCAGGGCGCTGTCCAGCAGGATCGCGGCGGAGGGGTGGCCCCGGCCGCCGCCGTCGATATGGAAGCCCTCCGTGTCCATGCGGCGGCGCAGCCGCTCTCCGGGCAGAGTCCCAGTCCTCATCGAGTGTGTCGGACCGCCCGAATCGGGTGGTGCTGTGCCTGGGTCAGAGTTTGCTGTCGAGTGCCACCAACTCCTCGACCGGGCCGCGGGCACCGGGTGGCCCGTGGTTGCGCGAGCGGGCGCGGGAGAGATGGATCAGGTGCTGACGGCGCGCCACGTCCCCCGTCGCCGAACGCGTCGCTACGTGCCCAAGTGATCCATGCTGCGATACATTCCCGGCCAGCACCACTGAAACAAGGACACAATGAACCAGATCATGGCAATCACGGCAGACGTCCTGCGCCAGGACGGGGCCACGCACGACCATCACGCCGAGTACCCGCTGTACGAACTGGCGACGGACGGCCAGGCGGAGGCCGAGCTCGGTGCCGCGTGCTGCTGAACTCCTCAGGATCCACAACACCGGAGCCAGCCGTCCCCGCACGGTTCTGGACAAGGCGGACATCGCCCTTGAACACATCCTGCGATCGGGGCGCTTCGCGGCCGTGCGCTGGGAGCGATGCACAGTCAAGGTACAGACCGTGGAGGACTACAGACTCCGCACCCTCACCGCACTTGGGGCCGACGGGTACCCCGGGGACGACTTCACAGACGAAGCCCGCACGGTCGACCAGATCCACGCCCTCCATACCATGGGCCTCTGCTTTCTCTGCGAGGAAGGTTTCCTCCACGATGGGGAGGAGGGCCAGCGCCAGCTTTCGTAGCGCGCTGCCCATGGAATGCGGCCGGTTCCCGGCCGAGCACACAACGAAGAGAGGCGAGATGGCCAACACCTCCAGCAGGAAGCGGCACACACGGCGCAGCGCCGCTGCCCGAACCCGCAGCTTGCACGCCCGATATCCGCTCTACGTGCCCGCTCAGCCAGGTGAGGCGGAGGCGGAGCTTGGACCGCAGCGGGCGGCAGAGCTCCTCGCCCACTACAACACCGGGACGAGCAGTCCGAGCCACGCTCTGCGGAAGGCGGACGTCGCCCTGGAGAAGGTGCTCCGGTCGGGCACATTCACCGTCGTCTCCGCTGAGTATCCCGAGGGCAGGCAGTGGACCGTCGAGGAGTACCGGCAGCGGCACAATGCCGCCCACGAGCACTACGAGGACTTCGAGGAGACCCGCATCAACGATGCCGCCGGCATGGTGCAGTGGCTTCACGACATGCACGACATGGGCCTGTACTTCCTCGACCGAGATCAGGCCCTGAGGGCCGAGGACATCGGGCAGGAGATCATCTGACACCGGCCCCGTTCGAGGCCTTCGTGCCCGTGCTCCCGGATTGTGGCCCGAGCCTGGGCGCTGGACGGGGGCAGGGGCCTGGTGGTGGACCGGCAGGACAGCTCGGCCGCCGAGGTGTTCGCCCGTTGAGGACTGTGTCGGCGCGGGTCCGGGCGGCTCGCACGCAGTTGGACGTACCGCGGTTGGTCGAGCAGTCCAGTCAGGCTGCAGTTGTGGCGGGTCCCGCTGCCCTGGGTGCTGGGCTGCGACGCCGGTGTCCCGTTCAGTGACTTCGCCCGCCAGGTCGCCGCCGGTGACTTCCCGTTCGTGGTGACCACCAGCAGCGGCGACGATGCGTTCGATGTGGTGCACACCGGGCTGGCCGAGGTCTACAGCGGCGCTGTCGACCACCATCGGATCGACCGCCGCCACGCGGTGACACCCACCGCCGCCCGCAGCAGGTCCCGGAGCCGCCGAAGGACTACCTGGCGCAGGTCTACCAGCACCTGACCGACTGCGGACTCCCGGTGCTGGGGCAGATGTACCCCGAGGACCCGGCCGACGCCGAGGCCAACGCACGGCGGATGGCGACGGTCGCCCGGCAGATTGCCGACGCCCTGGCCCCGCACACCCGGACCGCGCCGGCGCCGCGGGCCGGCTGAGGAGCGGTCCGGGGCGTCGGTCACTGGGCCCGCCCCCGGACGAACAGCGCCATCTCGATCTGGCCGGCGCCGACGCCGTGCTCCGTTGCCCAGCCGTGGACCAGGCCGA
>Ga0302314_10009173_pt1 | contig 17539 bp, 14 predicted proteins | sample III_Palsa_N2_3_FD_200533 | JGI IMG/M metagenome (GOLD analysis project Ga0302314, IMG submission 200533) | Peat permafrost microbial communities from Stordalen Mire near Abisko, Sweden - III_Palsa_N2_3 | ecosystem: Environmental > Terrestrial > Soil > Palsa > Peat permafrost | place: Sweden...
TCGAAGCCCCAGACGCCGAGGAAGGTGAGGGCGACCAGTTCGAGCAGGAAGGCGAGCGCCTCGTTGGCGAGGTGCAGCGGGGTGGGGAGGGCGGGGAGCGACATGGCGGGCCTCACTGTCTGTCATCCGTATGAGAGCAGTGCTCTCGTCCAAGAGCAGCGTTCCACAGTCGGCGCCTCGGATCAAGAGCACTGCTCTCGTTTAAGTTCACCAGTCTCCAAAGTGGGCCGGACCGTCACCCCTCTGGCCGGTGTCACGCACCCCCGTGCGGGGGTATGGGGTCCAGCGGATGGGAGCCACCGCTCCCCTCGCTCCGCACCCCTGCCGACCGCCGGAGGCTCCTACGTGGCCACAGCCGCCCACCAGCCCGTCGCTCCCGACAGCCCGCCCGGGGCCCTCGCGGAACTGGCCAGGGCCCACGGCGTCGACACCGTCCGCGACTCGCCGGAAGGACCCCTCCCGGTCCCCGCCGACACGCTGGTCGCGGTCCTCGCAGCGCTGGACACCGACGCCTCCACCCCGGCGGCCGCCCGCGACGCACTCGACCGGTACCGGCACCGCGCCGCCTCCCGGCTGCTGCCCCGCTGTCAGGTCGTCCGCGCCGGAGAGCGGCTCGACCTCGGCGTGCCGGCCGCAGCCGAGGTCTGGGTCGAACTCGAGGGCGGGCACGGCGCCGAGGCGGCGGGCACGGCCCGCAGCGTCCACTCCGGGCAGCTGCCCACGGACCTGCCCATCGGCCGGCACACCCTCTGCGCCAGGATGAACGGCCGTGCCGTCGCCGCGCCGCTGATCGTCGCCCCCGCGCGGCTGCCCCAACTCTCCACCCGCAGCTGGGGTTTCCTCGCCCAGCTCTACTCGGTGCTGTCCCGGCGCTCCTGGGGCATGGGCGACCTGGGGGACCTCGCGGACCTCGCCCAGTGGGCCGGACACGCCCTCGGCGCGGGCTTCGTCCAGGTCAACCCGCTGCACGCGGGCCGCCCCGCCGAGAGCGGCGGCACCACCGACCCCTCCCCCTACCGCCCGTCCTCACGCCGCTTCGCCGACCCCGTGCACCTGCGCATCGAGGCCGTCCCCGAGTTCCCCTACCTCGACGCCGCCGCCCGTGCCCAGGTCGCCGCGCTCGCCGGAGCCGGTGCGGCGCTGCGCGACGCGGTGCTGCTGGACGACGGACTGATCGACCGCGACGCCGTCTGGGAGCTCAAGCGCCAGGCCCTGGAACTCCTCCAGGACGTCCCCCGCAGCCCCGGCCGCGAGGCCGCCTACCGGGCGTTCCTCCGCCGCGAGGGCCGGGCACTGGACGACTACGCCACCTGGTGCGCCCTCGCCGAGGCCCACGGCCCGGCGTGGCGCGGCTGGCCGGCCGGGCTGCGCGACCCCGGCAGCGCCGCCGTCCACCGCGCCGTCGCCGCGCCCCGGCTGCACGCCCGGGTCGAGTTCCACCGGTGGCTCGCCTGGCTGGTGGACGACCAGCTCGCCGCCGCCGGGGACGCCGCCCGGGGCGCGGGCATGGCCGTGGGCCTGATCCACGACCTCGCCGTCGGCGTCCACCCCGAGGGTGCGGACGCCTGGGCGCTGCAGCGCTGCCTGGCCGGAGGCATCTCCACCGGCGCGCCCCCGGACGCCTTCAACGCCAACGGCCAGGACTGGGGCCTGCCGCCCTGGCGCCCCGACACCCTCGCCACGGCCGGCTACGCCCCGTACGCGGGCCTGCTGCGCGGTGCGATGCGGCACGCGGGCGCGCTGCGGATCGACCATGTGATGGGCCTGTTCCGGCTGTGGTGGGTGCCGGAGGGCCGCCCGCCGACGGAGGGCACCTATGTCCGCTACGACCACGAGGCGATGCTGGGCGTCCTCGCCCTGGAGGCCCACCGCGCCGGGACCGCCGTGATCGGCGAGGACCTGGGGACGGTGGAGCCCGGCGTCCGCGAGGAGCTCGCCGCCCGGGGCATCCTCGGCACCTCGGTGCTCTGGTTCGAGCGGGACTACGGGGAGGGAAAGGAGGGAAAGGCCGGGCCGCTGCCGCCCGAGCGCTGGCGCGAGCTGTGCCTGGCCACGCTCACCACCCACGACCTGCCCAGCACCGCCGCCCGGCTCAGCGGCGAGTACGTCGACCTGCGGCACGGCCTCGGGCTGCTGAACCGGCCGCTCGCCGAGGAGCAGGCCGAGGCGGACGCCGACCGCGAGGAGTGGCTGGGGGAGCTCGCCCGGGAGGGCCTGCTGTCGGTGCCTCCCTACGGCGAGGGCCCGGCCGCCGACACCGCCGCCGACGCGACCGGAACCAGGGAGGGAGCCGGCCCGGAGACGGAGGGCGAAGTCCTGCCCGAGGCCGTCGCCGCGCTGCACCGCTACCTGCTGCGCACCCCGGCCCGGCTGGTCGGGGTCTGGCTGCCGGACGCGCTGGGCGACCCCCGCCCGCAGAACCTGCCGGGCACGTCCAGCGAGTACCCCAACTGGCGGCTGCCCCTGGCCGACGCCGACGGGCGCCCTGCCGGTTTCGAGCAACTGGCCGGATCGCCCCGAACGGCGCAACTCGCCGCCGTCATGAACGAGCCTCAGGAGGGCGCCGAGGACCCGGGGTGAGCCCGAAGGGGCCACCCCGCCGCGCGGGCCCGCACCCCCAACCCTTACCGTGTTGGTGTGCTGACACGAAACTCCCTGCGCGCCGGCGCTGTCGCCGCTGGTACCGCGCTCACGATGATCCTTCTGACCGTTCCCTCCTTCGCCGCCGCCCCCGCGGGCACGGTGCAGCTGGCCGGCATCACCGTCGCCCAGGCCCTCGGCCTGTACGTCGGCTGCCCGGTGGGCCTCTTCGTCATCATCGCGGGCACGGTCCTGCTGCTCACCAAGGGCGAGAAGAACCGCGGCTGACCCTGCGGGAAGCCGAGAACAGCCCCTGCCGCTCCTGGACGAACCAGGAGCGGCAGGGGCTGTTTCCCTTGTGCCGGTGCGGTGGACCGCTACCGCGTCAGCCGCGTGCGGCCGCCGCCCGGTCCGCCGCCTGGGCGCGCAGCGCACGCTCCACGCCGGCCCGCGCCTCGACGACCATGCGGTACAGCGCCGGAGCGGGCTCGGCCGACGCCAGCCAGGCGTCCGTCGCGTCCAGCGTCGCCTGCTCGACCTGCAGCGACGGGTAGAGCCCGACGATGATCTGCTGGCCCATCTCGTGCGAGCGCTCCTCGAAGATCCCCTTGACCGCGGCGAAGTACTTCGCGGTGTAGGGGGCGAGCAGCTCGCGCTGGTCGGACTGCACGAAGCCGCCGATGGCCGCCTCCTGGACGGTGTTGGTCAGCGTCTCCGCCGTCACCACCGCGTCCCAGGCCGCCGCCTTGGCCTCGGCCGTCGGGCGGGCCGCCCGGCAGGTCTCGGCGTACCGGCGGCCGGCGGCGGTGTTGTCCCGCTCCAGCTCGGCCAGCACGGCGGCCTCGTCCGCGAGACCCGTCGCCGACAGGCGCTCGAGCAGCGTCCAGCGCAGCTCGTCGTCGACGGCCAGGCCCTCGACCGCGGTGCTGCCGTCCAGCAGCCCGCTCAGCAGGGCGAGGTGCTGCTCGGTGCGGGCCGTCGCGGCGAACGCCCGTACCCACGCCAGCTGGTGGTCGCTGCCGGCGCCCGCGGCGTGCAGCTGCTCCAGCGCCGCGTCGGCGAACCGGGACAGGCCCTCGCCGCGCCAGGCCGGGTCGGCGTACAGGTCCAGGGCCGCCTTGGCCTGCGCCTGCAGGGACTGCACCACGCCGATGTCCGACTCGCGGCCGATGCCGCTGAGCACCAGCGACAGGTAGTCGCGGGCGGCCATCTCGCCGTCACGGGTCATGTCCCAGGCGGAGGCCCAGCACAGGGCGCGCGGCAGCGTCTCGGTGAAGTCGGCGATGTGCGCGGTGACCGCGGCCAGCGACTCGGCGTCGAGGCGCACCTTGGCGTAGGAGAGGTCGTCGTCGTTGAGCAGCACGACGGCCGGACGGCGGCGTCCCGCCAGCGCCGGCACGGCGGTCAGCTCTCCGTCGACGTCCAGCTCGATCCGCTCCGTGCGGACCAGGGCGCCGCTCTCGTCCAGGTCGTACAGGCCGATCGCGATCCGGTGCGGCCGCAGCACGGCCGCTCCCTTGGCGCCGGCGGGCAGCGCGGGGGCCTCCTGGCGGACGGCGAAGGAGGTCATCACGCCGTCGGCGTCCGCCTCGATCTCCGGGCGCAGGATGTTGATCCCGGCCGTCTCCAGCCATGCCGTCGACCAGGCCTTCAGGTCGCGGCCGGAGGTCTCCTCCAGTGCGCCCAGCAGGTCGGACAGCCGGGTGTTGCCCCAGGCGTGGCGCTTCATGTAGGCCTGCACGCCCGCGAAGAACGCGTCCTGCCCGACGTACGCCACCAGCTGCTTGAGCACCGAGGCGCCCTTGGCGTAGGTGATGCCGTCAAAGTTGACCTGGACGTCCTCCAGGTCGTTGATCTCCGCCATGATCGGGTGGGTGGACGGCAGCTGGTCCTGCCGGTACGCCCAGGTCTTCATGGAGTTGGCGAAGGTCGTCCAGGCCTGCGGCCAGCGGGTGCCGGTGGCGTCGGCCTGGCAGAGGACGCTGGTGAAGGTCGCGAAGGACTCGTTCAGCCAGAGGTCGTTCCACCACTCCATGGTGACCAGGTCGCCGAACCACATGTGCGCGAGCTCGTGCAGGATGGTCTCGGCGCGGCTCTCGTACGCGGCGTCGGTGACCTTCGACCGGAACACGTACTGGTCGCGGATGGTCACCGCGCCCGCGTTCTCCATGGCGCCGGCGTTGAACTCGGGCACGAACAGCTGGTCGTACTTGCTGAACGGGTAGGCGCAGTCGAACTTCTCCTGGAACCAGTCGAAGCCCTGCTTGGTGACCTCGAAGATCGCCTCGCCGTCGAGGTGCTGCAGCAGGGAGGGACGGCAGTAGACGCCGAGCGGCACGCGCTGCTCGCCGTCCTTGCCGACGTACTCGTCGAACACGCCCACGTAGGGGCCCGCGATCAGCGCGGTGATGTAGGAGGAGATCCGCGGGGTCGCCGCGAAGCGGTGCACCTCGGTGCCCTCGGTCTCGCCCTTCTCGGGCTCCGGCGAGGGCTCGTTGCTGATGACCTTCCAGCCGGTCGGCGCGGTCACCGTGAAGGCGAACGTGCCCTTGAGGTCCGGCTGCTCGAAGGACGCGAACACGCGCCGGGCGTCGGGGACCTCGAACTGGGTGTAGAGGTAGGTCTGCTCGTCCACCGGGTCGACGAAGCGGTGCAGGCCCTCCCCGGTATTGGTGTAGGCGCAGTCGGCGACGACGCGCAGCTCGTTCTCGGCGGCCAGGGACGGCAGCGCGATTCTGCTGTCGGCGAAGACCTCGGCGGGGTCGAGTGCGGTGCCGTTGAGGACGACCTCGTGCACCGTGGGCGCGACCAGGTCGATGAAGCTCGACGCGCCGGGGGTCCTCGCGGTGAAGCGGACCACGGTGGTCGACCGGAACGTCACTCCCTCTGCGGCGTTGCCCAGGTCGAGTTCGATGTCGTACGCAGCCACGGTGAGGAGTTCTGCCCGGGTACGGGCCTCTTCACGGGTCAGGTTGGTGCCAGGCACGCTGCATGACTCCTTTGTCGGTTTCTCAGCTTCCGGGCATCCTCCCACGTCGCACGCCTGGTCCAGCAGCCTGAGGTGCTTTCGGGCTGCGGTACCGTCGGGGCGTGCCCCCGACTGCTGCCGCGCCCGTCGCCGCCCTGGTTCCCACGCCGGCGGGCGACGCCCGCGTCACCACCCATGCCGCGCGGGGCCGTGCGCTCGGCCTCCTGGTGCTCGGCCACGGCGCGGGCGGCGGCATCGAGGCGCCGGACCTGCGGGCGCTGGCAGCGGCCCTGCCGCCGCTGGGCATCGGCGTCGCCCTGGTGGAGCAGCCCTGGCGGGTGGCGGGCAGGAAGCTCGCACCGGCCCCCGGAACCCTGGACGCGGCCTGGCTGCCGGTCATGGCCGGTCTGGCCGCCTCGGTCCGGGTGCCGCTGCTGGTGGGCGGCCGCAGCGCGGGGGCCAGGGTGGCCTGCCGCACCGCCGCCGCCACCGGCGCGACCGGGGTCCTGGCGCTGGCGTTCCCGCTGCACCCGCCCGGCAGGCCGGACCGCAGCCGCGCCGACGAACTCCTCGGCACGGGCCTGCCGACACTCACCGTCCAGGGCGCGAAGGACCCCTTCGGCGCCCCCGACGAGTTCCCCGAACTGCCGCCGGGGCACCGGCTGCTGGCCCTCTCCCACGGCAACCACTCGTTCGCCGTGCCCAAGTCGGCGCCGCTGACCGGGGAGGAGCTGCTGGCGCAGATCACCGGCGAGGTCGGCCGCTGGGCCCTGGAGCTGCTGGCTCAGCGGTAGAGCTCGACCTCGTCGCCGCCCGTCCCGCCCAGCGCGACCAGCGAGTTCCCCGGGCCGGGGAGGAGGACGTCGTCGGTGAAGCCCCAGCCGCTCGCGCCGCTGAGCGCCCCGACGATGGTGGACGTGCCCTTGACCGGGTCCAGCCGGACGTAGTGCGGTTCGCCCTCGTAGCTTCCCGTGGACAGCGCGTACAGCGTGCCGTCGGCCGAGGCGTCCACCAGCTCCGCACCGTTCTTGCTCTCGCCGGAGTAGGCCCACAGCTGGCTGCCCGTGGTCAGGCTGTAGGCGGCGATGGAGCCGCCGGTGCTGTCGGAGCCGCCCGCGCTGTCGGAGCTCTGGACCACCAGGGTCTGCCCGAAGACCTGGCTGGAGTCGTCCTCGCTGAAGGGGCTGCTCTCGGCCGCGTCCGGGCTGGGGATGGCCAGACGGGTCGCGTTGCCGCTGCCGTCGTACGCGTAGGCGGTTCCGTTGCCGCTGGTCCCCGACACCACGGCGACCAGCGGATCACCGGAGATGACGGAGTCGAAGTCGACGTGGCCGGTCTCGGCCCTGCGCCACTCGACCTTGCCGGTCCGGCCGTTGAGGGCGGACAGGGTGTAGGAGGGGCTGGCGTCGGCGCAGAAGTCGCTGATCAGGACCACGCCGGTGGTGCCGTAGACGTTGTCGTCGCAGAACTGTCCCCGGTCGGTGTAACTCCACACGCTCTTGCCGGTGCTGAGGTCCACCCCGCCGAAGAGCCCGTTGCTGAGGACGGTGGCGACCGAGCCCTGGATGTAGGTCTTGGCGTCCGCCTGGAAGGTGAAGCGGCTGTTGGTGAGCGGGACGGTCCAGAGGATCGCTCCGGTGCTGCTGTTGACGCCCGCCAGGACCGAGCAGAGCCCGGCGGTGGAGCCGAAGGCGACGGTGCCGATGCCGCCGGGGCCGACGGTGGGCGACATGGAGCAGGGGATGGAGGCGCCCGCGGGCGGGGTGAGCGTCCAGGCCTTGCCGCCGTCGCTGATGCGGTACGCCGACACGCCCGTGCTGCCGCCCCGCACGACCAGGCTGCCGGTCACCCAGCCGCCGAGCACCTGGTCGTCCGAGGACTGGGCGGCGTCGGTGACGGACCAGGCCGACTTCATCGAGGGGCCTCCCGAGCCCCCGCTGCCGCTCCCGCCACCGCTGCCGCTGCCGCTGCCGTTCATGGTCGCGCCGACGATGCCGGCGGCCGCCACCACCACGATCGCCACTATCCCCGCGATCAGGCCGCCGGTGACCTTCTTCCGGGGCGCGGCCTGCGGGGCCCGCGCGGTCGGCTCGGGCGGGTAGCCGCCCTGCTGCGGGTACGCCTGCTGCGGATAGCCCTGCTGCGGGTAGGCCGGAGGGGGGTAGCCCTGCTGCGGATACGGCGGAGGGGGGTAGGCCTGGGGCGGGTAGCCCTGCTGCGGGGGAGCCGGTGGCGTCTGCGGGTAGCCGTAGCCCGCGTAGGTGCCGCTCTGCGGCGGCGGGTACGCGGCCTGCGGGGGCTGCGGGTACTGCTGCTGCGCCCTCGGGTCGTAGGTCTGCGTCGGCGCGTAGGCCGGGGGCGGCGGTGGGGGCGGTGCGCCCTGTCCACTGTCCGGTCCCGGTATGTTCTCTGCCATCCCCCGCACCCCTCGGTAGCTCCGCCCCACGGCTGTCCACGCCGACCGGGCGGTCGCGGGCGGCGTGGACATCGTAGAGGGTCGGTCAGCGGGCCCCGTCGTGCTCCTGTGCGCGCAGCGCCCGCGCCAGGTCGTCGCGGCACTCCAGGACCAGGCGGCGCAGCGCCGGGGCCGCGTCGTCGTGCTCGGACAGCCAGGCGTCCGTGCGGTCCAGGGTCTGAGCGGTCGTCACCAGACGGGGGAAAAGGCCGCTGACGATCCGCAGGGCGATCTCGATCGAGCGCTCCGCCCAGACCTTCTCCAGGACCTCGAAGTAGCGCTCCGCGTACGGCTCGATCAGCTCGCGCTGCCCGGCCTCCTGGAAGCCGGCGATCTCCGCCTCCACCAGGGCGTTGGGCAGTTCGTCCGACTCGACGACCGCCCGCCAGACCGCCGCCTTGGCCTCGGCCGTCGGCATGGCGGCCCGGCAGGTCGTCTGCTGGCGCTGGCCGCTGGCGGTGTCGTCCCGGCGCAGCTCCGCGACCAGTTCGTCCTCGCCCGTCACGCCGCCCGCGGTCAGCGCGTGCAGCAGCGCCCAGCGCAGCTCCTGGTCGACGTCGAGGCCGTCAATCCGGGCTGTGCCCGCGAGCAGGCCGGACACCAGCTGCAATTCGGCCTCCGAGCCGGCGGTCTGGGCCAGGAACCGGGCCCAGGCGAGCTGGTGGTCGCTGCCGGGGGTGGCGGCGCGCAGCTCGGTCAGCGCGCCCTCGGCCAGCAGCCGCGCCCACTCCTCGCGCCGGTCCGGGGCGACGTACATGTCGAGCGCCGACTTGGCCTGGTGGTGCAGCGACTGCAGGACGCCGATGTCGCTCTCGCGGCCGGACCAGCGCAGCACCAGCGCGAGGTAGTCGCGGGCCGGCATCAGCCCGTCCCTGGTCAGGTTCCACAGCGCGGACCAGGCCAGGGCCCGTGCCAGCGGGTCGGCCAGGTCGCCGAGGCCGTCGCGCAGCGTCTGCAGCGAGTGCTCGTCGAAGCGGATCTTGCAGTACGTCAGGTCCTCGTCGTTGACCAGGACCAGCGCGGCCCCGGGCAGCCCGACCAGCTCGGGCACCTCGGTGCGCGGGGCGGCCGCGACGTCCAGCTCGACCTTGTGGGTGCGGACCAGCCGTCCCTCCTCGTCGCGGTCGAACAGGCCGACGGCGATGCGGTGGGGCCGCAGCTCCGGGTGCTCGGCGGCGGCGTCCTGCAGCACCGCGAAGGAGGTGATCCTGCCCTGGGAGTCGGTGACCAGCTGCGGGGTCAGGGTGTTGACGCCGGCCGTCTCCAGCCAGGCCCGCGACCACTCGGCCATGGCATCGGCGCCGCGCCCCGAGGTCTCGGAGAGCACCGCCAGCAGGTCCGCCAGGGTCGTGTTCCCGAACGCGTGGCGCTTGAAGTACCGGCGTGCGCCCTCGAAGAAGGCGTCCCGCCCGACGTAGGCCACCAGCTGCTTGAGCACCGCGGCGCCCTTGGCGTAGGTGATGCCGTCGAAGTTGAGCTTGGCGTCCTCCAGGTCGCGGATGTCCGCCGTGATCGGGTGGGTCGTCGGCAGCTGGTCCTGGCGGTAGGCCCACGCCTTGCGGCGGTTGGCGAAGGTGATCCACCCCGCCTTGTACCCGGTCGCGGCGACCAGCGAGAACGAGCCCATGAAGTCGGCGAAGGACTCCTTCAGCCACAGGTCGTCCCACCACTGCATGGTGACCAGGTCGCCGAACCACATGTGCGCCATCTCGTGCAGGATGACGTTGGCCCGGCCCTCGTAGGCGGCCTCCGTCACCTTGGAGCGGAACACGAACTCCTCGCGGAAGGTGACCATGCCCGGGTTCTCCATCGCGCCGAGGTTGTACTCGGGGACGAACGCCTGGTCGTACTTGCCGAAGGGGTACGGGTAGTCGAACTCCTCGTGGAAGAAGTCCAGGCCCTGCTTGGTGACGGTGAAGATCTCGTCCGAGTCGAAGTGCGCCGCGAGCGACTTGCGGCAGAACGCACCCAGCGGGATCTCCAGGCGCCGGCCGTCCTCCAGGACCCGGGAGTAGTGGTCGCGGGCGCCGTGGTACGGACCGGCGACGACCGCGGTGATGTAGCTGGAGATCCGCGGTGTGGGCCCGAAGCTCCAGGTCAGACCGGGGTCGTGGTCGTCGTCCGTGGCGGTCGGGTCGCCGCCGGCGGGGGAGTTGGAGAGTACGGTCCACTCCGCGGGCGCGGTGACGGTGAAGCTGAACGGGGCCTTGAGGTCCGGCTGCTCGAAGGTGACGAACACCCGGCGCGCGTCGGCCGGCTCGTACTGGGTGTAGAGGTAGGTCTCGCCGTCCACCGGATCGGTGAAGCGGTGCATCCCCTCACCCGTACGGCTGTACGCGCAGTCGGCCTCGACGACCAGCTCGTTGCTGGCCGCCAGCCCGGGCAGGGCGATCCGCGAGCCGTCGAACACCTCGGCCGGGTCCAGCGCGACACCGTTGAGGACGACGCTGCGCACCGACGGGGCCAGCAGGTCGGCGAAGCTGTCCGCACCCGGCTCCGAGCAGCGGAAGCGCAGCACCGTCCGCGAGTCGAAGACGCCCGAACCCTCGCCCGCCGCCGCGGGCCGCACAGCCGAGCGCAGGTCGAGTCGGACGTCGTAGCTGTCCACGCTGAGGATGCGGGCCCGTTCGCGGGCCTCGTCGCGGGTGAGATTCGTCCCGGGCACTTGCGGTACTCCCTACCTCGGCGTCGTCCGTCCGGGTGAGGGCCCCGGGCGCCGAACCGTGTTGCTACTGGTTCCCGCGCATCCTTTCACGCGGCACCTGCCCCTCCCACCGCGCTCCGGGGAATGCCCCGATGCGGTGGCACGTTGGCGCAGACACTGCCGTATCTCGCCGAGGAGCGCCCCACCGATGTCCGCATCTGCCCAAAGCACCGACACCCCCACCCCCGTCGACTTCTGGTTCGACCCGCTGTGCCCCTGGGCCTGGATGACCTCCCGCTGGATGCTGGAGGTCGAGCAGCAGCGCCCCGTGCGCACCCACTGGCATGTGATGAGCCTCGCCGTGCTCAACGAGGACCGCGACCTCCCGGAGAAGTACCGTGCGCTCATGGAGGAGGCATGGGGCCCGGTGCGGGTCTGTATCGCCGCCGCCCAGCAGCACGGCGACGAGGTGCTCGGGGCGCTCTACACGGCGCTCGGCACCCGCTTCCACAACCAGGGCCTGCCGCGTGACCGCGCGACCATCGAGGCGGCGCTGACCGAGGCCGGCCTGCCGGTCGCGCTCGCGGACGCCGCCGGCTCCAAGGACTACGACGAGGCCCTGCGCGCCTCCCACCAGGAGGGCATCACCCTGGTCGGTGAGGACGTCGGCACCCCGGTGATCGCCGTGCCCGGCGCGGACGGCGAGCGGGTCGCCTTCTTCGGCCCCGTGGTCACCCCGATCCCGCGCGGCGAGGCCGCCGCCCGCCTGTGGGACGGGACGCTGCTGGTGGCGTCCACCCCCGGCTTCTACGAGATCAAGCGCACCAGGACCGCGGGCCCCAGCTTCGAGTAGGGCCGTACCTCCAATGCAGTGACCTGCACCTTTGTGGGGAACGACAGAAGCGCGCCGGCGCAGGGGGCGGATAGGTTCGCAGACGTTCCTGTCCCGCCCCTGTCCCGCCCCCTGCCCTGCGGAGAAGACCCATGAGCCTCGCCACCGCCACGCTGCCGCGCCCCGGCGCCGTCCTCGCCGACCTCCTCCCCGCCTCCACCCGCGCCCGCGGCCTCGCCCGCGACGCCGCCCTGGTCGTCGGCGGAGCGGCGCTCACCGGGCTCGCCGCCCAGATAGCCGTGCCGGTCCCCGGCTCGCCCGTCCCGGTGACCGGGCAGACCCTCGCCGTGCTGCTCGTCGGCACCGCGCTCGGCGCCCGGCGCGGCGTCGCCTCGCTCGCGCTCTACCTGCTCGCGGGCCTGGCCGGGCTGCCCTGGTTCGCCCAGGGGACCTCCGGCGCGGGCGCGACCTTCGGCTACGTCGTCGGCTTCGTCGTCGCCGCCGCACTCGTCGGCGCGCTGGCCCGCCGGGGCGCCGACCGCGGCCCGCTGCGCACCGCCGGTGCCATGGTCCTCGGCAACCTCGCCGTCTACGCCGTCGGAGTCCCCTACCTCGCGGTCTCCCTGCACGTGCCGCTGGGCACCGCGGCCTCGCTGGGCCTGTACCCGTACCTGGTCGGCGACGCGCTGAAGGCCGCTCTGGCCATGGGCCTGCTCCCGGCCGCCTGGAAGCTCGTCGGCCGCAGGGGCTGAGCAGTCCCCGGTCCGGGAAGCGCGCGGTCATGACGTCGTGCCACACTGGCGACCATGCGCGTGTACCTGGGATCCGACCATGCCGGATACGAACTCAAGCAGCACCTCGTCCAGTGGCTGACCAGCGCCGGACACGAGCCGGTCGACTGCGGCCCGCACATCTACGACGCGGTGGACGACTACCCGCCGTTCATCCTCCGGGCCGCCGAGCGGACCGCCGCCGACCCCGAGGCCCTGGGCATCGTCATCGGCGGCTCGGGCAACGGCGAGGCCATCGCCGCGAACAAGGTCAAGGGCGTCCGCGCGGCGCTGGCCTGGAGCGTCGAGACCGCCGAGCTGGGCCGCGAGCACAACAACGCCAACATCATCAGCGTCGGCGCGCGGATGCACAGCCTGGACGAGGCCACCAAGTTCGTCGAGGTGTTCATCGGCACCCCGTTCTCGCAGGACCCGCGGCACATCCGCCGGATCGACATGATCAGCGAGTACGAGACCACCGGCGAGCTGCCCCCGGTCCCGGCCCACCACCCCCAGCAGGGCTGACCGCTCCTCCATGCCCGAAGGCCACACCCTCCACCGCCTCGCCGCCGAATACCACCGGGGGTTCGGCGGCGCCGCCGTGCGCGTCAGCAGCCCGCAGGGGCCCTTCGCCCCGGCCGCGGCCCGCCTGGACGGCCGGGTGATGACGACGGCCGAGGCCCACGGCAAGAACCTCTTCCTCGGCTTCGAGGGCGTCGGCTGGGTGCACGTCCACCTCGGCCTCTACGGCAAGGTCCGCTTCGGCGAGGGGCCCGCGCCCGCGCCCACCGGGCAGATCCGGCTGCGGCTGGCCGTCCCGGGCCACTACGCCGATCTGCGCGGCCCCACCACCTGCGCGCTGATCAGCGGCTTCGACAAGAAGGACGTCCAGCACCGGCTCGGCCCCGACCCGCTGCGCCCCGCCGACTCCTCCGAACCGGCCTGGCAGCGCATCAGCCGCAGCAGCACCACCGTCGCCGCCCTGCTGATGGACCAGAAGGTGCTCGCCGGCGTCGGCAACATCTACCGCGCCGAGGTGCTGTTCCGGCAGGGCATCGACCCGCACCTGCCCGGGCGGGCGCTGACCCGCGCCCAGTGGGACGCGATCTGGGCCGACCTGGGCGCACTGATGCGGGACGGCGTGCGCGACGGCTGGATCGACACCGTGCGCCCCGAGCACACCCCGCACGCCATGGGCCGCGCCCCGCGCGAGGACGCCCACGGCGGGGAGGTGTACGTCTACCGCCGGGCCGGCCGCCCCTGCCTGGTCTGCGGGACGCCCGTGCGCACCGAGACGCATGCTGCCCGCAACCTCTTCTGGTGCCCCGGCTGCCAGCCGGCCGACCCGCAAGGGCGTTCGGCCGTCCGCTCCCTGTCGTAGGACCGCACCGCCGGGGCGGGTGTATTTGCCACCCGCACCCCCGAGCGGCATCGACGCGCGGCCCGTCCCCTCGGTAGGGTCAGCGGGAATGACAGGCGGACCTGCCCGGGTAGCACCCCGGGAACCAGCGGCGGCCCGGGGGCGCAGGGCGCTCTACCGGGCCCGTCGGAAGCTGCGCCGGTCGGCGGTCGACTACTTCCGGGGCGACGCCTCCGACTGGCTGCCCTTCGCCGGGCTGCTCCTGCTGATCCCGCTGATCGCGGCCGTGACCGTGCTCGTCCCCTTCTGGTGCCCGCCCACCGCGCTGGTACTGCCGGTCCTCACCGGCGCGGTGCTGCTGCGCCCCGGCAGCCTGGTGCTGCTCTACGCCGTGGCCGCCACCGCGCTCGGCGTCGAGTCGGCCGTGTTCGGCCCCTCCGGGGCGGCCACCGGACGGGTCACCCCGGGCGGCGTCCTGGTCGTCGGCGCCGTCGGCGCGGGCGGACTGATGGTCGCCCAGCTGCGCAGCCGGGTCGGAGTGCCCTGGCGCGGCGGCGGCTCGATGCTGTTCGACCTCCGCGAGCGGCTCAAGGTGCAGTCGCAGATCCCCGCCCTCCCCGACGGCTGGCACGCCGAGATGGCACTGCGCCCGGCCGGCGGCCAGTCCTTCTCCGGCGACTTCCTGGTCGCCTCACGCACCGGCGAGGGCAAGCGCGTCCTCGAAGCGGTGCTGGCGGACGTGTCCGGCAAGGGCATGGACGCCGGCTCCCGCGCGCTGCTGCTCTCCGGGGCGTTCGGCGGGCTGCTGGGCTCGCTGCCCCCGCACGACTTCCTTCCGGCAGCCAACGGCTACCTGCTGCGCCAGGAGTGGGAGGAGGGCTTCGCCAGCGCCGTCCACCTCGTCCTCGACCTGGACACCGGGGAGTATGAACTGCTCTCCGCCGGGCATCTTCCAGGCATGCAGCGCTGCATGGGCGCGGGCAGTTGGGAGACGAAGGAGGCGGAGGGACCGCTGCTGGGCATCTACGAGGGCGCCAAGTTCACCGGCCTGCGCGGGCGGTTGCGCCACGGCGACGTACTGATGCTCTGCACCGACGGCATGGTGGAGGTGCCGGGACGCGACCTGACGGAGGGCATGGACCGGTTGATGGGCGAGGCCGACCGGTTGATGGGCTCGGCCTTCAACGGGACCGCCTGGCGGTTGATCGAGACAGTGGCCAAAGACCTGAACGACGACCGGGCACTCCTGCTGATCTGGCGTGAATAGCACTGGCCTGTCCTGGACTTGTACCATCCATCCCGAGATCTGCGTATGAGCTTCGGCCAAGCCCGGCCAAACTCGGCCGAGTTGGATCACCTGAAGTTGCTGTGACCCAGAAGTGCTTTACGGAGTCCGACACTCCGGAGACACTGATGGTCGGGGCGAGGGGGAGGAGGGAGCAGTGCCGCTCAGCGGCACGGTTGACCGGCCTGCCGGGTGGCCCAGAGGCCCAGCATGTCCTAAATCGAGGAAGTGGACCCGAGTGACAACCTTCTCTGTATCCGCCGTCGTCCTGCTGGGCATCCTCATGATCGTCTTCCTCAGGAACAAGAGCATGAAGCTCGGATACGCGGTCCTGGCCGTGCTGTTCGGCTTCTTCCTGGCCAAGACCTCAGCGGCGGCCCCGATCCAGACCTTCCTCGACCAATGCGCCAACACCATCAACAACATCGTCAAATAGCGGGCGGGCGGGACGTCAGCGCTGCCGCCAGCGCTGCAGCAGACCCGTCGCGGTCACCGCTCCCAGCCCCACCGGCTTCTGTGCCTGCCGTTCCTCGACGCCGTCCAGTGACAGCGGATCGGCAGCCAGCAGCACGAAGCACCGGGCCCAGGCCAGGCGCTCCCCACGGGGCCAGGGCATGCCGCGCAGCACCGCCGAGGCCGCGGGCACCGGTTCGCCGTTGACCCGCAGTTCGGCGACCTCGTCCCCGGACCGGCCGCCGAAGAAGAACCGCACTCCGTTGACCGCGGGGTCGCTGAGCCACGGCGACACCTCGTCGGCGACGGCGGAGATCAGCTGGTGCTCCGCCACCCAGTCGCCCAACGGCTCGCTCTCGAAGCCGAACACGCACGCGGGTCCCTGGACGGCGTGCCACCCGGCGACCCCGCCGGGAGTGCCGGGCGGGAAGTGGTCGCCGTGCAGCCCGCGCCGCTCCAGCAGCTCGACCACCGCCGAGGCGGTGGTCGTCCGCCACATCCGCACCGCGTTCTGCAGCCGCTCCTCCTCGGTGCGCCCGAGGCCCGCGGTGCAGTCCCAGACCACCGGCCCTGCGCCGTCGCCGAGCCGCAGCACATAGCCCAGGTCCACATGCCCGCCGGTGTCGTCGGCGTGCTCCCGCACCGCCACCGCGGTGGTCCCCGGCCCGCGGACGACACTGCCGTCGACGTCGAACTCACGCCCGAGGCAAGCCATTTCGCGCACTACGCTGCGCTGGATGACCTGCAGACGCTCGGACGGGCGCAAGGGGGTCTCCAATTGTGCATGAGCGGTGAACGTCGGCATCCGAGAGCGTACCGGTGTTCGAGTACCCCGGGCGGCCTTCAGTCCTCCCGCGGCACCAGCCATTGCTGCAGCTCGACCACGTTGCCCTCGGGGTCGTGCAGGTGTGCCACCCGCAGCCGCTCCCACTGGGTCTGCGGCTCGGCCAGCAGCTCGCCGCCGCGCTCTCGCACACCGGCTACCACCGCGTCCAGGTCGTCCACTTTCAGCACGACCAGCGCCGAGTCCCCGCCCGCCGGCCCGCGCAGCCAGGGCGCGGACTGCTCCAGGTGCTTCCGCGACTGCAGCGCGATCGCCGCCCGGCCGCCTCCGCTCGGGGTCAACTTCCCGTAGGGGCCCGCGTCGTCGTCCACCTGCGGCACCAGCCCGAGCACGTCCCGGTAGAACCGGAAGCACACCCCGAAGTCCTCGACGATCAGCCGAACCTGCACCAGTTCCATGTCCACAGCGGTCCCCTCTCCCGTGTCTTCCCCGACCGGAACGCGGAACGGCCCCAGCTCCGCGATCAGATCGCCGAACTGGGGCCGAACCGTTCCGAGCGGGCGACGGGAATCGAACCCGCGTAGCTAGTTTGGAAGACTAGGGCTCTACCATTGAGCTACGCCCGCGGAGCGCGCATTGCTGTGCGTTCGGGGATCAGCGTAGCGGAACCGGTCGCCCGCTCGCACACCGGTTGATCGTGCGGCGGGTCCCGGCTGCCCGCGGCGCGGTGCGGGGGCGTGCGGAAAAGCTGGTGGGCGCCGGGTGCCGAGCATGTACGCTACGTCTCGTCCAGACGGGGTGTGGCGCAGTTTGGTAGCGCGTCCGCTTTGGGAGCGGAAGGTCGTCGGTTCGAATCCGGTCACCCCGACCACATGGTCATCGGCCCTGCCTGCATCAGGCGGGGCTTTTTTCCGTCCGGATCCGGAATGTGTGACCGATCAGAGGTTGCCGGTTCAATCATGCCGGGCCCCACGGGTACGCCGAGCGCGAACCTGACGGCCGGTCACCGCAGGACGTCGGAGGGCCCGGGGAAGGGGCCCCGGGCCGCCCCGGACCGGCTCCCGGGCGACCCGCGGCGGCGCGACCCGACGTGTGGTCGCCACGGCTGTTTGTGGTACCGGTAGGATGGACCGCTGGCGGCTGCACGTGTGGAGTGACCCTAGGGACATTCGGGACACGGCGACCGTCCGAGGGCGAGGAGCGAGCTCACCGTCCACCCACCCCGGCGGGCGATGTCGCCTCTGACTCATCACCCGTCTCGCCGTGCCCTGGTCTGCAGGTGCGCGGCGGACACCCCGACCGCAAAGCCCCCAAGGAGACCCAACCGTGAAGAGCGCCGTGGAGACTCTGAACCCGACCCGGGTTCGACTCACCGTCGAGGTGCCCTTCGAGGAGCTCAAGCCCAGCC
>Ga0302314_10009174_pt1 | contig 17539 bp, 13 predicted proteins | sample III_Palsa_N2_3_FD_200533 | JGI IMG/M metagenome (GOLD analysis project Ga0302314, IMG submission 200533) | Peat permafrost microbial communities from Stordalen Mire near Abisko, Sweden - III_Palsa_N2_3 | ecosystem: Environmental > Terrestrial > Soil > Palsa > Peat permafrost | place: Sweden...
CCCCGCCGGTGGCTACCTGACTGCGGGAATTGCCAATCTTCGGAGCCGAGTCTCCCGCAACTCCGGTTGACTGCACATCCCTGTATTTGGGGGGTTACAGGCTGGGCAGTAGCGCCATCGCGGTCCGGCAGGCGGTGTGCCGACGGGCTCGATGGCCGCCGGGGATTGCCGCCATGTCGATGGATGTGAACGGCACGATTCGGACAGCTATGCCATGCCTTTGTTGCAACAGTGTGAGAAATTGAATCTGCAGTGATGGGCGCCGTGCGCCGCCATTTCCCCCCAAAAGTGCGGGGGGCGGAGGGTGGTGGGATCGCGTAGACTGCCGACGTTGAGGGAAACAGTCGAATGAACAAGACAACTACGGTGGCCGTCGTCGGCCTGGGTTACGTCGGACTGCCGCTGGCTGTCGCTTTCGGAAAGAAGTTCCCGACGATCGGCTTCGATCTGTCGGTGCAGAAAATCGAGAGCTACGGTCGCAACGTCGACCCGATGGGCGAGATCGACTCCGGGGACCTGGCTGCCGCCAGGCTGCGCCTGTCGACCGACCCGGCCATTCTGCGCGAGGCCGACTTCGTCGTGATCGCCGTGCCCACGCCGGTGGACGACGCCCACATCCCCGATTTCACCCCGCTGATCGGCGCCAGCACGCTGGCGGGCAAGAACCTCAAGCCCGGCGCGATCGTCGTCTTCGAGTCGACGGTCTATCCCGGCGCGACGGAAGAGATCTGCATCCCGCTGCTCGAGAAGCATTCCGGCCTCAAGTGGCAGAAGGATTTCTTCGTCGGCTACTCGCCCGAGCGCATCAACCCGGGTGACCGCGAGCACACGCTGACGCGCATCGTCAAGGTGGTCTCGGCGGACCTTCCGGCCACGCTCGATACCGTGGCGACCATGTACGGCAGCATCATCGAGGCGGGTGTCCACCGCGCCACCAGCATCAAGGTGGCCGAGGCCGCCAAGGTCATCGAGAACACGCAGCGCGACCTCAACATCGCGCTGGTCAACGAACTGGCGCTCATCTTCCATCGCATCGGCATCGACACCAACGAGGTGCTGGAAGCCGCCGGCACGAAATGGAACTTCCTGCCGTTCCGCCCGGGCCTGGTCGGTGGCCACTGCATTGGCGTCGATCCGTACTACCTCACGCACAAGGCGGAAGTGCTGGGGCTGCATCCCGAGGTCATCCTCGCGGGTCGGCGCATCAACGACGGCATGGGCCGCTACATCGCGGAGCAGACCGTCAAGTGCATGATCCGGCGCGGCTCCGCCGTCAAGGACGCCGACGTGATCGTGCTGGGCCTGACCTTCAAGGAGAACTGTGCCGACCTGCGCAACTCCAAGGTCATCGATGTCATCCGCGAGCTCCAGAGCTACGGCGCGCGCGTCCATGTCCACGATCCGATCGCCTCGCCCGAGGAGGCGCTGCACGAGTACGGCGTGACGCTTGCGACCTGGGACGCGCTGCCGCGCGCCGGCGCGATCGTGGCGGCCGTGGCGCACACCGAACTGGTGGCGCGTCCGGTCTCTGACCTGACCGCCAAGCTCCTGCCGCAGGGTGTCTTCGTCGACGTGAAGTGCAAGGCCGACCAGGCCGCGCTGCGCGAGCTCGGCGTGGAAGTCTGGCGGCTGTGAGGCCGGCGGCCTTCGAGCAGATCCTCGCGGAGGTTGCGGCGTCTCCGCGTCGCTGGCTCGTCACGGGCGCGGCCGGCTTCATCGGCTCGCACTTGCTGCAGACATTGCTCGCCGCGGGCCAGCACGTCACCACGCTGGACAACTTCTCCACCGGTCACGCGCACAACTTCGACAAGGTGCGCGTCGCCGTCGGCGACGACAACTGGCGCCGCCACGTCGCCATCACTGGGGATATCGCCGACGAAGCCACCTGCCACGCCGCTTGTGCGGGCATCGACATCGTGCTGCACGAGGCAGCGCTCGGCTCGGTGCCGCGCTCGCTCGCCGATCCCCTGACCACGCATCGCTCGAACGCCACCGGCTTCCTGAACATGCTCGTCGCTGCGCGCGATGCGAAGGTGCGGCGCTTTGTCTACGCGGCCTCGAGCTCCACCTACGGCGACTCGCCCAGCCTGCCCAAGGTCGAGGATGTCATCGGCCGTCCACTGTCGCCCTACGCGGTCACCAAGTACGTCAATGAGCTTTACGCCGATGTGTTCGGCCGCGCCTACGGCATGCAGGCGATCGGGCTGCGCTACTTCAACGTGTTCGGCCCCCGCCAGGATCCGAACGGCGCCTATGCGGCGGTCATCCCGCGCTGGATCGCGGCCATGCTCGAGGGCCGTGAGTGCGTCATCAACGGCGACGGCGAAACCTCGCGCGATTTCTGCTACGTCCGCAACGTCGTCCAGGCCAACCTGCGCGCGGCGCTGACAGCCGATGCGGACGCCATCGGCCGCGTCTACAACGTGGCCGTCGGCCAACGCACGACGCTCAACCAACTGCACGCCGCGCTGGCTGCGGCCATCGAGGGCGCGAAGCCCGGCACGCGCGTGGCGGCGCCCAGCTACGCCCCGTTCCGGGCGGGCGACGTGCGCCATTCGCTGGCCGACATCTCGCTGGCACGCCGGCTCCTGGGCTATGAGCCGTCGCACACCATCGCCGCGGGCATGATCGAGACGGTGGCGGCGTATTGAGTCGGCCGGCGGGCGCGGCTCGGGACGCCGGCGCGCTCGGCGCATGACGGATGCAAGACGGCAACGCCGCCTCCTGCCTCGTCGCGCGCAGACGTCACTTGCGATCCGCGTGGCGCCCCTGCAAGGCCTCCCCTAGTTCGGTGTAAAGACAGCTCGGCTTCAACCTGGGCGCCCGCTGTCGAGGAAGATTCATGCATCCTCACTCGCTCGGATCGCGCGCCTGCGCGTGGCGCCGTGAGGCGAAAAAGACAAGGCCATGATGCCTGCGGCTCGCATCGAAGAGAGACTACCGGTCGTCGTCGTCGGCGAGAGCCTCAATTGCCTGGGCATCGTGCGTAGCCTGTCCGGCACCGGTACCGAGGTCCACGTCGTCGCGACGACGCGTTGGTGCGCGCCCGCGCTGTCGCGCTTCGCGCGCTTCTCGCGAGTCGACGCCGTGGACGGGCGCGTGCTGATCGACGGCCTCAAGGACTTGTCGCGGCGCCTGGGCCGGCGCGCCGTGCTGATGCTGGGCGGCGACCGCCAGGTCGACATCGTCAACGAGCATCGCGATGAACTCGCGCCGCTCTACCTGTTGACGCTGCCGTCTGCCGACAAGGTGCGCACGCTGGCCAACAAGGCCTCGTTCCAGTGCTTCGCGCAAGAGCACGACCTGCCGGTGCCGCGCACCGCGATCGTCGAGGACGCCGACGCATTGACGGCCGCGTTGCGCGATCTGTCGCTGCCGCTGGTGCTCAAGCCCGCCGACAAGCTGCAGGTGCTTTGCGGCCGCGCCGAACGCGTCGTGCGGGTCGATTCTCTCGCGCATGCGCAAGCGGCGGGAGAGCGCATGCTGGCGGGATCGGGCTGCATCGTCGTCCAGGAGTGGATTGCCGGCGGCGACGCCGACATCTACTTCGCGCTGTTCGTCTGCGGCCAGGACAGTGGCGTGCGGGCCATGTTCTGCGGCCGCAAGCTCGTGTGCGATCCGCCCGACGTCGGCAGCACGGGCATCTGCGTCGACGCGGGCGAGCACTCGGACGCGGTTGCCCGCGAAGCGGAACGCTTCATCCGGGTGGCCGGCTACCAGGGCGTCGGCAGCATCGAATTCAAGCGCGATCGCCGCACGGGCCGCTTCGTGATCGTCGAGCCGACCATCGGCCGCACAGACTGGCAGGAGGAGATTGCCACGCAATGCGGCGTCAACCTGCCGCTGCAGGCTTACCTGGCCGAGTGCGGCCTGCCCGCCGCGCCGTCGCGCCGCGTCAGTGCGCCACAGGCCTGGAGCGCGTCGCTGTTCTACAAGCGGCCGCGTGAGACCCTGCCTCCCGGCGTGCGCATCCGCGACGGCTACCTGCGCATGGGCGACCCCTTGCCTGGACTGCACCACTACCTCGTCGAAGAACTGGCTCGGCGCGCGTTGCGCCGGGTTCGTCGCCTGGTGCACGGGGCATCGGCGCACGCCGTCGACGCGCCCGTCGCGCGCAACGCCCGGCCATGACCGCGGTGCAGGCAGCCATCGTCGGCGCCGGGCCCTACGGCCTGTCCATCGCGGCGTACCTGCGCCAGGCCGGTACGTCTTATCGCCTGCTCGGACAGCCGATGCACAGCTGGGCGCAGTGCATGCCCGAGGGGATGATGCTGCGCTCTGAGCCATTCGCATCCAGCCTGTGGGATCCGCACCGGCGCTACACCTACGGCCGCTTCTGCGCCGAGCGCGGCCTGCCTTACCAGCCAATCGGCCTGCCGCCGACGCTGCAGCGCTTCCTCGAGTACACCGACTGGTTCCGGCAACACACGGTCGGCGATGTGCCCGGCGACATGGTGCGGCACATCCGCCGCGACGCCAAGGCGTTCGCCCTGACACTGGCTGACGGCAGCGAATTGATCGCCAACAAGGTCGTGCTGGCGACCGGGCAGATGGCTTTCAAGCGCGTGCCGGCAGAACTGTCCCATGTCGCCGGCCCGTACATCGTGCACAGCGCGCAGATGGCCGAGCCGGTCAGCTACCGAGGCCAGGACGTGCTCGTCGTCGGCCGTGGGCAGTCGGCGTTGCAGTGGTCTGCGCTCCTGCACGAGGCGGGTGCGCGCGTGCGCGTGCTCACGCGCGGCGACCATCTGAAGTGGAACGGCGGCCCGAAGCCGAACCGCACCTGGCTGGACAGGCTGACCAAGCCGTACTCCGGCCTTGGCGCTGGCTGGAGGGACATCGCCATCGCCGAATTGCCGCAGGTCTATCGCGCCATGTTTCCCGCCCACAAGCGGCACAGCCATGTCTCCGACAGCTTCGGCCCGTCGGGCGCGTGGTGGCTGCGCCAGCGCGTGGAAAACCAGATCCCAACCCTCTTCGGCGCGACGCTCGTCGGCGCGGCGCTCGCGGGCGGGAAGGTCGCCGTCACCGTGCGGCGGGCTGGCAATCTGGAGGAGTTGCACGCCGATCGTGTGATCGCCGCGACAGGCTTCAAGGTCGACCTGGATCGCTTCGACTACCTCGATCCCGCGCTGATCGCCGCGATCGCGCGCGAAGGCCACGCGCCGCGCCTGGACCGCCACTACCAGACCTCGGTGCCGGGGCTGCACGTGGTGGGGGCCGCGAGCGCGCCCACGTTCGGTCCGGTGATGCGCTTCATGTTCGGCGCCAAGCACGCGGCGCCGACGCTGGCGCGCAGCCTGCGCGCGTGACGCGCGCGCGAGCGCGGCGGCAGGTCGTCCCGCGTCAGGTCTTCCGGGCCCGCGCGCGGATCGGCCAGTCCAGCGCCGTGCGCCGCGCCGTCTGGCGGGTCACTCGTCTGACGTGATCGTCAAGCGGGCCGTCGCGCAGGCCGTCGCGGTGCCTGACCGTGTGCCTCGCCGTGGCGCGGCCCCCCGGAACCGAGGAGTGCGCCGGAAACGAAGATCAGTCGGCCTTGTCGGCCAGGCGCAGCATGGACGCGCCCGTACCCGACGACAGCAGGCCCGCCTTCGCATAGCCCATCAGCTTCTCGCGCGTATCGACGATGTCGAGGTTGCGCATCGTCAACTGCCCGATCCGATCCTGCGGCGTGAAGCTCAGCTCGCCCTTTTCCATCGTCAGGCGCTCCGGCTTGTAGGTGAGGTTGGGCGACTGCGTGTTCAGCAGAGAGTAGTCGTTGCCGCGACGCAGTTCCAGCGTCACCTCGCCGGTGATCGCGCTGGCCACCCAGCGCTGCGCGGTCTCGCGCAGCATCAGCGCCTGCGAGTCGAACCAGCGGCCCTGGTAGAGCAGGCGGCCCAGCGCGCGGCCGTTGTCGCGGTATTGCGCGATCGTGTCCTCGTTGTGGATGCCGGTGACCAGGCGCTCGTAGGCGATGAACAGCAACGCCAGGCCCGGAGCCTCGTAGATGCCGCGGCTCTTGGCCTCGATGATGCGGTTCTCGATCTGGTCGCTCATGCCCAGGCCGTGGCGGCCGCCGATGCGGTTGGCTTCCATCATCAGCGCGACCGGATCGCTGAACGTCCGGCCGTTCAGCGCGACGGGCATGCCCTGCTCGAAGCGGACGGAGACCTCCTCCGCCTTGACGACGACGTCGTCGCGCCAGAACGCGACGCCCATGATGGGCTGCACGATCTTCATGCCGGAGTTCAGTTGCTCGAGATCCTTGGCCTCGTGTGTGGCGCCCAGCATGTTCGAGTCGGTCGAGTACGCCTTCTCGCTGGACATCTTGTAGCCGAAGCCCGCCTTGTTGAGGAACTCCGACATCTCGGCGCGGCCGCCGAGCTCGTCGATGAACAGCTGGTCGAGCCACGGCTTGTAGATCTTCAGCGACGGGTTCGCGAGCAGGCCGTAGCGGTAGAAGCGCTCGATGTCGTTGCCCTTGAAGGTGCTGCCGTCGCCCCAGATGTGGACGTCGTCCTCCTTCATCGCCGCGACCAGCATCGTGCCGGTGACCGCGCGGCCCAGCGGCGTGGTGTTGAAGTACGTGTTGCCGGCCGTGGCGATATGGAACGCGCCGCTCTGCAGCGCGGCGATGCCCTCGGCCACCAGCTGCGAGCGGCAATCGATCAGGCGCGCCTTCTCGGCGCCGTACTGCATCGCCTTGCGCGGGATCTCGTCGTAGTCCGGCTCGTCGGGCTGGCCCAGGTTCGCGGTGTAAGCGTAGGGGATCGCGCCCTTCAGGCGCATCCAGTGCAGCGCGGCGCTGGTGTCGAGGCCGCCGGAAAAGGCGATGCCGACCTTTTGCTGGGCGGGCAGGTTCTGGAGGATCGTGGTCATTGTCTGGGCCGAGAAAGAGGGGACGGGGCTGCGGGAAATCCCTCTATTCTCGACTGAAATCGGGTCGATTCCCAGCCGGCCGCTTGTCTAGACGAGATGACACGGGGCTTTGGCGATTCCCGACAGACGCGCTTTCGCGCCAGCGGAGATACTCGCCGCGTGACCGTTCCGCCGCAGACACTTTCCCGCACGCCGCTGCTCCTCGCCTTCGCGCTCGCGCTCGCCGCCGCCGTCTCGCTGGGCCTGGCGCGCTTCTCGTACGCACTGCTGCTGCCGCCCATGCGCGCCGAGCTGCGCTGGAGCTATTTCACGGCCGGGGTGATGAACACGGCCAACGCGGCCGGCTACCTGTTGGGCGCGCTGCTGGCGCCGCGCTGGTTCGCGCGCCACGATGCGTTGCGCATCGCGGTGGGCGGCGGACTCGCCACGGCCGCGATCCTTGCCGCGCACGCCTTCGCTGCCAGCGATGCGGCGCTGGTTGCATTGCGAACGCTGGCCGGCGTCGCGAGCGCGGCCACCTTCGTCGGCGGCGGGCTGCTGGCGGCGCGGCTGTCGGCGCGCGCGCCGCATCCGGGGCTGGTCGTCGGCCTCTACTACGGCGGCGCGAGCCTGGGCATCCTCGGATCGACCGCGCTGGTGCCGCCGCTGCCCTGGCGCGACGCGTGGATCGCGCTCGGCGGGGTGTCGTGCGCCTGCACCCTCGTCACGTGGGGCGTGTCGCGCGCGGCGCGCGACGTGCTGCAGACCGGCCCCGACGCGCCGGTCGCACGGCGCCAGGGCGTGCGCTGGACGCCGATGGCCATGCTGCTGATCGGCTACCTGCTGTTCGGCTTCGGCTACATCGGCTACATGACCTTCATCGTCACGCTGCTGCGCGAGCAGGGCATCGCGCCGGGCAGGGTCGACGCGTTCTACGGACTGCTGGGCGCCGGCGTGGTGGCGTCGTCGTGGATCTGGGCCGGCGTGCTGCAGCGCTTTCGCGGCGGCCAGGCGCTCGCGCTGCTCAACGCCATCCTGACCCTCGCCACGCTCCTGCCCGTGCTCAGCGGCGCGCCGGTGGTCGTCGCCTCGTCGTGCGTGCTTTTCGGCGGCACGTTCCTGTCGGTGGTGGCGTCGACCACCGCGTTCGTGCGCCACAACCTGCCGCCGGTCGCGTGGGCGGCCGGCATCGGCGCCTTCACGATCGTGTTCGCGCTGGGGCAGATCCTCGGGCCCAGCCTGACCGGACACCTGGCCGACGGTCCGGGCGGCCTGCAGCGCGGCTTCCTGTGCTCGGCGATCGTGCTGGCGCTCGGCGCGGCGTTCGGGTCGCGCCAGCGGCCGTTGAAGGCCGGCTGAAGCGACGACGGCGACCGAAGCCGCCGTCGTGTGCGCCCGCGCGCCGCCAGGTCACGTGCGCGGTTCGCCGAAGCGGTTCACCGTGATCGTCGCGCCCGCCGGCTGGGTGGTCTGCACGTGGTGCTCGATGCCCTGGAACGTGTAGATGGTGTCCCAGTATTGCGGCGGCCCGGAGGCCGGCACGTCGTGGCAGCGCTGCATGTCCTCGACGCGCGTGCCGCTGTTGGCGCCGCCGATCGCGCCGCCCACCACCGCGCCGCCGACGGCGCCGGCGACGACCGCGCCGTTGCCGCGCGCGACTTGGTGGCCCAGGATGCCGCCGAGGATGCTGCCGACCACCGCGCCGCCCACCTGGTTGCGGTTGTCGCGCACCTCGGTCTGCTCGACCCAGCAGTGCTGTGTCGGCGTGCCGAACACCGCATGCGAGGCGATCACCTGCGCCTGGAACAGCTGCTCCTGCGGACGCGGGCGCGCGTCGTAGGCCGGCGGCGGCACCGGCGCCCAGCCGCTGTCGGCCACGGGCGCGCCGGGCGGCACCATGCGCACCGACGAGATGCTGTTGTCCATGCCCATCGCGGCCAGGCTCGGGTAGTTGCCCGGACGCAGGTACATGCAGTGGCCGCTGAAGCCGGCGTCGTCGCAGATCTCCCAGCGCTCGCCCACGACCACCGCCGAGGACGCGCGGTCGTTGAAGCCGGAGCGGCGCAGGTCGCCGATGTCCGACGAGGTGCTGAACGAGCGGCCGCGGAAGCCGTCGCGCTCGTAGAACGTCACCTGCCCGGGCAGCGGCGGCGGGCCCCACTGGCTGTCGGGGATCGAGCCGTCGCGGCGCGCCTCGCGGGCCGACGAGATGCGGTCGTTGAGGCCCATCGCGCTCAGCGACGGATAGTTGCCCGGGCGCAGCACGAAGCAGTGGCCGCGGAAGCCCGCGTCGTCGCAGACCTCCCATGGCCGGTCGGTGACCACCACCGACGACGCGCGGTCGTTGAAGCCGATCTGCCGGAAGTCGCCGATCGGGTCGTGCACGGTGAAGGCGCGACCGCCGTAGTTGTCGTGCTCGTAGAAGGTGACGTCCGCCATCGCCGCGCCAGAGCAGGCGAGGGCGACCGCGCCCAACATTGTCTTCAGGATCCTGGTGTTCATTGCAGACCACTCCGTTGTCGTTCGAGGCCATCGAAAGGCAAACGAGGGGCCCGTCGTGAAACGACGCGCGACGAACCAGTGCTTCAGGTGGCTTCGACGCGACGCAGCCGCACGTGCGCGACCAGGCCGCCTTCGGCGCCGTTGGTCATCTCGAGGCTGCCGCCCATGCGCTGGATGGACTTCTTCACCACGGCCAGTCCCAGCCCGGCACCGGTGGCCGACGTGCGCGCCGTGTCGCCGCGGAAGAACGGCGTGGTCAGCTGCGTGAGCTTCTCGACCGGCACGCCGGGACCGCGGTCGCGCACCGTGACGATGATCCACGGGCCGGCCTGCAGCTGTCCGACCTGCACCTCGGCGGGGACGGTCTCGGAGACGCGGCCGTAGCGGCGCGCGTTCTCGAACAGGTTGGCGAACACGCGGCCGAGCTCGATCGGATCGCCCAGCACGCGCGACACCGGCGACAGCTGGATCGCGATGCGGATCTGGCTCGCGTCGCGGAACGCGAGCGCCTCGCGCTCGACCACCGCCGCGAGCGGCACCGGCTCGAGCCGCGTGACGCCCGGGCGCGCGTAGTCCATGAACTTGTCGATGATCGCGTCGAGCTGGTCGATGTCGTCGGCGATGTGGCTGCGCGCCTCCTCGTCGGGCACGCTGATCTCGGCCTCGAGCCGGATGCGCGCCAGCGGCGTGCGCAGGTCATGCGAGATGCCGGCCAGCATCACGGTGCGGTCCTGCTCCACCTTCGCGAGCTCGCGCGCCATCCGGTTGAAGCCGACGTTCACGGCGCGCACTTCCGTCGTGCTGGTGCGCTCGTCGAGCCGCGTGTCGTACTCGCCGTCGCGGATGCGTGCCGCGGCGGTCGACAGCTCCTTCAGCGGCCGGTTGATCAGGCCCGCGATCGTCGCCGAGCCGATGATGGTCGCGAGTATCGCGATGCCCACCCAGACGAACCAGGTGCTCGAGGTGAGCGGCGTGACGCGCGCCGATTCGGCCTGCAGCCAGTAGCGGTCGTCGTCGATCGTGAAGCCGACCCACAGCGCGTCCTGGCCGTTGACCGAGCGCGCCACCACGGTGCCTTCGCCGAGCCGCACGCGCAGTTCGGCGGCGATGCGGCGCGTGAACGCGTCGACTTCGTAGGGCTCCCAGCGATCCGACGGCTCGCGCGGCAGCACGCGCACGGCTTCCTGGTCGGTCATCGACTTCATCAGCGAGATGCGCGTGATGCCGTCGACGTTCTTCATCGCGCCGCGCGACAGGTTCACGAGGCTCGCGATCTGCTGCGCCGCGAGCACGGCGCGCGGCTCGAATTCGAGCTGGCGCAACGTCTGGACCCATGCGATGACGCCGCCGGTCAGCAGCAGCGACAGCAGGAAGAACGTGCGCCAGAACAGACTCAGCGACAGGAGCTTGCGATCCATCCCGGGTTCATTCGCCGGTGCTTACGCGGTTTCGCTCGGCACGAACACGTAGCCGACGCCCCACACCGTCTGGATGTAGCGCGGGTTCGACGGGTCGGGCTCGATCATCTTGCGCAGGCGCGAGATCTGCACGTCCAGGCTGCGGTCGAAGGGCTCGAAGTCGCGGCCGCGCGCGAGCTGGGCGAGCTTGTCGCGCGACAGCGGCTGGCGCGGGTGGCGAACCAGCGCCTTGAGCATCGAGAACTCGCCGGTGGTCAGCGCGATCGGCTCGCCTTCCTTGGTGAGCCGGCGCAGCGACAGGTCGAACTCGAAGTCGCCGAACTGAACCACCTGCGCGTCCTTGGCCGGCGCGCCGGGCGCCTCCTGCGGCGGACGGCGGCGCAGCACCGCGTGCACGCGGGCCAGCAGCTCGCGCGGGTTGAACGGCTTGGGCAGGTAGTCGTCCGCGCCGACCTCGAGGCCGACGATGCGGTCGACGTCTTCCACCTTGGCGGTGAGCATGATGATGGGCGTGCGGTCGCCGGCCGCGCGCAGGCGGCGGCAGATCGACAGGCCGTCCTCGCCCGGCAGCATCAGGTCGAGCACGATCAGGTCGATGTTCTCGCGCGTCATCAGGCGGTTGAGGGCCTTGCCGTCCTCGGCCAGCAGGACGTCGAAACCTTCCTGGCTCAGGTAGCGGCGCAACAGGTCGCGGATACGGGCGTCGTCATCGAGGACGACGATACGGTCTTGGCGGGTGCCAGGGACTGCCGACATGATGGCTCCAAATATGTAACAAGCTCGATTCTGCGGCGTGAAATCGCGGTTTTCACGTTTTCCGGCCCGACCTTTTAGTTCTGTTACAAATTCGAGGCTCGCGCGATAGTCTCGTTCTCGTCACCCCTTTTGCGACTTTGCTCCGTTCAATCGGCATCATCCACGCATGACCTCCACCATGAATCGACAAACGCTGATCCTGCTGTCCGCCTGCCTGCTGTCCGCGTCGCTGCCGACCCTGGCCCGCGCCCAGGCGCCGGTCGTGCAGACCGTGCAGAAAGATCCCGAAGGCGTGATCTCGCTCAACAGCAGCGCCACCGTCCAGGTGCCCAACGACTGGATCGCGGTGGACTTCTCCACCACCAAGGAAGGCGTCGATGCCGGCGCGGTGCAGGCCGCGCTCAAGGAGGCGCTCGGCGCCGCACTCGCGCAGGCCCGGCAGGTCGCCAAGCCGGACGGCCACGTGGAGGTGCAGGGCGGCGGCTTCTCGCTGCAGCCGCGCTTCAACAACAAGGGCGTCGTCAACGGCTGGACCGGCACGACGTCGCTCGTCGTGCAGGGCCGCGACATGGGCACCATCGCGGAACTCGCCGGCCGCATCCAGGCGATGACGGTGAGCAACCTCGACTACAGCGTGTCGCGCGAGGCGCGCGAGAAGGTCGAGGGCGACGTCGCCGCGCAGGCGATCGCGCGCTTCCGCGCCAAGGCGGCCGACTACGCGAAGGCGTTCGGCTACGCGACGTTCACGGTGCGCGAGGCCAACGTCAACACCGACAGCGGCCGGCCGTCGCCGCGGCCGTTCGCCATGCGGGACAAGCTCATGCAGAGCGCGAGCGATGCGCTGCCCGTCGAGGCCGGCTCGGGCGCGGTCACGGCCAACGTGAACGGGAGCGTCCAGCTGAAATAGGCGGAGCAGGCCGCGGGCGACGAGGTTTTCATGAGCATGTGCGCCTCCTGGCGCCTCCTGCTTGCTACGATCCCGGCATGACCGCCGCCATCACCTCCGAACCGCGCCTGCTCGATGTGCAATGCCTCGCCCCCGAGGGCCTGCATCGCATGGCCTATGCGGAGTGGGGCGACGCCGCCAATCCGAAGGTGCTGGTCTGCGTGCACGGCCTGTCGCGGCAGGGGCGCGACTTCGACGCCTTCGCGCAGGCGATGTGCGGCGAGTACCGCGTCGTCTGCCCCGACGTCGTCGGCCGCGGCCGCTCGGACTGGCTGAAGAATCCCGCGTCGTACGCGATTCCGGCCTACGTGGCCGACATGGTCACGCTGCTCGCGCGACTCGACGCGGCCGAGGTGCACTGGGTCGGCACGTCGATGGGCGGCCTGATCGGCATGGGGCTCGCGGCGCTGCCGGAGTCGCCGATCGGCAAGCTGGTGCTGAACGACGTCGGCCCCGCGATCGAGTACGCGGCGCTGGCGCGCATCGGCACTTACCTGGGCCAGCCGGCGCACTGGAAGAGCGTCGACGAGGCGGCCGACGCGCTGCTCGCGATCTCTCGCAGCTTCGGGCCGCACACGCGCGAGGAATGGGTCGCGTTGACGCGCCCGCAGCTGAAGGCCGATGGCGACGGCTTCAAGCCGCACTACGACCCGGCCATCGCCGTGCCGTTCCGCGCGGTGACACCGGAGCAGGCCGCGGCCGGCGAGGGACTGCTCTGGCAGGCCTACGACGCGCTGAAGTGCCCGACGCTGGTGCTGCGCGGTGCCGAGTCCGACCTGCTCTCGCGCGCGACCGCGGAGGCGATGGCGCAGCGCGGCCCGCGCGCGCGGGTGCACGAGATCGCCGGCGTGGGCCACGCGCCGACGCTGGTGCACGCCGACCAGATCGCCGTGGTGCGCGACTTCCTGCTCGCCGCCTCGCCATGAAGACGCAGTCGGCCAACCTGGCCGTCGACGATGCGCCGGCCATCGTGCGCGTGGCCGCGGCCGACATGGCGCTGGCCGCGAGCGAGCCGCATGCCGGCAGCGAGAACGAGCGCGGCGACGCCGACGCGCTCGGCAGCGTCGCGCTGGGCCGCGCGCGCGCGTTCGCCGAGCCGCTGCTGGTCGGCCGCAAGCTCGACTCCGGCGAGGAAGCGTGGTCGCATGCCGAAGGCGTCGCCAACATCCTGGCCGACCTCGGCGCGACGCCGGCGATGCAGGCGGCGGCCTATCTCGTCTACGCGGGCGACGGGCTGCAGCGGCCGATCGAGGTGGTGGCCAAGGCGTTCGGGCCGTCGTACGCGAGCCTGGTCGATCTCACGCGCAAGCTGGTGAAGATCCAGCGCAACGCGCGCGAGGCGCAGATCGGCAAGGAAGTCGACACGCAAAAACGCGCGCTGCAGACCGAGCGCGTGCGCAAGATGCTGCTCGCGTTCTCGCGCGACCTGCGCGTGGTGCTGCTGCGCCTCGCGTCGCGCCTGCAGACGCTGCGCTGGCACGCGGCCAGCCGCACGCCGTGCCCGCCCGACCTCGCGCGCGAGTCGCAGCAGGTGTTCGCGCCGCTGGCCAACCGGCTGGGCATCTGGCAGATCAAGTGGGAGCTGGAGGACCTGTCGTTCCGCTTCCTCGAGCCCGACGAATACCGGCGCGTCGCGAAGCTGCTCGACGAACGCCGCGTCGAGCGCGAGGCCGGCATCGTCGCGTTTCGCACGCAGCTCGAGCAGATGCTGGCCGATGCGGGCATCCCGGCCGACATCCAGGGCCGGCCCAAGCACATCTACAGCATCTGGAAGAAGATGCGCGGCAAGGAGCTCGATTTCGAGCACGTGTTCGACATCCGCGCGGTGCGCGTGATCGTCGAGGACGTGGCCGCCTGCTACGCGGTGCTCGGGCGCGTCAACGAACGCTATCGCGCGGTCGACGGCGAGTTCGACGACTACATCGCGCGGCCCAAGGCCAACGGCTACCAGTCGCTGCACACGGTCGTCAAGGACGATGCCGGCCGTGCGTTCGAGGTGCAGATCCGCACGCGCGAGATGCACGAGCACGCCGAGCATGGGGTCGCCGCGCACTGGGCCTACAAGGAGGCCGGCAGCAAGGGCTACGCCGGCGTGAGCGCCGCGGGCGCGTTCGAGGACCAGGTCGCGGCCGCGCGCAAGGCGGTGCTGCGGCAACTGCTCGCCTGGGAGCGCGACTTCGTCGCCGAGCCCGAGCCCGGCGCGACGCCTGCGGCCACGGGCGATGCGCCGGCCGAAGGGCCCGCGTTCGAAGACCGCATCTACGTCTTCACGCCGCAGGCGAGCGTCATCGAGCTGCCCGCGGGCGGCACGCCGGTCGATTTCGCCTACGCGCTGCACACCGACGTCGGCCACCGCTGCCGCGGCGCGCGCGTCGACGGCGTGATGGTGCCGCTGCAGACGCCGCTGAGCAACGGCCAGACGGTGGAGATCGTCACCGTGCGCGAGGGCGGCCCGTCGATGGACTGGCTCAACCCCGAGCTGCACTTCCTGCAGAGCCCGCGCGCCCGCGCCAAGGTGCGCGCGTGGTTCAACGCGCTGCAGCACGAGCAGACCGTCGCCAAGGGCCGCGAGCTGGTCGAGAAGCTGCTGCAGCGCGAGGGCCGCACCGCCACCAGCCTCGAGGAACTGGCGGGCAAGCTGGGCTTCGACGCGGCCGAAGCGCTGTTCGAGGTGATCGGCAAGGACGAATACTCGCTGCGCAACATCGAGAACCTGCTGCGCCCGGCCGAGCCGCCGCCGCCCGACGAGGTCATCCAGCTGAAGCGCCCGCGCACCGGCGGCGCGGCCGGCGGCGTGCTGGTGGTGGGCATCGACTCGCTGCTGACCACGCTCGCCAGTTGCTGCCGTCCGGCGCCGCCCGACGCCATCGGCGGCTACGTGACGCGCGGCAAGGGCGTCGCGGTGCATCGCACCGACTGCGCCAACTTCCGCCACATGGCATCGACCACGCCCGAGCGCGTGATCCCGGTCGAATGGGGCCAGCCGGCCAACGAAGGGCGGCCGGATCGCAGCGTGTACGCGGTCGACGTCGTCGTCGAGGCGCAGGATCGCCAGGGCCTGCTGCGCGACATCTCCGACGTGCTCGCCAAGCAGAAGGTCAACGTGATCGGCGTCAGCTCGCAATCGACCAAGGGCATCGGCGATCGGCGCGCGTTCATGACGTTCACCGTGGAGATCGACAACGCGGAACGCCTGGGCAACGTGCTCGGCCTGGTGGCCAAGGTCTCCGGCGTGGACTCGGCACGGCGCCGCTGAGCATCCTCCGGGCCAACGCGCCCGGCGGTGCCAGCCTGCGCCACGCCAGGCAGCAGGACAGCGGCGAGCGCCGCCGGTCGTCGTCGGTGCATGAGCCTGCCTGTTGGCTGCCGATGCCATCGAGGCGCGCCGCGCCGGGAGCTCGGTGTTTGCGCAGGGGCACGCTCGAGACGGATCGGGATAATCCATGAGGAAGGCCTCATGTCTGGCAGGATATTGCGCGCCGAGCTAGGATGATTTGGACGGCCGCGCAGCCGTCCCGGCATCGTCAGCGACCAGTCGACCGTTCAGTCGATGTCCGGATCTCCTGCGTTTCACGCCAGTCGACCGGAGGAACCATGGCCCGCTCATCGTCCACGACGTTGTCATCCGCCAGCGTCGACCCCGGCCTCACCGAGGCCGCCACGCGCATCATCCAGAAGCTGCTGGGCCGGTTCGACGGCTCGGTCGCGTTGAGACTCTGGAGCGACGCGACCCAATCGTTCGGCAAATGCGTGGACCAGGTCGCCCCCAGCTTCACGCTGGTGCTGCGCGATCCCACCGTGCTGCGCGACCTGGTGCTCAAGCGCGGCCCGATCCCGCTCGCGGACGCGTACTTCCACGGACGGCTCGACGTCGAGGGCGACCTCTACGCCGCGCTCGGCCTGAAGCAGCATTTCCAGAACCTCTCGCTGACGGGCCGGGAGCGCGCCGGCCTGCTGCTCGACGCGCTGCGGCTCGCGTTCATGCCGGCCAGGAAGATCGCGCCGGCCGGCTACGTCCCCACCACGCGCCAGTTCACGCACAACCACACGCTGGAGAGCGACCGCGAGGCGATCTCGCACCACTACGACGTCTCCAACGACTTCTACAAGCTGTTCCTCGACGAGCGCATGGTGTACTCCTGCGCGTATTTCCATTCGCCCGACGACACGCTCGAGAGGGCACAGGCGCAGAAGCTGGATCACATCTGCCGCAAGCTGCGGCTGCAGCCCGGCGAGCGCTTGCTCGACATCGGCTGCGGCTGGGGCGCGCTGGTGATCTGGGCGGCGAAGAACTACGGCGTGCACGCGCACGGCATCACGCTGAGCCAGGCGCAGCTCGACGAGGCGAAGAAGCGCATCGCGGCCGAAGGCCTCGAGGACCGCATCACCGTCGAACTGCGCGACTACCGCGCGCTGGAAGGACAGGGCGTCTACGACAAGGTGTCCAGCGTCGGCATGTTCGAGCACGTCGGCCTCGCCAACCTGCCGCAGTACAACGCGACGGTGCACCGCGTTCTCAAGCCGAACGGCCTGTTCCTGAACCACGGCATCACGCACGAGGAGGACGGCTGGCAGAAGTCGGTCGACACCGAGTTCATCAACCGCTACGTGTTCCCCGACGGCGAGCTCGATCGCGTCAGCAACATCCAGAGCGGCATGGAGAAGGCGCAGTTCGAGATCCAGGACGTCGAGAACCTGCGCATCCACTACGCGCGCACCCTGCGCCACTGGGTGAGCCGTCTCGAGAAGAACCACGACGAGGCCACGATCTACGTGAGCGAGGCCACGTATCGCGTGTGGCGCCTGTACATGGCGGCGAGCGCGCTGGAGTTCGAATCCGGCGGCACCGGCATCTACCAGATCCTCGCCTCGCGCCGTCCCGACGCGCGTCCGTATGTGCAGCCGGTGCCGCTGACACGGGGGGACTTGTATGACCGCAAAAATGCATGCTAGAATAGCGGTCTTGCAGGCGCGTAGCTCAGCTGGTTAGAGCACCACCTTGACATGGTGGGGGTCGTTGGTTCGAGTCCAATCGCGCCTACCAAATCCATGTCGCATTTGCCTGATGGCAAATGTA
>Ga0302314_10009175_pt1 | contig 17538 bp, 11 predicted proteins | sample III_Palsa_N2_3_FD_200533 | JGI IMG/M metagenome (GOLD analysis project Ga0302314, IMG submission 200533) | Peat permafrost microbial communities from Stordalen Mire near Abisko, Sweden - III_Palsa_N2_3 | ecosystem: Environmental > Terrestrial > Soil > Palsa > Peat permafrost | place: Sweden...
CGACTTATTCGAATCAAAGTACGCGTTGTTCGTGATGGGGTGGGGTTTACCGTCGAGCTTGGTGCCGTATTCAACATGGCTCGCCTTTCCATTGCTGTCGACCATATCAAAGGCGTAGTGCAGCATGCCATCGCCGGCGTCCGTCACGGTCATGGTCTGACTTTGATAAGCGGGGTCGCCATGGAAATTCGACTTGGCGATGTTGAGTACCCAGATGCCGACGTAAGGGCTGGTGTGGGAGGCGAGCGCGCTGCCGGCAGCCAAGAGCCCGCATGCCAAGAATGCAATCGAATTGTGGACGCGACTTCCAGCCATGATGAGTCTCCCGGTGTCTCTGCAGCCATTCATCTGGCCCGGAACAATGCCCTAGACGGCGACTGATAAGCAATACCGGCCCCCGTGGCTGCGCCGGCAGCATCTTTCCCGACTCCTCCGACGCGAGGGTGCTCTCGGTGCAATGTTTTCAGGCATTTTTGCGTGTTTTGGAGCGTGCCGGGATGCCGCGTCATCCGGAGCCTAAGGCAGGTTCGTCACTCTAAGCGTCAAAGTAGTCGTGTTTTGCATTGCTGCCGATATTGCATGTTTTAGCCATTGGACGAGACTTGGAATCCAAGAACTAATCGGTCCTTTCACCGCGTGGGCCACCGGCCTCTCGTGGGTGATTCGAGACTCGGAACCACTGTGACGATTGTTGGGGGGAATTGTGATGCGATACAGAATTTGGTTTGGATTGACCGCGAGTTCCGCGGCCGCGGTACTGCTCTCGACATGGGTGGGGGCACAGACGGTTGCGACGACGGCCGGCGCGAGCGGCGATGCCGTCAATTCGCTGGATGAAATCGTGGTGACGGCTCGACGTCGGGCGGAGTCGCTCGAAAACGTACCCGTAGCGGTTGATGTCGTTAACGCGGCGGCCATCGAGACCCGGGGCATTCAAACTCAGGCGGATTTGCAAATAGCCATTCCGGGGTTGACGGTGGTCTCCGGCAACACCAGTAACGAACTCAATTTCGTGATTCGTGGTGAATCGGTGGACGGTTACTCCGGTTCGCCTCCGGGCGTTCAGCCCTACGTCGACGAAGTGCCCGTGCCGATCATGTCGTCCACGGCGTTCTATGATCTCGACAACGTACAGGCCGTCAAAGGGCCGCAAGGCACGCTGTTCGGCCGCAACTCCACAGGCGGTGCGGTGCTTTTCCAAACGGCGCAGCCCAAGAACGAGTTTGGCGGCTACGCCTCCGTGCAGTACGGCAATTTCGATCGCGTCGTCGCCGAGGCGGCGGTCAATATCCCCATCATCCCCGATACCTTGCTGGTGCGTTTTGCCGGCACTGCGACCTCGGGCGGTGCCTATGTCCTCAACCTGTATAACAACCAGATGCTGGGCGATGATGACGAGCGCTCCGGGCGCGTCACCATCGAGGCGCGGCCTGTCGACGGCTTGGTGAACGTGACCACCGTACAGATCGAAAACGCGACCGGCACCAATGCGCCGGATACGGCCTATTACGTGGTTCCTTGCGGCCAGCCGTCGGGGTTCAATTCCTGTACGTACTCGCCTGCCAACGCGGCCTTCTTCTCGAAACTATTGAGCGGCGCAACGTTCCCGGGGTATCCCTCGGGATACGTCTATCCGGGCGGGTTCGCATCGCTCCCCGCGTACCAGCGCTCCAGAGGCAATTACGTCGTCGATCAGAACGCGGATTTCGAGCATTACTTGAGCAGCACCATGGTGGTTAATAAGACCACGCTCGACCTCTCCAGCACGGCGTCCATCAAGAATATTTTCGGCTATTCCTATGCCAGCAATTCGATCGGCTATGACACCGACTATTCTCCCTATCCCATTGTGCAGATGTATTCGCCCAGTGCAATTTTGGACGGCGGCAGCTCCTCGGTGGAAAATAGCGCGACCAGGACCACATCGGATGAAATTCAGCTGGCGGGCACGGCGTGGAATGACCGGCTCAATTATCTTGGCGGCGTGTTCTACATCGATTCGCGAGAGAAGTACTTGTCGCCGCTGTGGCTCGGCTCCATCGACGCTTCCGTGGCCTACCATGCCCAAACAGACGATAAATCCTATGCGCTCTTTACTCAGGAGACTTACAAGCTCACCGACAATTTGAACCTGACACTGGGCGGCCGCTATACCAAGGAAGACATCTCGATGGTGCAGTTGGATGGCTCAGTGTTCGGCGTGGGGAACCCACAAAGCATCTCGGAGAAGAAGCCGAGCTGGACCGCGTCGCTCGACTATCACTTCAATAGCTCGATCATGGCCTATGTCACGACGCGGGGTAGTTGGCGCCGCGGCGGCTTCAATCCGTTCAACCCGCCGACGGCCACGCCGGAAACATCTGCGAGTGCCCCGGGCGGAAACTACTTTTTGCCTGAAGAAATTCGTGATTTGGAACTGGGTGTGAAGTTCGAGGGTCACATCGCCGACATGCCTGTGCGCGCCAACCTCGCCGTTTACAACAACTGGATTACCGACATCCAGAAGACCGCCTATATCGTGTTCGACGGAACGGTGTCCTCGGCCACGGTCAATGTGCCCAAGTCCGACGTCAAAGGCATCGAGGCCGATCTCAATGTGAAGCCGATCGATTGGTTGACCGTGGGTGCGCAGGCTGCCTATACGGACGCCCGGTTCACGGATCCTACATCGACGCTGCTCGGGAATCCTGTGGAATATGGCCCGTTCGGCGATGTACCGAGGTTCTCGGGCTCCATCTATGGGGATACCCACTGGACGTTGCCCGACAGCAAGGGATATTTGAATTACCACGTCGACGTCTATGGGCAATCGGCCTTTTACTTCTCGAACCTGGGCGGTTCGGTGCTGCCGGGAACTCAGCTCCCTGCCTACACGATCACCAACATGCGCCTCGACTGGGCCGATATGTTCGGCAAGGGCCTGAAGGTCGGTCTGTTCGTCAAGAATCTGGCGAACAAACTGTATTACACCGGCGGCTCCGCGGGGGCCGAGGACTTTTCGGTCGAGTCGGCGACCTTTGGGGCTCCGCGAACCTTTGGGGTCGCGGTTCGTCAAGATTTCTGACTCGGGCGGTACCTTCCAGTGACTGATTTGACTTACATCGTTGTGCTGCGCGCGCAGGCGGGGAAAGCCGAAGAGCTCGGGGCGGCTTTGGTCCATATGGTGGCTCTGACGAGCCGTGAGGCGGGGTGTTCGCTCATCGAGCTGAATCGGTCGAGCGAGGACCCTTCGACTTGGATGACCTATGAGCGCTGGAAGAACAAGGAAGCCTTCGCCAGCCACATGGAGCAGCCTTATACCGTGCAATTCATTGCCCGTATGGGTGATCTGACCAGAGAGCCCGCCGATGTGCGGGCATTCGATTACCGTGGGTAAAGACATGAGTGTGAGGAATTTTCTAAGACAGTCTGCGATTCTGTCGGGCGCGCTGTTGGCCGGCGCCGCGCTGTCCGGTATGGTCATCGCGAAGGACTCATCGGTCGAATGGCCGGTACACGGTGGCACCGATCTCGAACAGCGCTTCAGTCCCCTGGATCAGGTGAACACCGATACCGTGGGCAAGCTAGGACTGGCATGGTCCTTTCAGTTCGATTCCAACCGCGGACAGGAGGCGACTCCCATCGTCACCGGCGGTGTCATGTACGTGTCGACTGCGTGGTCGAAGGTTTACGCACTCGACGCCCGCACCGGCCGGCAACTCTGGCGCTATGACCCCAAAGTCGCGGGGCGGGTGGGTTTCGATGCCTGTTGCGATGTGGTGACTCGAGGCGTGGCGGTGTCGGATGGGCGCGTCTTTCTCGGAGCACTCGACGGGCGGCTCATTGCGCTCGACGCCAAGACCGGCAAGCCCTTATGGTCCGTGCACACCACCGATCCGGCCAAGCCGTATACCATCACCGGCGCGCCGCGCGTCATGGGCGATAAGGTCATTATCGGCAATGGCGGCGCCGAATACGGCATGCGCGGCTTCGTAACCGCGTATTCGACCGCGACCGGTAAACAGGCCTGGCGCTTCTATACGGTCCCGGGCGCGCCGAACGCTCCGCCGGATGGGGCCGCCTCCGACGCCATCCTGAAGAAGACCGCGCTGTCGACTTGGTATGGACACTGGTACGAGTACGGCGGCGGTGGGACGGCGTGGGATGCCATCGTCTACGATCCCGAACTGCACCAGGTTTACATTGGCGTGGGCAACGGCGGACCGTGGAACCATAAGGTGCGTTCCGACGGAAAGGGCGACAATCTGTTTCTGTCCTCGATCGTGGCCCTCGATCCGGACACGGGCGCCTACAAGTGGCATTACCAGGAAAATCCCGGCGAGAGCTGGGACTTCACGGCGTCCCAGCCGATGGTTCTAGCTACCTTAAAAATCGACGGCAAAGAGCGCAAAGTCCTGATGCAGGCGCCTAAAAACGGCTTTTTCTACGTCATCGATCGGACCAATGGCCAACTGATCTCGGCCAAGAATTACGTGTCCATGAATTGGGCGAGCGGTGTCGACATGGCCACCGGCCGGCCGATCGAAAATCCGGCGGCACGCTATGCCGACAAGCCGTTCGCGATGCAGCCTTCCGCGTTGGGTGGTCATAGCTGGCATCCCATGGCGTACAACCCCAACAATCACTTGGTGTATTTGCCCACCTATCAATTCGTGATGATGTACGGCAACGATCCGGACTTTACCTTCCATCCCGGAACTTGGAATACGGCCGTGAGTTCTGTGCTGCAAGAGGCTCCCGACGACCCGGTGGCATTCAAGAACGCCACGTCGAGCTTCCAAGGCAGGATCGTCGCGTGGGATCCCGTGGCGCAGAAGGAGGTTTGGTCGGTGGCACACCCATCGCTGCAAAATGGCGGCGTGTTGGCGACTGCGGGCAATCTGGTGTTTGAAGGCACGGGCGCCGGCCGGTTCGAGGCGCGGCGCGCGAGCAACGGCGAGCTGCTGTGGAGCTTCCAGGCTCGCGACGGGATCATGGCGGGACCCGTCAGTTACGAACTCGACGGCGTTCAATATGTCGCGGTGGTCTCGGGCTACGGTGGCGGCTTCGGAATCGGTGAGGGCGCCGAGCACCCGATCTCCCGCCCCAATGGCGGCGTCATTGCCTTCCGCCTGGGCGGCGACGCGACGCTGCCCGCGGCAACGCCGGTGGCACCCGCTCCGCTCAATCCGCCGACCGAGCTGTTCACCGATAACGAGGTTAACGATGGGCGGTTACTGTATACGCAGAATTGCTACCGTTGCCATGGGGCCGGGGCCCAGTCGGCCGGAGTGCTGCCCGACCTGAGGCGTTCAGGCGCGCTGGCGGATCGCGTCGCTTGGGGTGCCATTGTCAACGACGGTGCCCTGGAATCGAAGGGCATGGTGAGTTTCAAGCGCTGGCTTAAGCCTGAGCAGGTCGAGGACATCCGAGCGTATGTGGCGCTGAAGGCGAAGATTGCGGCCGACCACGAAGCGACCCCCGCGGCGGCTGCGCCCGCGGCCAAATAGCGGAAGGTGATCGCGTGACCGGCGCTTCAAAGCTCGACGACGTCGATATCGACATCGCGGCGCTCAACCGCAAATACGCGGAAGAGCGCGACAAGCGCAAACGCGGCGATGCGATGGGCCAGTATCAGGCGCTGCAAGGTAAATTCGCGGCCTTCGACCACGACCCTCATGCGGCCCCGCAGTTCGAGCGCGACCCCGTCGTCGAAGACATCGATGTGCTGATTATCGGTGGCGGTTTTGCCGGATTGCTGACCGGCGGCCGGCTGCGCGAGAAAGGCGTAAAGAGCCTGCGCATCATCGAGAAAGGGGCGGATTTCGGCGGCACGTGGTACTGGAATCGATATCCTGGGGCCGCCTGCGACGTCGAGTCCTACATCTATTTGCCCATGCTCGAAGAGCTAGGGTACGTGCCGTCGCAACGCTACCCCAAGGCGGCCGAAATTTACGCCCATTGCCAGAAGCTCGCCCAGCGCTTCGATCTATATCCAGCGGCGTTGTTCCAGACGCAAGTGCGGCGCGTCGAGTGGGATGAGTCGCGCCAGCGATGGCGGGTCGGCACGGATCGCGAGGATGCCATTTACGCGCGCTTCGTGGTTTCTTGCACCGGTTTATTGAGTACGCCGAAACTCCCCGGCATACCGGGTATGGAGAGCTTCGCGGGCCATGCGTTTCATACCAGCCGCTGGGACTACGCCTATACCGGTGGTGATGGCGAGGGGAATCTCACGGGTCTCACCGGCAAGGTGGTGGGTATCATCGGCACGGGTTCGACGGGCATTCAAACCATTCCCCACTTGGGGGCATGGGCGAAGCACCTATATGTATTTCAGCGCACTCCCTCGTCGGTGGATGTGCGCAACAACGCGCCCACGGACCCCGAGTTTTTGAAGTCGCAGAAACCTGGCTGGCAGCGTGAACGCCGCGACAACTTCACGACCATTGTCGGCGGCGGCTATGTGCCCGTCGACCTGGTCCAGGATAGCTGGACCGATATTATCCGCCACGTCGTGCCGCGGCTCGTGGATGGCACGCCGGTGATGGATGCCGATGCCGTGAAGCTCGCGGAAATGAAGAAAATGGAGCTGACTCGGCGGCGCGTGGATGCCATCGTCAAGGACAAGACGGTCGCCGAAGCGCTCAAACCCTATTTCAATTATTTTTGCAAACGCCCCTGTTTCCACGATGAATATCTCGAGGCCTACAACCGGTCAAACGTCGATCTCATCGATACGCAAGGCAAGGGCGTGGAGCGCATCACGGAACGCGGCGTAATCGTCGCGGGTCGAGAATACGCGCTCGATTGCCTGATTTTTGCCACCGGCTTCGACTTTCTCACGGATTACAGCCGTGAAGCCGGGATGCAGGTGATCGGGCCTGGCGGTCAGCCGCTATCCAAACATTGGGAAGAGGGCCCGCGTACCCTGTACGGGTTCATGTCCCATGGATTCCCCAATTTATTTACCATGAGCATTGCGCAGGCGGGAGCGGCGGTCAATTACGTGCACATAGCCGATGAACAAACCAAGACCATCGTGCACGTTATCCTGGAATGCATACGGCGCGGTGTTGCAACCATCCAACCGACGCAGCAGGCCGAGGACGACTGGGTGGAGGGCATCGTCAGCGGAGCCAAGGGCCGACGCGCCTTCCTGGAAGCCTGCACCCCGGGGTACTACAACTACGAGGGAAAGCGCGAGCGCTCCGCGGCACTCAACGATTTCTATGCCGCCGGTCCCATGGCCTACGTCAAGTTGCTGGACGAGTGGCGCGCCAATCCAGACCTGCCGGGCCTGGAAACCCGATTGGTCGGGGGCGACTCATGACGGCACGCCTGGGGGGCATACGCGCATCCTTCGTGCTGAGCCTCTTGTTATTGGTCAATATTCTCAATTTTGTCGACCGCTTATTGCCCTCCGTGCTGGTCGAGTCGATCCGGCGCGACTTGCATCTGAAGGACACCCAGATCGGCCTGATCGGGGGACTGGCCTTCGCGATCATCTATTCGTTTGCCAGCGTCGGGATTGCGCGCATCGCGGACCGCTGGAGCCCGCGCTTGGTGATCGCGTTGTCTTTGGGTGTTTGGAGTTTCGCCACAGCCATCAGCGGTCTGGCGCAGAATTTTACTCAATTGTTCTTGGCTCGAAGCAGTGTGGCGGCGGGCGAGGCGGGCAGCACGCCGGCGGCCCATGCCTTCATCGCCCGCGCCTATCCGGACGATCGCCGCTCGTTGATGATGGCCCTATTCTCGTTGGGAGTTCCCATTGGAGCCATGCTCGGCTTGACCATGGGCGGCTGGATCAATGACGCCTTCAACTGGCGTGCCGCGTTTTTTGTCGTGGGATTGCCTGGTCTCATCGTCGCCGCGCTGATTCGCTTTGTCGTCCCGGAACCGCCGCCACGGTCGCTTGATGTAGACGGACCTGAGCGCTTTTGGGCTACTTTTCGCGCGTTATTCGCCAAGCGCACTTTCCGGCAAATGGTGTATGCCTGCTCCTTGTTCGGCGTGGGTAGCTATGCCCTGAATATCTTCGCGGCCGCCTTTCTCATGCGCACCCATCACTTGACCGCCGCCCGTGCCGGGGCTTCGTTTGGCTTTGCCTTCGGTGTCGGGGGGTTCCTGGGCACCGTCCTGGGCGGTGCCTTGTCGGATTGGTTGGGGCGGCGCGATGTCCGCTGGCGGCAGGGGGTGCCGGCCGTGGGCGTGCTGCTCTCGGCGCCTGCCTCGTTCGTGGCGTTTACCACGTCCAGTCTGACGCTCTCGGTCGTCTGTCTCATGTTGACCTATGTCTTTGGATTGGCCTACTACGCTCCCACGTTCGCGTGCCTGCAATCCTTGGTCCCGGACCGTGTACGGGCGACCGCGGCGGGCATACTGTTGTTTTTCTTGACTCTGGTCGGGGCATCGCTCGGGCCGTGGCTGGTCGGCTTTGTCAGCGATTTGTTGGCGCCGACCTACGGGGCTTTATCCCTGCGCCATGCGATGAGTTTTCTGCCGATTACCATGGTCTGGTCGGCACTGCACTTTTATCTGGCCGCGCGGGCGCTGCCCAAGGATCTCGTCAGTTAAGGCTGCTCGGCGGCGTTTCGTGGTTGAACGATGGCGGAACGCGAGCTGAGGTCGCCTGTTGCCAGGCACCGATGGACTTCCCGGTCCAACTGCGAAACGCACGACGGAAACTACTGACATCCTTGAAGCCAAGCCGGTAGGCAATGTCTTTGATGACGGGACGAGTCTCTCGCAAGAGGATTTTGGACTGTTTTACACGGTAGCGCCTGACCAGTTCTTGATAGCTCATGCCTTCCGCGCGCAATTCCTTTTGCAGAGAACGGCTGTTCGTGCCGATGGTCCTTGCCATCTGGTCGAGGGAGGGGATGCTGCCGACCGAGGTGCACATCAAGTAGTCGAGCTGCTCGCAAATCGAGCTGCTGTTGGTCAACGTCGCGAGGTATTCGTCGCAGTGCCGGAGCAACACATGGCTGACCGTGGTGTCGCTGGTGGGGATAGCGCGGTCGAGGTCGCTGCGCTTACCGTAGTACGTCGTCTCGCGCTGATTGAACTGGATGTTTTTGGTGCCGAAGACTCGATAGTCCTTGTCCCACGAAGGGCGATCGGCCGCAAAGTCTATCTTGAGCGTGCTCGCGGTAGCGTCGGTCAGTTCCTTGATCACCGGCTCCAGTGCGGCGATGGAGGTCTCAATGCAAAAGCGACGGGCTTCGGCTGACATGAGGCAGCGCGGCTCGAAGCGCATGCGCCAATGATCGCCGTGTTCGCTGATCGAGGTGACAATGGGGTCGCCGGACACCGCGTAGTAGCGGCTCCAATGCTCGAACGCCGTACGCAGCGTCGGCATGGTCATTGCGGCGAAGCCTACGATGCCGTAGATGCGGATAGTGGACATGTAGCCGGCTCTGATCGCAAAGCCCGGGGGCGTGCGTCGGGCCACGTAGTCGAACAGTCCTGCGATGGTGTCCAGCCCCAGGGGCTGCAGCGATTCAATGTTGCTCCAACTGACCCCACTGCCGTCCAAAATCTCCTCGGGACTACAGCCGGCCTCTTGGGCTTGCAAAAGATGTGTGCGCAGTTTGCAAGGTGTGAACATGTCATTCTTCCATTCGGAAACTCCGGGAGACAAATATAGCACCCACGCAGCTCCTAGCCACCCCCATTGTCATTAGCTTGACACGGAAAGGTAAGTGAGCGCGACGACAAATTGTTGACCGGACGCGACAGCGATGCAACGGTGGATTCTCGGAATGGGCGAGGTCTGGACGCGGGAGCGACCAATGCAATCGACGGCTGCATTGCGGTCCCATTCATTTTTGCCCCTTCCACTGCGCGGGTGACTTGAGCTTCTGGTCTTTAGTTTGGAATTACCAAGTATTTTTGCCCCGTCTCGCGCTTTCGGTACGCGGCGATGATGTCGAGTTGGAGCATATCCTTAAGAGAGATTTCATTTGAATATTTGCTGAGAAACGTCGTTCGCAACTCGCTTGCGATGCGCTCTTTCAATCTCGCAACGACTGCGGGCCCGACTTTTTGCATGAAATTCATCACTAGCCAACCACCTATTCCCCAGGCCATGCCGTAGTCGCGTGCCACCTCAGTCGGCCTAGGGTCCAGGCCGCCATAAAGATATGCCTGCTTGTGCACTGTCGATCCATACCGGCTATAGGCCTCAATATTTCTGCTGGCCGCGATTTCCATGGCTCGTAGGATCTGACCCGCGAGGGGCCCACCGCCGACTGCATCAAATGCGATGGTTGCGCCCGTGGCGGTGACCGCGTCGGTGAGCTTCTCGATAAAGTGGGATGATCGCGTGTTACACACGTAGACGGCCCCCAACCCTCGAAGCAGCGCCTCCTGATCGTCGCTTCGAACAACGTTCACCAGCTCGATGTTCTCCGTGGTGCACAGGCGATGCAGCATCTGACCGAGATTGGAAGCGGCTGCGGTATGAACGATCGCGCTGTGGCCCTCGCTTCGCATCGTATCGACCATGCCCAAGGCGGTCATGGGGTTCACGAATGCTGAAGCCCCGTCGGCGACGGATAACTCGTCGGGAAGGGGGAGGCATTGATCGGCTGCGATGACCCGATACTGCGAGTACATCGCACCGCCGAACATCGCGACCTTCCTTCCCTGCAGCACACGCGCGGCGTCTGAAGCGTCAGTCTCGACAACGAGTCCCGCGCCTTCATAGCCAACGGGAAGGGATTGATCCAATCGAGCGGCCATGGCTTTCAGGGCGGCGGGAGGGACAGGCGCGGTAACTATTGGATGATCGTGAGTGCCGGACGCCACCGCCGCGCTCATGTCAGCAGTCCCGAAAAGAAGTCCGTGATCGGAAGGGTTGAGGGGCGAGGCTTCGATCCGGACCAGAACCTCGCCAGGGCCGGGGCGTGGAACGGGCACTTCAATCAGTGAGAGTTCCAACTCGCCCGAACCGCGTATGAGCGAGCGCAATTGAAGCTGGGTACCGGGAATCGCGGTGGTCATGGCAAACCTCGAAAGTGCTGGCCTTCAGTGCTAAGGACGCATGCGCTACGTGCCTGCTCGCACTCTGAGGAGTCCTAGGAGCGCGTTGTCGCGTTGTACTGCGAGCGCGTCGAGCGATCGCGTGCCGGCCTCGAGCAGAGCGCCGTCGACCATCAGTTTGCGAACCTCGGGGGTCATCTGCGGCTCGCCCAGGGCACTCCACCAGTCATTCATTGGCTGGGTAAAATGATCGAAGAAATGTTCGATACCTCCCGCGCCACCGGCTAAGTGAAACAGCAACGCGGGCCCCATGACGCCCCATCGCAGTCCAGGACCCCAGCAAACGGCCTTGTCGGCGTCCGCAACACTCACGACCCCTTGCGCAACGAGATGCACCATTTCCCGCCAGAGCGCGGCCTGAAGTCGATTCGCAACATGGCCAACGACTTCTTTGCGTAGCCGGATGGTCTGCTTGCCCAAGGCCTCGTAGAACGCGGTAACGCGAGCGATCGTGTCTTCTGATGTCTTCGACCCACCGACGATCTCGACCAGCGGGATCAAATGGGGCGGATTGAACGGATGTCCGATCACGCAGCGCTCAGGATGCCGGTGGCAACCAGACTGGATATCGCTCATGGTCAGCCCAGAGGAACTGGAAGCAATGATGACGTTCGGTGGCAGCAGAGAATCGAGTTCGCCATAAAGCTGTTTCTTGAAGTCGATGCGTTCCGGGCCGTTCTCTTGAACGAGATCCGCATCGGCGACAGCTTCGCGCAAGTCCTTCGTGAACCTCAACTGTGGCCGGTAGCCAATTCCCGCAACACCGAGGGCCTGCAAGGCCGTCCAAGCGTCGTCGACGTACCGGTTTAAACTTTCCTCCCCACCGGATGCGGTATCCGTGGCAGATACTTGAAGACCTTTGGCGAGAAAGAGTGCGGTCCAGCTGGCGCCGATCACCCCCGTTCCCACAACCGCCACACGCTTAATTTGGCGGGTCATTGGCGAATCCCTTGCGAATGGCGTCGTCTACGAACGGCAATTACTTGGTTGGGAGTGCGGTGGGAGCACCGACAACGCGGCAAGCGAGTTCCGCCATTTGCTCGGACAGTGTCGTCGCATCGAGATGGAAATCCGGCGTATACCAATTCGCGACCCGCAGCCCCATACTGAATACGGCCGCCAACGCCACTTCGACATCAGGAACATCGAAGACTCGAAGCTCGACTCCGCGTTCGATGACATCGCGGACCAGTTGCAGGGATTGCGTCCGCAGATTTTGCGCCCGTTCAGCTTTCGCATGAGAAAGGACATGCAGTTCTGCATGAAGCACCATGGCCAACGTCGCATAGATGGTGTGGAATCTCACATGCTCGCGCATCAACGCGAATAGCTGGTTGCGTGGAGCCGAGGCGCTCGACAGAACGGCATTGCGCAGACACTTATGGTGTTCCGCCATCCCCAACTGCACGAGCTCGGCAAGAATCGCCTCTTTTGAAGCGAAGTGGGAATACAGACTCCCCGAGAGCATGCCTGCGCGCTCACCGATGTCGCGAACCGTCGTCGCACCGTATCCGCGCTCTGCAAAGAGCATCAAAGATTCGCACAGAATGACGCCGCGGCTCCCTTCCACGGGCGCAGGGAGGAGGGCGGGCGGTTCCACGGTCGCGGCTGTTTGTTTGGTATGTGCTTTTTGCATTGTCGTAATCGTACTATACACCAAGCAAGCGGTTGCTTGCTATACTGGTTTTCCTTAGCTTGCCTGAGCGCCTCATGAACCGTATCTCAGAGGTCTTGTCCGTGGGACGCGCAACCGTTCCGATTTCAGGCTTCGTCGCTCCAGGATACGAAGCCGTCCTCGATGCATTCAAGCGGAATTTCATCGGTCACCGCGAATTGGGCGCGGCATGCAGCGCCTATGTGTCCGGACAGTGTGTCGTCGACCTCTGGGGCGGCAGTCGAACCCCCGAGCGAAACGAACCCTGGCACGGAGACACCATGGCTCTCGTCATGTCGACCACCAAGGGCCTTTCTGCCCTCACCCTGGCCGTCGCCCATTCCCGGGGCTTATTCGACTACGACGCGCCCGTGATCCACTATTGGCCGGAGTTTGGACAATACGGTAAATCCAAGGTTACCGTCGCGCAGCTGGTGGCGCATCAAGCGGGCGTGTGTGCAATCGATACGCCGTTGACGCTCGAGTTGCTTTCCAATCCCGATAGGCTGGCTGACGTGTTGGCGCGTCAGCGACCGGCCTGGGAGCCGGGCACTCGTCAGGGATACCACGCCTTCTCCCTAGGACTTTATCAAAGTGAATTACTCCGGCGCGTCGACCCGAAGCACCGAACTCTGGGTGTCTTTTTCCAGGATGAGATTGCCGGCAAACTCGGCGGCGGAATGTACATCGGCTTGCCGACGCAGGTATCCGATACACAACTCGCCGGCATCCAAATCGGACGTGATCCCAGAGCTGCTTTCTCGCTGCCGCTGCGGTTAATTCTGGACGCATTCAATCCCGCAAGTCTGTTCTCGCGGATCGCAGGAAATCCCAAGGTCAGAAGCCTGAAAGAATACAACACCCGCCCTTATCTTCAGCTCGAGCTTCCCTCGGTTGACGGCGTTGCGACTGCGCGTGCCATTGCGCGCGTCTACGGCGTCTTCGCATCCGGCGGAAAGGAGCTGGACGTCAATCGCGAGACTCTCGACCGATTGGAACAGCCTGCGGTCCTGCCAAGCCTTGGGGCTGCCGACGCCGTCTTCAGAGTCGACTTCGCCTATTCCCATGGTTTCTGCAAGCCATTTCCGTCCTTGCCGTTTAGCAACAGTACTCGTGCCTACGGGACGCCAGGAGCCGGCGGTTCGCAAGGCTTTGCCGACCCGGAGACTGAACTGGGTTTCGCTTACGTTCCGAATCATCTGTTATTGGGCTCGATCGATGATAAACGCGCTGCGGCGCTTCGACAGGCGATTTATTCGTGCGTGCATCTATGAATTCCATGACCTCCTACACCGTTACTCGCAACGTGCTCGTGCCCATGCGCGACGGCGTATCCTTGAGCGCCGATTTGTGGCTGCCGAATACAAAAGAGCCGGTGCCGGCGATTCTCTTTAGAACGCCCTACGACCGCAGCGCCTACAATCCGGACGTGCTGCGCCCTCAGCAGTGCGTTGAGGCTGGATTCGCAGCCGTCGTGCAAGACATGCGCGGCCGATTCGGCTCTGAAGGCGAGTGGATGCCCCTCAACTGGCCGCAGGAAGGCGCGGATTCTTACGACACCATCGAATGGATTGCGGAACAGTCTTGGTGTTCAACTTCGGTGGGTATGTCTGGGCTTTCCTATTGTGGCACGGTGCAGCTCGCGGCATCGCTGACCAAGCCGCCGCATTTAAAGGCCATTGCGCCGACCATGGCCTCATTGGCTGAGTTCGATCGAATCGAGGCGGGTGGCGCGCTTCGACTGGATTTAGGCATCAGCTGGCTCGTCGTTACCGCGATCGACTGGTTGCTGCGCCGCCGAGCGGCCGGTCTTGCGCTCCCTGAGGCAGAGGCGTTGGTTTTACGGGCGGCCCAGGACCCTCGCTTCCTGTATGACGTACGGCCGCTTCGAGAGTTGCCGCTCTTTGCGATCGAGGGCTTCCCCATCAGCTTCGATGAGCTGTATACGAGGCTCAGCACTCCCACTGACCACAACGGAATCGATCTGCACCTTCCGACCCTGCACATCGGTGGCTGGTATGACTTCAGTCATTCGACCGCCGTGAATCTGTTCAAACGCCAGTTTCGCGCCGCAAACTCCCATTGCCACCTCATCATGGGACCGTGGACTCATTCGGGCCAGCTCCCCCAAACCCAGGGCCAGGTCAATTTCGGGGCCATGGCGTCGGGCGCCGCCTCAAAACTGCACGAGGTGGTCCTGAGGTTTTTCCGTCGGCATCTCAACAACGAGATCGTGCAGCTGCCGCGTGTGCGTTACTTTCTGATGAACTCAGGTGGATGGCGCGAGGACAGCGAATGGCCGCCGAAGGCCTCGACATCACAGCGTATGTATCTTGGGATGAAGTCCGGCATCGGCTTCTTGACCGATTCCATGACAGATCAAGAGGTGGCATCGGATGACTATCGATACGATCCGCGCCATCCAACGCCCACCGTCGGAGGCCGAAATCTCGGAGTAGGGAGACTATCGATGGGCCCCATCGCGCAGCAGCCACTCGATCATCGTTCGGATGTATTGCGATACACGAGCGACACCCTCATCGAGCCGCTCGACATCGCGGGCGCGGTAACGGCCGCGCTTTGGGTATCCAGCTCCGCCATGGACACCGACTTTATAGTCAAGCTAATCGATGTCGACGAGAGCGAAATCGCTCTGCCGATTTGCGACGGGGCATTGCGCATGCGCTATCGAGCGGGATTTGAGCAGGAGATGCCCTACATGCCTGGCGACATCGTGCCGCTCGAGATCTGCCTGGGGCATGTTGCCTGGCGCGCGCTGCCGGGTCATCGTCTCAGGGTTCAGATCCAGAGCGCAAATTTTCCTCACTTGGACGCCAATTCCAATCTCGGCGACCCGCTGGGCGCCGGCGTCGCCGTCGCGACGGCGATCAACACCGTGTTCCGTGACCGAATCCGAGCCTCATTTATCGAGTTCGGCGTGCTCGATTGAGGCGCCGGCACCACGCCCCGACGGTTATCAAAGGGGCTGAGCGCCTATTTAGCGAGCGAACTAATTGAGCTTCACTTTCACCGAGAGGCCAACGGTTCTGGGCTGGGTCAGATACACGGGTACCGGCGCTGGTGGATCATATTCGTTGGCGACCGTGCTGGCAGAGATTTCTCCCGCCTTGTCGAAGACATTCTTCAAAAACAGGCTAAGTTCGACGCCATGCGGCGCATGCACCGCGAGGGTCAGATCCGTGAGGTTATAGGCGGCCAGCTCATATCCCGGACTCACCGCGGTGCCAAATCCCGTGAGGCGATCGCCCACGTAACGATCGGTGACCGTCAGCGTGCCTGTGTAATTCTCGACGATGTTGAAGCTATAGCTCCCAAGGAGCGCGAAATTATACCGGGGTGACAAGGGCAACCGAGTGCCGGCATCCGCGAGACCGAGCACGGGTGCGCTCGTAGCGAGCTTGGCGTCCGTATAGGCGGCCGAGCCGCCCACGGTGAGCGCGGGAACGATGCGGTAGTTGAAGGCAAGTTCGGCGCCTTTCACTCGCGCATTACCGGCATTTTCGAGCTGATTGACGCCGCCATTGTTCACGGTGATTTGAATGTCCTTCCACAGAATGTCGTAGATATCAAAATTGAGCGTCGCGCGCTTATCGAGGAAACTGGATTTCTCGCCGAGCTCGTAGTTCCAGAGCCTGTCCGGGGCAAACGTGGGATTACCGAGACCCGGTTTCAAGACGAAATTCGGTCCGCCCGGCCGGAAGCCGCTGGCCACCCGAGCGTAAACCAGGGTGTCCTCGGTGATTTGGAATTTCGGATTGATGAGGTACGTGGTTACGCTTTGGTCGGAGGTAACCACTGGGGGTGTCAACGTGGCGTCCGACCCCGTGGCGAGTAATCCCTCAACGGATTCGTCGTAGGCTTGTCGCTGTTTGCTGTAGCGAACACCGAGCCCCACGTCGAACTGCCGGGTGATGTAAACGGTCCCATCCGCATACGCGGCATACTCGCGATAGGTACTCGGCAGGAAACTATTGAAAGGAGTGAGGCCGAGAAAGGCTCCGCCCGGATTCGCCTGATCGAGCAATCCGACGACTGCAATGGTTTTTTCCGTATCGAAGTATCCGCCTACCAACCATTCAAAATATCGGTTGTCTTGGGATGCCAACCTGAACTCCTCGGTGAATTTTTTCGTGGTCGCATCCGCCAAGAGGCTAAAGGGGGCACTCCCCCCGCCAAAGGCGGCGAGGACCGGGTCGTAAATGTAACTTCCATCTGACAGGGACGACCCTGTGTTGGTTTGCAGGCCGCTGATCGAGGTGAACTTGGCCCACGGTAAATCGTAGTTGACCACGCCGGAGTAGAGCGTCAGACCGTATTTTGATGGCTGGAACGTGGGATAGGCTTGGGCGTAGGTGCCAAGCGTCGGCTGGTGCGTCATTGGGTTTCGGAAGGCGACGTCCTCGCTTTCCCCGGGAATGTGTTGGGTGAGAGCCGTTAGACGGATATCGAGTTCATCGTTAAGCTGAAGCAGCAGGGAGATGCGACCACCCTCGGTACGATTCCAGCCTAGGTTGTCGCGATCATAAACAGGATCCTTGATGTAGCCGGAATCGTATTCCTGAACCCCATCGATGCGAACAGCGCCAATGCCATTGCCGAACGGCAGGTTCACCATGCCTCGATAGGCATGATTGATGCCGCCGTGCTCGGTCGAGGAGGCCTCTGTTCCCACCTCCGCGCTGAAACCGCTCCGGTCCGGTAACGCCGTAACGTATTTCACCGTCCCGCCGAGGGAGGTTGCGCCGTACAGCGTGCCCTGTGGACCGTTCAGCACTTCAACCCGGTCGAGATCGAAGAGATTGATATTGAGACTCTGATAGCCCAAGCCGAACGAACTG
>Ga0302314_10009176_pt1 | contig 17537 bp, 15 predicted proteins | sample III_Palsa_N2_3_FD_200533 | JGI IMG/M metagenome (GOLD analysis project Ga0302314, IMG submission 200533) | Peat permafrost microbial communities from Stordalen Mire near Abisko, Sweden - III_Palsa_N2_3 | ecosystem: Environmental > Terrestrial > Soil > Palsa > Peat permafrost | place: Sweden...
AGGCCGATAAGTGGTCAGCGCCACAAGGTGCGCGAGGCCACCTGGAGTTCTTCGTCGAACGGATGGTGGGGGCCCGGATCGGTCCTACGACGGTATTGCAATGAGAGCAAGCACACAGTACTCAAATTCACGGCGGCGGAGCCCGCGTCCGGCGGTGGATGCGACCTTCGATGATTTGCCCAATCAGGAGCTGGTGCTGAAGCACGCGGATCTGGTCAAGCGCATCGCCTATCATCTGGTGAGCCGCATGCCGCCCAATGTCGAGGTGGACGACCTCATCCAATCGGGCATGATCGGATTACTCGACGCCGCCAAGCACTACTCGGCTGACAAGGGCGCGAACTTCGAGACCTACGCCGGCATCCGGATCCGCGGCGCGATGCTCGACGAGGTGCGCAGGTCCGATTGGACGCCGCGCTCGGTGCACCGAAACATGCGCGAGATGGCGGAAGTGGTCCGCAAGATCGAGAACGCCAAGGGCCACGACGCGACTCCCACGGACATCGCCGAGGCGCTCGGCAAATCCATGGAGGAGTATCACCGGCTGGTACAGGACGCGGCGAGCTGCCGCCTGTTCAGCTTCGACCAGGTGAGCGCGAGCGAGGACGAATCGAGCCCGGCGGATCACGCCCGCGACGCGGGCCCGGGGCCCTTCGATCACATCGAGGAGGCGGCTTTCCGAGATGCGCTTGCCTCCGCGATCAACGGCCTGCCCGAGCGCGAGAAGCTCGTGCTATCCCTTTATTACGACGAGGACATGAATCTGCGAGAAATCGGCGAGGTGCTCGAGGTGTCCGAATCGCGCGTCTGTCAGATCCACGGGCAGGCGCTCGTGCGCCTGCGCGCCCGTCTCACGGAATGGCTGAGTCCCGCGTAAGCGCATGGACATTCTGAGCATCATCGGCGTCGTGCTGGGCCTGATCGCGATCATCGGCGGTGCGATCTTGAAGGGCTCGAGCGCCGGTGCGCTCGTCGGCAGCGCCGCATTCGTGATCGTGGTGGTGGGTACTCTCGCCGCGAGCCTGGTGCAGACGCCGATGTCCACGTTCCTGCGCGCCTGGAAAATCATCTCGTGGGTGTTCAAGCCGCCGGCGGCTGAACCGACGGCGATGATCGAGAAGATCGTCGAGTGGAGCAACATCGCCCGCAAGCAGGGCCTGCTCGGGCTCGAGCCCGCGGTCGAGCAGGAGCAGGACGAGTTCCTGAAGAAGGGGCTGCAGTCGCTCGTGGACGGCGGCGAGCCCGAGGCGATCCGCTCCAGCATGGAGATCGAGCTCGACACCATGGAGCACTTCGATACCCAGGCGGCCAAGGTGTTCGAGTCCATGGGCATTTACTCCCCGACGCTCGGCATCATCGGCGCGGTCATGGGACTCATGGCGGTGATGCAGAATCTCAACGATCCGTCCAAGCTCGGGCACGGCATCGCGGCAGCCTTCGTGGCCACCATCTACGGCATTGCATTCGCGAACCTCGTGTTCCTGCCCATGAGCAACAAGCTCAAATCGGTAATTCACGGCCAGATGCAGGTGCGCACCATGGTCATCGAGGGGCTGATCGCGATCGCGCAGGGCGAGAACCCGCGCAACATCGAGTCGAAGCTTCAGGGCTACTTCCACCATTGATGCCGGCTGCAGCATGGCGCGCAAGAAAAAGCACGAAGAACACGCAAACCACGAAGCCTGGGCCATCCCCTACGGCGACCTCGTGACCTTGCTGTTCGCCCTGTTCACGGTCATGTATGCCATGTCCTCGGTCAACGAGGGCAAGTTCCGCGTGCTGTCGGATTCGATGATCGCGGCATTCCACGGCGCGCCGAAGAGCATGCAGCCCGTCAACATCGGCGAGAGGGAGCCGGGCAAGGGGGGCGAGAGGCCTCTCACCGGGGTCGTGCCCACGGTGCTCATGAAGATCAGGGAGCAGAAGACCGAGGGCGAGGGCCGCGCGCCGCGCGATCCCGAGGTCACCCGGGCGCCCGATCCGCGGGCTTCACCGGCGGCGCTCATCCGCATGGAGCGCGAGGTGCAGAACGCGATGCAGGAGCTGATCGACGCCAAGCTCGTGACGGTCCGGCGCGAGAGTCTGTGGCTCGAGATCGAGATCAACACCGACATCCTGTTCGCGAGCGGCGTGTCGGACTTCGCGCCGGCCGCAGCGCCGGTGCTCGACAAGCTTGCCGACGTGCTCAAGCCGTTTCCGAATCCCATCCGCGTCGAGGGGCACACCGACAATCGGCCGATCAAAACGGCCTCGTACCCGTCCAACTGGGAACTCTCGGCGGCGCGCGCGGCGAGCGTCGTGCATGAATTCACCAAAGTCGGCATCGATCCGTTGCGGCTCGAGATCGTGGGGTTCGGCCAGTTCCACCCGCGCCAGACCAACGATACCGTCGAGGGCCGCAACGCCAACCGCCGCGTCTCGATCCTGGTGCTCGAGGCAGTGGCGCCGGGCGATCCGGTCACCGCGCGCACTTCCGCACCGCTGCCGGCGGATGCCGCCCAGGGGATGGTGGCGGCGGATGCGTCGGATGCGACAAATCGGCTACTATGGAGTGTGCCGCCCGAGGATGTGGGCAAGACGGTGCTGGTCAAGGGTCATGCGGAGAGCCAGGCGCCGAGCCAATGAGGGAACTCACTCATGAGCGAAGTTGATCGGCTGAGCAATTCGGGTCTTTATCCGGCGTTACCCATCGCGGACAAGCGCAGCCGCAAGGATGGCTCGGGACAGCCTGCCGGCGATGGAAAGGGCGGCGAGAAGCAACCGCCGGCCGAGAGCCGAAACCCAGCGCGCCCGCCGAAGTCGCTGATCGACGACTACGCCTGAAGTAAGCGCGAGCATCCGGCCGAAGCGCCGTGTCCGACACTCCACACGATACCTGGATGATTTGCCGTCACCGTTTTCCCGCCACGGGCAAAAGCGCCGTGATCACGGTGAATACGACGCTCGAGCAACGCCTGCGCTTCGCGGAGTATCCCTTCCACGTGCGCGTCGCGATCGATGCCGCTCCACGTTCCATCGACCCATCCGGGCGCATCAATGCGCACGAGAGCCAGCATCTGCTCCATCTCAGCCGCGTGATCCGCGAGCACCTGGAGTGCGAGGACCAGCATCTGATGGCCATCGTGCACGGCGCGGGCGCGCGCACGCTCGAGTTCCATGCCAGCGACGGCGCCGCCATGGCGCGCCGGTTGACGGCATTGAGGCAAGAGAAGACCTGGGACCGACCCTGGAGCTTCGACGTGCGGCCCGATCCCCAAGGCAAGCTCTCAGCGACGTGGCGCGCCATCGTCAAGGCTTCCGAGGAGCATCACCTCTCCGTGACCGTGCCGCAGGGGAGCGCGGATCATCATCACTTTTTGTTCTGACGGTAACTTCGAGTCAAAGGAAAAATCACGATGCAGCGACGATCGGCCTGGCTTCCGGCTCTGCTTCTTCTCGCCTCGCCGCTGCGCTCCTTCGCAGCCGCGCCCTGGATCGATGAAAGCAATCGCTTCACTCAGATGCTGGTCGACGTGCACTTGCGGCATTCGCCGGAGTATGGATCCTCGCAGGGACTCGCGGAGTACGACACTCGCATCGGTTTGCCGACGCTCGCCGATGAACTTGCCCAGCGCGCCGAGCGGGATGCGGTCATCGACCAGATCAAAGCGCAGCTGCCGCTCGAGAGGGACCGCAAGGTGCGAGAGGACATGCAGATCCTCATTCATGCCATCGACCTCGACGATCGCAAGCTCGACCAGCAGATCCGCCTCGACGTCCCCTATATCAATGCAAGCGAACGAGTCTTTCGGGGCCTCAAGGGCCTCCTGGATGACCAGGTGGCCGCGGAACGCCGGCCTGCGGCGGTGATCCGGCTCAGGAAATACGCGGGCGTCGAACCCGGATTCGTCCCCATCACGCGGCTCTTCAAGGAGCGCGTCGAGCAGCAGATGGCCAAGCCCGCGATGACCTATCCCTCCAAGAGCGAGCTCGAAACCGAGCTCGGACGCAACTCGAACTATATCGATGGCATCGCCGCGCTCTTCAAGAAGTATCAGCTGACCGGCTGGGAGGACGCCTACGCACAGCTGAAGACCCAGCTCGCCGATTACGATGCCTGGATGAGGAGCGATTTGTTGCCGAAGGCACGCACGGACTTTCGTCTGCCCGCCGAGGAATATACGCTCGCGTTCGAGCAGTACGGCATTGACCTCACGCCCGCCGACATCGCGGCGAAAGCGCATGCCGCCTTCCGGGAATACCAAGCCGAGATGGCGCCGATCGCCGCGCGGATCGCGCGCGAGCGCAAGCTTCCCTCGAGCGATTACCGGGCCGTCATCGCGGAGCTCAAGAAGACGCAGCTGACGGGCGACGCCATCATGCCGTTCTACGAACGGCGACTGCAGGACATCGAGGGCATCATCGTCAAGCAGCAGATCGTGACGCTGCCCGATCGGCCCGCCATCATCCGCCTCGCGACGCCCGCCGAGACCGTGCAGCAGCCGGCGCCGCACATGAAGGCGCCGCCGCTGCTGCACAATACCGGGCAGCGCGGCGAGTTCATTCTGCCGCTCAACATACCCTCGGCGACCGGCGGCACCGAAGACAAGTACGACGACTTCACCTTCGATGCGGTTGCCTGGACGCTGACGGCACACGAGGCGCGGCCCGGCCACGAGCTGCAGTTCGACTCGATGGTCGAGCACGGCACCTCCATTGCCCGTGCCCAGTACGCCTTCAACTCGACCAATGCCGAAGGGTGGGGACTCTATTCGGAGTATCTGATCGAGCCCTACATGCCGCCCGAGGGGCAGCTCATGTCTCTCGACCTGCGGCTGCTGCGCGCCGCGCGCGCGTTTCTCGATCCGGAGCTGCAGGCGGGCAAGATCCAGCCCGAGGATGCTTACCGGGTGCTGCAGACGGACGTCGTGCTGTCGCATGCGTTCGCGACCGAGGAAGTCGAGCGGTTCACGTTCCGCTCGCCGGGGCAGGCCAACAGCTACTTCTACGGGTACACGCGCCTGCTCGATCTGCGCCGAGAAACGCAGCAGGCGCTGGGCAAGAAGTTCGATCAGAAGAAGTTTCACGACTTCATCCTGGCGCAGGGCTTGCTGCCGCCGGATCTCATGCGCAAGGCGGTGATCGCGGACTTCGTGCCGGAACAGAAGGCGGCGGGCGGCTAGAGACAGGCGCGGCGAATAGGGCGAGCGCGGCGGGGCGCTGCAGGGATCGCGCGCTTTGCCCGGGGCACGTTGCCGGCGCGCGCGCAAGGTCCTTATAATGACCTAAGGTATCGCCCGCAATGACCGCCCAGGACCCGTTCATCAACAAACACGCAAAGCAAAGGGTCGGCCTGGGGGATGCCATCGTCCTCGGGCTCTCGAGCTCGGGCCCCGCGCAAACGCTTGCGGTGAGCCTCGCGAGTCTCGTTGCGGCCAGCGGCTATGGCAGTCCGGTGCCCATCTTGCTCTGTCTCATCCCGATGCTCGGCATCGCATTCGCCTACCAGCGCTTGAATCGCTGGGACCAAAGCGCGGGAGCGACGTATACCTGGGTGGCGCGGGTGTTCAATCCCTACCTCGGATTCCTGTCGGGCTGGATGATCCTGCTCTACTACACGCTCGGCACGACGACGCTGACCATTCCGGCCGGCGTCTACACGCTCGAGCTCCTGTCGCCGTCGCGGGTCAACGACCACGGCGCCGTGTTCCTGGTCGCCGCCGCGTGGAATCTGTTGATCACCGGGCTCGCCGTCGCGGGCCTCAAGATCGCGGTGCGCTTCGAATGGGTCATCGTGCTGCTGCAGTATGCGGTGCTTCTCACCGTCGCCGGGGTCGCGGTGGATGTACTCCTGCAGGGTCACGCCGCGGCGCATTTCTCCTGGGGCTGGTTCTCGCTCACCGGATTGGGCGGCGGCAAGGGACTCATGGCCGGCATGCTGATCGCCTGCTTCATGTACTCGGGCTGGGACGCGGCGGTGTACGTCAACGAGGAGAGCAAGGACCGCGTCAACGATCCCGGGCGCGCGGCGATCGCGAGCGTGGTCATGCTCGCGCTGATTTATTCGATCGCGGTGTTCGCGTTCCAGGCCGTGCTCTCGCCCGCGGAACTGCAGACTCATGCTGGCGATGCATTGTCCGCGGTCAGCGGGCAGCTCCTGGGCGGGCCCTTTAAAGCGTTGATGGCGCTCGTGGTGCTCACTGCCACGCTCGCGACGCTGCAGGCGGCCGTCGTCTCCGCCACCCGCGTCGGTGTCGCCATGTCGCGCGACCAGGTGATGCCCTCGATGTTCGGCCGCGTGCGGGCGGACGGGTCGACGCCCTGGGCGGCGACGCTCACCATGGGCGGCGTGAACCTGGTGCTGCTCGCGCTGTCGTTGAGCACCGCGACGATCGGCGAGGCGCTCACCAACGCCGCGAGCAGCCTCGGGCTCATCTCCATCGTCTTCTACGGCATCACCGCCGCCGCGGCGCTGCGCCAGCAGCTGGTGGCGATCCGCGCGGGGCGTGGCGATCTGATTCTCGGCGGGGTATTCCCGCTGATCGGCGTTTTATTCAGCGTGACCGTGCTGGTCGGCTCGTTCTGGAGCGGCGCCGTGAGCACGGCCGTCATCGCGTATGGACTCGGGTCGATTGCCATCGGCGCGGCCGTCGCCCTGATCTTGCGATGGCGGCGTGTGCCGTTCTTCGTGGCGGCGGGGAGCCCTTGGTCCCCAAGAGACAGGAGGTTCTCATGAGGTATCGGGATCCGGCGCGCTCGATGCGCAGCGCCGAGCTCTATCGCAGTGCTTGCTCGGCCATCCCCGCGGGGGTGAACAGTACCGCCCGCGCGCCCTGGTCGGGATGGGACCCTTATCCCTTGTTCGTCGATCGCGGCGAGGGAGCCTATCTCTACGACGTGGACGGCAACAAGTACATCGACTACCTGCTCGGTCTCGGGCCGATGATCCTCGGCCACCGGCCGCCGAAGGTGACCGCGGCGGTCATCGAGCAGATCCAGAAGCGCGGGACGGTGTTTGCGCTGCCCACCGCCGAGGAGGCGCTGCTCGCCGAGAAAATCATCCGCGCGGTGCCGAGCGTCGAGCAGGTGCGCCTGTGCAATACCGGCACCGAAGCCATCATCTATGCGTTGCGGCTGGCGCGCGCGTTCACGGGGCGCGAGAAGGTGATTCGATTCGAAGGCATGTATCACGGCTTCTCGGACGCCGTTTACTGGAGCAAGCACCCGTCCATCGAGGAGGCGGGTCCCGACGATCGCCCGATTGCGGTGCCGCAGGGCCCCGGGCTCTCGAAGGCGACCGGCGAGCACTTGATCATCCTGCCCTGGAACGACGTCGAGGCGCTGCGCGCGGCGGTCGCGCGCGAGGGTGATGCGATCGCCGCGATCCTCACGGAGCCGGTGATGTGCAACACCGGATGTATCCTGCCGGAGGAGGGGTATCTGCAGGCCATGCGGGAAATCGCCGATTCGCGCGGCATCGTGTTGATCTACGATGAGGTGATCACGGGTTTTCGGCTGGGCTACGGCGGCGCGCAGAGCAGGTACGGCATTCGCCCCGACATCACGGTATTCGCGAAGGGGCTGGGCGGGGGCTTCCCCGTGGCCGCGCTTGGGGGTCATCGCGACATCATGAGCCTCGTGGCGAACGGTACCGTGTCGATGGCGGGCACTTACAGCGCGAACGGCATCGCGGTCGCCGCCGCGAACGCCGCGCTGGACGAGCTCTCCGCGCCCGGCAAGTTCGAAGCGCTCTTCGCCCGCTGCACGAGACTCTACGAGGGACTCGCGCGCCTCTTCGATCGCCACGCCTTGCCCGCCCGCGTGGTCGGCATAGGGCCCGTGTCCCAGGTGTGGTTCGCGAACCAATCTATCCGCAATTATCGCGATGCGGCCCGCTACGCCGATCAGGCAATGTTCCGCCGCTGGTGGGAAGGCATGCTCGAGCGCGACGTTCTGTTTCACCCCGGCGCGTTCGAGAACTTGTTCGTCTCCTTCGCGCACTCCGACGCGGACATTGACCGCACCCTCGAGGCAGCGGACGCGGTGGCCGAGTCGTTGCGGGCCTACGTGTAGCGCCGCGGATGGCCCCCCTGCAAGCGTCCGCACCGGATGCGGCCCCCCCGACGGCGGGTCTCACGCTCGGTATCGATCTCGGCACCTCCGCGATCAAGATCACGGCTCTCGGCCTCGACGATGCGCCGGCCGGAGAGGCGAGTGCGGACTTCGAGACCATCGTGTCTGCGCCTCTCGCGGCGGAGCAATCCCCCGCAGACTGGATCGCGGCGCTGCGTGCCGCCATGCAGCGTCTCGCTGCAGAGCTCGAGGCGAGCGACCGCGATTGGCGAAGCCGCATCGCCGCGATCGGGCTTACGGGCCAGTTGCCGACGCTGGTATGTCTCGGCAAGGAAGGGCCGGTGGCGCCCGCCATCACCTGGAAGGACGGCCGCGCGGATGCCTGGGCGGCAACGCGCATCGCGCGCGGCGATCACTACCCGCGCACGGGCATGCCGATCGACGGCCGCTACCTCGGGCCCATGTGGCAGTTTCACTTCGAGCATCGGACCGAAGAGGTCGAATACGTCCTGTCGGCCAAGGACTATCTGCTGCAGGTCCTCACCGGCGAGCACGTGACCGAGCCCTCCACCGCCGCCGGCTACGGCGTCTACGATCTCAAGGCCCGCGCGTTCGCACGCGACCTCTGCGACTTCTGGCATCTCCCGGCACGCCTGTTGCCCGAAGTACGTCCCGCGGGCTCGCTCGCGGGCACGCTCCACGCCGCGGGCGCGGCACTGCTCGGGTTGCCGGCCGGTATCCCGGTGAGCGTGGGTGCTGCGGACTCGGCGTGCGCCGCCTACGCCATGGTGGGGCTCGACGAGCGCATCGCCTCGGTGAGCTTCGGCTCGAGCGCCGTCATTTTCGCCGCGACCCCCGCGCCGCGCCTCGATGCGCAAGCGCGCTACCTGCTCACCCCGCACGTGCAGGCGGGCTGGTACGGGCGCGAGCTGGATTTGCTCTCGAGCGGCACCGGCTACCGCTGGTTGAGCGATTTGTTCGGCTGGGATGAAGGCGAGATCGACCAGGCGGCCGCGGAGGCCCCGGCCGGCGCTCGAGGCCTGTTCTTCGCGCCGTATCTCGGCGGCGGAGAGCAGGGGGCGCTCTGGAACCCGCGCCTGCGAGGCGCGCTCCTCGGCCTCTCGCTGGGACACGGACGCGCCGACATCGCTCGCGCCTATCTCGAGGGCGTGTTCTTCGAGGTGAGGCGTTGCGTCGAGGTCCTTGCGGAGAACGGTCCCATCGATGCGGTGCGCGTCGCCGGCAAGATCGCCGAATCACCGGCCAGCCTCGCGATGCTCTGCGACATCCTCGATCGTCCGGTGAGCGTGTGCGCCGAGCTCTCGCCTGCGGCAACCGGGGCCGCGCGACTCGCGCGGCGGCTGCTCCGCAAGAAGGCGCAAGGCACTCACGTGCAGGAGCCGCTCGGCATGAGGACCCCCGATCCCTCGATCGCACGCATCTACGCGTCCCTCTATGCGGAGTATCTCGTCCGGGCCGCGGCGTGCGGGTGATTCACGCACCCACCGCCCAGGCGTTCGCCAAGGAAGCGGCCGATCACATCGGGGCGCTGTTGCTGGACAACCCGGGTGCCGTGCTCGCGCTGCCCAGCGGCGCGACGCCTCTCGGGCTGTATGCGGAACTCGCGCGGCGCGCGCGCACCGGCACGGTCCGTCTCGAGGAAGCGCGGATTTTCAATATCGACGAGTACTGCGGGCTTGCGCCGGAGGACCCGCGCAGCTTCGCGCACTATCTCCGCCGCCATCTCGTCGGGCCGCTGGGACTTCTCGACGATCAGGTCGATGTGCTGAACGGCGCCGCGGCGGACGCGGGCGCGGAATGCGCACGCTACGAGCGCGCGATCGCCGCGCACTCCGGGCTCGATCTATGCGTGCTGGGACTCGGCGCAAACGGCCACATCGCCTTCAACGAGCCCGGCGGCTCGTTCGATCTGCGCACGCACGTCGCGGTGCTCGCGGAGGCAACGCGTGCCCGGCTCGAAGCGCACGGATGGGAGGCGTCGCGCATTCCGACGCACGGTCTCACGCTCGGCATCGGCAACGTGCTCGAGGCGCGCCAGATTCTCTTGCTCATCGCCGGGCGGGGCAAGGAAGCGGCGGCGGCGAGCCTCTATCGCGGTGTGGAGGACCTGTCGTGGCCGGTGACCAGCCTATTGCTCCATCCGCACGTCACGGTCATTGATGCCGGCGCGCCCTCGGCGCTTCCTTGAGCTCGACCGCCTCCACGAAAAAGCTGGGCGCGGTCTCGAGCCGGAAGGCGAATGATTTGGCCACGAAGATCATGCGGAAGGCGTCGATGGCCTGGTGGCGGGTGGAGAAGCTCACCCCGGACACCTCGACGACCCACTCGAAGCTCATGAGGTCGAGCAGCTCGTGCTCGCGGTTCAGTGCGGGACGCGAGAGCAGTGTCTGTTCCTCGCGGATCTCCTTTAGGCCGTATTCCTCCTCCAAGATCTCATAGAGTGAGGGATTGGCGCGGCTCGCCAATTGAGTCGCGAGATCTGGCGCGAGGATCTTGGGGATGACGGAGGTTTCCCAGATGACTGGCCGCTTGCTCAAGTAGCGCAGGCGGGAGACGTCCCACACGATCGCGCCCGCCGACGACAGGCTCAGGGCAGCCACCTCCTGCTTGGTGGCGGGACGCGGGCCGCAATTCAGGATGCGCGTCTGCAGCTTCGAGCGCGCATCGAGGTGCAAGCCCAAATGCAGACCGCCGATCTTGGTAGTCTCGGCCTTGACTCGGGGCCGCGCCACGAACGTTCCACGCCCTTGCTCCCGGCGCACCACGCCCTGCGCGGCGAGCTCGGCGAGCGCACGGCGCACGGTCACCAGGCTCACGCCGGCCAGCGAGGAGATCTGCATCTCGGTCGGCAGCTGTGCGCCCGCACCGAGCTTGTGCTCGTCGATGTACTGCAGGACGAAGGCGATGGTCTTTTCGTAGAGGGATTTCACGGCCGGATTGTACGTTGTGGGAGGTCGGGGCGCGCGCTGGTTTGGCAATGATTATGTCATTGCAAGGAATTGGGAATGGGAATACATTTTAGGGCTGCGGCGCCGATCGGGGGAGTCTGGCGCCGGGTGTGGGGATGCGCACCCGATATTCAAGAATGCGGGCTGGCATTCGCGAAGCGTTTGGGAGATCCGAATGAATCGAGTGCTGGTCGTCGGCGGCTGTCTCGCGTTGTTATCCGCTTTCGCCGCAGCGGATCCCCAAGGACCCCCGTCCTCCTCCGCATCGAGCGGTACCCCATCGAGCGGCACTCTCGAGACGATCACGGTGACCGGCTCGTACATCCGCCGCACCAACACCGAGTCGCCCTCGCCGGTCACCACGATCGATGCGGACCAGATCGCCAAGAGCGGCCTCAGCAGCATCGCCGACGTGATCAGGACGGTCGCGGCGGACAATTCGGGCACCTTGTCGCAAGCCTTCAGCGGCGCGATGGCGGGCGGTGCGGACGGCGTGTCTTTGCGGGGCCTCTCCGTGGATGCGACGCTCGTGCTGGTCGACGGCCATCGCATGGCCAACTATCCCCTCACCGATGACGGACAGCGCCCGTTCGTCGACATCGACGCGCTGCCCATGGCCATCGTCGATCGGGTGGAGGTGCTGAAGGACGGTGCCTCGGCGACCTACGGCTCCGATGCCATCGCGGGGGTGGTCAACATCATCATGAAAAAAGAGTTCGTCGGCTTCGACGGCTCGGTCACCGGCGGATCGACCGATCGGGGCGACGGCCTGGAGCAGCGCTTCGCCGCGACGTGGGGGACCGGGAGCCTCGATGCGGACGGACATAACTTCTATGTGAGCGTCGAGGGCCGTCACCAGCAGGCGATCAGTCAGGAGGCGCGGGGTTCGTATATCGCGGCTTCGGATCTCACGCCTTGGGGCGGACCCAATCTCTACGGCGGCGTCGTGAACGGCAGCCTCCCCAATCCGAACACCACGTATTCCGTGCCGGGGCAGGTGATCCCTTACAAGGTCAACGGCGTCGTCAATTCGACCGGCGCCTTGAGCGACGTCCCGTTCAACCTGCCGGGCTGCAGTGCCGAGAATCTCGCGCTCGCCGCGATCGGCGGGAACGGCCCGGGCGGCTGCGCGTGGGATACCAACGCCTACAAGCAGATACAGCCGCGCACGTCCGGCCTCGATGTCTCGACGCGCTGGACGCAGCGGCTCGCCGGGGGCTGGTCGAACTCGCTGGCCGCCTCCTATTACCTTTCGCAAAGCGAGCAGTACCGGCAGCCGAATCTCTACGATGTCCCCACCAATCTCGTGCCTTTCGCCTGGGCGGGCGCGGCCGGCGTGAATCAGAATCAATTCGATCCCAACGGCTCACCCGTGCTGCTGCCGTCGACGAGTCTCGACAACCCGTTCAATCCGGCAAGCCCCTACTTCGCCGCGGCCCGCAACTTCTACAACGGGCTCGGCGCCGGCTACAACTTCGCGTCCTACATCGGCAGCCCGGCGATCTTCTATGGCGCGCTCACGAGCCTGCCCATGCAGCACACCCTCTACGGCACCGACGTCTATCGGGTGGTGGATGACCTCACGAATTCCATCGGCGGCTGGGATCTGAGCGCGAGCATCGGCTACGTACGCGACGTCACTCGCATCACCTATCAGGGCTTTTTGTACACGCCGGCGCTGTACGCCGCTTTCGCAAACGGCTATCGCGTCGGGCAGAACTCATATCTCAATTCAGCGGCGCTGAACAACTCGCTCGTTCCGGAGACCCACGATACGGCGACTTCCGACATCGCGTTCATCGAGGCGAACGCGACGCGCAAGATTTTTCCGTTGCCCGGCGGCGAGGCCGCGCTCGCCATCGGCGCCGAATCGCGCATGATCCACGAGAACAATCCGGGCGAGCCGAATGCGCTGCAGGGTGAAATCCTGATGGACGGCAGCTTCTACGCGAAGGGCGAGCAGACCGTCTCGGCCGCGTTTTTGGAGCTCTCCGCGCCCGTGCTCGACTCGCTCGAGATCGACGCCGCCGGGCGCGTGGACCGCTACAACACCGACGCGGGCTCCGCCTTCACACCCAAAGTCGGCTTCAAGTGGACGCCGATTCCACAAGTCGCTTTGCGCGGCACGTTCGCCAAGGGATTCCGTGCACCCGGCATTGCGGAGAGCGGCAACGCCGGCTCCGCCTCGAGCGTTGCGCCCGCGCCCGTCGATCCGGTGCGTTGCCAGGTGACGGGCACGGTGCAGGACTGCGGCCTCGCGGGCAGCTCGGTGGCGGTGCTCACCGCGGCGAACCCGGCTCTGAAGCCCGAGACGTCGCGCAGCTACACCTTCGGCACCGTCATCGAGCCCTTCCGGCACAACGCGCTCACGGTCGATTACTTCTATATTCGCCGCAACGGCGAGATTGCGTCCGCGCCCTATTCAGTCGAGAACGCCATTCGCACGCCGGTGCCTCCGGGATCGACGCTGCCGGGAACCATCATCGAATATGTGACGCCCTACGTGAACGCCTCCTACTCGATCACGGCGGGCATCGACGCCGGCTGGAGAACGCTGTTCGATTTCGGCGAGTTCGGGCAGTTGACCACGATCCTCGATGCGACGCACTTGATCCAGCAGCAGCAGACCTTCGGCGATGTCACCTATCATTACGTCGGCACGGTGGGTCCGACCGCGCTCAGTGGATCGACGGGAACTCCGGCCAACCGCGGCACGCTCACCATCGATTGGACGCGCGGGCCTCTGTCGATCGGCACCGTGCTCAATTATCGGAGCGCCATGCAAGGCATCGATCCGTCGAACGATACCCCGGGCAGCCCTCCCACCTGCCTGCAGCTGAGCGCCACGAATCCGCATTGCTATGTGGCAGGCTTCGGCTACGCGAACGTGTATGCTCAATATCACATCGACGCGCACATGCAGGTCATGGTGAACGTCACCAATGTCACGAACCGTCTACCGCCTCTCGACAACGTCACCTACGGCGGCCAGAACTACGATGCGTCCTACGATCAGGCCGGCGCCATCGGCCGCTTCATGGAAGCGACGTTCCGTTACCGCTTCTGAAGGACCCGTCTCATGACAGCGCGTGCCCATCGGATCTCTCTCTGGGCCATTGCCCTGGCGATTCTCGGAGCGAGCTGCGGTGCGCCGCGCGCGCAAACGGGGGACGCAGCGGTCGCGACGGTCGTGGTCGATGCGCGCGAGGCGCCGCGCGGCATCATGTCGGCGCACCTCGAGCTTCCCGTGACCGCGGGGCCGTTGACGCTGGTCTATCCCAAATGGCTCCCGGGCCGGCATTCTCCGGCTGGCCCGCTGACTTCGCTGGGTGGGCCGCGTATCACGGCGGCCGGCCGCGCGCTGCCGTGGCGCCGCGACTCGGTCGACCTCTATGCCTTTCACGTCGATGTGCCGTCCGGCGTGAGCCGCCTCGGCGTGGATCTCGAGATCGACACCTCGATCGCGCCTGATGGCGTAGTGCAAGGCCTCGAGACCCCGCGTACCGCGACGGAGTCGCTGCTCATACTCGAGTGGAATCAGCTCGTGCTCTACCCGCAGGGAGCCCGCACCGACGACTTGCCTTACCGCGCGGCGGTGCGTCTGCCCGCCGGCTGGAAGTTCGCGAGCGCGCTCGAGACGGCCTCGAGCACCGGCGGCGGCGCGGAGTTCGCGACCGCGTCGCTCACGACGCTCCTCGATTCGACTTTGCTGGCCGGACGCTATATGCGTGACATCGCGCTCGGCGGAACGCCCGCGGTGAGGCTGCACATCGCCGCCGACACGCCCTCCGCGCTCAACCTATCGAGCGCCGCGGAGGCGCATTTTCGCGCGCTGGTGCGCGAGGCGGCGGCGCTGTTCGGAGCGACTCACTACGATCACTACGATTTCCTGTATGTGCTCACCGACCAGATCATGCCGGACGGTCTCGAGCACCATCAATCGAGCGACGATCGATCGCCGCTGCGCACCCTCGTGGACGACTCCATCCGGCGCGCGGAGGCGAATCTCTTGCCGCACGAGTACGTGCATTCGTGGAACGGCAAGTACCGCCGTCCACAGGGACTCGCGACCATCAATTATCAAGAACCGATGCAGGATGATCTTTTGTGGGTCTACGAGGGCCTCACCGAATATCTGGGCGATGTGCTGGCGGCTCGCAGCGGCCTGTTGACGGAGGAGGAGCTGCGGGGCGAGCTCGCGCACGACGCCGCCGCAATGCAATCGCACAGCGCGCGCACCTGGCGCTCGCTCCAGGAGACCACCATCGCCGCGCCGCTCCTTTATTATCAGTCGCGCAATTGGGCCGCGAGACTGCGCCGTCAGGAGGATTTCTACCAGGAATCGGCCCTGCTCTGGCTGGAAGCCGATGCCCTCATCCGGCGCTCCTCGAACGGGCGCAAGAGTCTCGACGATTTCTGCAAGCTCTTCTACGGCCCCCCCAGCACAGGACCCAGGGTGGTGCCCTACGCTTTCGAGGACGTGGTCAAGGCACTGTCCGCGGTGCAGCCCCACGACTGGGCCGGCTTCTGGACGGAGCGGCTAAATCGCCTGCGGCCGCAGGCGCCGCTCGAAGGATTGGAAGCGGCGGGCTGGCGACTCGAGATCAACGCGACGCCGTCGATCATGCATGCCGCGCACGAGGCGGATGACAAGGACCTCGACCTGCGCTATTCCCTCGGGTTTTTCGTGGATGATGACCAGGCGAGCATCGGGGATGTGATTCCGGGCTCCGCGGCGGATGTGGCCGGTGCCTCGCCCGGCAGTCACGTGATCGCGCTGAACGGCTATCGCTGGTCGAAGGAATTGCTCCACGACACCCTCTCGGCGCCGTCCGATCCGTCCGGTAAGCTCACGCTTCTGGTGCAGAAGGACGACATGTTCAATACGCTGGAGCTTCAGTATGCGGGCGGCGAGCGCTATCCGAATTTGGTCCGGCAGCCGGGCAGCACGGACTTGCTTGCGCTCATCGCGCGGCCGCGCGCGCCGCTGCAATCGCCGTAGCTCAAACCACTGCCAAGCCCCGCTCGGCCGCCGCCCCAGTCGAGCCGCTGTTCCGTGCTCCCGGCCACTCTGATCGAGGCGGCGCGGCCGGACGATTTCGCGGCCGCGCGCGTTCTGTTCCGGGAATATGCCGCGGATCTCGGTATCGATCTGTGTTTCCAAGGTTTCGAGGCCGAGCTCGATCGGTTGCCCGACATGTACGGTGCTCCCGCGGGATGCCTGTTGATTGCGCGCGCCGATGAACGGGTGGTGGGGTGCGCTGCGCTGCGCCGCCTCTCGGACGAGGTGTGTGAGATGAAGCGCCTCTACGTCCGCGCCGAGGCGCGCGGCACGGGTCTCGGCCGAAGCCTCGCCGAGCGCCTGACCGCGAGAGGCCGGGCGCTCGGCTACGCGCGGATGAGGCTCGACACCCTCGCGCGCATGGCCGCCGCCCGCGAGCTGTACCGCTCGTTGGGCTTCGCGGAGATCGGCGCCTACTACGACAATCCGCTGGCGGACGTCGTATACATGGAGCTCGACCTGCGGCTGCGGTGATCCCGCTGCCCGCCGCTCGGCCGGGAGCGGCCTGGGCTCATTTGCGGGGCTCCTTGGAAATTTCCTGAGCGGCCCGCTTCAGGATGTCCGCAATTCGCTCTTGCTCCTCGGCCGAGGCATTCCACTTCTCGGCGACCGCCGACCGGAGCGCGTGACGCGCACGCAGCAGAGTCTTGGACCAACCCGCCTCGCCCGGCTCCTCATCGGGGCCGCGCGCCCCGCGCATGATGCGGCGCATATGCTCGAGGCGTTCACCGACGCGTCTGAATTGCGCAAACAAGGCGTCGCTCTCCTCACGATGTTCCTCGAGATAAGCGCGCCCCAGGTCGGTCAAGTGATAGAGCTTGCGGGTGCCTTCGGTCTCGACCGTCGCGTGTCCGATCTCCTCGAGATAGGTGAGGGCCGGGTAGACCATGCCCGGGCTCGGCACGTAGAACCCTTTCGAGCGCTCCTCGAGGGCCTTGATGATTTCGTAGCCATGGCGCGGCTTTTCGGCGAGCAGCTCGAGGATCAGCAACTGCAGGTCGGCCGAGGCGAGCTTGCGGCCCATCCCGAAGCCGCGGCCGCCGAGCTCCCCACCGTCGGCGAACCAGCCGGCGAAACGTCCCCGCCCGAAGCCCTTGCCCGGGCCCCCAAAGAAATGCGGCCAATGTGAATGATGATGACGATGCATGAATCTTCTCCGTCGTAATTGTCTTACAACCTATCGTAAGATAGCATATGACTATCGTACGATAGTGTCAAGACGACCATCCGCAAGCGTCACTGCGGGGGCGTTTCGTCGGCGGAGTCGGCGGGTGTACCCGCGCGCGGTGGGCGATTCTCGGGGCGTTGCGCGAAGCGCGGTCGACGTTGACACCGCGAGCCTCACGTCTCACAATACGCGGCTCATTTTGAGGAGGGGTACCCAAGCGGCCAACGGGGGCAGACTGTAAATCTGCTGGCTTATGCCTTCGTAGGTTCGAATCCTACCCCCTCCA
>Ga0302314_10009178_pt1 | contig 17535 bp, 12 predicted proteins | sample III_Palsa_N2_3_FD_200533 | JGI IMG/M metagenome (GOLD analysis project Ga0302314, IMG submission 200533) | Peat permafrost microbial communities from Stordalen Mire near Abisko, Sweden - III_Palsa_N2_3 | ecosystem: Environmental > Terrestrial > Soil > Palsa > Peat permafrost | place: Sweden...
GGACGTGCTTGGCGATGTCGTCAAGCGGGATCGCGACGGTCTCCCCGGTGGCCCGGTCGGTGAGGTCGGCGGTGCCGGCGGCCAGGCCGCGCTTGCCGATCGTGACCCGCAGCGGGATGCCGACCAGCTCGGCGTCGCCGAACTTCACCCCGGCGCGCACCGGGCGGTCGTCGATGATCACGTCGACGCCCGCGTCGAGCAGTCCCTGGTAGGCCTGCTCGCCCGCGGCCGCGGCGGCCGCGTCGTCCTGCTGCGCGACCACCACGACGGCCTCGAAGGGCGCGACCGCGACCGGCCAGACGATGCCCTTCGCGTCGTGGTGGACCTCGATGATCGAGGACATGGCCCGCTCGACGCCGATGCCGTAAGAGCCCATGATCGGCTTGACCGACTTGCCGTCGGGCCCGGAGACGGTGATGTCCATGGCGTCGGAGAACTTGTAGCCGAGCTTGAAGATGTGCCCGACCTCGATCCCCTTGATCACCTCGAGCGTGCCGCCGCACACGACGCAGGGCTCGCCCGGCATCGCCGTCCGCAGGTCGGCCCACTGGCCGACGGCGACATCGCGGGCCACGTCCACGCCGCGCAGGTGCACGTCGTCGGCGTTCGCCCCGGTCGTCAGGCCGGACCGGCCCTGGACCGCGAGGTCGGCGAGGACCGGGTGCGCGGTGACGCCGACCGCGCCGAGCGACCCGGGGTGCGCGCCGAGCGCGGCGACGATCTCGTCCGGGGTCGCCGGGCGGACCGTCACGGCGCCGGTCGCGTCGATGAGCTTCTGCTCCTCGAGAGCGTGGTCGCCGCGCAGCAGCACCAGCGTGAGCGCGCCGTCGAGAACGTAGACGAGCGTCTTCAGCTGCCGGTCAGCGGGCGCGTCGTAGCCGGTGGCCAGGTCCTCGATCGTGCGGACGCCCGGCGTGTCGAACCGCTCGGGCGCGGCCAGCGCCCGGGCCGCGTCGGCCGCCGGGTCGACCGGGACCAGCGTCGAGGTCGCCTTCTCCCGGTTCGCGGCGTAGCCGCAGTCCGGGCAGCGGATGATGTCGTCCTCGCCGGTCTCGGACGGGCAGACGAACTCGGTCGAGTCGGACCCGCCCATCGTGCCGTTGGAGGCGTCCACGGGGATCGCGGGGATGCCCAGCCGCGCGAACGCCCGGGTGTACGCCCCCTTGTGCGCCTCGAACGACCGGTCGAGCCCGGCGGCGTCCAGGTCGAAGCTGTAGGAGTCCTTCATCGTGAACTCGCGGGTCCGCATCAGGCCCGCCTTCGGCCTGGCCTCGTCGCGCAGCTTGGTCTGGAACTGGTACCACATCTGCGGCAGCTCGCGGTAGGAGCTCAGCTCGGTGGCCAGCGTCGCCACGATCTCCTCGTGGGTCATGCCCAGGGCCAGGTCGGCGTCCTTCCGGTCCTTCAACCGGAACATCGCCTCGCCCATCAGCTCCCAGCGCCCGCTGCGCAGCCACGGGTCGGCCGGGTGCATGATCGGCATCAGGATCTCCTGGGCGCCGATCCGGTTCATCTCCTCGCGGATGATGGCGATGACCTTCAGCCGGACCCGGACCGCCAGCGGCAGCAGCGAGTAGTGCCCCGCCATGAGCTGGCGGATGTACCCGCCCCGGAGCAGCAGCCGGTGGCTGGGCGCGCCCGCCTCCGCGGGATCCTCACGCAGGGTCGGGATGTACATGGTGGACCAGCGCACGTTCAACTCCGTCTTGTCACGTCTTGTCAAACCGGAGTCTATCGTCGCCCCCGCCGTCACCGTGCGCCCTTAATGCCGTGACCGATCATGACCGAGGAATTTCCTCGGTGCCCGATATCGCGGCCGGGCCCGGGGCCGGCCCGGAAGATTAAACGTTTTATTAGCCCAGGAACCAGCGCATCCTAGGTATGAAGGACGGCCCTTCGGGAGAAATAGGTACTGATGTCCACTTTTAAATAGGCATTGTATGGGCACACTCGATTAGGGAGCGCGGCCCCCCACCGCGCCGAAATCGGTACGCTGAGATGGTGAGATGGATGGCTTGGCCCCGTATCAAGAACTCCAGGTCATCAGCGCAGCCCGGGCCGGACACGCAGGTTACGGTGACTCCGGTACCTGACGCTGAGTCCCCCGCAGGCAGCGGTCAGAACACAGGCGTCGGCGGCGCCACCTACGCGGTGGCGCAGGACCCGGGCCCGGCGAAGCCGGGTCGCGGCCGGCGGCTCGCGCCGATCAGGTACGCGCACTCCGGCGCGGACGACACCCCGCCGGGCACGGCCGGGACGGACGACGCGGCGGCGCCGCCGGTGCCCGCGCAGCCCGGGCCGGCGACGGAGATCTCCCACGACCGCTACGGCGACCAGACCGCGGGCCTGGTCTACGAGGCACCGCACTCCAGCCGGGCCGACCAGCCCGGCCACGCCGACCAGCCCGGTTACCCCGCGTACGACGAGGAGGACCAGGCGCCGTACGAGGACGACCAGGCCCCCGAGCCCGCCGACGAGGGGGTAGGGATCTTCGGCGGCATGGCCACGACCGAGGTCTCCGACGCCGAGCCGGCACCGCACGACCCCATCAGGTCTCCGCTCGACTACGAGCCGCAGCGCCCGCCGCCCCCGGCCGACACGCCGGCCACGGAGATCCAGCCGGTCGGTGCGGCCTGGAACCAGCCGATCACGTCGGCCCCGCAACCGGTTGATGGAGGGATGGAGAGCCGGCCCCGTCCGTTCTCCCGGAGGGTTAGCGGTCTTGGCAGTAGGGGCTGGCGGCGCGGGCCCGCACCGGGGACCGGCGGGTCGCACCGGACCGCGATCCGCGATCTTCCGCCCGACGTGCAGCTGCGGTTCTGGCGGATCCGGGTCACCATCGCGATCATCGTCGGGCTGGCGTTCGGGATCTTGACCAGGAGCTGGGTGATCGGGCTCACGCTGGCCATCCTCGCGGGCATCGTCGACACCATCTACCGGTCGCGGAACGCCGCGAGCTACGCCAACGGCGCGAGCCAGGCCGGCGCCCAGAAGCGAACCCGCAAGCAGCTCGCCAAGATGCGGCGGGCCGGGTACTTCGCGCTCGACGCGCGGCCGATCCCGAACAGCCCCGAGATCATCGACCACCTGGTCGTCGGCCCCACCGGCGTCTACGCGATCGACTCGGAGAAGTGGAACCCCAAGCTGCCGATCCGCACCTGGAACGGCAAGAAGCTCTACCACGGCCCCGATTCGCAGAAGGGCAGGCTCGAGCACGCGGTCTGGGAGGCGCAGCAGGCCAGCGAGGTGCTGTCGACGGCGCTCGGGACCGAGATCACCGTCCGGCCGGCGCTGGCCATCTACGGGCCGAAGATCCCCTGGGACATCGCCGAGATCAGGGGCGTCGACGTGTTCAGCGGATCGGCGCTGCCCAAGTACTTCAAGCGGCGGGGCCGGATGCGCGACGGCGCGCCGAAGCTGACCCGAGAGCAGGTCCGGACGATCTACGACACCGCGCTCCGGCTGCTGCCCGACCTCTCGCCGACAAGCAGGACGGCCACGCCGGTAGGCTGATCCTCTCAGGCGCCTTACGTCTGGCGCCTCGGTGAGGGGAGTTCGGCGATGCCTCCGTTGAGGTCACGCACGGTCACGCACGGTCGGAACATGGCGGGAGCGCGCGCGCTGCTGCGCGCCACCGGCGTAGCGAGCGAGGACTTCGGCAAGCCGATCATCGCGGTCGCCAACAGCTTCACCGAGTTCGTCCCCGGCCACGTCCACCTGGCCGACGTCGGCCGGGTCATCCAGGACGCGGTGCGGGCGGCCGGCGCGATCCCCCGCGAGTTCAACACCATCGCGGTCGACGACGGCATCGCGATGGGCCACAACGGCATGCTGTACTCGCTGCCGTCCCGCGAGCTGATCGCCGACTCGGTCGAGTACATGGTCAACGCGCACTGCGCCGACGCGCTGATCTGCGTCTCCAACTGCGACAAGATCACGCCCGGCATGCTGATCGCCGCGATGCGGCTCAACATCCCGACGGTGTTCGTGTCCGGCGGCCCGATGGAGGCCGGCAAGGTCATCAAGACAGTCAATGCGAACGGTCCCGGGACCGCGCCGGGAATCCGCAAGCTTGACCTGATCGACTCGATGGTCGCGGCGGCCGACCCCTCCGTGTCGGACGACGAGCTGCTGTCGCTCGAGGAGGCCGCCTGCCCGACCTGCGGCTCCTGCTCCGGCATGTTCACCGCCAACTCGATGAACTGCCTGACCGAGGCGATCGGCCTGGCGCTGCCGGGCAACGGGACGACGCTGGCCACCCACACGGCCCGGCGCGGCCTGTTCGAGAAGGCGTCCGAGGTGGTGGTGGAGATCACCCGCCGGTACTACCAGGACGACGACGAGTCGGTGCTGCCCCGTTCCATCGCGACCCGGGACGCGTTCGAGAACGCGATGGCGCTCGACGTGGCGATGGGCGGGTCGACCAACACGGTGCTGCACCTGCTGGCCGCCGCGCACGAGGGCGGCGTGGACTTCGGTCTCAAGGAGATCGACGAGCTATCGCGGCGAGTGCCGTGCGTGTGCAAGGTCGCGCCGAACGGGTCCTACCACGTCGAGGACGTGCACCGGGCCGGCGGCATCTACACCATCCTCGGCGAGCTCGACCGGGCCGGGCTGCTCAACCGGGACGTCCACACGGTCCACGGCGCGCCGATCTCCGAGTGGGACCTGCGGTCCGGCTCGGTGTCGGACGAGGCGGTCGCGCTCTATCACGCGGCGCCCGGCGGGGTGCGGACGGTGAAGGGGTATTCGCAGTCGGCTTCCTGGGAGACGCTCGACCTGGACGCGGCCGGCGGGTGCATCAGGGACGTCGAGCACGCCTACACCGCGGACGGCGGGCTCTGCATGCTCTACGGGAACATCGCGCCGGACGGCGCGGTGGTGAAGACCGCGGGCGTGCCCGAAGAGCTGTGGACGTTCTCCGGCCCGGCCCGGGTGTTCGAGTCCCAGGAGGATGCCGTCGAGGGGATCCTCGGCGGGCGCGTCGCCGCCGGGGACGTCGTGGTCATCAGGTACGAGGGTCCGCGGGGCGGGCCGGGCATGCAGGAGATGCTCTACCCGACCAGCTTCCTGAAGGGGAAGGGGCTCGGGCGGGCCTGCGCGCTGGTCACCGACGGGCGGTTCTCCGGCGGGACCTCCGGGCTGTCGATCGGGCACATCTCCCCCGAGGCGGCCGCGGGCGGCGCCCTCGCGCTGGTGAACGAGGGGGACCGGATCGTGATCGACATCCCGCGGCGCTCGCTCCAGCTCGACGTGCCCGACGCGGAGCTCGCCGAGCGGCGCGAGGCGGTGCTCACGTCACTCGGCGGATACCGGCCGGTGGCGCGGCAGCGCCCGGTGAGCGCCGCGCTGCAGGTCTACGCCGCGCTGGCGACGTCGGCGTCAACCGGGGCCTCCCGGGACGTCTCGGCGCTGGCCCGGCTCGCCCCCGAGACCAAGTGACCGCCGGATTCGTCCGCGCCGCACGGGCCGCTGACGCCCCCGGGCTCGCACGGGTACAGGTCGCGAGCTGGCGTTCCACGCTGGCCGATACGGTGCCGCAGGCGGTGCTCGACGAGCTGACGAGCGCCGAGGCGCTAGCGGCGTGGACCACGCGGTGGAGCGAGGCGATCAGCAATCCGCCGACGTCACGGCACCGGGTTCAGGTCGCCGTCTCGGCGCCCGGCGATCCCGCCGTTCTCGGGTTCGCCGCCGCCGGCCCGGCCACCGATGAGGACCGCTGGCCGGGGACCGACGGGGAGCTGTACGAGCTGCACGTGCTGCCCGCGCTCACCGAGCACGGGCACGACGGCAGGCTGCTGCACGCGGTCGCCGACGCGCTGGCCGAGGACGGCTTCCACACGGCGTTCACCTGGGCGCTGTCGGCGGACGCGGCCCGGCTCTCGTTCCTGTCCGAAGCCGGCTGGGCGCCGGACGGAACCCAGTCCAGCCTGGACATGGGAGTCAAGGTGCCCATGGTGCGGCTCCACACCCGCCTGTCTCCCGCATAGGATCGGCCGGTGGCTAGTGCGCGTGAGTGGATGGCGGGGACCAGGCCCCGGACGCTGCCGGCGGCCGTCGTCCCCGTGCTGATCGGGTCGGGCGTGGCGTTCGGGTACGGGAAGTTCTCACTCTGGCGGGCGGTGCTCGCGCTGCTCGTCGCGCTCGCGCTGCAGATCGGGGTGAACTACGCCAACGACTACAGCGACGGCGTGCGCGGCACCGACTCCGCGGGCCGCCGGGCCGGGCCGATGCGGCTGGTCGGGTCCGGGGCCGCGACACCACGTGAGGTGAAGTACGCCGCCTTTTCCTGCTTTGTCGTCGCCTGCCTGCTCGGGCTGGTGCTCGCCGCCGTGACCTCGTGGTGGATCGTGGCCGGCGGCGCGCTCTGCGTGCTCGCGGCCTGGTTCTACACCGGGGGGCCGCGGCCGTACGGCTACCGCGGGCTCGGCGAGATCTCGGTGTTCGTGTTCTTCGGCGTCGCGGCCGTGGCCGGCACCGCGTACGTCGAGATGGGACGGCTTTCCTGGCTTGGGCTCGCGGCGTCGGTGCCGGCCGGGCTGCTGTCGTGCGCGCTGCTGATGGTCAATAACCTGCGGGACATCGGGTCGGACGAGCTGTCGGGAAAGCGGACCCTGGCGGTCCGGGTCGGGGACGCCCGGGCGCGGGCCGTGTACCTGCTGTTCCTTCTCCTGCCGTTCCTGCTGGCCGCGCTGATCGGCTTCTACCGGCCCCTCGCGCTGCTCGTGCTGCTGGCCCTGCCCCTGTGCGTGCCCCCGGTCAAGGCGGTGCGCGGCGGTGTCTCCGGGCCGGGACTGATCGCGACGCTGGGGCAGACCGGGCGGCTTCAGCTCGCGTTTGGCGTGGCGCTCACCGTGGGTCTCTCCATTCACGTGTGACCCTGCGTTAGGACCTCCTTTGAGGCTTACTGGGTGCATGCCGGTGCGCACCGCTATACCCCTAGGGGGTATAGCTAGACTGATCACGAAGGATTTGTCACCGTAGAGCGTGCTTTTCCTTCGCCAGGAATCAACCCTTCGTGATCACGACCGCTCAGCTGCGGCTGTTTATGTGACTAAAGACGGATATTTCCGATCACATACGGTTTGTCGGCGGGTACGGAACCACGGCATCGCGGCGGCCGGGCGGCGGCCCTGCCGGGGCAGATGAGGCTGACGGGACTAGTGGGGCTACCGGGACCGACGAGCACAGCCGACGCGGCGGAACGGGCTAATGGTCATCGATGCCGTATATCCGTCGTCAATCGGGCACGGATAAGATCCCTCATCGATAGGGGATGAGCGATTGAGTATAAGTGAAAAGAAGCCACCTTCGGGTCTGTCTAGTATTTAGGTGACATTACTTCACACACCCGAGGTAACTGATTCAGGCAATAAATCGGTACGCCTAAAATTGGTGGCGTTACCGGCAGCGGGTCCGGTTAACACGGTAGCCTCCGGATGAATCTCGGGTTGGGGACACACGAGAGGCCTGCGTTCCAGACGCGGCCACCGCGGCCACCGCGGTCCAAAGGGGCCAGCCTGTCTTACGGATTCCTGGGGAGGGGTGCCTGGGTGGAGCACCGAACGGTTTCAGCGCGGCAAGCGGCGGGGCGCGGGACGTCGGGGGACGATACGGCGCGGTTCCTGCGTGAGCTGCGTCAGCTCAGGGACTGCGCCGGCCTCGGGCAGGCCGAGCTCGCGGCGCGAGCTCACTATCCGCACGATTACATCAGGGCGGTCGAGACCGGCCCGGCGATGCCGGACCTGCCGGCGCTCGCGGCCTACGTCAGGGGCTGCGGCGGCACCGTCGAGGAGTGGGAGGAACGGTGGCGGACCCTGACGAACACGCCCGCCCTGCCGCTGCTCTCCGCCCGGCCGGGCGGGAACTCGACCGCCGCGACCGCGGGGGCGCGCGTCGGCTCGGTCGCCCAGGTGGCGGAGCTTCCCGACCCGGCGGCGATCATGGCGGCACTCGACCGGGTCGCGGAGAAGATAGCGGCGAGCACGACCCCGCCGGCCCGCCCGTCGGGGGCTACGCCGCCGCCGGCCGCGCGGTCTTCGTTCGCCGCGTCCGGGTTCGAGTCGACGGCCCAGCCGTTCAACGCGTTCGGGTCGACCGGGCAGACCGTGTGCTTGGCCGCGGCCGGCCCGCCCGTGCCCAGCACAGCCGTGCCCGGCACAGCCGAAGCCGATTGCGGCTTGGGTGACAGCGACGCCAAGCCCGCGACTTCGGCCGCTAGGGCGGCGCGGTCCTCGGCCGGCCCGGTGCCTTACCCGGCCGGCGGTCGGCGGTTCCCGTTGACGCCGCAGGCCACGGTGGTGGCGCTGATTCTCCTCGCGGTCTGCGTGATGGGCGTGCTAGCTGTCCTGATCTGAGGTCGCGGTGCCACCGTTCACGGACCCGCCATTGACGGATCCGCCGTTAAGCGGGCCGGCGGTGAGGACTTCGGCGTTGACCGGGGCCGCGATCACCGGAGGCTGGTGCGGCTCCGGTATTTCCCCCGCGGCGGACTGGACCGGGACGGCGATCCCCAGCGCGGCCAGCCCGGCCGACAGCGCGGCCGGGCCGGTTCCCTCGCCCGCGATCGCGTCCTGGCCCGCCGGTCCGCCGGGCGCCGGGGCGGGCGGCACCGGGCCGGACGGCACCGGGTTGGCGGCCAGCGCGGCGTCGGCCGCCTTGCCGGCGAAAGCGGAGGTCACCGCGGACAGCGCCGTGGTCACCTCGCTTGGTATCACCCAGAACGTGTTGCCCGGACCGTTGGCGAGCTGCGGCAGCGTCTGCAGGTACTGGTAGGCGAGCAGCTTCGGGTCGGGATCGTTGGTGTGGATCGCCTGGAACACCGTGGAGATCGCCGCGGCCTGGCCCTCGGCGCGCAAGATGGCGCCCTGCCGGTCGCCCTCGGCCCGGAGGATCTCGCTCTGCTTCTCGCCCTCGGCGGTCAGGATCTTGGACTGCCGCACGCCCTCGGCGGTCAGGACGGCGGCGCGCTTCTCCCGCTCGGCCCGCATCTGCTTCTCCATGGCGTCCTTGACCGACTTCGGCGGGTCGATCGCCTTGATCTCCACCCGGGTCACCCGGATACCCCACTTGCCCGAGGCCTCGTCGAGCACGCCGCGCAGCAGCGTGTTGATCTTGTCGCGCGAGGTCAGCGTCTGCTCGAGGTCCATCGACCCGATGACGCCGCGCAGCATGGTCGCGGTGATCTGCTCGATCGCCCCGATGTAGTCGACGATCTCGTAGTCCGCCGCGCGCGGGTCGGTCACCTGGAAGAACAGCACGGTGTCGATAAGCACCACCAGGTTGTCCTCGGTGATGACCGGCTGGCCGGTGAACGAGACGATCTGCTCGCGCAGGTCGATCTGGGGCTTGACCCGGTCGACGAACGGGATGATGAAGTTCATTCCCGGCTCGAGGGTCTTGCGGTACCGGCCGAAACGCTCGACGTTGCGGGCCCGGGCCTGCGGGATGACGCGTACCGAGCGATACACCGTCAGCAAGACGACGAAGGCGATCACCGCCACGATAATGATCTCCGCGATGCCCATGACTACTCCCGTGGGTAAACGAGGGCGGTGGCGCCCTCAATCTGCATGACGTCGACGGCGGAGCCGGCCGGGATGACCAGCGTCTCGTCGTAGGAGCGAGCCGACCAGACCTCACCGCCGATGCGGACCCGGCCGCCGTGCTCACTGACCTCCTCGAGAACCCGGGCCGACCGGCCGACCAGCGCGGCCGACCCGGTCCGCAGTAGCGGGGGCTGCTTCACGTGCCGCCGGGCGATCGGCAGCACGAAGCCGAGACCGGCCCCGGCGGCGACGATGAACGCGAGAAGCTGGAAGGGCAGGCCCAGGTGAGCGGCACCGATGGCGGCGGCGACGACCGCGGCGACCGCGATGATGCCGAGCGCGAACGTGGTGGTCGCTAGCTCGGCGACACCGAGCACGGCCGCCACGATCAGCCAGACGATCCATGCCACCATGGGCGCTCCACGAGGGACCTCCGCGCGGCCTGGCCACGCGGCAAAACCTTATGGCACGGGCGTTGCGCTCGTGCCCTTCCTCCTACAGTAACCCGCCACGGCCGCATCCAACAGGCGCGCGCTGGTCCGCTGCCCGGCGAAATAAAACAATGTCGAAGCAGGGCAATTGTTGGTCGGCCCTGTCCAGCTCCCCGGTCCGCTCTACACTCGGTGGTTGGGACAACTGCCGGACACGCCGTGTTCAGGAGGTACCGGGTGAATCGTCAGGGCAGCGGGCCCGGCCAGGGCGCGCAAGGCCGTGCCTTCGCCGACGCTGCCTACGCGGACACCGGTTACCCGAGCGATGCCTACGCTTACGCGGATCCCGCTGGCTACCCGCAGGACGCTTACCTGAAGGCCGGCGCCTACCCGGTCGACCCCGGTTACCGGGGCCGGACCAGCGATCGTCCCCGCCCGGCGGACATGCCGCCCCGGTCGGGCTTCCCGCCCCGGCAGGTACCGCGCGACCCGTCCGGCCTGAACCGCCCGTGGCAGCGCCCCGAGGACGGGATGCCCGGCGTCGGCCGCCCGCGGCCGCAAGCCTGGCGGGGCCAGGCCGCTGGCCGGGGCGCGGCCGGCGAGCGCCCCCGACCGCAGGCGGCGCGGCGCCCCCGACCAACCACAGAAGAACCCCTCATGGGGAACGGCCGCGTGGTTCCACCAGCACGCCCCGGGTCTCCGGGCGGCGGGCCAGGCCTGGCCGGGGAGTTTCTGTCGGCCGGAAGGCCATTCGGGCGGGGGGCAGGACACAATGATCAGGACGCGTACGCGCAGAGGCCAGAATCCGCCGGACCGCGGCGCGACCAGCAGGGACAGCCGGCCGGGCCGGCGCGGGGTCAGCGGCAGCAGGCCGGCCGGCCGCCGGGACAGCCGGGTCACGGCCCCGGGCAGCCGCCCGCGGGGCGGACCGGGCAGGCGCCGATGAGCGGCGGCCAGGGCGGGCCGATGCCCGGATACGGGCCGTCCGCGCAGCAGTGGGCCGACCAGTACGATCCCCGGCCGCCCGCCCCGGGTCAGCCGGTCCAAGGACAGCCGGGTCAAGGACAGCCTGCCCCCGGGCAGCCGGGCCAAGGATGGCCGGGGCCGGGTCAGCCGTCAGGCCAGCCGGGCCCGGTGCCACCGGGGCACGGGCAGCCGGGACACGGGCAAGGGTGGCCCAAGCAGGGGTGGCCGGGGTCGGGTCAGCCTTCGGCCGACCAGAACGGGTACGGGCCGTCGGGCTACCTGCCCGGCCAGTTCGCGCCGGGCCAGCATGGTCCCGGGCCGTACGATCCGGCCGCCGACCAGGGTCAGTACCCCCCGGGGCAGTACGGGGCGGGTCAGCCGGCGGGCGGGCAGTTCGGGCCGAACCCCAGGGCGGGCGGAACCTGGCCGGCGGCCGGGGCCGCGGGCGGCTCCGGCCGGGCACCAGGTCCCGGGCAGCCCGGTCCCGATCCGCGGGCCGCGGGACCGCGGCAGGCGGCGGGATCCGAGCAGCCCTACGGCGCGGGCGCGAGCCAAGGACAGTACGGGCCGGGCGCGGACCAGGGGCCGTACGGGCCGGGCGGCCACGGCGCCGACTCCTGGCGAGCCGGCGGACGCATCATATTCGGCCAGGACCCCATGAACCCCGGATCGTGGCAGGCCGCCGGACCAGGCCAGGCGCAAGGCCGGACGGCGAGCCCGAGGTCATACGGTCAGGACCCGCGGAGCACGGGCGCCGGGCAGGCCGCCGGACCAGGCCAGACAGCAGGCTGGGCCGCGAGCCAAGGACAGCCCGGCCAAGGACAACCGGACCCCGGACAATACGGCGACCCCGGACAATACGGTGGCACCGCGCAGCCGGGGGCGGGCCAGTACGGTCAAGACCCGCGAAGTACCGGAGCCTGGCAGGCCGCCGGGCCAGGCCAGACACCAGGCTGGGCCGCGAGCCAGGGACAGCCCGGCCAAGGGCAGCCGGGCCCCGGACAGTACGGTGACCCCGGACAGTACGGTGGCGCTGGACAGTTCGGGGCGGGGCAGTACGGACAGGACCCGCGCAGCACGGGAGCCTGGCAGGCCGCCGGGCCAGGCCAGACTCCGGGCCAGACTCCGGGCCAGACTCCGGGCTGGGCCGCGAGTCAAGGACAGCCGGGCCAGACTCCGGGCTGGGCCGCGAGTCAAGGACAGCCGGGCCAAGGACAGCCGGACCCCGGACAGTACGGTGACCCCGGACAGTACGGTGGCGCCGGTCAGTACGGTGGCGCCGCGCAGTCTGGGGCGGGGCAGTACGGACAGGATCCGCGGAGCACGGGATCATGGCAGGCCGCCGGGCCGGGTGCGGCCCCGGGTAACGGCTGGGCGGCGGGCCAGGGACAGTACGGACCAGGACAGTACGGCCCGGGCGGCAGCCACGCCACCGGCTCCTGGCAGGCCGCCGGGGCGGCGAGTCAAGCGTGGGCTCCGGGGCCGGGTCAGCCCGGGCAACCGGGTCAGGCGCCCTACGGCCAGGACCCGCGGAGCACAGGATCCAGGCAGGCCGCCGGGCCGGCGCCGGGATCGGCACCGTACGGCCAGGACCCGCGGAGCACAGGATCACGGCAGGCGGCCGGGCCGGGTGCCGGGCCGGGCTGGGCCCCGGGGCAGCACCCCTTCGCCGGGCAGGCGCAGGCCGGGGCCGGACAGCCGGGCCAGTACCCGGGGCAGCAGCGCCATACCACCGGCCGGCTCGGCGACCCGAACTACGGTGACGGGGCCGCCCCTGGCCCGCGGAACACCGGTGCCTTCGCCACCGTCGGCAGCCCGCTCATCACCCAGCGGGACAGCGCGCTCCCGGACCAGCCGCCCGGCGTCAAGGGCCCGATCGCGGCGCTCGAACTCGACAGCGTCGCCGCGTTCGCGCGCGACCTGCGGGTGATCCGCGCCCAGTCCGACCTCGACTACCCGGACATGGCGGAGAAGTCGCACTACACGATGCGCACGCTGGCCTCGGCGGCGGGCGGGCTCCGGCTGCCGACGCTGCCGGTGCTCATCGCCTACGTGAACGCCTGCGGCGGCGACGTCGCCGAGTGGGAGAAGCGCTGGGGCAAGCTGACCGAGTCGGGGAAGAAGAGCCCGGTCGCGCTCCCCGCCGCAGGCTCCGATGGCGACGGCGTTCCGCCGGCCGGGGCGAAGATTCCGCCGGGCGCGCGGCAGACCGGAGAGATCTACGTCATCACCTCGGCCAAGCCGCGCGACGACCGCTGGTAGTGCCGATTCCGGGACGTGAGAGAATCGGCAGCGTGCTGCCTGCGGACAATCACGTACATACTCAGTGGTCATACGATACGCCGGCGGATGCCTCGATGATGCGCAGCTGCGAGCAGGCCGTGGCCATCGGGCTCCCCGCGATCGCGTTCACCGAGCATCTGGAGTTCACCGCGGGCGGTGAGGGCGACGCGATCGGGTCGATCGCGACCGACGCGCGCTGGTGGAGCCGGATCAAGCCGCTGGACGTGACCGGCTATCTGGCCTCGATCGACGAATGCCGGCTGCGTTTCCCCGAGCTGCGCATCCTGGCCGGCGTGGAGGCGGGCGAGCCGCACCTGTTCGCCGCGAGCGCGGGCAAGGTCGTGCGCGGTCACGGCTTCGAGCGGGTTCTCGGGTCGCTGCACGCGGTCCCCTACAAGGGCAAGCTGGTCGCGGCCGACGCGCTCTTCGGCGACATGCCCGACGACGAGGTCATGCGCTACTACTTCGCCGAGCTGCTCAAGCTCATCGAGGACAGCGACCTCTTCCAGGTGCTCGCTCACCTGGATTTCCCCCGCCGCTACTGGCCCAAGGGACCCCACCTATACCGGGAAGACACCTTTGAGGAGGAGTACCGCGCCGTGCTGCGGGCGCTGGCTTCCTCGGGGCGGGTACTCGAGATCAACACGAAGTCGCCGCTCGCCTCGGTCAGCCAGATCCAGTGGTGGCGCGAGGAAGGCGGGTCGGCCGTGTCGTTCGGCAGCGACGCGCACCTCCCCCGGCGCGTCGGCGATCGCTTCAAGCTCGCCATCGACGTCGTCGAGTCGGCGGGATTCCGGGCCGGCCGCGAGCCTTACGATTTCTGGCGAGCGTGAGGGCGGAGCACGGGACCGTTCGGGAAAAATTGTGAAAGTCCGAATCGGGATCTCGCTTGGCGCCGCCGGAGAGCCGCACGGCTTCCCGTCGGCCGTCGACCTGCTGGAATCGGCCGGGATCGACTCGCTGTGGCTGCCCGAGAACGTGTACGGGGCGGCGGTCGAGCCGTTCACCGGGATCGCGTTCGCGGTGGCGCGAACGCGACGGCTCAAGGTGGGCAGCGGGATCTCGGTGCTGCCGGGACGGCACCCGGTGCTGGTGGCCAAGCAGCTCGCGTCGCTGGCCGGGCTGGCCCCCGGGCGGGTACTGCCGGTGTTCGGGCTGCAGCCCGCGCTCGCGGCCGAACGGGGACTGTTCCCGGTGCCGGCGGGGCAGCGCGCGGCGGTGTTCGACGAAGCGCTGACCCTGCTGCGGCTGTTGCTGACCACGCCGTCGGTGACGTTCTCGGGCGCGTACTTCACGGTGGACGGGGCCTCGGTCGGGCCGCTGCCGGACCGGCCGCTCGACATCTGGCTGGGCGGCTCCGCCCCGGCCGGGCTGCGCCGGGTGGGGCGGCTGGCCGACGGCTGGCTCGGGTCGCTGCTGACGCCCGCGGAAGCGGCGGCGGCGGTGCGGGTCATCCAGGAAGCGGCGGCCGAGGCCGGGCGGGAGGTGGACCCGGACCACTTCGGGATCAGCCTGCCGGTGGCGTTCGGCGGCCTGCCCGCCGCCCTGGCCGAGTCGATCGCGCGGCGGCGGCCGGGCGTGGCCCCCGAGTCGCTGGTCCCGGACGGCTGGGCGGGCGCGCGGCGGCTGATCGACGCCTACGTCGAGGCCGGGCTGAGCAAGTTCGTGGTGCGGGCGGCCACCCCGGTCGTCTCGCTCGACGCTTTCGTGGCCGATTTCGCGGCCGAACTGGTCCCGCTGCAGACGTAACCGCCTGGCCTTCGTGATCACGGTCGCGGGTGGGCTCGCGGTGCATGCGGTGGTGCAGGGTTACCGCGAACGCGGGCCGTCCGTGTCCGATTTCCGCTAGTGCCGTGGGCTGGCTGGTGGTTGAGTGGGAACGTGCTTCACGACGAGCAGCGGTACCAGGCCGCGGCGGCGAAGGACGCCCGGTTCGACGGGGTGTTCTTCACGGCCGTGCGGACCACGGGCATCTACTGCCGCCCGTCTTGCCCGGCCATCACCCCGAAGCGCTCGAACGTGACCTTCTACTCCACGGCGGCCGCGGCCCAGCAGGCCGGGTTCCGGGCCTGCAAGCGCTGCCGGCCGGACGCCTCCCCCGGCTCACCCGAGTGGAACGTCCGGTCCGACCTGGCCGGCCGGGCGGTGCGGCTGATCGCCGACGGGATCGTCGACCGGGCCGGCGTGCCCGGGCTCGCGTCCTTCCTCGGCTACTCGCCGCGCCAGGTCGGCCGGGTGCTGACCGCCGAGCTCGGCGCCGGCCCGCTGGCCCTCGCGCGGGCGCAGCGGGCGCGGACCGCCCGCATTCTGGTCGAGACGACGGCGCTACCGATGACCGAGATCGCGTTCGCGGCCGGCTTCGCCAGCATCAGGCAGTTCAACGCGACGATGCTCGAGGTCTACGACATCTCGCCGAGCCTCCTGCGGGAACGCGCCGCCCGCCGCGGCGGCGCCGCGGCGGGCGCGCCCGCCGGCTGGCTGGACCTGCGACTGCCGTTCCGGCCCCCGATCGACACCGACCGGATGTTCGGGTTCCTCGCGGCCCGGGCCGTGCCCGGCGTCGAGGTGGCCAGCGCGGCCGAGTACAGCCGGACGATCAGCCTGCCGCACGGGCCGGGGATCGCCCGCCTGCGGGTCGTTCCCGGGGAGAGCTGGGTGGAGTGCTCGCTCGCGCTCGCCGATCTGCGGGACGTCACCGCCGCCGTGCAGCGCTGCCGGCGGCTGCTCGACCTGGACGCGGACCCGGCGGCGATCTCCGGTTACCTGGCGTCCGACCCGGTCGTCGGGCCGCTCGCGCTCAAGGAGCCGGGCCGCCGCTCCCCCGGTACCGTCGACGGCGACGAGATCGCGGTGCGGGCCGTGCTCGGCCAGCAGGTGTCAGTCGCCGCGGCGCGGCGGCTGACCGGCCGGCTGGCGGCCGAGTGGGGCGCACCGCTAGGCGGCCTCGGCCCCGACATCGCCGACATCGCCGGCGGGAACGGCGGGGATTCCGACGCTGACGGGACGCTGACCCGCGCCTTTCCCGACGCGGCGACGATCGCCGGGCTCGACCCCGAGTCCCTGCCCATGCCCCGGTCCCGGGCGCGGGCGCTCGTCGGGCTGGCCACAGCGCTCGCGTCCAGGTCGATCGCCCTGCACCCGGGGGCCGACCGGGACGAGGTGGCGGCGAAGCTGCTCGCGCTGCCCGGCATCGGGCCGTGGACCGTCGGCTACATCCGGATGCGGGCGCTGTCAGACCCGGACGCGTTCCCGCCCGGCGACGTCGCCGTGCTGCGGGCGCTGCGGCACCTCGGGCACGACCCAGGCGGCAGCGCCGGCTCCGGCACCGGACCGGGCGCGGGGACCGCGATCGCCGAGCCCTGGCGTCCCTGGCGTGCCTACGCCGTCCACCACCTGTGGGCGACACTCGAACCGCCGCGAACCCCCGAACCAAGAGAGCCGAGGACAACACGTGACGACCAGCCCGTTCATGCCCGCTGAGCCGACCGCGCCGACCGGGTATGACATCCTGGATTCCCCCGTCGGCCGGATCCTGCTGACTGGGAACGAGCGGGCGCTCGACGGCCTGTTCCTGCTGGACGCCGGCGAGCGCTCGGCGACCGTGCGGCCGGGGCTGGCCCGGCGGCCGGGCCTGTTCCCGGCGGTAGCGGATCAGCTCGCGGCGTACTTCGCCGGCTCGCTGACCGAGTTCGACCTGCCGATGGCGCCGCGCGGGACACCGTTCCAGCTCGCCGTCTGGGCCGAGCTGACCCGGATCCCCTACGGGGCGACGGTCAGCTACGGCGCGGTGGCGGCCGCGCTCGGCAAGTCCCTGCTCGCCTCCCGCGCGATCGGGCTGGCCAACGGCCGCAACCCGATCTCGATCATCGTGCCCTGTCACCGGGTCATCGGCGCGGACGGCTCGCTCACCGGCTACGGCTGGGGCCTGGAGCATAAGGAGTGGTTCCTGAGCCACGAGGGTGCGGTTTACGGCTCCGGCGCCCGGCAGCGCGGCCCGGCCGCTCCCTCCGCTGAGGTTCAGGCCGCTCTCTGGTGACCCGGGAGGCAGCTTTCGCGCTGCCTGATCTCGCGGCCGAGCTCACCGACTTCATGACGCGAGATCAGGGACCTGGAATGGGTCGTCCTCAGCGCCGGGCAGGGCGCGTGCCGGTATCGCTTCTCCTGGCGGGGCGTGGTCGACGGCCAGCCCCGCTCAGGCGCGGGACGCGGCACGAACGTCGTGGTCAAGCGGGACGGAATATGGAAGATGGGGCACGAGCATGGCCGCGTGCGGCAACGCCGTTAGGCCAGCCTGATCCTCGTTCGCG
>Ga0302314_10009180_pt1 | contig 17529 bp, 23 predicted proteins | sample III_Palsa_N2_3_FD_200533 | JGI IMG/M metagenome (GOLD analysis project Ga0302314, IMG submission 200533) | Peat permafrost microbial communities from Stordalen Mire near Abisko, Sweden - III_Palsa_N2_3 | ecosystem: Environmental > Terrestrial > Soil > Palsa > Peat permafrost | place: Sweden...
CGGCCGCGAGCGTGGCGGCTTCGAGCGCCGCGACGACCGGTCCGAGCGCCGTGACGACCGCAGTGGCGGCCGCTCCTACGGTGGCGACCGCGGCAGCGAGCGTTCCGGTGGCTTCCAGCGCCGGGACGACCGTGGCAGCGAGCGTTCCGGTGGCTTCGAGCGCCGTGACGACCGTGGCAGCAGTGGCAGCCGTTCCTTCGGTGGCGACCGTGACGGCCGCTCCTCCGGTGGCTTCCAGCGCCGCGACGAGCGTTCCTCGGGTGGTTTCCAGCGCCGTGACGACCGTGGCGCGGAGCGCGGCGGCGAGCGCGGTGGCTTCCAGCGCCGTGACGACCGTGGCAGCAGTGGCAGCCGTTCCTTCGGTGGCGACCGTGACGGCCGCTCCTCCGGTGGCTACCAGGGCGGCCGCAGCAGCGGTGGCTTCGGCGAGCGCAGTGGCCGGCCGTCCACCCCGTACCAGAGCCGTGACGACCGCGGGGGCAGCAGCAGCCGCTCCTTCGGCGACCGTCCGGCGTCGGGCGCCAGCCGTTCCTTCGGTGACCGTCCCGCGTCCGGCAGCAGCAGCCGTCCGGCGTACGGGCGGCGTGACGACCACCGTCCGGCGTCCGGCGGCAGCCGTCCGACCGGTGGCTTCCAGCGCCGGGACGACCGCGGTGGCAGCAGCTTCAACGGCGGCTCCTCCGCGGCGGACCGCAAGCCCCGCTGGAAGAACTGACCCAGCGGCATGATGTCGGCGGCTCACGGGCGATGACCCGTGCGCCGCACCGATGGGCCGCCCCCCCCCCCCGGTTCACCGGGCCGGGGGCGGCGGCCCTTCGGCGTTCCGGGAGGGGACTCGGTGAACGGGTTGGCTCAGCGCGGTCGGCGTCCGCCCTGGCCCAGCGGGGGCGGGATCAGCGAGCCGGCGACCGCCTTGTTGACGGCGTCCAGCCGGGAGGCCGCGTCCAGCTTCAGGTAGATGTTCTGGAGGTGGCGTTTCACCGTGGCCTCGCTGATGCCCAGGCCGGTCGCGATCTGCCGGTTGCTGTGGGCCCTGGCGACCAGCGACAGCAGTTCGCGTTCGCGCCGGGACAGCTGCCCCGGCCGGACAGGGGTGTCCGCCGGGGCGTACGACAGCAGCACCCGGGCGTCGTCCTCCATCACGTCGCGGATCACCGAGACCAGCCGACGGCGTCCGACGCCCTTGCTCAGGTAGCCGTTGACGCCCAGCGCCAGCAGCTCCTGGGCGTAGCCCGGGTCGTCGTACATGCTCAGGATGACGATGCGGGGGCGCGGCACCAGGTCGAGCAGCCGCCGGATGGTGACCGCCGCCGGGAAGCCGGGCATCTCCAGGTCGAGCAGTACGAGGTCCGGGGCCAGCCGGGCGGCCTCCTCCAGGGTGGTGGCGCCGTCGCCCGCCTCGGCCACGACCGACAGGTCGGGCTCGGCCTCCAGTGACTCGCGCAGCGTCTCCCGCAGAATGACGTGGTCGTCGGCGAGCAGCAGGGTGATCGGGCGCGGTGCCGGAGCGGTCATCGGCGGGTGCGGCGTCCTGCGGGCACGGGCAGGACCAGGTCGACCTGGGTTCCGTGGTGGGGGCTGCTGCTGATGCTGACCGTGCCGCCGACGCTCTCGGCGCGCTCGCGCATGGCGGTCAGGCCGTAGCGGGCGGGGCGTGCACGGGTGGGGGCTTCGTCGGTGGCGGCTTCGTCGGAGAGGGTGGGGCGCCCGCCGATCGGAGGTCCGGCCGGGGGCGGGAAGCCGGTGCCGTCGTCGCGGACGACGGCGCGCAGACCGGCGCCGGTGAACCGGACGTCCACCCAGGCCCGGGACGCCCCGGCGTGCGCGAGCACATTGCGCAGTGCCTCACGGATGATCAGGAACGCCTCCTGGCGCAGGCCGTGGTCGATTCCGCGCTCGTCCCCGGTGACCCGGATGTGCACGTCGAGGCCGTCGGCGCCGGCCGAGCGGAGGAAGTCCTGTATCTCCTGGCGCAACGACGGCGGGGCGGGTGCGACGGGCGGGGAGCCGGGACCGCCGCCGAGGTCGGTGATCAGCGAGCGGGCGTCGCGGATCGCCTGGTCCACCCCCTCCCTGGCCCGTTGGGTGTGGCAGCGTGCGGCGGCCGGATCGCTCTCGCCGGTCAGTTCGGCCAGTTCCAGGAACCGCAGGGTCAGCGCCAGGGTGGAGCCCAGCTGGTCGTGGATCTCCCGGGCCAGCCGACGGCGTTCGCTGCGCGCGGCGTCCTCCCGCAGTGCCAGCTCCCGGCCGCGGTGGCCGCGCCTGACGCGGCGGCGCACCGGCTCCGGCCCACCCGGCCGGACGGGCCGGACCGGGGCGGGTGCGTCGCCGGTGTCGAGGCGGGGGCGATCGAGGTTGGCGGAGCCCTGCATTGACCTACTCCTGACCTTCGCAGGTGCGGGGGCGAGAGCTCGCGTGCGGCGGTATGCCCGGGGCCGACCGGTGCTGTCGGGCCCCGGAGGCGCGCTTCTCAGGTGGTCACGCTAGCTTCGGCCTCAATAAAGGTCAAACCATCCGGTTTTTTTATCCGCGAAACGGCTGGGCTGGTTTCTCAATTGCGCTACGATCTTCAAGCCCCGGCACGGCCGCTTCCTCGGCTATCCTGCCAGCAGCCAGGAGTATCAATGGCCCAGCAAGGCCGCGCGGCCCTCACCCGGCGGCGCCTCATACAGTCCGCCGCGCAGAGCTTTGACACGCACGGGTTCCGTGACGCCGGGCTGGCCGAGATCAGCAGTGCGGCCGGGGTCAGCAACGGTGCGCTGCACTTCCATTTCGACACCAAGGAAGCCCTCGCGGCGGCCGTCGAGGACGAGGCGATGGAGGCCCTGGGGCGGCTCTGGGAGCCCGCCGCCAGATCGGTCCCGGCGCCCCCCTCGCTTCAGCAACTCATAGACGCCACACACGCGCTGGCCGCGATGCTGCGCGAGGACGTGGTGGTCAGGGCGGCTTTCAGGATGCGCTACGAAGGGGCTGCGGGGATCGGCCGCGCGGACCCGAGGGCGGCCTGGGAGTCCTTTGTCGCCGCCCGTCTGGACGAGGCCGCGGCGGAGCACACGCTGGCGGAAGGGGTGCCCCCGCAGGACGCGGCGCAGACCATCACGGCCACGACCGCGGGCTTCGAGATCCTCGGCAGGACCGACCCGATCTGGCTCTCCGAGGACGCCCTGCTGGCCTTCTGGCGGCTGCTGCTGCCCCGGCTCGCGGCCCCCGAGGCGCTGGCCAGGTTTTCGTTCGCGCCCTCCGGCGCGGGGAGCAATTAACAGCGCTGCCGGTTTTTTTCGGCTCAGTGAACGGCGGCCGTCGGGTCGGTGAAGGCCTGGACGTGGTCGCGCGCCCAGGTGTGGAAGCTGCCCGGGGGATACCCGGTCAGCCGGGTGACGGTCCCGGTCACCAGCGCCTTGCCGCCGTCCCGCTGGCGGGCGGCACTGGCCAGCAGCGCCTCGGCCACCTCCGGCGGGTAGCGCCGGAGCAGCCCCTGCCTGGCCTGCTCCTCGCTCAGCTCCTCGAAGCGCAGCGGCCGGCCGAGCACCTGCGCGAGCACCCCGGTCTGCTGGACCGCGCTGACCGCTTCCGGGCCGGTCAGCGCGTACGTGCGGCCCTCGTGTCCGGTCCCGGTGAGTGCCCGCACCGCCACCCGGGCCACGTCCCGGGGGTCGACGCAGGCGTGCGGGGCGCTGCCGTGGAGCGCCCGGACCACCGACCCGGTGCGCACCGAATCGGCCCAGCGGAGGGCGTTGGACATGAACGCCCGTGGCCGCAGCAGCGTCCAGGGCAGCCCCGAGGCGCGGACCCGCTCCTCGCTGTCCCGCTGCCAGCGGGTGATCAGGTCGTCCGCCTCCGGATCGCTGACCGCCAGCGCGGACAGTTTCACCAGGTGCCTGACTCCGGCCGCGCGTGCCGTGTCGATCAGCGCCTGGTCCTGTTCCGGGCGGTACGGGTCGCAGGTGACCATGAACACCGCGCGGACCCCGGCCATCGCCGCTGCCAGGCTCGGCCGGTCGTCGTAGTCGCCCCGGACGACCCGCAGCCCGGGTCCGCCGGTGGGCGCCCCGGCCCGCGCCGGGTCGCGCAGCAGTACCCGGACCGGCTGCCCCGGCGGCAGCTGCTCGATCACCGCCCGGCCCACCGTGCCGCTCGCCCCCGTCACCAACAGCATTCGCGCCTCCGTATCGGGGGTGTCGCGCAGGCACCCCGCTCCGCCCCTTCCCGTCCAGGGCGGAGCGGGAACAGGCTCACCGGTCGGTTCTTTGTCGTCCAGCCGCGTCGTCCAGCCACGTCGCTCCACCGGCGGGAGGGTCGGCCGGTTCAGACGTTCACGGGCTCCGCGTCGGCTTCCTCGTCCTGCCCGAACCGGGTCAGGATCCGCTGCCCGCGATCCGGCGCGGTGTCCAGCCGGGAGAGGATTCCCGGCACGGCGACGCTCGGCAGGATGTGGTCCAGAAACACCGACAGGCGGCGGCCCAGGTCGGTCCGGTCCGCCATGGTCTGCGACATCAGCTGGATCCCGGCGAAGGCGCCCACGATCAGCTCGGCGGTGTCCACCGGCACCACGTGGGGCAGCAGTTCGCCCTGTTCGCGGGCGGCTTCCAGGATCCCGACGGCGACCTCGGTCCAGGCCACGTAGGGCCCGCTCTGGGCGCCGAGACTGCGCGCGCCCTGTTCAATGGTCAGCCGGACGCTGCCGCGCAGCAGCGGGTCGTCGTTCAGCCGGGCGCCCACGCCCATGGCCATGTCCACCAGCTCCTGGAGCTTGAGCGTCTGCGGGGCCACCGCTATCAGCCTGGCCTGCTCGTCCAGGACGCCCCGGGCGAGCTCCTCCTTGGAGCGGAAGTGGAAGTACAGCGCGCCCTTGGTCACCTGGGCGCGGGCCAGGATGTCGCTGATGGTGGACGCCTCGTAGCCCTGCTCGTCGAAGACCGCGCCGGCCGCTCGCAGGATCACCTTGCGCGTGCGGATCGCACGTTCCTGCTTCGCCATAGGGCTGCTCCTCCGGCGCGACGTGCGCGGTCGCGCCCTCCTGAGTCCTCCACGTGATGACTCATGACTTTCGTGGCAAGATTTCCGAACTCACTAGATTTAAAACCGGTTGGTCCGTATCTTATCAGCGAACAGGCGTGCATACACCCTGCTGAACCGCGCCGCCCCGGGGGAGCCGATCCATGTCCGACCTCTTGATATCCGCTGTGCCCCCTCGCAGGTCACGTGCTCTGGACCATCCGTCCACGGTCGTCTCCGACGCCACGCTGACCCGAACGGTTCCCAGGGAGTTCGTGCATCGCGCGGCGGTCGCCGAGGTCCTGCTGACCGGATGGGAACGGGTCGACGGGGTGCTGTTCCGGATGTCGGCCCAGTGGCCCCGGGGCCACAGCTTCTTCTCCGCGCTGCCCACCGGGCACCACGACCCGATGCTCGCCGCCGAGACCATCCGCCAGGCCGGCACGCTGCTCGCACACGCCGAGTTCGGCGTGCCGCTGGGCAGCCGCTTCATGATGAGCGAGCTGCACTTCACCGTGGTGCCCGAGCACTCCCTGGTCGGCGCGGCCCCGGCCGACCTCGACCTGGAGGTCTCCTGCACCGAGGTCCGCCCGCGCGGCCGGAGCATCGCCGGGATGCGCGTCGACGTCGCCATCCGCCGTGAGGGCGCGCTGGTCGCGCACGGCGGCGGACAGCTCGGCTGCATCTCGTCCACCGCCTACGACCGGCTGCGCGGCGAGCACCGCACCCCCGGCCCGGTGGCCGCCGTGACGCCGGTGCCCGCCGCGAGCGTGGGCCGCCGCTCCGGCTTCGACGTGGTGCTCGGCGCCACCGACCAGCCGCACCGCTGGCGGCTGCGGGCGGAAACCAGCCACCCGGTGCTGTTCGACCACCCGGTCGACCACGCTCCCGGCATGCTGCTGCTGGAGGCGGCCCGCCAGGCCACGCACGTGTTCACCCCGTGCCAGGGCTCCATCCCGGTGTCGATCACCAGCAGCTTCCAGCGCTACGTCGAACTCGACCGCCCCTGCTGGATCGAGGCCGGCCCGGTGGTCGCGAAGGGGGGCGGCCGCACCAGCGTCACCATCCTCGGACGCCAGGACGGCCGACCGGTGTTCAGCTGCGTCGTCGAGACACTCCCGGTGCTGACCGGCTGAACCGGACGGGCCGAACCCGCGGTGGCAGCGGCTGGGCATAGCCTGCCGGAAGCAGATCGCCGCCCCAGCGGAGCGGGCGGCCGGACGACGGAGGGGCGGGGGCGGTTGTCAGGGGAACGCGCACTGGTCCTGGGCGGCGGCGGGGTGGCCGGTATGGCCTGGACGACCGGGGTCCTGGCCGGACTCGCCGACGCCGGAACGGACGTCACCGACCCGGACCACCTGCTGGGCACCTCGGCGGGCGCGGTCGTGGGCGCGCAACTCCGGCTGATGGCCGACCTGCAGGCGCTCTACCGCGCCCAGGTCGAACCGGCGCTCCAGGTCGCCGAGCTGACGCCACCGCCGGACGCGCGCGCCAGGTCCTTCGCGTTCCTCCGCCGCCTGGCCGCGGAGGCGCCCGGCCCGGCGGAGCGCCGCCGCCGGATGGGCGAGATGGCCCTGGCCGCCCCAACCGTCCCGGAGGCCGAGCGAATGACCGTCATCCGGGCCAGACTCACCCCCCTGACGTCGGCCGGGTCCCGCCCCGAGCCCCAGTCCGAGCCCCGGCCCGAGCCCCAGTCCGAGCCCCAGTCCGAGCCCCGGCCCGACTCGCCCGGCTGGCCGCAACGCCCTCTGGCCGTGGTCGCGCTGGACGCGCACACCGGCCGTACCCGGGTCTTCGACCGCGACAGCGGAGTCTCGTTGGCCGACGCGGTCGCCGCGAGCTGCGCCGTCCCCGGCGCCTGGCCCCCGGTGACGATCGGGGACAGCCGCTACATCGACGGTGGCGTCCGCAGCCTGGCCAACCTGGATCTGGCGGTCGGTCACGGCCGGGTCCTGGTGATCGCCCCGAGCCGGGACCGGGCCCTCACAGCGGACACGGAGTCCGCCGCCGCCCACGGCCGGGTCGAGCTGATCACCCCGGACGGCGCCGCCCGCGCCGCCTTCGGCCCGGACCCGCTGCTGCCCACCACCAGGACCGCCTCCGCCCGGGCCGGATACGCCCAGGGCCGCGCCGCCGCCCGCTCGGTCGCAGCGCTGTGGGAGAAGCCCTGACCAGCAGAAACGATGTATTCGGTGGCGCGGGGGCATCACGCCACGACACAAGACGGTACGATGCACCGAAGATCGGGGCCGCTAGCTCAATTGGCAGAGCTGCGGACTTTTAATCCGTAGGTTGTGGGTTCGAGCCCCACGCGGCCCACCGACATAGAGCCAGGTCAGAGCAGCTGACCTGGCTCTTTTGCTCTCTGGGGAATCGGGACAAGTCGGGCGCTGCTCGACCGCTGCTCGCCCGAATGCTAATGATCTAGGTCCGCTCGGACCGTGCCGCGAGGTCTTCCCGCTGGGCGGCCGCCAGTTCCTCGGCGACCTCGCGCAGCCGGCCCGCGTACCCGACGAGCATGTCGGCGAACGCGTGGACGTCCGACGGCTGACGCATCCTCACCGACGCCGACACATGCGACCAGGCAAAGACATGGCGGCTGGCCGGGTCGGGATCCTTCCAGCTGTGGGCCGCTCGCCCGCAACCGTATGCTGCTGCCACATAGTTGCGAGGGCCGCCGGGTACCCGGACCTCCATATAACGGCGGTCCAGCCCGAGACCTTCACAGTGAAGGTCTCAACCGTTGCCGGTCCGCCGGTCGGCCCCGCAACACCGTCCGCCACCGGGAGACCTCTAGGGTGTGGCCAAGCCACCGGGGGTTCCATGCTGTTCTTGGTCCTGCTCATAGTCGTGGCGCCGATCAGCCTGCTGTTCGCCGCGCTACTCACGCCCTTCGGCACCCGGGGCGTTCAGGGCATGACCACTAAGCGCCGGGCCGCGACCGGCTGCGGGATAGCTGCCGCAGTGCCAGTAGTGTTCCTGGCCGTGGTCCTCGTGATTGCGCTTGTGCTCGCATACTGACCGAACTCCGCAAGGGTCCTCACTAGCGAGGACCCTTTTCGCGGTCGCGCGTGAAAACCAGCCTGACCTGCATTTTTGCTGCTAGCGGGAAGAATCAACCTTGTCCGAGTCGGACGAGGTTCCGCAGCTCACCCTTCCTGAACTGCCTTGTCGAGGCCAGCCTCAAGCACCCGGGCCCGGCCGGCCTCCTGGGCGATCGCCAGCTCCTCGGCGACCTCGCGCAGCCGGCCCGCGTACCCGACGAGCATGTCGGCGAACGCGTGGACGTCGGACGGCTTGCCCATGGACACGTGCGCGACCATCTGAGTCGAGGCGCAGGCGTCGCAGTCCCTGGGCCCGGCATACGGGGACCAGTTGATGGTGGTCTCGAAGTCGACGTCGAGCTGTCGCCACTTTGCGGCCAGCGTGACCGGGCGGGACTCGTGGAACCGATCGGCGACCGCTAGGTCGTCCCAGGGGTGGTTCCCGGTGCACCAGTCAGGGCATCGGCCCAGCGGGTCGGTGTTGGTCTCGGTCACAGCGAATATGTCCTTGGGATCTCGGCGTACGGGGTGACGGGCGGGTTCTTCTCGCACGGCTTGCACACCACGACCGTCCAGCCGGGCCCGGACCCCTGATCGATGTACTCGACCAGGACGCCCTCGGCTTCCAGGCCGCAGTGGCGGCAGTGCCCGAAGGCCCGTTCCGGGCTGGTGGCGCTCACCCGGCCGCCTCTTCTCTGTGGCACTCACAGCTGCACGGGATCCGGCTCCAGCCGGTGGCCGTCACGGTGCCCGGGTAGCCGCACCACTCGTGCAGGTCGGGGTTGTGCTTCGCGACCGCGCAGCTCGGCGTCAGCAGCTCGGTCGGGGCCGGGACCGGGCTGGCGGTCGGGCCGCCCTGGACCAGGTCGTCGATGATGGCCAGCACGTTGTGCAAGCTGGCCCGCAGCGCCCCGGCCGCCTGGGCGACGTCGAACGCCGAGGCGCCCGCCAGGTCCAGCTCATGGGCTCGCTGCAAGTCGTTCCGGGCCACCCGCACCCGGAAGTCCTGCTCCGGCGATAAGCACCGTACGGGGTCGGCGGGGTCGGTCAGTAGCAGGGTCGAGGAATCCACAGAATCTGCCATGTGGACGACGGTAGAGACGGCTGGATTCCAGCCACCACGGTCTTCCGTGTTCTTCCACGGGAATCACCCGAGGGCGTCAACGGCGGCTACCAGCCTGTCTCTTGCCGATGGCCCGTAGACGGCCATGCGTCCCATCTCGGCGAACGCGCGGGTGTACAGCTGGATCTCGCCAGGCACCGTGATGCTGATCTCCGCCGACAAGGTCTCGACGATCACGCGCTCGTCATCGAAGACGTAAAACGGCTCCAGCGGCCACATGTCCGGCCGGTCCGCGGTGAACGGGATCACGCCCAGGGCGACGGACGGCAGCCGCATCACATCGAGCAGGTGCTCCAGTTGGCCGGCCATGACCGCGGCACCGCCGATGCGGTAGCGCAGCACGACCTCTTCCAGCAGGACCACGAACCGGTGGTCGCCCTCGTACAGGGCGCGCTCCCGCTTCCGGCGCGACCGCACCGCCTCGGCGACATCGTCCGGTGTGCCCTGGAACCGAGTGATCGCACCGAGCAGCGCCGTGGCGTAGCCGGTCGTCTGGAAGAACCCGGGGATGACCTTCGAGCAGTACACCCGCTGAACCTGGGTGCGCTCATGGAGCGGCAGTAGCTCCTCCTGGGTGCGGCGCAGGCCGCTGCGGTGCTTCCTGCGCCACTCCACATACAGGTGGTCGGCCTGCCGGTTCGCGGCGATCAGGTCGGCTGCTTGCTGGGGTGCACCGCAAGCCGTGCACCAGGCCCGGATGTCGGCATCGGTCGGGACGGCCCCGGCGTGTTCGAAGCGTGAGGTCTTCGCTGGGCTCCATCCGCAGCGCCCGGACAGTTCATGGGCGGTGATCCCCGCGTCCAGCCGGAGATCGCGCATCTGTGCGGCTACGCGTTCGCGTGCTGCCTGGGCGCTGGACGATGGGGACTTGGCCATGGTTCCTGGTGGTGCTCGGAGCGACGTCGCGTCAGCTGATCGGATAGTCCTCGTGCGGGATGGCGCGCTGCCAGACGGCTTCGAACGCCTCCGCGCAGAGCTTGATCACGCTGGGCTCGTCGCGCATCTCGTGTCCGGCGAGGGCCCCGTCGCCGGTGAAGTGGCCGAACCGGACGAGGGTGTCGTCAAAGAGCCAGAAGTCATTGCCGGGCAGTGCCAGGTCGGAGGCGAGCCGCCGGGGCAGCCAGCGGACCAGCTCACCGGCGGAAAGGATCACGTGCGTGCCAGCATGCTCGTACCGGATGTAGTCGCTGACCGGCTCTGAGGTGATGCGGGCGCGGCGTACGACGACTCCGCGCGCCACCATGTCCCGGATCAGCGTGACCCAAGGCTGCCAGTGTGCCGAGCCCGGGTCGTTGTCCCGCTCGCCGGTCTCACGCCAGTGGGCGAAGGCTGCGGCCTCGGTGGCGACGCCGTAGGAGTCGCGCATCTCCAGGTGGACGGCGGACCTGGTGGCGTTACGGAACGGTTCAGTCCAGTCGCTTGGCGGCTTCGGCTGCCCGGGCTGCATCGGCTGCATCGCATGCCTTTCTGAGGACCTCCGACATGCGGGCGGGCATCCGGATCACGTCCTCGTGGTCCGGGATGCCAGGGGCGTGGTTCGGCGCCGGCGTCTCGGTGATCATGCGTCGTAGGGTGGCATCGGCCTTGTCGCCCTGGAAGACGAATTCGAGCTTGTCCTCGTCGAACCACACCGTCGAGGAGTCGCCCGTCTCAGTCTCCGGGTCGATCCCGATGTACCGTAGCCTCACTTTGGCCTCCATGACCTAGCGCCTATCGGGGTCTTCCACACCTTCTCGGCTCGGTGACTGCGCGTCAAGACACCATCACTCGACCGGTAACGGACCGGCAACTTCCCGGCGATCGGGCACATATCGCTGCAAGGCTGGCGCTCCACACCAGCCGCAGGGGGGAACAGCGCCGTGACCGACTCGAACAGGCCCGGCTGGGCCCAGCCGACACCCGGCGAGCCGGCAGCCCGGACCAGGCCGAGACTCGAAGGCAAGGCCCGCTCCGACGCCATCAAGGGATGCAGCTGCTTCACCGTCGTCATTGCGGGCGTCGTCATCGGAGCAGTCGCCCTGATATCCGGCGGAGGCAGCAAGGCCGCCAGTGCGGCCGCAACCGTCGCTGCGGCGCCCACCACCTCCGATGATGGCGTCGCCAACCCCGTCGAGCTGCCACCCACGCCCACCACAGCGGCCATCGTGCCGCCGACCGTGAGCAGCAAGCCTTCCCCGTCGTTCGTCATGCCCAGCATCCGCAGCTACCTCGCACCTGGCAGCATCCGCCGCCACGCAGCCGCGATACTCCACGCCGATGACGCCTACTACCAGAACGAGTACAACCAAGGCGTGACCGTCGTCCTCAACCGGGGCAGCACCAACAGCTACCCGGCGTTCGGCGCCTGGTACAACAAGGCCGTCACCTCTGACCCTCAGCCCGGTATCACGGCGTTCAAGCAGGTCAATTCAATGTTCAACGGCAACGACGAGCCGTCCGCGGTCAGCGACTGGGAGGCGGACAACGTCTCGGTGTCCTCCGATCTCGCTACCCTCGCCAACGATGGGCTCGGCGTCGGCGGCCCCGGCGACGCGCAGGCACGACAGCAGGTTCTGGCCGACGAGAAGCAGTTCCAAGCGGACTTTGATGCGGTCGAGCAGGACGCCGACAACGTCGCCGCAGGGAAGTAGCGGCAGCGGCAGAGGCTGGACGCCGGAGTCCCTGGCGGGGTCGCGCCGGGCCTCGATGCCTGCACCGCACGAGAGGGGCACGGCGCCCCGCACCGGCCTGGTGCGCGGCGCGGTGAGCTCGCCGAGGTCGGCGAGGGTGCGGGCGTCGTCCGATTCGGTGAGATTGTCGGTCATGGCGTGTTCCGTTGTGGAGCGGGTGGAAGCGACCTGAGGCTGACGTCCCTGCTGCGCCGCTGACTGCTGCGGTTGGGCGGACTTGCGCTCGGTCGCTTTGCTCAGCGCGCGTGCGCGCGAGGCTGACGGCGTTTCTCGGGGGGCGGCATTTCACGCCGCCTGCGGGGTTTCGACGAGGTGGTCGCGCTGCGGTACCCAGACTTGTTCGCAGGTGCGCTCGCCGCACCGGACGATGTCCCTGCGCTTGCCGCCGACGCTGCCGGATCCGACGGGCTTGCACTTGCGGATGCCCCGGCAGGCGGGGCAGATCAGGGCGACGACGGGGTCTTGGCGGTGCAGGGGGTCATGGTTCCGTCTCCTTGATCGTCATTTCGCGGTCTACTGCGGCGCGGATAGGGTCCGCGCATGTCTCTTCGAACGCGCAAGGCGGCCTTTGCCGCTCTCCTCTACTCTCCGGTCGTGCTTCTCTCGGTTGTGCGCAGCTTGTCGGCAGGGGTGTCGCTGGCCGGGTTCTTCGCGTGGAGTGGCCCTTTCCTGGTGCTCTGGGCTGGCATGACGGCCCGCGCGTGGTGGTGTTACGGGCATCCGGAGAAGGTGGCGGCTTTGGAGGCGCGGAAGGAGGAGCGGATTGCCAGGCGGCGAGGGCAGGTTGGCACGCCGCCTGCCGCAACCGGTGCTCGTCCGCCGGTGGTTCGTAGGGTGACGCGCAGACCTTGAACGGCGGGCCCGTGTCCGGGCGGTCGGCGCATTCCATTGGGCTCTCCTGAGGGTGTGCCCGGCCGGGCGGGGTGATCAGTTCTGGGTGCGGGGGACGGCAATGGTGCCGTCGGGGGCGGCCAGCGCGGCCAGCTGCTCGACCTCGGCGCGCTCGGTGTCGGTCATCAGCGCCATGGCGGCGCTCAGGGGTGGTGTGCCGGGGGGAGCCGGGCGAGGTAGTGGCTGGCGATCTCGGCGAGGCGGTCGTAGGCGTCGCGCGTCGCGCTGCTCGCGGATGTGGTCGGCGGCGCGCTGGTTGTAGTCGCGGACGGCGTCGAGTTCGGCCCAGGTGGCGTTCATGACGGTGTCGATGTCGTCCGGAGTGGCTGGGCCGCTGTCCTGGCGGGTCCAGGTGGCGGGTGCGCCGGTGAGGTTGAGTCCGGCGATGTGGGCGACGACGTCGGGGCGGATGGCGGGGCGGTCATGGTGGTTTCCTTCGAGTCCTGGTTTGTGGGTGTTCGCTTGGTTTTCCTGAGCAGCGCGGTTGATCTCGGTGTTCTGGCCCGTCGTCAGCCCCTAGAGTCCGCATATGCAACTCCGTATCAAGAAAACCCTCACCTTCTTCGCCATATGGCTCGGCGCTGACCTCCTTTGGACTGTCCCCAACATGTCCAAACCGGGCTGGCACTGGGAGATCACCCCAGGCTTCACGGTCTACACACTGGTCGGCGTCGTGTACGCCGGGTTCGTGTGGTGGGCATACGGGCCTTCCGAGAAGGCCGTCGCGATGCGGGCCAAGGCCGAGGCGAAGAAGGCCGAGCGCCGTGTGCAGCGGCTGAAGTGAGTAGTTGTCCGGCCGAGTCACGGGTTACCTTCCTGCTCGGGCTTGCTGGTAGCGCTGCCGAGCGGCCCTGCTTCGGTTGGGGCTGCCCCGCGCTGATCAGCTGACGGTGTTGAGCCCGTGGTTGCCCACCTTCCATTCGGCGTCGCCGACGGGCTCGCCGTGGAGTGCGCGCGCGGCCAGTGGACTCAGGCTGGGGAGGTCAGGGCGGGGTGACCTGTTCCCACACGGCGGCGGTGTGCGCGCAGTTCCTGGGTTGACATCAGGTGCAGGGGCTTTGGCGCGTCGTCGAGGGGCAGGACGCCGTCCGGCGCGGACTCCGGCACCGGCGTCCGGCCCGGCCGGTGCGACTCGGTGGGGGCCGAGCTGACCGGGGGACCTGCTGGGGCCCTGTGGCGCCACGTACGCTGCACCCTGGGGTCCTGGCCGAGGTCGAGCAGTGCCCCCGACAAGCCCAGCGCACCGGGCCTCTCCGGCTCTACGATCACAGCGTGGAAAACATACGCCTCGGCCCCAGCGACCGCACCCGGCGTGACAACTGGCTGGGACTGGCCGTTGTGACGCTCCTGTGCGTAGCTTTTGCAGTTTTCATCTCCCTGGCCCAGCCACACGGGACGTCGACACCAGGACTTCGGGACTGGTTCGAAGGTGACGCCGTGGTGTGGTTGATCATCATGCTTGTGCTCATCAATGAGTCCTGCGCGACGACGCTGCTCACCGAGGACCACGTGGAGCTCCGCACTCTCGTCACGCGGCGCACGATCCCCTGGGACCGGATCACCGGGATCGAGAAGCAGGGGCGCTACACCCGAACCGGCGTCTGGTACAGCGTTCGTGTGTGTCTCACCGCCGGTCGCTCGGTCCGAGTCCCTGGGATGACCGCCGGCTCGAAGAACACCGAAGCGCTCGACCGGTATCTCGTGACGGTGCGCGGGTACTGGGCCCAGGCGACGGGTGGCCGCTGAGCCGCCCCCACGCGCCCTCAGTGCGGGTGCCCGGCGTAGTCGGCGCTGCCGCAGCGACCGTCGTCCGGTGCGGCGTGCGTCCATCGGTGGAGCCGGAATCCACCGTGGTCGCGTGGCTGTCCGGAATCCGAGGGCGTTCGCCCATCTCTCGTCGGCCGCACCGGCCTTGACCGTACCGGTGATCCGCTGGCGGCCGACGGCGACGTCGTTGTCCGCGTCCGGCGGGTAGTTGGCGACGGCTGTGCCGGGCAGCCGTCCGTTGTCGCGGGCCGTTCCACCGCCGGTAGCGGCCCGTGGTGCGACGGGGGTGGGCGCAGGGGCCGCACGAAGGCGGTGTACGGCAGCGACGGGGCGCCTGAGGAGTCCGTGGATACCGCGGTGGAGATCTCGTGCCAGGCGCGCAGCTTGTCGGGCGAGGCGAGTTCCGCTGTGAACGGTGCTGTCTCCAGGCTCATGGCGACGTGGCACCGCTCCACCGTCCGGACCGTTGTCAGTCGGTTGACCGGTTGAGGGACCACGAGAGCACGGCGGACCCGGCGGGCATCCCGATGACCCAGCCGGTGACGAGGTCGAAGTGGCGGTGGGCGGAGGCAGGGAAGACCGAGACGACTGCCAGCCCGACGACCACGGCCACAGCCCCCCAAGCGAGCAGGGCAAGTGCTGCCGCTGTCTTCCGGCGCGGTGATTCGCTGTGGCGCAGCCTGTCCATCGCCGGTTGCAGTCCGCCCATCGCGGCGGAGGCGGCGACGAATCCGCCGTCGGCCCCTCGCGGGGGTATCCACCACAGGATCAGGGTGATGAACCCACAGGCGATCAGGCCCATCACCTCCATCACGGCGGTGGCGGCGGCTGTGTTCCGGACACGCGGCCACGGTCTGGGGGTGATTGCTCTGGTCACGGCGGAAGGGTAGCGGGCCGCAGCGCAGCAGATTTCCGCAGACCAGCGACCGGAACGTGGTGGGGACGGGAAGGTGCCGCTGGCTTGAACCCAGCGGCCCATGGGTGGTGAGGTGGCCGCAGCTCGCGATCGGGCGAACGTTCTTCGGTGATCGCGCCCCGGCCCCTCCAGCTCCGACGTGCCTGCCCCCGCAGGCGAAGGCGCGGTGCCCGGGCTTGCACGCTCCGCCGTCGGCGGCGTTGCGAGGGTGCGGAGACGTGCGGGGCCCGTCATGACTTCGGGGCGTGGGGGATGGGGGCGGCCCAGGGTGGGCGGGGGATCAGGCAGAACGGGTGGCCGGCCGGGTCGGCGTATACCGCGTCGCCGTTCGGGAGGCGGCGGGCGCCCAGGGCCTCGGCCTGGGGACCGGCCGTGGCGACGTCCTCGACCATGATGTCGAGGTGGAACTGCTGGGGCCGGTTCGGGTCGGGCCAGTCCGGTGCCTGGTGGCCGGGGGCGAGCTGGAAGGCGAGGCCCGAGGTGGTGTCGTTCTCGGCGACCACCACCCAGTCCTGCGAGCGGTAGGTGACCGGCAGGCCGAGGAGGCGCGAGTAGAAGTCCGCGAGCGCGGCGGGGTCGGGACAGTCGAGGACTACATGGTGAAGTCGTCCGATCATCGCACCGGCCTCCTGGGTCGAGTTCCAGCCACACAAGATCAGTTTCCGCTAGGAGCGCCGAGCGGGCATGTCGAGCCAACGGCCCCGCCGTCGCCCTGCCGTGGGGCCCCGCCGCCGGGGCGGGCCAACAGGCAACGGCTGTTTCACTCGATCAAGTGAACTGGGGACCCATCGACGAGGAGCGCGTCCAACTCGCCCTCCGGGCCGGGTGCCGAGCGGCCAGTACCCCCAGGGGCCTCACCAGCGAGGACCCGTTCGCGATCGCGGATAGTAGCCCACCTGACCTGCCACTTTGTTGTCGGTGGCAGGCACGCGGGCCGCAGGCGTGACCCGCCGAATCGTTTCTCCGTTGAGCCTGGCGTGACAACCACCGCCTCTACCGACATCGACCTGGCACGCGCCCCGCGTCCACGCCGTTCGCGCCGCCGCTCCGCCAATGAACCCGTGTACGCGCTGCTCGCCGAGGAATGGCAGCAGGACGGTCGGCTCGTTCCCGGGGAGCGCGACAGCGAATGGGTCGAGCTGACGACCCGCGACATCTGGTCCCGGTAGCGGGAACGCGATGGTCGAGCGGGGCCCGGTATCTGTACTGACCGTAACGGACCGGCAACAACCCGACGATCAGTCACATGCCGGTGGAAAGCTGTCCCTCCTGTACCAACAGTCCTAGGGGGGACATATGAGTACGCCGTCGTGGGGTTCGCCCACACCGCAACAGCCTTACGGATTACCGGCCCCGCCCAAGAAGAGCAGGGCCAAGGGGTGCCTCGGCATCGGCTGCGGCGGCTTGTTCGCCGTGGTGGTCATCGTCGGCGTCATCGTCGCCGTCAGCGGGGGCAAGGCAGTTGTCAGTTCCACAAGCGCCGGACCGCCTGCGGCAGCCGCCACCGGCGGCCAGTCCGCGTCGGCCCGGACCGTCACCTACGTGGTGACCGGGTCGGACGCGGATGTCCAGTACGGCGCGGCGGGCTCCAGCGCGCAGGGCAAGGTCCCGATGACGGTCACCAGCAGTCTCGGAAGTCCGGCCTACTACTCCATCAGCGCTCAGCTCAACGGCTCCGGCAGTGTGACCTGCAAGATCGAGGTCGACGGCAAGGCGATCTCACAGGCAGACGCATCCGGCGGCTACAACATCGCCACGTGTGAGATCGTCCAGGATCCGTTCAGCGACAAGTGGCAGGACGCCAACGCCGGCTGACGCCCACCCGCTCGCCCGCAGGCCGTCCGCCGCCGCGGCGACCGGCCGAGGTCGGGTCGACGGCCAGGGGGTACTGGACACCCGCACGCTGGTGCTGCCCCTCGGTGGCACCACCGGGCGCCCGCACAACGGTTCAGCGTCCACGCCCGGTGACGGACGCGCCGGGCGTGGACGCCGGCCAGGCCGGTCGGTGTTGTGGTCGCGCGGGCCGGTGGGGACGGGCCGCTGACGGTGGGGTTGCGGCACCTCCTACACTCCACGCGTGACCAACAACATCCGCTGCACGTGCTGCGGCACCACCGGCCTTCA
>Ga0302314_10009181_pt1 | contig 17528 bp, 15 predicted proteins | sample III_Palsa_N2_3_FD_200533 | JGI IMG/M metagenome (GOLD analysis project Ga0302314, IMG submission 200533) | Peat permafrost microbial communities from Stordalen Mire near Abisko, Sweden - III_Palsa_N2_3 | ecosystem: Environmental > Terrestrial > Soil > Palsa > Peat permafrost | place: Sweden...
CGGCGGCAGCGTTGAGGTGAAGCACGCGACCGGCGCGGTCGAGCAGCACCGCGGGATCCGGCATGCCGGCGACGACGGCCGAGACCGCCGCGTTTTCAACCGGGTTGACGCCGCGGACGTCTTCGCGCGACGCCACGGCGTCGTGCAGCCGCCACGGCACCAGGGCGGCGGCACCGATACAGACAAAAACTGCGCTGGCGCGCAGGATCGAGAGTTCGCCGAACACGACCAGGACCGCCAGCGCCATACCGGCGGCGAGCAGGATAATGGCCGAATGCCGCAGCCGATCCGGCCACGGCGAGTAGAACGGGGCAGAAGGAGCATCTATCGCCATCGGGCCGACTCTCCCATTCGGGTCCGTATCTTCAGGCGCCGGTGTCGCCACGCTTGCGCACAAAGGCGGCTTCGCGGTTCGGCTCGGCATTGAGCGCTTGCGCCGCCAGACGCACGCGCTTGTTTCGCGCCCCGAGTATAACCTCCCGAAACGTCAGCAAGATTACAGATATGACAAATGGCGCAATATAATAGAGCAGGCGAAACAGCAGCATGCCGGCGAGCAGGTCTTCCCGGTCCATCTGCCACAGCCCGACCAGCATGGCGGCATCGAACACCCCGAGCCCGCCGGGCGAATGGCTGGCAAAGCCCAGCAGGGTCGCCGAGACGAAGATGACCGCGACCACGACAAAGCCGAGATTGGGTTCGTCCGGCACCAGCACGTACATCGCCAGCGCGCAAAAGCCGAGGTCGACAATGCCGATCACGATCTGCAGCAGGGTCAGCGGCCCGCCTGGCAGCATCACGGTCCAGGGCCCGCGGCCGACCTGCCGCGGTTGGGTCCAGACCCAGACCACATAGGCCACCAGCGCGAGGATGATGGCGAACGCGGCCAGACGGTTCAGCCATGGCGGCAGTTGATCGATCGCCGAGGCGGCTTCCGGATGATAGGCGATGCCGAGGCCGAGCACCGCGGCATTGCCGAGCCAGAATGTCAGGCCGGCCAGAAAGCAGATTTTCGCGACATCGATCGCGTTCAATCCCCAGGCCGAATAAATCCGGTAGCGCACGGCACCCCCGGTGAAGACGCTGGCGCCGACATTATGTCCGATCGAATAGCTGCTGAAAGCCGCCAGTGCATTGATGCGGTAGGGAATGTCGGACCGGCCAATCGCGCGCACCGCGAACAGATCGTAAAATGTCAGCGTGAAATAGCCCGCCGTCACAAACAGCGCCGCCAGCGCGATCTGGCGCGGCTCGGTCTGCTTGATGGCCTCGATGACATCCTCGACATCCATGCCGCGCAGCATGTGGTACAGCACGTAGCACGCGATCCCGATGACCGTGATGCTAACCGCAACACCTAGCTTATGCAGGACTTGCCTCTGGCGCAGAACCGAGATCGCCCTGCGTATTGCTTGCAGCATGTAGACCTCGAATTGCAATCCCGCGACGATAGCTGCCGGGCGAACCTCGCCACCACCGGCCATGCTTGCTTCCTGACATGATGTGGTAGCGCGTTTTGAGCCGGAGTGGAATTCGCTTGGCGTGAATAAAACATGCCCCGTCAATATATTAGGGGGTGTTCACGACGCCGGATACACCGTATTGCTGCGGTCCCCCTGATCCGCGCAAAGTCCTCGATAGCGAGATTTCCTCACGAGACCGTGAAGTTTTCATGATGATCGGGCGCCGATTTGACCGACCGCCGCCGGAAATGCCGCCAACCGGCCTCCGGCGCCTCACCTGACTGACAAACCTCATGCCGCCGGGGCGTGGCGCGACAGCACCCAGTCGCGGAGCCACGATCCGACCGTGCAGCCGGCCAGATACAGTGCAAACATGACGAGACCGAGGTCGAGCCAATAGCCGGGGCGGCCCGGGACCACGTGCGCCAGCGCCGCCGCGATCAGTCCCGCCACCAGCACCGACAGCCACCGTGCGGTCACCTTCGATACGCCCTGGCCGCGATGGACCACCGCGATCCAGCCCATCGCAAGACCGAGCAATAGCGACGCCAGCAGCCAGCCCCACTGGAATGTCACCAGATACGCCATCGCTATTCCTTCACCACGAAATCGATGCGGCGGTTCTGCGCCTTGCCTTCGTCGGTGTCGTTGCCGGCGATCGGCTGCGTGCTGCCATAGCCGACCGCGGTGAAGCGATCGACCGGCAGCCCGGCCTTGACCAGATAGTCCATCACCGCCTGCGCGCGCTTTTCGGACAACGCCTGGTTGAAGGCATCCTCGCCATCGCCGTCGGTGTGCCCGGCAATCTCGATATTGGTATTCGGACAGCGCAATGCGGTTTCGATCAGGCGATCGAGCAGCCCGGCCGAATCCGGATCGATGGTGGCGCGGCCGGATTCAAAGCGGATTTTTCCCTTGGCCAGCAAATCCGTAAATAACTGTTGGCAGACGGTGGCGTCCACGGGCGCTGCCGCGGGCTTCACCGAAATGTCGGCCTTGAGCTGCCAATCCTTGGGAAAGTCCTTGGCGAGGGCGGCCCGAATCTGACCCGCCGCCGCATCGTAGAAGGCGTCGCCCGACAACTTCACCTCGCGGTCGGACACCACCAGCGTACCGGTCGACAGCCGAGACAGCGCCCCTAGCGCCGGCACCACCGCATTGGCAAAGCCGGTGGGCGCACCGACGCTGGCCTTGAGATTATCGACCACCTTCTCGCTGAAAAACTTGCGCGTCGCCGCGGTTGCAACCGCGGCGTGGACGTTGTTGTCAGGCACATAACCGGTCAGTGTCACCGTCACCGCGACCGGATCCTTGTAGGCCTGAAAGATATAGGGCGGCGCCTTGATCGCGTTGTCGGCGACCGAAAAGCCCTCGGGAAGATTTTTCAGCGCCGCCGCGATCGCTTCGCGGCCGCCCAGATCGCGCGCCATGCCGGAAAGGCTGACTTTGGTATCCGACAGCGTGATCTTGCCGTCCTTCAGCTTGCCGACCTGGTCGAGCAGCAACAGCGCCGCATTGTCGAAACGCGGCGGCGCGCCGCGCGACAGATTCATCTGATCGACCACCTCGACACCGCCGAGGCTGGCGCGCGCGGCCTCCATCAACTTGCCCTTGCTGGCCGGCAGCGGCGAACTGCCACCCAGCGTGACCCGGACCACATCCCGCTCAGCCGACCAGACGAACGGCTTGGCTTCAGGAACGAGGCGGGTTTCGTCGTTGACCAGCCGCACGCCGGGCACCGCTTCCACCGAAGCCACCGCGCTGTGCCGGCCGTCTTCCGAAAATGCATCCGCCGCGAATGTGACATCGCGGCCGGCGACCTCGATCCGGGTCTTGTCGAGCACGCTATCCTTGAGGGCCGCGGTCGAGCGCTCGGCCAGGTCGGATTCCAGCGGCGCGGTGTTGCTCCAGGCCGCAATCGCCCAAAAGACGGCCAGCGGAATCACACCCGGCCACCATTTGCTGCTCCACCTGAAAAGTCCGTGCATTCCGACGTCCTGCGGGTCTGGACCCGAGAGAAAACAAACCCTTGCGAGACTGTCAAACTGGAAATAACACGGAATAGTCCAGCAAAGGACAGACACGCGGATAACTGTTTCTTCAGCGGTCCCCCACTAGTTTCGGAATTGCATCCCAACCGGCCAATCGCTCCTGATGAAGCAGTTCCGCAACAATGTTATCCGCGCCGGATTGGGAGCGCTCTACTTCAGCGGTGCACATCATCTGCTGCGACCAATTTTCGCAGGGGTCGGCGCTGTTTTCATGCTGCACCATGTCCGCCCGCCCCGCGACGACGAGTTCCAGCCCAATCGGCATCTCGAGATCACACCGGAATTCCTGCGCGCGATGCTGACGCATCTTCGGGCGCGTGGCGTCGAGATCGTCACCATGGATGAAGTGCATCGTCGGCTGGTCGAGCGCAATTTTTCGCGGCGTTTCGCCTGCCTGACCCTCGACGACGGCTATCGCGACAACCGCGATTTCGCCGCTCCCGTGCTGCGTGAATTTGACGCGCCCTTCACCGTGTACGTTGCCAGCGATTTCGCCGAAGGCACCGGCCGGCTGTGGTGGATCGCGCTGGAGCGGGTGGTCGCCGGCGCATCCTCGATCGAAGCCGAGATCGGCGGCGTCACCGTGCGCCTCGACGCCAGCACGCCGATCGCCAAGCAGGCCGCGTTCGATCGTCTGCATGACTGGCTGCGCGCGTTGCCCGGCGAGCCCGACCTGCAGCGCGAAATCGCCGCGCTCTGTGCACGCCACGGTGTCGATATAATTGCGATCTGCGGCGAGCTCTGCATGTCCTGGGATGAATTAAAGCGGTTCGCGGACGATCCCCTGCTGACCGTCGGCGCGCATTCCATCACCCATTGCAATCTCGCCCGCCAGACCGAGGCGATCGCGAGCCACGAGATGGCGACCAGCAAGGCGCGGATCGAAGACGTCGTGCAGCGCCCGGTGCTGCACCTGGCTTATCCCTATGGCGACAAGATCGCCGCCGGCGCCCGCGAATTCGCGCTGGCGCATGCCGCCGGATTCAAGACCGCGGTGACGACACGGCCCGGCATGATCTTTCCCGAGAACGCCGGTCATATGACGGCGCTGCCGCGGGTTTCGCTCAACGGCAATTACCAGCACGCCCGCATCCTGCCAGTGCTGACCTCCGGCGCCGCCACCGCCATGTGGAACGGCTTTCGCCGCGTCGATGCGGCTTAAGGTTCGCTGCGATCAAAAACTCTTCACTTCTCTTCTCCACTTGTGGGAGAAGGGAAACTACCTTTTCTTGACTCCCCTCGCCTCCACGCCCAAAACCGCTGACAAAACCAACCGGAGGAACGCATGTTCAAGGATCTGTTTTCGCTGAAAGGCCGCGTCGCGCTGGTGACCGGCGGATCGCGCGGCATCGGCAAGATGATCGCGGGCGGATTTCTCAGCCAGGGTGCTGCAAAAGTCTACATCACCGCGCGCAAGGCCGGCCCCTGCGAGGCTACCGCGAAAGAACTCTCGGCCGAATATGGCGGCGAGTGCATCGCGCTGCCGATCGATATCTCCACCATGGCCGGCATCGACATGCTGGCTGCCGAGATCAAGAAGCGCGAGCCGAAGCTGGATATCCTGGTCAACAATGCCGGCGCGGCGTGGGGTGCACCGTTCGACGAGTTTCCGGAAAGCGGCTGGGACAAGGTGATGAACCTCAACGTCAAGACGCCGTTCTTTCTGACCAAGGCGCTCGCGGGCCCGCTGCGCGCGGCCGCGACCAAAGAGAAGCCTGCCAAAGTCATCAACATCGCGTCGATCGACGGCATCTTCGTCAATCCGCTGGAGACCTATTCCTACGCCGCCAGCAAATCCGGCCTGATCCATTTGACCCGCCGGATGGCGGTGAAACTGATCCCCGACCACATCGTGGTATCGGCGATCGCGCCGGGCCCATTCAAGTCCGACATGAACAAGGCCGCGCGCGACAACGCCGACGTGGTGTCGGAGCGGGTGCCGTCGGGGCGCATCGGCACCGACGAGGATATGGCGGGCGCCGCGATCTATCTCGCCTCGCGCGCCGGCGACTACGTGGTCGGCGCCACCATCGCGGTCGACGGCGGCATTGTGTATGCGAATCCGGGCATCGAGGGTGACGGCTGGGATTAGCTGTATTCGTCGCGGCATCGATGGTGCGCTCCCTCGCCCCGCTCTTGCGGGGAGAGGGTTGGGGTGAGGGGCTGCTAAACGCAAAACCAGTGCGCGCGGTGAGACCGGTGCCCCCTCACCCGTAATTCTCGCTACGCGAGAATTACGGCCTCTCCCCGCAAGCGGGGGAGAGGTTCAAACAACCTCACGTCTCGATTTTCACATACTCGAAATCGCCGGGCTTGTTGTCGATGCCGACTTTCGGTGGCGAGATCCAGGAGGCGAATTCGCCTGTCGCCGTGACCGGCACCATCAGCGAGGCGACGAAGTCGCCGTCGTCGGTCGACGGCAGCCATTCGTTCCTGCGCTTGTTCCAGGTGGCATCGTCGATCAGCAGCCCGCTGTCCGGCGTGGCGTGGACTTCCTTGAATTCGCCGATCTGCCGATGGAACGCGACGTTGGGCAGCGTCAGCTTGAGGTCGTAGCCGGCCAGCGAAATGATCTTGTTCCAGCGCAGCAGGCCCTTGACGCAGTCCTGGGTGTAATCGTCGCGCAGCCGCATGTTGAGCGCGGTCAGCGCCGGCTCGTCGACGCGCTTGATCTCGCCGTTGACCAGCTTGAGCACCGGATAGGTGCTGTTCTGCAGCCGGTGATCGTCGTCAATCTGGGTTTCGTGGAAACGGCCCTTGATGCCGGCGTTGAAAGCGTTGGCGGCATTGGTCGAGACTTCCGAGCCGAACAGATCGAGCGACAGCGAGTAATGCAGGTTCAGCTTCTTCTGGATGGTCGGCAGATCGATCACCCCGAGCGCACGGACTTTAGCGACATCGAGGGGATCGGTGATGCCGGCGGCCTTCATCGCCTCGCAGGTCCGCTGCACGATCCGGCTGATGCCGGTCTCGCCGACGAACATGTGATGGGCTTCCTCGGTCAGCATGAAGCGGCAGGTGCGCGACAACGGATCGAAGCCGGACTGCGCGAGGCTGTGCAACTGCATCTTGCCGTCACGGTCGGTGAAATAGGTGAACATGAAGAACGACAGCCAGTCCGGCGTCGCTTCGTTGAAGGCGCCGAGCATGCGCGGGCTATCCGCATCGCCGGAGCGGCGGCGCAACAGATCGTCGGCCTCCTCGCGGCCATCGCGGCCGAAATATTTCTGCAGCAGGTACACCATCGCCCAGAGATGGCGGCCTTCCTCGACATTGACCTGGAACAGGTTGCGCAAATCATAGAGCGAGGGCGCGGTCTTGCCGAGAATGCGCTGCTGCTCGACCGAGGCCGGCTCGGTGTCGCCCTGGATCACGATCAGGCGGCGCAGCGTGGCGCGGTGCTCGCCCGGGACTTCCTGCCACGCCGGCTGGCCGTAATTCTCGCCGAACGGGATCACACGGTTTTCTTCCTGCGGCGCCAGCAGGATGCCCCAGCGATAGTCCGGCATCTTGACGTAGTCGAACTTGGCCCAGCCGCGCGGATCGACCGAATAGGCGGTGCGCAAATAAACCAGCGACTGCTGGAAACCGTCCGGCCCCATGTCGTTCCACCAGTCGATGTAACCGGGATGCCAGCCTTCCAGCGCCTTGAGCACCTGGCGATCCTCGCTGAGATTCACGTTGTTCGGAATCTTGGTGCTGTAATCGACGTTCATGATGTTCATGGCGTGCTCCTTGTTCGATTTCGTGTCCCGGACGCGGTGCGGCGCGAAGCGGTGCGCCGCAGAGCCGGGACCTATTCAGAGGCAGCTTCAGTGGCAGCGTGGGTCCCGGTTCTGCAGCGCGTCACAAGTGTGCCGCGCAGCGCCCGGGACACGAGATCAAACCCGCGTCATATCGAACTGCGCCTTTTGGCCGGTGCCGTAGCGGCGCAGGGCGCCGTCTTCGCCGACCGCGTTGGGGCGCTGGAAGATCCAGTTCTGCCACGCCGTTAGGCGCGAGAAGATTTTCGACTCCATGGTTTCGGGGCCGACGAAGCGCAGATTCGCTTCCATGCCGGTGAGGCTGTCGGGCGAGAAGCTGGCGCGTTCCTCGAAAAACACCCGGATCTCGTCATCCCAATCGATATCGTCGAGCGCGAAGGTAACGAGGCCGAGCTGCTCGGCCTCTTCGGCATCCAGCGCCACGCCGATTTTCGCCTGCGCGGTTTCGACGTCGGACGGATCGGCCTGAAAGCGCGATTGCAGCCGGGTCAGGCCATGGCTCATCGGATAGGGGCCGAAATTCATCGCTGAGAGTTCGATGGTCGGGGGCTCGCGGTTGTCGCCCTGCCTCGAACCGATCAGCATGTAGGAGCGGTCGGCGGCGAACACCAGCTCGGCCAAGGTGCCGGCGAAGCACGAGCCGGGCTCGACCAGCGTCACCAGCGTGCGCGAGGTGACATCGATGCGCTTCAATACCCGCTTCCAGTACTGTCTGATCTCGTTGACCAGCCAATGCGCCTTGTGGGTTTCGAGGAAGGCATCGCAGGCCAGAACATTTGCGCGATCGCCATGCGACTTGAACACCAGCATCGCGGTATCGAGTTCGTTGATACGCAAATGAAGAATCGCATCGTCGAGCTCGCGCGCCACCTGCAGCGGCCAGAACGAAGTTCCCTGCGCGATCATGCCGTCGATGTCGGCCGGTGGCACTGCCTCCGGCGCATGAATCGAAATGGTGGCGATCCGTGCGGCGCGATCGATATCGACGCTGACGAGACCATAGCGAATGCCGCTGTCGTCGAAGCTGCGGGTCAGCGGCTTGAGCGCAATGCCCTTGCCGTTGCCGTTGCGCTTTGAGGCCGCGGCGAATTCTTTTGAGCGCTCGGCGACCTTGGCTTCGAGCTTGCTGTTGGGCACGATCTCATCGACCAGCCGCCATTGCACGGCGCGCTTGCCCTTGATGCCTTCTTCGATGGTGCAGAAAAAATCGGCGTGGTCGCGACGCACTTTTCGTTTGTCGACCACCCGCGTCAACCCGCCGGTGCCCGGCAGAACCGCCAGCAGCGGCACTTCCGGCAGCGCCACGGCGGCCGCGCCGTCGTCGGCGAGGATGATGTGATCGGTCGCGAGCGCCAGTTCATAACCGCCGCCGGCGGCGGTACCGTTGATGACGGCGACAAAGCGCTGCCCGGAATTCTCGCTGGAATCCTCCAGCCCGTTGCGGGTCTCGTTGGTGAATTTGCAGAAATTGACCTTGTGGGCGTGGGTGGCGCCGGCCAGCATGCGGATGTTGGCGCCGGCGCAGAACACCCGGTTCTTGGCCGAGCGCACCAGCACCACTTTCACTTGCGGATGCTCGAAGCGCAGCCGCTGCACCGCGTCGGCGAGTTCGATATCGACGCCGAGATCGTAGGAATTCAGCTTGAGCTGATAGCCCTCGAACAGCCCGCCATTCTCATCGACATCCATGGTCAGGGTGGCGACGTCGCCGTCGACAGCGAGCTTCCAATGCCGGTAGCGCTGTGGATCGGTCTGAAAATCGATGTGCTTGGCGCCGCCAGCAAGGGCGCGATCTTCACCGGCCATGGGCCACCCTCATCTGTTTTGGCTATTCGTTATGCACAATAGTGCATGTTTCTGGCAAGGTCCAGCCAAAAACGTCAAAATGAGGAATTTTGTTTCATGTCCGGCTGACAACCCCGAACGCGACCCAATCGGCTTGGCAGAGCAATGACAGCGCCAGTTTCGCCTGCAGGACGGCGGCGAGTGCGGCGATCGGGAAACGATCGGCAAAGCCGTCGCCGACAACGGCCGCCCGGCGCGCGCTCAGCACATCGAGGCCCTGCAGGGCTTCGCCGAGCAGCCGGGCGGCGGCACGCGGTTTCTGCATCCGGAGCCTGAGATTGGCGTTGCCGATCTGGATGCAGGCCCGCAGCAGGGTGCGCTCGCGGCCATTCTGCGGCGCCGCGGCCCATACCGCCTCCAGCACCTCCTGCGATTCCCAGAAATAGCCGGCGTCGTTGAGCGCGATGCCGTAGCGCAGCGCCGGATGCCGCGCCGGGACATAATCGCGAAAGCGCGACGGCACCAGCGCCTTGGCCTGCCACAGCGTGTCGTGATCGGCGGCGGCGTCCGCGGTTTCGCCGGGGAGATAGGCCCAGCGTGGCATCGGCAGGCTGGCGGCGGCCGCGGGCGGGATGCTCATCGCCGCATCGCCGCGACAAATGCCTTAAGCGGCCCGGCCTGCCGAACCTTCATGGGTATGCAAGATGCGGCTTGCGAACTCGGAGATCGCATTGAGCGTCGCCCCTGGCGCTTCCCGATGCGGCGAATGCCCGGCGTCCGGAATTACCGTCACATCGACGGGACAATAGCACTCCTGCTGGGCGATCTCGATCTGACGAATTGTCCCATAGCGGTCGTCGGCGCCCTGCAGGATCGCGACCGGCACCCGGATATAGGCAAGGTAATCCGAGATATCCCAGTCGCGGAATTTCTCGTCGAGCCAGGCGCCGTTCCAGCCGTAGAACGCGTTGTCGACATCGCCGTGCCAGCGCGCCAGTTTCGATTTCAGATCTGACGTCTCGTAGAGCTGCTTGATCGCCGCGATCGACTGCACCGAAATATCCTCGACCACGAAATGCGGCGCGATCATTGCCACCCCCCGCACCCGGTGATCGCCGGAGCCGCCGGCATAGATCGCCGCGATCGACGCGCCGTCGGAATGCCCGACCAGCACGCCGCGGCGAAAGCCGATGGCGTCAAGCAGCTTCGGCAACACCTCGAGCGCCTCGACATGCATGTAATCGAGCGGCCGCGGCAGCTTGACCGGGCTCGAGGCGCCGTAGCCGGCCCGCGAATAGGCGAACACGCCGAGCTTGGTCGCGGCCTGCAATTGCTGCGGAAAGTCGCCCCACAGCCCGGCCGATCCGAGGCCCTCATGCAGCAGGATCAGGGTCGGCGCATCCTGCGGCGAGGGGCCGATCATGCGGTATTCGAGATCGGCTGCGCCGATGCGGAGGAAGCCGGTTGGGGCTAGATTTTGCATGACATCAGCTTTCCGAAATGACCATGACGCAGCATCCCTCACACTCGTCGTCCCGGCGAACGCCGGGACCTATACGCCGCGGCCTCTCGTTCGGGCAGAATAGCCGACACTTCCCGTAACCACGAAAGCCGGTGGTTATGGATCCCGGCGTTCGCCGGGACGACGAGCGGAGGTGTCGTGCGTCCCTCTCTTAGGCTGCTCCATCCCGCAACTTGAACCGCTGGATCTTGCCCGTCGCGGTTTTCGGCAGGCTGTCGACGACGTCGATCCAGCGCGGATATTTCCAGGGGCCGATCTTCTGCTTGACGTGCTCCTTGAGCGCCTCGTGCAGCCCGTCGGTACTGGCTTCCGCGCGCAGCACCACGAAGGCTTTCGGCTTCAGCAATCCTTCCGGATCGGCCTCCGGCACCACCGCGGCCTCGAGCACCGCCGGATGGGTGATCAGCGCGCTCTCGACCTCGAACGGCGACACCCAGATGCCGGAGACCTTGAACATGTCGTCGCTGCGGCCGCAGAACGTGTAGCGGCCGTCGGCGTCGCGAATGTATTTGTCGCCGGTGCGGGTCCAGTGTCCCTCAAACGTACGGCGGCTCTTGCTGCGCTGGTTCCAGTAGCCTTCGCCGGCCGAGGGCGCATCGACCAGCAACTCGCCGACCTCGCCGTCGGGCACATCGACACCGGCCTCGTTGACCAGCCGTACCTTGTAGCCGGGCACCGGACGGCCGGAGCAGCCGTATTTGATATCGCCGGGCGCATTCGACAGGAAGATATGCAACAGCTCGGTCGAGCCGACACCGTCGAGAATATCGACGCCGAAACGCGACTTCCAGCTATTGCCGACCGACTCCGGCAGCGCTTCGCCGGCGGAGGTACAGATCCGCAAGCGAGAGCCGCCGCTCTCATGCTTCATCGCCTCGTCATTGAGCATCGCCGAGAACAGCGTCGGCACACCGAAGAAGATGCTCGGATTATATTTTTTCATCAGCGCGAACATGGTCGCTGGCGTCGGCCGCTCGGAATTGAGCACCGTCGTGGCGCCGACCGACATCGGGAACGTCAGCGCATTGCCGAGGCCATAGGCGAAGAACAATTTCGCCGCCGAGAGACCCACGTCATCCTCGCGAATGCCGAGCACCTGCTTGGCGTAGGTGTCGGCGGTCGCCGCCAGACTGGAATGCAGATGCCGCACGCCCTTGGGCATGCCGGTCGAGCCCGACGAATACAGCCAGAACGCCGGCTCGTCGGCATGGGTCGCGACTGTCGCAAAGGAATCGCTTTCGCGGGCGATTTCGTCGGAGAGTTTCTTATGGCCATGCGCGTTGTCGCCGGAAACGACGACATGCTCGAGGTCCGGCATCCGGCCGACAATGTCCTTGACCACCGGCAGCAGCGCTTCGGATACGAACAGCACCCGCGCCCGGCAATCCGCCAGCACATAGGCGTATTGATCCGAAGTCAGCAGCGTGTTGAGGGGCACCGGCACGATGCCGGCACGGATCGCGCCGAGAAACACGCTCGGAAAATCCGTGGTGTCGAGCATGATCATCGCCACCCGCTCTTCGCGGCGGACGCCGAGACGGCGCAGCATGTTGGCGACGCGGCGGCTTTGCGCTTGCAAGGCGCCATAGGTCAGCTCGGAAACGGTGTCGGTGAAGGCGAGTTTATCAGCCCGCCCCTCCTCGACATTGCGGTCGAGCAGCCAGGTCACGGCGTTGTAGGAACCGGACTCGCCGCTCATGTCGTGCTTCCCATGGCCAAGCGTGTCACGACGCCTTCTCCCCAATTTTAAGAATTATAATTCATAGAAAGCCATCAGCGGCGCTTGCTGTCAATCCTCGTCGGCATTATGTTTCCGAACGCGCGCTTTTGCGGCCAATCGAACCGGGAACATGACCGAAGCCCTCGATCCCGAATCCGGCTTTCTCGAACAGCTCGGCCAGCGCGTCCGCACCATGCGCGCGTTGCGCGGCATGTCGCGCAAGGTGCTCGCCAAAGTCTCCGGCATTTCCGAACGCTATATCGCCCAGCTTGAAAGCGGCAAAGGCAACGTCTCGATCGTGCTGCTGCGCCGGGTGTCGCATGCGATGGGCGCGCATCTCGAGGATCTCATTCCCACCGGCGAGCCCGCCCCCGACTGGCCCGTGATCCGCGACCTCTTGCGCAAGGCGACACCGAACCAGATCGCACAGGCCAGGGACGTGCTCTCCGGCAACGGCGCCTCGCATCGGCAGACCTCGTTCGCCGGCATCGCCCTGATCGGCCTGCGCGGCGCCGGCAAGTCCACCCTCGGCAAGATGCTGGCGAAGAAAATCGGCTGGAGCTTTGTCGAACTCAACAAGGAGATCGAGGCGCAGAACGGATTGTCGGTCGCCGAGATCATCGCGCTCTACGGCCAGGAAGGCTTTCGCCGCATGGAGCAGGCAGCCCTTGGGCAATTGCTGGCGCGCAAGGAACTGATGGTGCTGGCGACCGGCGGCGGCATCGTCTCGGAGCCACTGACCTTCGACCTGATCCTGTCGTCATTCTACACCATCTGGCTCAAGGCCGAGCCGGAAGAACACATGGCGCGGGTGCGCGGCCAGGGCGATTTGCGCCCGATGGCCGACGACCGCTCGGCGATGGCCGAACTGCGCAACATCCTGCTCAGCCGCGAGCCGCTGTATGCGCGGGCCTCCGCGGTGGTCGATACCGCCGGCCTTTCCGTCGATAACGCCGCAGCGCGTCTCATCGATGCGGTGGCGCCGGTGCTGCACCGAGAGCCACGCATGTTCGCGCGAGGGTGACGCTTATGTCCCTCGCCCCGCTCTTGCGTCGAGAGGTGCGATGAACTTGCCGCACGAATGTGCGAGACGTTTTGAAGTGCGTGATTCTCCATCCGTCATGCCCGGGGCCTTGTCCCGGCCATGACGAAAGACCGAGTCGCTCGCGAGCCCTTCAAATCCCCAGATACCGATGCTGCAGATCCGGCTCCGCTATCAACTCCGCCGAGGTGCCGCTCCAGACCGCGCGACCGCGTTCGATGATATAGTGGCGGTCGGCGATGCGGGTGAGATTTTCGACGTTCTTGTCGATCACCAGCACCGATTGGCCCCGCGCCTTCAGCAGTGACAGGCAATTCCAGATTTCGTCGCGGATCAGCGGCGCGAGACCCTCGGTGGCCTCGTCCAGAATCAACAGCCGCGGATTGGTCATCAGCGCGCGGCCGATTGCGAGCATCTGCTGCTCGCCGCCGGACAGTGTGACACCCATATTGGTGCCGCGTTCGGCCAATCGGGGAAACAGCGCGTGGATCTTGTCGAGCGTCCACGGATCGGACGACTTCAACCGGTTGCCGGAAGCGGCGACGAGATTTTCGCGCACGGTGAGATTGGGAAAGATCTGCCGTCCTTCCGGCACCAAACCGATGCCCAGTTGCGCGATCCTGAACGCCGGCAGCTTGCGCACTTCATGGCCGGCGAAGCGGACCGCGCCGGCGCGCGCCGGGGTCAACCCCATGATGGAACGGATGGTGGTGGTCTTGCCCATGCCGTTGCGGCCCATCAGGGCCACCATCTCGCCGGCACGAACGGTCAGCGACATTCCGAACAGCACTTGGCTGAGACCATAACAGGTCTCGATCGCATCGACTTCAAGCAGCGGCGTTGCATCAGCCATGGCGGGTCACCGCCTGCTGATCGCCGAGATAGGCGCGCCGCACTTCTTCGTTCTGCCGGATCGAAGCCGGGATATCGGACGCGATGACGCGGCCATAGACCAGCACGGTGATGCGATCGGCGAGCGCGAACACCGCGTCCATGTCGTGCTCGACCAGCACGATGGTGACTTCCCGCCGCAATTCCTGCAGCAGCGCCACCATGCGCGCCGATTCGGTGATGCCAAGGCCAGCCATCGGCTCATCCAGCAGCAGCAGTTGCGGCTTGGTCGCGAGCGCCACCGCCAGTTCAAGCTCGCGCTGCTCGCCATGGCTCAGTTGTGAAACGACGGTGTCAGCGCGGCCTTCGAGCCCAACCCGGGCTAGCGCCGCACGCGCCGCTTCGCGCAGATGTTTCTCCTTGCGGGCGTTGCCCCAGAACCGAAACGAGTGGCCGTCATGGGCTTGCGCCGCGAGCGCGACATTGTCCGCCGCGGTAAAGTCCGGCAACAACGACGTGATCTGGAACGAACGCGCCAGCCCGAGCGCGCAACGCCGGTAGGCCGGCAGGCGGGTGATGTCGCGGCCGGCAAAACGGATGGTGCCGGAATTCGGATGCACCTGGCCGGTAAGCTGGCTGATCAGCGTGGTCTTGCCGGCGCCGTTGGGGCCGATGATGGCGTGCAATTCGCCCGGGAGCACCTCAAGCGACAGATTGTCGGTCGCGGTGATGCCGCCGAAGCGGCGGACCAGATTGTCCACACATAGCAAGGGCTCAGCCACGGCGCGCCCTCCCCAATACGCCCATGATGCCGCCGCGTCCGAACAGCACGATCAGCAGCAGCAGCGGACCCATGATCAGCGCCCAGTATTCGGTGATCTGCGACAAAAATTCTTCCAGCAGCAGATAGACGATCGCGCCCAGCACCGGGCCGAACAGCGAGCCCATGCCGCCTAGCACCACCATCACCATCAGATCGCCGGAGCGGGTCCAGTACATGATCGAGGGGCTGACGAAATCGGTGTTGTTGGCGAGCAGCGCGCCGGCAAGGCCGCACATCGTGCCTGAAATGACGAAGCACACCAGCCGGTAGCGATTGACCGGAAATCCGATCGCCTGCATGCGGGCTTCGTTGGAGCGCAGGCCCTGCACCACCAGCCCGAAGCGCGAATTGACGATGCGCCAGACCAGGTAAATGCCAGCTAACAGGCAGGCAAGGCAGAGATAATAGAACGACACCCGGTTCGACAGGTTGATCAGCCCGGCAAAATCGCTGCGCTTGTAGATGGTCAGACCGTCGTCGCCGCCGTAGCGCGCCAAGCCCGACGCGACGTAATAGGCCATCTGCGCAAAGGCCAGCGTGATCATGATGAAATAGACGCCGCGGGTGCGCAAGGAGAGCGCGCCGATCACCAGCGCGAACAGCGCCGACGCCGCGAGCGCCACCGGCCACTGCACGAAGCCGGAGCCGATGCCTTCCTGGGCGAGAATGCCGACGGCGTAGCCGCCAATGCCTAGATAGGCGGCATGGCCAAAGCTCATCATGCCGCCATAGCCCATGATGAGGTTGAGGCTGGTCGCGGCCAGCGCGAAGATCACGATGCGGGTGAACAGCGTCAGCGCGAACACATTGCCGCTGAGCGAGGTATAGAGCGGTAGCAACAGCAGACCAGTGACCACCAATGCGGCGAGCCCGCTGCGGGCGTTGAACGAAGCGCTCATCGCTTGGTGGCCGGGAACAGCCCCTCCGGCCGCACCACCAGCACCATCGCCATCAACAGATAGATCAGCATCGAGGAGAGCGCGGGTGCAGCGGTCGAGGCGTTGGCCGAACTCAGGATCTTGCGCAGCAGGTCCGGCAGGAAGGCGCGGCCCAGCGTGTCGATCAGCCCGACAAAGATCGCGGCCAGGAACGCGCCGCGGATCGAGCCGATGCCGCCGATCACGATGATGACGAAGGCCAGAATGAGGATATTCTCGCCCATCCCGATCTGCACCGTCAGGATCGGCGCCTGCATCATCCCGGCGAGACCGGCCAGTGCCGCAGCCAAACCGAACACCAGCGTGTAGAGCAGCTTGATGTTGATGCCGAGCGCGCCGATCATTTCCCGGTTCGACGCGCCGGCGCGGATCAACATGCCGAGCCGGGTGCGCATGACAACCACATAAAGAAAGATCGCAACCAGGAGCGAGACCACGATGATCGCCAGCCGGTAGCTCGGATAGAATACGCCGGGCATGATCTGGATCGGTACCGTCAGCCAGGCGGGCAGCGGCAGCGCCAGGCCTGCCGGGCCCCAGATCAGCCGCACCGCGTCATTGAAAAACAGAATCAGCCCGAACGTCGCCAGCACGTGATCGAGATGATCGCGGCCGTAGAGGTGCCGCAGCGCCGAGTATTCCAGCACGATGCCGAGCAGCAAGGTCGCGCCGAGCGCGAGCACGATGCCAATAACGAAGCTTCCCGACCACGCCACGAAGGTCGCGGCGAAATAGGCGCCCATCATGTAGAGCGAGCCATGCGCCAGATTGACGAAGTCCATGATGCCGAACACCAGCGTCAATCCCGCCGCCAGCAGGAACAGCAGCAGGCCGAACTGCAGCCCATTCAGGAATTGTTCGACGACAAGCAGCATGGAGACTCTGGGTGGGTCTGAACATCGGAGTGCAAAACACGTGCCGACAGATCGTAGGATGGGTTGAGCCAAGCGAAACCCATCAGCAATCGCAACGAAAGTGATGGGTTTCGCGGAGTTTATCATCGGGCGCGCTTACGCGCGACCCGTTGGCTCAACCCATCCTATGGTTCAGGCTTCGACGGGAAACAGCGGATCGCGCGGGCGCCGCTGTCTTGGGCAGAATGCTCGATCACTTCATCGGGCATTTGTCGTGGAAGCGATCCTGGTCGTCCTTGACGATGGTGGCGACGGTCTTGAGCGCCAGCGCGTCGTCGGCATCCTTGACCACGTCCTGTAGATAGAAATTCTGGATCGGGATGTGGTTGTTGCCGAATTTGAGCGGGCCGCGCAGCGACTTGAAGTCGGCCTTCTCCATCTCGGCCTTCATCGCGTCCTTCTTGGTCATATCGCCCTTCACCGCGACCACCGCGCTGTTGATCAATTGCGCGGCGTCATAGGCTTGCGCGCCGTAATAGGTCGGACGCAGGTTAGGATATTTCTTGCGGTAGTCTTCGACGAAGCGCTTGTTCTCGGCGTTCGGCAGATCGTTGACCCATTCCTGCGCGCCGGGCACGCCGAGCGCATTGTCCTTCTGCAGCGGCAGCGACAATTCGTCGATGGTGAACGCGGTATAGAGCGGGATCTGCGCCTTGATGCCGGCCTGGGCATATT
>Ga0302314_10009182_pt1 | contig 17526 bp, 13 predicted proteins | sample III_Palsa_N2_3_FD_200533 | JGI IMG/M metagenome (GOLD analysis project Ga0302314, IMG submission 200533) | Peat permafrost microbial communities from Stordalen Mire near Abisko, Sweden - III_Palsa_N2_3 | ecosystem: Environmental > Terrestrial > Soil > Palsa > Peat permafrost | place: Sweden...
TATACGACGGCGGACGATTCGGTCGGCCTGCTCTACGGCGGCACGACCTGGATGCATATGGCGGATCCCTGGATCAGCGGCGGCAAGGCCTCCTGCGGACCCGCGCTTGGCAATACCATCTCGGAAGCGCTCAACCTCCCGGTCGGCCTGCTGCCCAGCGCGGCCGGCACCAATTACATCGTCCCGCCGCCGAACTCATCCGGGGCCAACGTCTACTCCTACCGCAATCCGGCCAACCCCAGCGACCCGACCACGATCTACGGCCAAGCCCTCGCCGCGGTCCAGACCGCGGGCGGCTGCGAGTTCGTGGTGATCTCGCAGGGCGCCAATGAGGCCGAGAACGCGGGAAACTGGCCGAGCCCCGTCAGCGCCGCGACCTACCAGGCCGATTTCCAGCAGATGGTCAGCAACTTCCAGGGCGATCTGCCCAGCGGCAGCCAGGTCAAATTCGTGTTCTCGCAGCTCGGGCGCAAGCTCGACGGCGGGGTCCTGGATGCCGGGTACGACAATATCCGCGCCGCGCACCGCCTGCTCGACAACGGCACCACCCAGCTCCTAGCCGGCAGCACCATGGACTTCCCGATCGTCGACGGCATTAGCCACTACGGCGGGGTCTCGCAGGCCACGCACGGCCGCCGACTGGGACGCACCGTCCTCCACACGCTCGGAAAAACCTCGACCTATGGTGGCCCACGCCTCGGCACCGCGCAGTTCCTGGATGGGACCTATACCGACATCCGCGTCGCGATCAGCCACCGTGGCGGCACCGACTTCGCCCCGACCAGCAGCATTATCGGCTTCGTGGTCACGGACGCCAACGGTCCGCACACCGTCACCGGCACGCGCATCGATGGCCAGACCATCGATCTGGTCGGGACCGCGCCCTTCGTCGGCACCACCACCTTCACCTATCTGGAAGGCAAGAACCCGGCTGGTCCGCTCGGTCTGATCGCCGACAACCAGGCTGATCCGATGCCGCTGCTGACCGAGACCGAGCCGCTGCCGGTGAATCCGCCGGTCCTGGTCGCCCCGACCATCACCACCCAGCCGTCCAGCCTGACGGTGGCGCCCGGCGCGGCGGCGACCTTCACGGTTGTCGCCTCCGGTTCCATACCGCTGACCTACCAATGGTCGCGCGGCGGCACGCCGATCAGCGGCGCGACCTCCGCCAGCTATACCGTGGCCTCGGCCGCGCTCTCCGACTCGGGCGCCAGCTTCACCGTGGTCGTCACCAATGGCGCCGGTTCGACGCCGCCCTCCACCCCGGCGATCCTGACCGTGCTGGTGCCGTCCGAGCCGACCTTGGCGATCAACGGCTGGACCAACATCCCGGGCCAGCTCGAAGGCCTGATAACGACCTATCCGATCAACACCACCGTACCGGCACCGCCCTACGGCTATGTCGCCTACACGCCGCTGGGCTACAACTCCAGCAACACCACCGTGAAGTGGCCGGTCATCATCTACCTGCCCAATACCACCGAGGCCGGCGACGGCACCAACACCACGGCCAACGGCAACCAGCTCTATAACAACATGATCAAGTACGGTCCCCTGGCACAGGTCGTCGGCCAGAACTGGGACTTCCCGGCAATCATCATCTGCCCGCAGGTCACGACCAACTGGGCTAAGGCCTCCAACATCAAGAACGTGGTGACCTACGTCGAAGCCCACTACCAGGTCGACACCTCGCGCATCTTCATGACCGGCGATCTCGAAGGCGCCAGTGGCGCGCTGCGCTACGCGGTGGCCTATCCGACCGATCTCGCCGGCATCCTCACCATCGAGGCCAACACCGCGGTCACTACCGCGCAGGCCACGACCATGAAGGGCCTGCCGATGTGGGCGGTGCACAGCTTCGCCGACCTGACCTGCGCGCGCGCCATCTCGATCAACTGGATGGACGGCTTGTCGGTGGCGAACTTCGGCGGCACATCGGACTCCATGAGCACCTATCCGGGCTTCAATGGCGACCGCAACCACTTCGCCACGGATGTCACCGCCGGCAATGTGCCCGTGAACCCCAATGGCGACTCCGTGGTCATCCCAGGCGCGACCCTGACCCACGGCTCGAAGTCGGTGGCCTTCCCAGCCGGGTACACCTATGGCTCGGGCATCTTCTACCTGTGGTGCACCTCCAACGGCGCCAACTTCGCCCATGCCATGATCAGCGGGGATCCCACCATCTACAACAGCACGCAGGGTTTCGCGAATGCCCTGACCCTGGGCAGTGCCTACGTCGGCACCGCGAGCCCGGCGACCCTGACCATCCAAACCCCGGTCGGCTACACCAATACCGGCTACCGTTCGAGCACCGGCTCCTGGGGCTGGAACCGCAATGAAGTGTGGGACCAGACCCACCCAGACACGCTCGAACTGACGCTCTATCCGAACCTGTCGCCGACCGCCGGCTGGGTCCAGACCTGGGCCAACGTCTCGTGCTGGGATTGGCTGCTGAGCTGGGTCAAGCCGCCACCGGGCGCCGGCGGCTGAGGCACGGTGGTGGAGACCTCCGCCCGGCTGCGTGACGTCCCGGTGGCGCGGGGAGCTGGGCCCGATGAACGTGACGGTCTGAGGCGCCTGGCGCAACGCGTCACCAGCTTTGGCGTGGTCTCCGGCATGGGCTGGCTGCTCGATCTGGGGACCTTCAGCGTCCTCACCCACCTCCATGCCGCAGCAGGACCTGCCAATGTGGTAAGCGCATCGCTCGCGGTGACCTGGGTCTACGCAACCAGCGTGCGGCGCATCTTCCATTATGGCGGCGCGGACGTGCGCCGCCGCTTCCTCGGCTATGCCCTGATCCAGGTCCTGGTCATCGGCGCGGCCTCAGCCGCGATCGCCGCGCTCGTGCACCTCTCTGGCATGGCCCCCCTGGCTGCCAAGCTCCTGGTCACGCCCGCGACCTTCGTCATAAACTACCGAGTCATGGCGTGGCTGACGGCCTCGGCCGTGCTTCCGGACGAGCAGGCATCCACCTCCGGCATGGCGGCGCCGACCGTGGCTGGCGCTGCCCTCGACCCCGCCGCCGGAAGCCGTCCCCGCATCCTGGTCTTCGTGCCGATGTACCAGTGCGAACCCCAGATCGGCCGTGTTCTGGAGCGGCTCGCGACCCATGCACGGTCGTGGTGCGACCACGTGCTGGTGGTCGATAATCGCAGCCGTGACCGCTCCGTAGCGGTCGCCGCCACGGCCCTGGCCCGACTGGACCTGCCGGGGACGGTGCTGCTCAACAACCAGAACGTCAACCTCGGCGGCTCGCACAAGGTCGCCTTCGCCTATGCCCTGGAGCAGGGCTACGACTGGGTCGTGGTCGTGCACGGCGATGACCAGGCCGAGCCGGGCGATTTCACCGCGCTCATGACTGCAGAAGTGCTGGCTTCCATCGATGCCCTGCTCGGCGCGCGTTTCGGACGTGGCTCCCGGCGTACCGGCTACGCCTGGTACCGAACCCTCGGCAACCGCGTCTTCAACCTGATCTACTCGCTTGCCGCAGGTCGGCGGGTGCAGGATCTCGGTTCCGGCCTCAACGCCTTTCGCGTCGACTACCTGCGCACCCTGCCCTACCTCCAGCTCAATGACGACCTGACCTTCAATATCCATCTGCTGCTGAGCCTCATCAACCACCGCGCGCGCCTGCGCTTCGTGCCGATCAGCTGGCGCGACGAGGACCAGGTCTCGAACGTGCGGCTGGTGCGGCAGGCCCTGCGCACCTTCGGTATCGCCTGCGGTTATTGCTGGGGCCGTGGCCGTTACCTGCAGCGTTCCCACACCCAGCTGCGGCCTGAGGAGTACCGCGGCACGGTGGTGGCTACGTTTCCGGCACCCGGATCTGCCTTATCACCGGCCGCGTCAGCACCTGCAACGTCAGTAGCGTCCCCAGCGTCAAGACCGTCGGCAGCAACTGGCGAGCCGATGGTTGCGGTCAGCCGTTAGCGGCGTTAGAGCGCCTGGCCAGCGGCGCGGCGGCGCAGCTCCGCGATCTTGAGATTGATCAGGTATTCGTAGTAGAACAGCAGCATGCAGTAGGTCAGCCCGGCGCCGCCGTCGAGGATGCCGAGGCGGAAGAAGTAGGAGTAGACGAAGCGCATCACCGGCCGGCCGGGTAGTCGGTAACCGAGGTCCTTGATCGCCAGGCGCCGGCGCACCGGGTCGCGCGCCAGCAGTCCGCGCAGGTCGCGGCGGCGGTCCGTGCCGGTACGCAGGAATTCCTCGGCCTCCATCTGCGAGTAGGCATTGTGCTTGGCCAGCCACTCGCTCAGGCCCTTGTTGAAGCTGTAATGGATGAGGTTGCCGTGCAACGCGCCGGTCGTGCCCAGGATCTCCGGGTACTCATGCACGAGGCGCTGCGAGTAGTGCACCTGCGCATGACGGAAGAGGCGGATGAACCACAGCGGATAGAAGGTGGAGTGCTTGATCCAGGTGCCGAAGAAATAATCCTTGCGGCGCATGCGGTAGGCAGCGTGCGGCGGCGCCGACCCGCGCACCAGAGTAAGCATCTCCGTGGCCAGGGCTGGCTCGATGCGCTCATCGGCATCGAGCATCAGCACCCAGGGATTGATGAGCCCGGATTCGCGCAATGAGGCCTCGCGCTGCTGCGAATAGCTGGCGAAAGCGTGCTGGATGACGCGCGCGCCCGCGGCCAGGGCCAAGGTCACCGTCTCGTCGGTGGAGAAGGAGTCGAAGACCACGATGTCGTCCGACCAGGCGACCGAGCGGATGCACTCGGCGATGTTGCAGGCTTCGTTGCGGGTGAGGATGATGACCGAGATGTTGGCCAGGCGTGGTGCGGTCGTGGAGGTGGTTGCGTTGGCCTGGTCAGCAGCGATGGGCTGCGCATCCGTCGGCGCCAGGGCGGGAGCGTTCACGACAGGCTGCGCGTCTTGATCACCCGTGCGGGATTGCCGCCCACCACCGTCCAGGGTTCGACCGCCTTGACCACCACGGCGCAGGCGGCGACCACTGCGCCCGGGCCCACGACCACGCCAGGACCGATGAAGGCCCGGGCGCAGATCCAGGCGCCGGCGCCGATGGTGATCGGCGACTGGATCATCGGAAAACCCGGATCGGAGATGTCATGGCTCGCGGTGCAGAGGAAGGCGTACTGGCTGACCGTGGCGCGGCTGCCGATCACGATCGGCGCGGCGCTGTAGCAATCCACATCGCGGGCCAGGCAGCTGTGATCCTCCATGGTCAGGTTCCAGGGCGCCCAGATCCTCGCCGACGAGTAGATGTTCGCGCTCGGGCTGATGCGCGCCCCGAACAGGCGCAGCAGCATGCGCCGCCAGCCCGGTGTGAACACCGGGCTGGGACGGAAGAGCACCTTCCATACCAGGGTCCAGACCAGGCGACCGACCCGCGTGCGGCGCGCGACGGTGTCGCGAAAGCGCAGCTGGGACGGGTCATGGGCATGGACGAGATCGGCGTCCGGCATGGTCACCCTAGGGCCATCCACCCGCGGCGCGCATCCGGTCAGACAGGGATGGGGGCCGGGATGCGGTGTCGAAACTCATCGCGGTGCTCAGTGCAATCATGGCACGATGCCGAGGAAGTCGATGGTTGCGCAGCTCGCCTATTGCGGCCTGTACAGCAGTTCGGTGACGCCGAGACCGCTGGCGTCGCGGCCCCCTGCGTGGTCATGGGAAACCCAGGACGCCGAGGACCGTCAGCCCGGCGGCGCGCGCCGCAGCGATGCCAATCGGGGAGTCCTCGAAGGCCAGGCTGAGCGCAGCCTGGCAACCCAGCATGCGCAGACAGCGCAGGTAGCCGTCGGGATCGGGCTTGGGAGCGCTGAAGTCATCGCCGGTGACGATCGCGTCGAAGGCCTCCGACCAGCCGAAATGCGTCAGCAGCGGCAGGACGTTGGCGCGCGACGCGCTGGTCACCAGCCCGGTGCGCCACCACGGCCGGGCCTGCGTCAGCAGCTGTGCCAGCGGCGCATTGATGCGCACCATATCCAGTCGGGTGGCATAGAGCGCCTGCTTGCGGCGGTGCAGCCGCTCCAGCAGGTCCGCATCGTCGCTGCCGGCCCACTCGCCCAGGAAGGTGCGCCAATGGCCGCCGAGATGGGTATCATAGACGGCCCGGGTCAGCACCACCCCGACGTCGCTCAGGCTGTCGCGGTAGCAGCGGAAGTTCAGCTCCGCGGTGTCGACCAGCGTGCCATCAAGATCGAAGAGCAGGGCGCGCTCAGTCGGGGAACTGGTCATGGTAGCGATTGTGGAGGATCACGAGTGTCGCATAGAAGATGTGCGCGCCGCTCTCGGTGTGCCGGATCTTGTAGGGCATCATGCGCGTATAGTGCACCAGCTCATGGAAGCAGATGCTGCGTAAACCCCCCGGACCGAAACGCTCGAGCAGGAAGGCGTCGAGCCGCCCGCCGAGCTCCTGATAGGCCTGGCTGATGGTGTGGCGGAAGTTCACCGTGTCGCCCTGCACGCGGCAGGTCGACTCCCGGGTCAGGAACTCGTAGCCGAAGTTCAAGGACTGGCGCAGCTTGGCGAAATCGATCATCTCGGACTCGAAGAGGTTCTCCGGATTGGGGTCGATCAGGTAGTAGCCGCTGGCGGCATTCGGATCGATGATGATATTCTCGGCGGTCAGATCGCCATGGACCGTGCAGGCCTGGTCGCCGGAGAGCACACGGGCCAGTGCGCTCTCGTCATAGGCGCGGACGAAGTCGGCGAGATTGCGGTAGCGCATCTGGTTGATCACCAGCGTCTCGGGCGCGACCAGCGCGGAGAGCCGAGGTGCTGCGAGCACCAGGCGCAGGTTGCCCAGGTACTTCTCGCGCAGGTAGCGTCGCACCAGCTCCGGGTCGGCCGGGCGGCGCGTCGGCGCATGCAGACGGCTGGAGATCGCATCCAGCAGGGTACGGACATGCCCCCAGGCCGAGGCCACGCCATGCGAGTGGATATAGGTGAACAGATCGTACGCATCGGTCGAGTGCGGCATGTCGTACGAGAAATAACCCGGCACGTCCTTGGCGGTCAACAGCGGCGTCAGCGACAGCGTGTGGGCATGCGTGCTCAGCCAGACATGCTGCACGCGCAGCCGCGCCGCCTCGTCGCCAAGAGCGTACTTGCGGTAGATGAGGCGGTCTCCGGAGAGCGCCAGCATGGTGGTGGCGTTCGAGCCGCCCGAGACATTGCGCACCACCGAGATGTCGCGGTTCTGCTCAAGCATGGTCAACACGCCGCGCGAGTCGACCGAGTTGAAGAAGGTCTCGAGGTAGAGCAGTTGGTCGGCGTGGTCGAGAAACGGCAACAGCCGGGCCTGCTCGGTGGCCGAGAACATGCCCTGGAAGGTGCGGGTGATCGATTCGTGGACCATCGGGATGGCCCGGTAGAGGCGCGACTGGATCAGGCCATAGAGCAGGATGAGCACCAGGGGCGTCAGCAGGAAGGCGAGGTAGATCCAGTCGTTCTGCCCTGCCGAGAGGCTGAGGGTCGAGCGGCTCAGATTGCTGATCAGGTAGTGATCGGAGAGGCGGTGCAGGAAGCTGTTGGGCTCATTGGCAAACAGCGCCCGGCTGATGAGCCAGAATGCGGCGAAGTAAGCGGTCCACATACCGATGGTGTAGAGCATGAACAGTCCGGCCAGGCGCCGGCCGGTCAACATACGCACCGCGGTGAAGAACGACCAGCAGGTCATCAGGATCCAGCGCCGGATGTGGTGGTTGAAGGGCGCTGAGACGGCAAAGCACGCGCGCTTGAGCAGCCAGTGGTTGGCGGTCGCCAGGGCCAGAATGAGCAATGTTAGGACCCCGATCGCCAGCGGCACCACCAGGGGCACGTGCAGCGCGCCGCCGAGCACCAGAGCCGTCAGGAGCAGGATCACCACCAGGAGGTCGAACATGCGATCCAGGATGATGGTCGACAGGGCGTGGCTGAGCGGCAGCTGGCTGAGGCGATGCAGCGAGATGGCCCGGACCAGCTCCCCCAGGCGGAAGGGCAGGATCACATTCATCGCGTAGCCGATGGCCAGCGAGCGGAAGAGGTGCGCCTTGCGCACCGCCTGGAAGGGGACGATGAACAGCCCCCAGCGCGCGGCCTTGAGCACATGCCCGAGGAACAGGCAGGCGATGGCGCCGATGAAAAGGGGTGGGCTACTGATCACGATAGAAGGACAACAGGGCGTGGCCGTCGACCTGCGTCAGCTCCGCCGGCGTGCCGAAGGAGAGGTGCAGATCCAGCGGCAGGTGGTTGACCCCAAGGCCCGCGCCGATCAGGCTGTTGTAGACCCCGCTCATGAAGAATTCGCGGTACGGGCAGTGCTCCAGGTAATGCGACGCCGCCTGGGTGAAGACCGCGCGATTGCGAAACAGGTAGGCGCCGCAGATCGCATGGCGGCTGATGACCTGCTTCTCGACCGTCCCGGCCACCAGGCCGGGAGCGGACTCCCGCAGGTAGCTGTAGGCCGGATTGTCGGCGGTGAATGAGATCAAGGTCCCGCCATGCCCGGGAGCGGCGATGCTCCCGGCCGTGACGGCTGCGACCAGGGCCTGGCTGTGGAAGAGGTGGTCGCAGTCGTTGAACAGGATGGGCACGTCATCGTCGATCCCGCGCACCCCCTCCAGGCAGGTCAGGACCGGACCATTGAGCACCTGCTCGAGGACGACGATGCGCGCGTGCGGGAAGTAGGCGAGGATGCGGGTGTCGATGCCATAGGCCTGCACATGGCGGCGCAGCACCACGAAGGTCAGGGACGTCAGCGGCAGGACCTTGGTCAGGCAGGCGGCGGCCCAGTAGAAGAACGGCCGGCCGGCAAGCGGCACCAGGGGCTTGGGCAGATCGTAACCGAGCGCGGTGAACCGCGCCCCTTCTCCTCCCATGGGGATGATGCCATGAAGCATTGGGCTATTCCGCTGAAGGGCGCAGCCACGATCCGCAAGGGCCGTCGCAGTGCAATGACCAGAATGCCAGTCCAGGACCACAGGGCGGGCCGAGGACGGTGGTCAGGCAGTCGCCGTGGCGAACGCATCCCAGCGCCATGCGCTTCAAAGGCTCGTGGCCAGGGCGGATGGCGCGGAGCCGATCGCCGGGGCCGTGATGGGTTTCGGTCCACCCCTGAGCACCGCCAGGACGACCAGCAGCGGAAAGAACCAGGTCAGATCGGAGGCGATGGATCCCGAGACCTCGCTGCCGCACAGACTCAGCAGGAACAGCCCGACGAAGAGCAGGCACGGCACATCGTCGCGGCGGCTCTGCCACAGCCACGCATAGAGCGTGATGGCGATCATCGACAGCAGCAGCGCCAGCGACAACAGCCCGCCATTGACCATGGCCTCGATCAGCACGTTGTGCGGGTAGAAGTAGCCATGGCTGTAGCCGGTGCCGCTGATGATCGCCAGCGGCGTGTCGTGCAGCAGGTGCAGGTGGTCGTGGACCAGGGTGATGCGGCCCTCGGCGCTGCCGCCGTCGTTGGTGAGGGTGAAGAGGCGGTCGAAATCGCTCTGCACGCGCGAGATCTGGGTGGCGACGAATGCCAAGACCACCAGCAGCCCGACCCCCACTGCCGCCAGGATGCGTGCATCCTTACTGATGCGCGCATAGAGCAGGCGCCCCAGCGGCACGCTGGTCATAAGCAGGGTGATGGCCATGGCCAGCCACGGCCCGCGCGCATTGGCGGCGATCATCATCAGCACCGACAGCGGCAGGCACACCACCGCCACGGCCTTGTAGCGCGCGCTGACGGCCCGCGCCGGGCACAGCAGCGACACGCCGAAGACCCACAGCGAGAAGGTCGCATAGCGGCCGCAGCGGATCGCCTCCAGCGACTTGCCGGCATGCCAGCGTCCGCTCTGGTAGAAGCCCAGATCCAGGGCCCAGCGGGCCGCCAGGCCGATGATGAAGACCGCATAGACCAGGATCATCATGCGGATCACCAGGTACGGATCGAGCCAGTCGCGCCAGATCACGAAGATCACCAGCGGCGCGAGCAGCCAGATCCCGGCCTGCAGCACCTGGTAGTGCATCTGCTCCTGGGGCGAGGGGCTGATCAGGTTGATCAGGATCCAGTGTGACCAGAACAGCGCGCCGACCGCGGCCAGGGCCTGGATGGTGCCGAGCATGGACTGGCCGGCCGGAGCCGGCATGCCGATGCGCACCAGCGCGATCACCAGCGCCAGCAGCATGCTGATCGCGATCGCGGCGGTGATGGCAAAGCTTTGGCCGTCAGCGACGTAGGTGCTGACCAGGTTGGAGAGCACCGGGCAGCCCGCGAAGAAGGCGCAGGCGCCGGCCAGGACGACCCGCGGCCAGCGCACGATGCGCACCGTCTGGACCGCGGGCCTCATGCCGCCGCCCGGCGCGCGGCGGGCGCATCCATCCACTGCGCCAAGGCGCAGATCCCGACCAGGAAGAGCAGGGTCGCGCCGACTCCGGCCCAGAGCGGGGTCGCGATGCGGGGCGGATAGAGGTTCAGCAGCGCATTGCCGAGCGCGAAGGACAGCAGCGAGTGCCGCCCGAGGGCGACGATCGGCAGGCGCAGCTGCGCCCGCGTCGTTCCGGCCGGATACCACTGCTGGGCCAGCGCGATCAGGCTCATGGCGCAGAGGGTTGAGATCAGGAAGTAGGCCGGATGCGCCGCGCTGCGCAGCTGGCGGCCGGTACCGCAATAGCCGTGCGCCACCGCCACAACACCCATGTGCCAGGCGCACAGGGCGATGCCAACCGCACAGCCGAGCGCGACCAGCGCCACGAACGTCCCGCCGAAGGGCACGAGGCCGCGCGCCAGGCGCTGTCGCAACTGGTAGCCCAGTGCCATGCCGAGGAACACGACACTCAGGTTATGCCAGACCGAGCCGCCCGGCCACAGCGGCGGATGCGCGAACAAAAAACCGGTCAGGAAGGCCCAGCGCGACTCGGGATCCGGCCAAGGCAGCCAGGGCAGCAGCGCTGCGACCAGCCAGATCACCACGATCAATCCCAGCGGCAGCGCCAACCCCAGACGCGGCCGCAGCAGCACCACCGGGATGGAGAGCAGCATGGCGATGGCGTAGAAGCGCAGGATCCCGGAATTGGGCGTGTCGACCAGGCCGAGCAGCGCGATACCGAGCTGCGCGGTCAGGATGCGACCGCTGATCCAGGCGCACAGCAGTCCCAGAGCCAGTCCGGCCAAGCACTGCGCGGCCCGCACCGCCAGGCGGCGACTGACGCTGCCTGCGCCATCGCGCTCGCGACGACTGACATAGACCACCTCAAGCATGACCCCGAACAGCAGAAAGAAGGTTGGCGTGCAGGTGAAGAACAGGCCATTGACCAGCGCCTTGGCGGCGTTCGGCGGGACCGCCGGCCAGACCGAGAACACCGCCACCGCATGCGCCGTCAGGGCTCCGAGGATCGCGACCGCGCGCGCCACATCGATGAACAGCAGACGAGGCGCAACAACGCTCACCGCAGGCTGGCTCAGCATGGGCGCGCCTCGCATGGCGTGCAGAGGCGGGCTGCCGCTCAGCATCCGGCGGGACCCGCGCTCCTGTCGCCCACCTCAGGAGCAGCACCGAGCGCACGAGCTGCAGGGACCAGCCATGGCGGTTGTCCAACTCTCTCCGGAGCGCATCGTTCCATTCCGACGTCCATGCGAGCCAGATTCCATAGCCATCTGCCATTGTCCAGTGATGCAGCAAGAGCATGTCGTACAATGTCCCGGGCTGCAGCGATGATTGCGCGCGGTGACGATCCGGAAGCGAGTCCTGGTGCTGCATGAATGGAGCGAAGTGGTTCGTTGTCAGCTGACCTGCCGATATGGCCCACAGCGGCCGGCCAGGAGCCCAACGCGAGGACCGCTCCGGTGAGCGACGCCGCTGGCCCCCTGGTCATCATCCAACCCGCGTTGCCGGAATTCCGCGTCGAGTACTTCGCCGCGCTCGCCGCCGGCTGGCCGGCGCCGGTGGTCGTGGCCCATGGCGCCGACCTGCCCGGTGGGGTACCGAATGATCGCCGCGAGGCCCCCTACCGGCGGGTCGAGCTGCCCTGGCGGCCGGGCCGGTTCGGGCCGCAACTGGCCTGGGCGGGAGTGGCCCAGGTGGTGGACCGCGCGGGGGTGCTGCTGGTCTCCGGGGATCTCAACCAGTTCGCGGTCCACCGCCTGCTGGCGCTGCGCTGGCAGGGCCGCCTGCCCCCGCTGGCTGCGCTCAGCCAGTTCCGACGGGCCGATGCCAGCTGGCTGACCTCGACGCTCAAACCGTGGTGGCACCGCGCCTTCGATGGCCTGATCCTCTATACCGAGCGCGAAGCGGAACATTACCGGCGCCTCGGCCATCCGGCCAAGACCCTGACCTGGCTCAATAACGGACTGTCCCGGGTGCCGCCCGCCCCGGGCATCGAGGCGCTGCACGCGCGCTGCGCCGCCGCGCCGCTGGTCTGCCTGGGTCGGCACATCACCAAGAACCGCTTCGACCTGGCGCTGCGCGGCTTCGCCGCCTATCGCGCCGCCGGCGGGCACCGCCGGCTGGTGGTGATCGGCACTGGCCCGGAGAGCGACGCCCTGCACCGCCTGGCCGAACCGCTCGGCGCGGCGGTCGAGTTCGCCGGCGCGGTCTATGACCCCGCAGCGCTCGATCGCTGCCTGAGCGGCGCCTATGCGGTGATCCATCCCCTGGCCATGGGTCTGTCGATCAATACCGCCTTCGGCTACGCGCTGCCGGTGGTGGCCTGCGCCGATGCGCACCGCCACATGCCGGAATTCTGGATCTGGTCGGAGGGGCAGACCGGCTTCGGCTTCAGCGCGCCCATCGCTCAGGAGCAGCTCGCGGTGCCGGGCATCGCCCAGTGCCTGCAGCGTCTCGATGCGCTGACGCCCGAACGCTATGTCGCGATGTGCCTCAATGCGCACACCGCCGTGACCCCCCTGACCACCGCGGCCATGGCCGAACGCAGTCTCGGACTGCTGCGCCGCTTGGGCCGGCTCGCGCCATGAGCGACAGCGACATGCCCGTCCTGCGCTACCTCGAAGTGGTGTCAACCATCGACCCCCGCGCCGGTGGCGTGATCGCCGGCATCAACGCCCTGGCTCGTGAACGCACGCGTTTCGGCTCGCACACCACCGTCGTCAGCCTTGATTCGCCGGATGCCTTCCCGAGCCTGGAGGCACCCTACACCTGGGTCGGACTGGGCTCACGCGGCGGGGTCTACCGCTATACCCCCGATCTCGTGCCCTGGCTGCGCGACCATGCCCGGGACTTCGACCGGGTGATCGTCAACGGACTGTGGCAATACCACTCCTTCGGGGCCTGGCGCGCCCTGCATGCGCTCGGCATCCCCTACCTGGTCTTTCCGCACGGCATGCTCGATCCCTGGTTCAAGCGCACCTATCCGCTCAAGCATGTGAAGAAGATGCTGTACTGGTGGTGGGCCGACTACCGCGTGCTGCGCGATGCCGCGGCGGTGTGCTTCACCTGCGACGAGGAGCGCCTCCTGGCGCGCAGAAGCTTTCGGCGCTACCGCGCCCGCGAGTGCGTGGTCGGCTATGGCGTCGATGACCCGCCACCCGCGAGCCCGGCCCAGACGGCGGCCTTCGCCCAAGCCGTGCCGCAGGCGCCCCCCGGCAGCCGCATCCTGCTCTTTCTCTCGCGCATCCAGGAGAAGAAGGGCTGCGACCTCCTGCTGCGCGCCTTCGCCTCCGAGCTCGCCTCCGACCCGCAGTGGCACCTGGTGATGGCGGGTCCCGACCAGGAGGGCTGGCAGGCGACCCTCGCGGCCTTGGCCCGCCAGCTCGGCATTGCGGATCGCATCAGCTGGCCGGGGATGCTCACCGGTGATGCCAAGTGGGGCGCCTTCCGCGCCGCGGAAGTCTTCTGCCTGCCCAGCCACCAGGAGAACTTCGGCGTGGTGGTGGCGGAAGCACTGGCCTGCGGCTGCCCGGTGCTGCTTTCGGATCAGGTCAATATCTGGCGCGAGACCGTCGATGGCGGCGCCGGATTGGTCGCACCGGATACGGTCGCCGGCACGGCCAGGCTGCTGAAATCCTGGAATGCATCGACGGCGCGCGAGACCATGCGCAGCCAATCCCGCCCGACCTTCCTGCGCCATTTCCACATCCACGCCGCCGCACGACGCATCGCCCAGGCCGGTGTCGGACTGGGCAGCGTCGACCTGGCGACAACGCCGAGCTGACCTGGCCCGCACCTGACATCAGCTGAGCCAGCTGATGCCAGCTGATGTCGGTCGGCACCAGCCGACCGCGCCGTCAGCTGACGGCGACGGAGGGCGTGGGCGCGAGGATCCGCTCCAGCTCCTGCGGCCAGGTGCCCTGGATGCGCGCGCCATACTCCGTGACGCCCCCGCTCGCCTGCGGACCAGTCAACGGCACGATCGTGGTGTCGCCGTAGAAATCCTCGTTGATGTAGTCACCATTGCGGAAATGCAGGGCAAGCCCGGCGCGGGCCTGCGCGGTGCGGTTGGCCTTGGTGCTGTGCAGGATGCCCCAGTTGAAGAACAGCACCCCGCCCGCGGGCAGCTCGATCGGCACCGCGCGCTCCTCGGGGACGTCGCGGACATGGATGTGGTGATCGGAGTGCGGATCGCGCACATGCGGCTCGAGCCTGTGGTGGCTGTGCGGGATGACATGCATGGTGCCATTGGTGCGCGTGGCGTCGTGCAGCGCCACCCACATGCCCACCCCGCGTTCCGGGTTGGGCTGGTTCCAGTAGGCATTGTCCTGGTGCCAGTTGGTGCCGGCGCCATGGAAGGCGGGCTTGAGGAAGATCTGGTCGAGGCGGAAGATCACCGGGTCGCCGACCAGCTCCCGGACGGCACCGAGCACCCGCTCATGCCATTTCAGGGCGCGAAACAGCGTGCTGCAATGCGAGAGCGGACAGATCTGCAGGTTGAAGGTATCCATCGCCTGGGTCGCCCCATCACCGGTGGTCGCGACGTTGCGCACCAGGCCCTCGCTTTGGAAGCGCTCGAGCTCGCGGCGCATGCCCGCGATCTCGCGCGGCGTGAAGAACGCCGGCACCGTGCAGTAGCCCTGCTCGGCGAAGTGCTCACGGGTCTCGGGGTCCAGGAATGACGGCATGGCCAGGCTCCTGACCGCATCCTAACGCAGGACCGGGCCTGTCTTTAGCCGGCGCGGATCGACATGTCGCCGAAGTGGATCAGAGGGGTTTAGGGCCGCGCATATCGACCGGCGCCACCGAGCCGGCATGCCGCCGCCAGTCGCTGGCGGTGCATCCGACCTCGCGCTGGAAGGCGCGCGCGAACTCGTGCTGGCGGGCGTAGCCGAGGCGCTCGGCGATCGCCTGGATGGGCAATTGCGATTCCAACAACAGGCTCTTGGCCAGCGAGATGCGCATGCGCATCAACACCTGGCGCGGGCTGGCCTTGAAGACCTTGGTGAAGCGGTGGCGCAGTGAATCGTAGTTGGGGACGCGCGCGCGCAGCCCGCCGAGCAGGCTGGCGGGCGAGCCGACGTGGTCATGGATCACCTGCCACAGCGCGGCCAGTGGTGCATCCACCGCCGGGATGGTGGGCATGGGATCCGCGCCGCGCTCCTGCCAGCGCGCCATGGTCACTAAGAGCAGCCGCAGCCACGCCGCTGCCGCGGCCGGGGCGTGGGAGCGGGCCTGGTCCTGTTCGGCGAGCACGCGCAAAAACAGCTGGCGGAAGTCGTCGATGCGCGCCTCGTCGAGATGCCAGATGCGCGCGGAGGCCCGACGCTCGGTCAGCACCGGGCATTCCTTAGCTAGCCCCGGCTCGGGCCAGAAGTGCAGCACCCACAAACGCGGCGCCTGGTGGCGGGCATTGCGAAAGCCATGCACCTCGCCGGCGCGAAACAGGTACAGGCTGCCATGCGGCGCGGGCGCCTCGACCCCCGCGTGCTGGATGATGGTGCCATCGCCAGTGATCAGGCAGACCTCGTCGAAGGCGTGCTGGTGGCCACCGAAGCCGTCGCCCAGGCGGGTCAGCCCACAGCCCATCGACACCACGCGCGGCGTCCAAGAAAGCGCTGGGACCATCGCTGATGGACCGGTCGCTACGGCCGCGACGGGCGCGGCAGTCTGCTGGACAGGGTGCTGAGCCGAGGTCTTGGCGGAGCCTTGGGCAGATGGCTGAGCAGAGAGCCGAGCAGAGAGCCGCGCTGAGCGTGTGGCAAATGACGTCGCGGCCCGGGTCTTCGGCATGCCCAGTTATACCACCGAATCGGCCTCACCCCAGAGGGTGGCCAGGACGCTGCGTCCTGGGGCATCGGTGCGGTGCTCGCCCAGGTAGACCCCCTGCCAGGTGCCGAGCGCGAGCTGCCCGGCGCTCACGGGGATGGTCACGCCCACGCCCAGCAGCGAGGCCTTGACGTGTGCCGGCATGTCGTCGGGACCCTCGGCATCGTGCGCGAAATAGGGCGCGCCATCCGGCACCGTTCGCGTCAGCCAGCGCTCCAGATCGGCACGCACCGTGGGATCGGCGTTCTCATTGATGGTCAGCGAGGCCGAGGTGTGCTGCAGGAACAGCTGCAGCATGCCGATGCGCACGCGACGCAGGTCGGTCAGGGCCTTGACCAGCTCGCTGGTCACCAGATGAATGCCGCGCGGTCGCGGCGCGAGCCGGATGCGGTATTGGAACCAGGTCACGAGGGCCTACGCGGCTGGGCGCTTAGCGGCCGGCAGCCTGCAGTGACGACTGGATCTGGTGGGTCGAGACGCCGATCGGGAAGATGGTCAGGCCCAGCTGACTGGCCAGGCGCGCATCGGTGTACTGGTTGCGGCCATCGAAGATGGTCTTGGCCTTGAGCTGGGTCGCCAGGCGCCGGAAGTCCGGACGCCGGTAGGGACGCCACTCGGTCATCAGGCACAGCACGTCGGCGCCCTCGGTGGCTTCGTAGTGATCCTTGAAGTAGGTGACGCCCGGCAGGTCGCCCAGCGCCTTCTGGGTGGTCTCGATGGCCTTGGGATCGGTGGCGCGGATCGTGACCCTGGCGTCGGAGAGGGTCTTGACCAGCTCGAGGGCCGCAGCCTCGCGGATGTCATCGGTGTTGGGCTTGAACGCCAGGCCCCACACCGCCACGGTGAGGTTCTCCAGGCGCCGACCGGTCAATTCGCACCACGCGCTAAGCTTGCGCTGGATCAGGGACTTCTGGCGCTGGTTGACGTCATCCACGGCCTGCAGCAAGGTCGGCTGGTAGCCGACCTTGAGTCCCGTATCGATCAGCGCGCGCACGTCCTTCGGGAAGCAGCTGCCGCCGTAGCCCACCCCGGGATGGAGGAACTGCAGCCCGATGCGCGAGTCCGCACCGATCCCCAGGCGCACCTGGCGCACGTCGGCGCCGACCCGCTCGCAGAGATTCGCGATCTCGTTGATGAAGCTGATCTTGGTGGCGAGCATGCAGTTGGCCGCGTACTTGGTCATCTCCGCGGATTTGATGTCCATGGCGAAGAAGCGCAGGCCATTGCGGATGAACGGCGAGTACAGGTCATGCAGCACGCTCTCGGCGCGCGCCTGGTCGACGCCGACCACCACGCGGTCGGGCTTGAGGAAGTCGTCGACCGCCGAGCCTTCCTTCATGAACTCGGGGTTGGAGGCGACATCGATG
>Ga0302314_10009190_pt1 | contig 17521 bp, 13 predicted proteins | sample III_Palsa_N2_3_FD_200533 | JGI IMG/M metagenome (GOLD analysis project Ga0302314, IMG submission 200533) | Peat permafrost microbial communities from Stordalen Mire near Abisko, Sweden - III_Palsa_N2_3 | ecosystem: Environmental > Terrestrial > Soil > Palsa > Peat permafrost | place: Sweden...
GGCCGAGCGGAAGGTGCCCATCACCCAGCCCTGGCGCTGCGCATCCCCAGCCAGCGAGACCATGGTGTTCAGCCCCGGGAAGACCAGGCCGCTGCCGCACGCCAGGATAGTCGCGCCCACCGCCAGCAGCGTCGTGGACGGGAACCAGTCGATCAGCCCGATGCACAGGAAGCCCGGCAGCATCACCACGAAGCCGATGAGCACGAAGGGCCGCACGCCGTACGTACTGGACATGCGCCGGAAGATGCCGCCCTGGATCATGGCCGAGACCACCCCCATCCACACGAAGAGGCCGGAATTGCCGGCCGGAGTGAAGGAGAGCTTCTCGGCGCTGAGGAACACCAGGGTCGATTCCAGGCAGGCGAAGAGCACGGTGTAGAGCAGGAAGGTGAGGTTGATGCGCGCCACTCCCGCGCCCAGGCTGGAGTCGAGGATCTGCGCCGGATTGATGGTGCGGGTCGGGGGCGCGAGTGTCTGGCGGCGCTCGGGCGGGAGGGTCTCCTCGAAGCGCGCCATGGCCCACAGCAAGTTGAACAGGCTCAGGGCGAAGGCGCAGCCGGCAGTCAGCGAGAAGGGGTTCAGCCAGTGGTTGGTGGGGTCCGACAAGCTGGGCAGATAGTGGTCGCTGACTACCCAGCTGGCGCCGCCGATCGCCGGACCGATGACGAAGCCCAGCCCGAAGGCGATGCCGAGCACGGCCATGGCGCTGGAGCGCTTCGCGGGGCTGGAGATGTCGGCAGCGGCGGCGTTGGCGACCGCGATATTGCCGGTCATGGTCCCGGCAATGACCCGGCTGATGAGCAGCAGGCTGAAGCTCGAGGAGATGATCCACAGGCCATAGGCGGTGGTCGTACCGACGATCGACAGGAGCAGGATCGGACGGCGTCCGTAGCGGTCCGAGAGCCGGCCCCAGACCGGGGCGAAGACGAACTGCAGGCCCGAGTACAACGCCGCCAGGACCCCGCCGAAGAGCGCCGCGCGCTGCATCGTGCTGGCCTGGGGCAAGAGCCCCCCCACCCAGGTCAGCCCGGCGTGCAGCAGGCCCTCGTCATGCGACTGGTAGAAGGTCAGCATCTGCCCGAACAGCGGGAAGACCATGCTGAAGCCGACCAGGTCGATGAACAGGACCAGGAAGATGATGCCCAGCGAGGTGCGGGGCGCTCGCGCGGCCCCGCCATCCGCAGGGGCTGCGGCCACATCGGCCATGCTCAGCCGACCACGTAGACCGTGATGAAGAGCAGCACCCAGACGATGTCGACGAAGTGCCAGTACCACGAGGCGGCGATCGCCGCGAAGTGGCGCTTGCCCTGGAAGTGCCCGACTTCGAGGCGGAACAGCACCAGGAAGAGCATCACCAGGCCGATCGAGACGTGCAGGCCGTGGAAGCCGGTCGCGGTGTAGAAGATGCCGGCGAAGGCGGCCGCGCCGCCGCTTGGGATCGCATTCGCGGTGAAGCCGCGCTGCAGCAGCTCGCCCCACTCATAGCCCTGGAAGCCGAGGAAGGCCACGCCCAGGATCAGGGTGAAGACGAAGAACAGCTTGGCGAGGCTGACCTTGTGGCGCTGCAGCGCGTAGTGGGCGAACTCGCAGGTCACGGAGCTAAAGAGCAGCAGGAAGGTCGCATAGGCGACGGTCGGGCCGCCGAAGTGGAACTCCGGACTGGACACCGGTCCGAAGCTCGGATCCATGATGCGGCGGGTGTAGAAGTAGCCGAAGATCGCCCCGAAGGCGGTCGCCTCGCCGCACAGGAACAGCAGCACGAACATCTGCAGGTCCTTCTGCTGCTGGACCACATCGTGCGAGATCGCCTTCTCGCGGATGATCTGGTTGGCCCAGGCCATCAGGCAGTAGGCGAAGAACAGCCCGCCGCCGATCACCAGGGTCTTGGCGACCATGGGGTTGGCGATGGAGAGCTTGCCGATGCCCCAGCCGGCCTGGTCCATGTTGCCGAGCAGGCCGAGCACGCCGAAGGGGATGAACATCAATCCGAGCGTGACCAAGAGCGGCCAGATGCTGCCCGGCGGCACATGGCTCATCGGGTCGCCGTGCTCGGCATGTCCTTGAGCGTGCGGCTCGGGGACGGTGGAATGGTGGTCAGGGGCGAGGTGGTCGCTCATTTGGGTGCTGGCTCCGCGACCGGGGAGGCCGCCTGTGAGTCGTGGAGCGCCTGTTCGCGCTTCCACTCATCGGGATCCTTGGGCAGTCCGCGATAGGTGAAAATGATGAAGAAGAGAGCCGTCAGCGCAATGCACACCCCGCCCAGGATCAGGCCGAGGGTGCGGTTACGGGCGCGTTGCTCCGGGGTCAGCAGGCTGTCCTGGGTCATGGGACGTCCCCCTCGATGTGGCTGGTGGCCTCGACCCCGGCGCCGAGCGCCGGGTCATGGCGCGGCGAGACCACCCCGCCGCGCGCGCCGACCGTGGCGGCGATGCGGCGGTTGAGCTCCTGGTCGCTCTCGGTGAGCTCGAGGGAGAACAGGCTGTAGCAGATCGAGGCGGTGTGGATGCGCTGGTCGAGATCCGGGGAGAAGCAGTAGACCACCGGGTACTCGCGCGTCTCGCCCGGGCCCAGGACCTGGTCCTTGAAGCAGAAGCAGACCTTCATGCCGAACTGGCGGGAGGCATTGATCGGGCAGACGTAGTGCACCGGGCGCATGCGCACCACGCGATCGGTGAGGTTGTGGAAGCGGTAGTAGTTGGTGCCGTCCTGCCCGACCTCGACCGTCTGCTGCGGATCCTTGGCGGTGAAGCTGACCGGCAGCTGGTCGAGCACGCTGGCCTCGAAGTAGACCTTCACGAAGCGCCCGGTGTGCACGCTCGGCGCGAAGGCGATGGCCTGCGAGTTGGCGCTTAGCTGCGTCCCGGTCTGCCGGCACCACAGCTGGTAGATGGTGCGGAAGGCGAACAGGGAGAACAGCATCACGCCGATCGGCACCAGGACCAGGGCGACGATCCAGCCCAGGGGGAGGCCGGGCTCATGCGCTGCGCCAGCGGTGGAGGCGGAGGCGGGCGCGGCGCTCACGAGCCACCGCCGTGCGAGCGCACCGCGTCGATCATCAGGCCGACGAACAGCGCGGCGATGTAGATGATCGAGAAGCGGAACAGCGGCATGGTCGGCAGCATCGGCCGGCGCCGCCACAGGATCACCGACCAGACGATGAAGACCGCGCCCAGGGTCAGCGACAGGGTCAGGTACAGGGGGCTGTGCTGGAAGGCCGGCCCGAAGACGCCGATCGCCGAGGGCAGGGCCAGGGTCGCGGCGACCAGGATCAGGGTGTAGATGACGATCTGCCGGGTGGTCTCGTCGACGCCCTTGACCACCGGCAGCATCGGGATGCCGGCGCGGGCGTAGTCGTCCTTGAGCTTGATCGCCAGCGCCCAGACGTGCGGCGGGGTCCAGAGGAAGATCAGCATGAACATCGCGATCGGCGCGGCGCCGAGGTGGTGGGTGACCGCGGCCCAGCCGATCAGCGGCCCCATCGCGCCCGGCACGCCGCCGATCACGATGTTGAGGTAGTGCCGCGGCTTGAGGTAGAGCGTATAGAAGAAGCTGTAGTACAGCACCGTCGCCGCCGAGAGCGCCGCGGCCAGGAGGCTGTGGCAGCACACCACCAGCAGCACCTGGGCGAGGATGAACTGCAAGACGGCGAACCAGATCGCCTGCCGCGGCGAGATGCGTCCCGCCGGCAGCGGCCGGCGCGAGCGCGTGCGGTTCATCAGGCTGTCGCGCTTGAGTTCAAAGAGCTGGTTCAGGGTATTGGCGCAGCCGCCGGTGGCGAACAGCGCCACCAGGCATGGCACCACCACGCGCCAGTCGCTGACGTGCCCGCCCTGCACGACGATCGCCGCATAGCCGGTGAACAGCGCCACCAGGGTGATGCGGTACTTGGTCAGGACCAGCAGGTCGAAGCCGACGCGCCCGGCCCGCGTCCAGAAGCCGGCGCGCGGCGCCGCCGTCCCGGACAGCGGCGGCATGGCGGCAACCAGGGCCACGGGCTGGCTCATGAGCGCTCCCCCTGCGCTAAGGATTCCGTCAGCGTCGCACTGTGGGTGCGCAGCGGGCGCACGACGCGCGATTCGTGGCGCGCATCATACCAGGCCAGCACCACGCTCACGAACACGCACATGCCCATCAGCTGATGCGCCAGCGGCAGGGCGGTGCCGATGCCCGTCCCCGCCACCACCAGGCTGGCGATGCCCAGCAGCACCTGGATGGCGATGAAGGTCGCCGAGACCTGCAGCGCGAGGCGCAGCCGCGCGCCGATCTCACCACGGCTGGCCAGCCAGTAGCAGCCCAGCATCACCATCACCAGGAACCAGGCGCCGATGCGGTGCAGCCACTGGTGCAGGACCGCATTGTCGAGCAGGTTGCTGGTCCAGGACAGCCCCGCCTGCCACAGCGGCGGCTGCAGCATCCCGCCCAGGCCGGGCGCGGGCGCATGGAACTTGCTGCCGGCGACCAGTGCGCCGAGCACCAGCTGGATCCAGGTCGCGACCACCGCCAGCCCGAGCAGGCGGCGCAAGCGGCGCGGGGCGCGCTCGTCGCCCCGGTGCGGGCCGCGCGCATCATCGAGCAGGCGCAACAACGACCACAGCACGCACCCCAGGATCAGGCTGGCATTGCCCTGGTGCAGGAACAGGAAGTGGGTGTTGGTGCCCTGGTCGACGAGCAGGCCGCCGAGCACCGCCTGGAAGACCACCAGCGCGGTGCAGGCCACCATCGGTCCGCCGATGCGACGCCGCAGGTAGGGATCGCGGAACACCACGGTCAGCACGCCGGCCAAGACCAGGCTGCAGAGCGCAGCGACCAGGCGATGGCCGTACTCGGTGTAGAACATGTGCTGGAAGTCGGCGTCATCGGCCGGCTCGCGGCCGAGATTCCCGGTCCGCAGCTCGCCGCGCAGGACCTTGGCGCGCAGCTCGGACTGGTGGTTCTCCCAGTCGACGCGCACCGCCGCCCAGCCGGCGTCGCTCATCGGCGGCAGCAGGCTGCCGTGGATCAGCGGCCACTGCGGGATGGCGATGCCCGAGCCGCTCAGGCGCACCCAGCCACCCACCGTATTGAGCGTCAGCATCATCATCAGCAGCACCCCGAGCCAGGGCGCTACTGACGCCCGGCGATCGCTGGCAGTGGTGCTAGGGAGTGCTGACATCCGGAATCGACGGCTCCTGGTAGGGCGTAGAGGGATCCACGCAGGTCGGTACTAGGCGTTGGTGCCGTGGTGGGCCATCTGGTCGACCACCGGGATCGGCGGAACGTGCTCGAAGTTGTAGACCGGCGGCGGGCAGGACGTCGCCCACTCGAAGCTGTGCTGGACGTCGTTGACCTGCCAGGGGTCGTCGACGGTGATCTTCGGCCGGCTGTAGCTGACGAACAGGTCGATGTAGAACAGTGCCGCGGCGATGATGGTCAGGAAGTAGCCGAAGGTGGTCAGCATGTTCGAGAACTTGAAGTCGGCGTAATAGACCGGCACGCGGCGCGGCATGCCCTCGTAGCCGCTGATGTGCATGGCGAAGAAGGCCACGAACACGCCGATGAACATCAGCCAGAACACCCAGTTGCCGAGGCCCTCGCTGAGGTAGTGACCGGTCATCTTCGGCCACCAGTAGTAGGCCTGGGCGAAGAGCAGCATCACCGATCCGCCGACCAGGACCATGTGGAAGTGGCCGACCACGAAGTAGGAGTTGTTCAGCGAGATGTCGGTCGGCACCATCGCCAGGATCAGCCCGCCGAAGCCGCCGATCACGAACAGGCAGAGGAAGCCGCACGCGAACTTCATCGCCACGGTGAAGCGGATCGTGCCGCCCCACATCGTCGCCAGCCAGTTGAAGACCTTGATGCCGGTCGGCACGCCGATCAAGAGCGATGCGTACATGAAGTAGGTCTGCAGCAGGGTCGGCATGCCGACCACGAACATGTGGTGCGCCCAGACCATGAAGCCGAGCACCGTGATCGCGCCGATCGCGAAGACCATCGAGGCGTAGCCGAAGACGCGCTTGTGCGAGAAGGCGGCGATGATGTGGCTGATCGCCCCGAAGCCGGGCAGGATCATGATGTACACGGCCGGGTGCGAGTAGGTCCAGAAGACGTGCTGGTAGAGGATCGGGTCCCCGCCCTTCTCCGGCACGGTGAAGGAGGTGCCGAAGTTGCGGTCCATCAGCAGCATGGTCACGGCCGCGGCCAGGACCGGGGTCGCGAGCAGCTGGATGATCGACACGAACATCGTCGCCCAGACGAAGATCGGCAGCTTGGTCCAGGTCATGCCTGGCGCGCGCAGGTTGGTGATGGTGACGATGAAGTTGATCGCCGCGAGGATCGAGCTGACGCCTGCCAGATGCACGCCGAAGATCCACATGTCCTGGCCCGGCATGCTGTGCATGCCCTGCAGCGACAGCGGCGGGTAGGCGGTCCAGCCGCTGGCCGCGGCGCCGCCGTTGACGAAGAAGCTCGAGAACATCAAAAGCGCCGCCGGGATGAGCAGCCAGAAGCCGAAGGCGTTCATCTTCGGGAAGGCCATGTCGCGCGCGCCGATCAGAAGCGGCACGATGTAGTTCATGAAGGCGATGAAGCCCGGGATGATGGTGAAGAAGATCATGATCGTGGCATGCATGGTCACGAACTCGTTGTACAGATGGCGGTTCTCGCTGAACCAGTTGTACGGCACCGCGGTGCCGGTCAGGTGCGCGTGGTTGACCGCCTCCCAGACCGCGCCGGGGGTGGCGAGGTGGATGCGGATCGCGCCGGCGAAGGCGCCGCCGATCAGGCCCATGGTGACCACGAACCAGAAGTAGAGCAGCCCGATCTTCTTGTGATCGACGGTGGTCAACCAGTCCATGACGCCGCTGTAGCGCTTGATCTGCGGGGCGGCCGTCATCGGCGCGCCATAATGAGCAATATTCTCAGCCATCTCTTGCTCCTGTGCTTATTGGCGGGCCACGGGCGGTCCGGACGTCTTGAGCGCTGCCACCAGCGATTCGATCTTGGCCTTGCGTTCGGCCTCGTGCGCGTCCAGCTCGTCCTTGCGGCCCGGATAGGACGGGCAGCGGTGCAGCGCCTGGTAGTTGGTCGCGATCCAGTAGCGCAGCGCGAAGCGGCGGCCCGGGCTCTGATCGGTGGCGAAGTACTTGTCGACCGCGGCATGCAGCTTGTCGTCGGGGGCCGGATCGCTGCCGTCGAGCGGCTGGAGCAGGCCCCAGACCTCATCGGTGTCGGCGCGGTGCCGGGCCATGGTCTTCCACAGCTCGTAGTCGGACGGGGTCACGATCATCGCGCTGATGAACATGATGCCGTGGCCCTCGCCGCAGAGCTCCGCGCAGCTGCCCTTGTAGACGCCCAGGCGCGTGGGCGTGAACCAGGCATTGGTGCCGCGGCCGCGGATCGCGCTCTTCTTGATCGCGAAGGCCGGCACCCACCAGGCGTGGGTCACGTCACCCGAGGTGAAGGTGAACACCGCCGGGCGGCCGAGCACCAGCATGCACGGTTCCTGGTTGGCGACGATGTCATGGCCGAAGTCGATGGCCGTCTCGCCCTTGTACTCGTACTCCCACCAGAACTGGTGGCCGGTGACCTTGATGACCGTCGCCTGGCTGGTGTCATTGGTGTCCACGCTCTGCGGCGAGAGCTCCATGTTGTAGAGCACCCTGACCACCGGCACGGCGACGACGATGAGCGCCAGGCACGGCACCAGCGTCCAGATCGTCTCGAGCTTGTGGTTGGTCATGAAGGTCGCCGGCTTGCGGCCGTCGCCACGGTCCCGGAACTTGAAGATGACGATCAACAGCAGCACCTGCGGCGCGATCAGGAAGGGCAGGAAGACCAGCAGGTTGAAGGTGTTGTTCTGCGAGACGTCGTGCGCGATGTCGCTGGCCGCGTCCGCGCCGAAGGCGTGGATCATCGGGAACTTCGGGCTGCCGTCGTCATTGAGCGCGAAGATGTCCGGATTGAACTTCTCGGCATAGGCCTGGGGGCTGGCATCCGCGGGGATGTCGACCGCCATGGCCGAGCGCGTGCCCACGATCAGGGCGAGGAGGATGAAGAAGGTGCGCACCATTACTGGCCCCCTGCCGTGGCGGCGTGAGCCGCCTGATAAAGGGTGTCGAGGCGTGATGCCGGCAAGAGATCGAAGGCGTAGGTGTGCGCGCCGGGGACGTCGGTGCCGAGCACCAGCTGGGTGAAGGTCGCCTTGTTGTCGGCCTTGGCCGCCTCATACAGGGCCTCTCCCAGACCGCGGTTCTGGCTGATCAGGGTGTGCAGATGGGTGATGTCGACGCTGGTGTCGTCGGTTGCCGCGTGCTCCATGGTGTCAAGCCACAGGTTCTGCGTGCTGATCGCGGCGGCGGTGCGCTCGGCGTCGGCCTGCATCAGCGGATAGAGCAGCGCCGGCGTCGGCCGCTCATTGGGCGGCAGGAGCGGACCGGTCGCGGCGAGGCCGGGCTTGGGCATGGTCTCCTGCAGGTCGATCGGATCCTCCTCGACGTAGTTCTTGGGATCGTAGCGCTTCACGAAGGCGGTGCGGACGTACTGCACGGCCGCATAGCGGTCGATCGGCGCCAGGCCGGGGAAGGCCGGCATGGCGTTGAAGCCATGGCTGACCACCAGGTACAGGGCGTAGGGACCGCCGCCATTGGGGTTCTTGAACGGATCGGAGTGGAAGTTGCGCGCCTGGGCGTTGCTGCCGCCGACCAGGTCGCCCTGCATGCCATGGCACGAGGCGCAGTTCTTGGCGAAGATGCGCTGACCCTGGGCGAGGAAGTCCGGGGCGTAGTCCTTGGTCAGGGCCTCATGGTCGGGTTCGGGCTCGCCGCCGCCGACCTGCGGCATGAAATCCTTGATCTGCGGCTCGCCGCGCGCTGCGACGTTGCCCAGGCTCATGCAATGGAAGAACAGCCACAGCAGGAAGGAGCAGGCGGCGATGAGGCCCACCGTCCACAGCAGCGGATGGCTGAACTCGGCCGGGGCCGACTCATGGTCATCATGTCCAGGGGCAGGGGAATCGCTCATGTCAGTGCAGATGCTCCGCGTTGATGGCCGAGAGCAAACGCGGATCGCCGCGCGGGATCACCCCGTGCCGTTTCCAGAAGTTAAGCGCCAGCAGGAGGAAGGCGCCGACGAAACCCGCGCCGATCAGCAACTCGGGCCATGAGACGAAGGTATGGAACTGGTTGGGCAGCAGGCCCGGCATGATCGTCCACCACAGGTCGATCCAGGCGCCGACCAGGACGCTGGCCGAGACCCAGGTCAGGACCTTGCGGTTGGTGCGCAGGTTCTGGCTCATCAGCACCAGGAATGGCACCGGGAAGCGCAGCAGCGATTCGAGGAACAGGCCCTGGCCGTAATGATGCTGCATGCGCATCAGGTAGAAGTACGACTCCTCGTTGGTGTTCGCGAAGTAGATGATGATGTACTGGGTGTAGGCGATGTAGGCCCAGATGCAGGACCAGGCCACCGTCCAGGTGCCGAGGTCATGCAGCAGGTGCGGCCGGACGACCTTCTTCAGGGGGCCATGCGAGAGCCAGACCACGACGATGGTGAGCACCGCCAGGAAGGTCTGCAGCGAACTGACCATGCAGTAGAAGCCCCAGGTCGTGGAGATGAAGCGCGCCTGGAGACCCAGCAGCAGGTCCCAGTTGAAGATCGTGAAGGAGAAGCCGAACACGATCATGAAGATCACGCTCCACTTCTTGTGCGCGGCGATGATGTCCTGGCGCTGGTCCTGGCTGATGCTCAGGCCCACGAGCTTGCGCTGCAGCAGGATCCAGGCGACGACGAAGATGACGCTCGTCGAGAGCACGCGCGTGGTCGTCATCCAGGCGGTCTTGCTGCCGTTGTGGATGTGGAAGAGGGTCTGGCGGGTCTCCTCGTCGGCCCACTGGTAGATGCTCGAGAAGCCGAACAGCCCGAGCAGGACCAGGGCGACGAAGGTCAGCAGGAAGCCGAAGCTCAGGCCTTCCATGACGCGGCGCAGCGGCACCACCCAGCGCGCGGCGCCGATCGAGTTGATGGTTATGAAGATCATCGCCCCGGCGCTGATGAAGGTCGGGACCATGAGCCCCTGCAGCACCGCGCCCCAGACCCGGCCCGGGTGGCCGCGGTCGAAGAGCAGCTCGGCCAGGAAGGCCAGCACGCCGACCAGCACCATCAGATAGGCGGCCAGGGTCAGGCGCGGCGCGTAGAGGCCGCCGGGATTCTCGATCGACTCGAGATGTTCAGGATGATCGCTCACTGGCCCTGCTCCTGCCCAGCGGGTCCGCCCACGTTCGGCCATGACGGTACATCGTATTCCGGACGTGGATCGGGCAGCGGCATGAATTGCGAGCCGGCGTCCGCGCCGAGGCTCTCGACCGAGGCCAGGTCCTTGGACTGCTGAGCCAGCGTCGCGCGGTCCTGCGCCAGGGTGAGCTTCGCATTGGCGTCATCCGGCTTGGCCGCGACCCCCGCCTCATCGGCGGCGACGGTCTTGGCCAGCGCGCTCACCGCCAGCGAGGCGCGTCCCAGGACGCGCAGGTAGTCGATGACCGCCCAGCGCTGGTCGGAGGACAGCTGTGCGGCGTAGTTCGGCATGCGGCTGCGGCCGACGGTGATGATGTGGAAGATCTCGCCATCGGGCATGCCCGCGACATGGGTGTTGTTCAGGGACGGTATGGCGCTGAAGTACTTCGCGACATAGCCGTTGGCCGCGTCGCCGTCGCGGCCATGGCAGACCACGCAGAAGGTGTTGAAGCAGTACTGGCCGCTGCGCAGCACATCCCCGGTGGGCGCCAGCGGATTGACGAGCTTGCGGGCTGAGACGAAATCCCCGGGCGCGATCTGGTAGGACGGACCGCTCTTGGGCACCGTGCCCGGCACCGGCGGCAGGTTCATCGGCCACTGCTGCTCCTTGCCGTCGGAGGAGACGTCCGCGTGGACCTCGACCCCGGGCTGGCGCTTGTAGCCGGGCGTGACCCACATGTCGGGCATCAGCGAGATGCCGCGCTTGTGCTTCTCGCTGTCGGCGCAGGAGCTGAGCAGCGACAGCGCGGCGCCGCTCAGCAGCAGAGCCGCCAGCAGACGACCAGGGCTATGCATGGGCAACCTCGGCTGCTACCGGCGCTGCCGGATCCTTGGCCGCTATGTCCTCGGCGCCGACCTGGCGGAAGAAGGCCTGCAGCGTCTCGGCCGGGGCCTTGTCGGTGATCGGCACGGCGATGGCGAAGAGATCATCCGAGAGGCGGGGATGCATCGGCGTGAAGGCCGGGTTCGGAACCAGCTTGCAGGTGTGGAAGCACATCACGAGGTTGAACAGCGCGCCGAGCAGCAATCCGGTCTCGAGGGTCACCACCACGAACAGCTGCGGGGTGTGGAAGGGCTTGCCGCTGTAGACCAGCGGCCAGGACAGGACGTGGTTGTAGTACTGCATGAAGTAGGCGAGCAGGAAGAAGACGATCGTGACCGCGAACACCGGCCGCCCGAGCAGGCTGCGCTCGAGGCCGAGGATCTCATCGATGCCATGCACCGGGTAGGGCATGTAGGCCTGCAGGTTCTTGTAATCGGCATCGCGTGCGGCCATCGCCGCCAGCTTGAAGGTGCGCGGGTTGGAGAAGTAGCCGACCACATAGGGGACGTCGGGCGTGGGCGAGCTGGTCGCCGGCGCGTGATGCAGATCAGCCATGGTTGGCCCCCTGGACCACGATGTGGCGGTTGGACTCGCTGGGCTGCGACTTGGTCTCGGCCGGTGGCGTGAACAGGGTCTGCTTGAGCTCGGCGATGGCGATGATCGGCGCGACGCGGATGAAGCCGAGGAACATCGTGAAGAACATGCCGAAGGATCCCGAGAGGATCAGCCAGTCCCAACTGCTGAACGAGTAGTAATTCCAGTTCGCCGGCAGGAAATCCAGCTCCAGTGAGACATCGGTGATGACGAAGCGCTCGAACCACATGCCAAGCAGGCAGCACAGGCCGACCAGAACCAGGCCCGCTGAGCTGCGGCGGATGGACTTCACCCAGAGCAGCTGTGGAACGATGACATTCCCCCCGATCATGAACAGCCAGGCCCACGCATGAGCGCCATCGATGCGGTACCACAGGAAGTGCTGACGCTCATAGATCGATTCGCCGTACCAGGCGCAGTAGAACTCGGTCAGGTAGATGTAGCCGAGGATGCACGAGCAGACGAGCATGATCTTCGCCAGGCGCTCGAGGTGGTCCATGGTGATGTAGCGCTGGAACTTGTAGGCGATGCGCAGCGGCACCAGCATCAGCAGGGCCATGCCCAGGCCGTTGAAGATGGCGCCATCGACGAAGTACGGCGGGAAGATCGTCGCATGCCAGCCGGCCAGGTCCCCGGCCGCGACCAGGGTCGCGATGGTCGAGTGCATGCCGATGACCAGCGGTGTGGCCAGCCAGGCGAACTGCCGGTAGGAGCGCTCGTAGTGGCGCCAGTCGGAGGCGGTGCCCTTCCAGCCCAGGGCGAGGGCCCCGTAGACCATCTTCTGGATCGGGTTCGTGGCGCGGTCGCGCACCGTCGCCAGGTCGGGGATCAGCCCGAGGTAGAAGAAGACGATCGAGGTGGTGGCGTAGCCGGTGATGGCGAAGACGTCCCAGATGATCGGCGACTTGAACTGCGGCCACAGCGACAGGTCGTTGGGGTAGGGCATGAACCAGTAGTCGGTCCAGGGCCTGCCGGTATGCATGGCCGGGAAGATGCCGGCGACGGAGATGGCGAAGACCGTCATGGCCTCGGTCGAACGGTTGATGGCGTTGCGCCAGCGCTGCCGGAACAGGAACAGGATCGACGACACCAGCGTTCCGGCCACCGCGATGGCGATCCAGAAGATGTAGGTGACGATGTAGTTGCCCCAGCCCACCGTGTTGTTGATGCCGAAGATGCCGATGCCCTCGACGCAGTGCATGCCGAAGGCGAGAAACAGCAGGAGGGTGAAGCCGTTGGCGGTCATGAACGCGCCATGCCAGGCCATCGGCGGCAGCTTGAAGAGAGGCGCTATGACGTCATCGGTGAGCTTGGCCGGCGTGAGCTCGTCATCGGCCAAGATGGTTGTCTGGTTGCCAGCGCTCATCCTGCACCTCCCTGTCCATGGGAGCCAGGCACGGCGGCAGGCATCGCTCCGGCTGAGGGCGCCTCGAACTCGCCCTCCTCCTCGGCTGTCGCCGGACGGTTGCGGACGCGCTTGAGGTAGCTGATCGCCGGCTTGGTGTTGAGCGCCTCGTCGAGCAGGCGGTAGGATGAGCCGGTGGCCTGGGCGGTGCGCACAACCTCCGATTCGGGATCATTGACGTCGCCGAAGACGATCGACTTGGTCGGGCAGGTCTGGGCGCAGGCGGTGGTGATCACATTGTCGGGCAGGCGGCGGTTGTCCGCATGCTCCTTGTCATGGATGGTGCGCGTGCGCTGGATGCAGAAATTGCACTTCTCCATGACGCCGCGCCAGCGCACCGTGACCTCGGGGTTGAGCTGCATCTGCAGCGGCGCCAGGGACAGCTCGATCGGCGCGCTGGTCGCACCGCTGGTCCTGAGGTTGTGCGCGATGCGGGCCATCGGGTTGCCGGAGTTGATCGGGCCGGCGCGGTAGGCGCTGTACTGGTACCAGTTGAAGCGGCGCGCCTTGTACGGGCAGTTGTTGGAGCAGTAGCGCGTGCCGACGCAGCGGTTGTAGATCTGGAGGTTGACGCCCTCGTTGTTGTGCATCGTGGCATTGGCCGGGCACACCGCCTCGCAGGGCGCATTGTCGCAGTGCTGGCACAGCATGGGCTGGTGCACGACCTCGACATCGAGCAGCGATTCCGGGCTCTTCTCGCTGACCACCGCCATCGCGTCGCCGGTCTTGTCGAACGAACCGGAGTAGTAGCGGTGGATGCGGATCCAGTGCATGACGCGGTTCTTGCGCACCTCGTCGCGACCAACGACCGGCACGTTGTTCTCGGCCGTGCAGGCCACCGTGCAGGCATTGCAGCCGATGCAGGTGTTCAAATCGATGGTCATCCCCCACTTGTGGCCGGGGTAGATGTGGTGCGTGCGCAGCGCGCTGACGCCGCCGCCGGCCGCACCGTCGATGCCGGCGACCCAGGTGGGACCCGACTCCTTGGACTTCCGGCCGCGCAGCCCGACGACCTCATCCAGGGCCACGGGGCGGCCTTCCATGAAGTCATGGCTCTGCGGGCTGGCCAGCACGTAGGCCTCACCGGTCGCGCTGACCGAGGCGCTCAGGGCCAGCGGCAGCGGCAGGGCGGAGAGGGTGAAGGCGTTGATCGAGACGCCACCGTTCTCGGCGCTCAGCAGCGCCACGGCGCCAGCGTGCGTGCGGCCCCAGCCGGCGAACAGCTCGAGGGTGCCGGGATGCTGGCCCTCCTGGACATGCGCCGGGATCGACAGCACCGTGGTTCCGACGGTGAGCTTGACCATGGTGTTGGTCGCGATGCCGAGGCGTGCGGCATCGACGGGCGAGACCGCGAGGTAGTTGTCCCAGCAGATCTTCGAGACCGGGTCGGGCAGCTCCTGCAGCCAGGCGTTGTTCAGGCACTCGCCGTCGCGCATGGTGCGCGAGGCGGTGATGACCAGCTGCATGGACCCGCCGGCCTCGGCGGGCGCGGCCGGCAGCTCCAGGGTCCCGGCCGCGGGCTGTATCGCCACCGCGTTGACCGGGATGTTGAGGATGCCCTTGGCGAGGGCCGCGTTCCAGAAGGTCGCCGGATCGGCGGCCGAGCCGCTGTTCGTGTACTGGGTGGTGGTCCACAGGCCCTTGACGTACTGCTGCCAGGTGATGACGCCGTTGGCTGCGGCCTGCCACAGGGCCCGGCGCGTCACCACTGAGACGTAGGTCGCATCGGCCGGGATCTTGTCGGCGGTGAAGGTGCTCAGCCCGGCCGCGGTGGCCCATGCCATGAGGCTCTCCTCGGCCGCACGCGCGTCCCACAGCGGTGCGATGACCGGCTGCTGGACGGCGTAGTAGCCGGGGCTGAGCTCGGCGTCGCCCCAGGACTCCAGGCCGTGCAGGATCGGCACCACGTAGTGCGCCAGGACCGCGGTCTCATCGGGCCGGTCGCTGAGCACCACCAGGGTCTTGGCCTTCGACAGGCTGGCGACCGAGGCGGGCATGAGGTAGGCGGGATTGACGCCCCAGACGATCAGGGTCGCGATGTCGCCGCTGCCGGCCTTGTCGATCACCGTCGCGGCGCTGCCGTCATCGACCAGGGGCGCGTGCTCCGGGGCCGGGGTGACGACGCTGACACCCTCGTTGCCGAGGATCGAGTTGAGATAGGCGACCGCGAGCTGGAGCGCGAGCGCGTCATCGCCCTGCAGGTTGGAGCCGCCGGCCCAGACCAGGCTGTGCGCCCCGCTGCTGCGCGCGGCCAGCAGCTTGCCGACCGCGAAATCGATGGGTGAGAGGTTGTCGGTGCCGGGCACCGCGCGCAGCGACGTGGCCAGGCTGTCGCGCTGGCTCGCGCTGCCCGCCGAGGCTGCGGCCGGGAATGCGACCCCGAGGCTCTGCGCAACGCCCTGGGCGATCGCCCAGGCGGCGGTGGCGAGCTGGTTCGGAGCGACGCGCACGCGCAGGTCCGAGCAGGTGCCCAGCTGCGAGAGGGTCGGCTCGAAGACGATGACCTGGCCGAGCTCGGAGCCCGAGGTCCCGACCCGCAGCCGGCGGAAATTGCCGAAGTCCACCAGCTCACGCATGCTCTGCTGCGGGGCGCCGAGGAAGTCGCCGAAACTCACCAGCACGGCGGCGCGGTCGACGCGGTACACCGGCAGGGTCGCGTTGCCGAACAGCTGGCTGCGCGCGCGCGCCTCGGCGTGACGCGGGTACGCCTCGAGGACGGCGTGCTGGAAGCGGTCGCCGAAGCCCTGCGCGAGGGCCTGCAGCAGCTGCTTCTGCGCGGGCGAGTCGATCGGACCGGTGACCAGGCCGATCGGGCCGGCCTTGAGCGCCTCGCCGATCGCCGTGTCGAGGTCCTGCCAGCTGATCTTGCTCAGCGCGTGGCCGTCGCCCTGGTGCGGGCCGTCCTGGAGACGGTCGGGGTCATAGAGGTTGAGGATCGCGGCCTGGCCGCGCGCATCGAGACGTCCGTCGCAGTGCAGATCGTCGGGATTGCCTTCGAGCTTGATCGGGCGGCCGTCATAGGTCTTGACCATCACCGAGGTCGGCAGGCCGCCGTCGCGCAGCACCGAGCTGTAGTATTGCGGTGTGCCGAGGATGCTGCCTTCGGGTTGCTGGGACCACGGAACGACCATGTCGGGATGCTTGGGGCCGCAGGCGGCGAGGCTGAACACCGCGGCCGCGCCGGTCAGGCGCAGGAAGCTGCGGCGGTTGATGCCCGGGATCAGGTCGGAGAGCGTGCGGCGCAGGCGATCAAGCTCCTCGGCGCTGTTGCCGGCGCTCTGGCAGCTGGTGCTGTCGAGGTCATGGCGGGCGCGCAGCTCGGCGATGGCCAGGGCCACGTCCGGAGCGAACTCGTCGCCGCGCACGGCATCCACGGTTGCCGTGGGCGCCGCGGACGCGGGAGCAGTTGCAGAGGTCCAGTATCGCTTGGTCATGGAATCCCTACTGGTGGCAGGTGCTGCACTGGGTGAGCGCGTTCTGGAACGCTGCCGGGTCTTGATAATATTTGCGGTGCGTCTCGGGCAGGTCGGCAAGGCGCCAGATCGGCAGGCCCTGCAGCTGGCTGCGCATCGCCGCGGCGAGCTGCGGCGGCAGCGGCACATGCGTGCCAGCGCCGTCCATGGTCTGCTGCCCGTCGACGACGGTGTCGATCAGCTGCTGCCGGCCGGCCTCGCCCTGCGGCGGATAGGTGTCCTCGGCCGGATCCTGGACTGCCGGCGCCTGCGGGGTCGGGTCGGCCTGGGTGATGAACTGCACGATCGCGTCGGGCTGGTCCTTGCGCACCGTCAGCTCACGGTCGGCGGTGCCGACGGTGAAGGTGCTGGGCGCGCTGGCGACATACTTACGACCCCCGACATAGTTGGCTTTGCGGTGGCAGTCGAGGCACCAGGTCATGGTCAGATTGCTATACTGGCGCAGCACCGTCATCTCCTGGACCGGGCCATGGCAGGTCTGGCAGGCGACGCCGGCGCGGACGTGCCACTGGTGCGAGAAGTAGACGTGGTCAGGGAGCTTATGGACCCGCTTCCAGTGCACCACGCCGCCTTCGTATTCGATGCCATCGGGGATGCCATGGTACTTGACGCCGTCGATGGTGTACGAGCCGGTGTCGGCGATCGCCACCAGGTTGGCGATCTCCTTCTGGTAGTCGGCATTGGGGGTCGTGACGTTGTTCGGGCGGTGGCAGCCCATGCACACCGACATCGGCGGGACGCCGGCGTGCTTTCCACGGTCGGCGTTGAAGTGACAGTACTTACAATCAATTCCCAGCTCGCCGGCATGGACCTTGTGGTAGAAGGCGATGGGCTGCTCCGGGGCATAGCCGGTGTCATAGAAGGCGGTCTGGAACCAGTAGATGAACCAGCCCACCAGCACGAGCAGCACGACCATGGCTACCCAGAAGCGCTTGGTCAGACGCAGGATCAGTGAGA
>Ga0302314_10009193_pt1 | contig 17519 bp, 11 predicted proteins | sample III_Palsa_N2_3_FD_200533 | JGI IMG/M metagenome (GOLD analysis project Ga0302314, IMG submission 200533) | Peat permafrost microbial communities from Stordalen Mire near Abisko, Sweden - III_Palsa_N2_3 | ecosystem: Environmental > Terrestrial > Soil > Palsa > Peat permafrost | place: Sweden...
GGCCGACGTGCGGAAGCCCTGGGCATTCCAGTACTTGGCGATCCGCATCATCCCGACCCCGGCCAGCACGTCATCGCACGCGCGGTCGATCGCGTCCGCCTCGGAGCCCGATGCATTGACAGCGTCGGCGCCACAGGACACGCACTCGCGGTCGATGGTGAAGCCCTCCAGCCCGGCGCACTCCGGGCACATCAGAGTCTTGACCGTGAATCCGTCGCTCTCGTAGCCGAGAGTGAACCTGCCCGGCATGGGCTTGCCCTGCTGGGCGCTCTGGAGATAGGCCCGCGACTGCCGTAGGGACTTCTGCTCGACCTCCATCCGGGCGAACACCGCGATGATCTCGGCGAACCCGCGCGACATCGGGTTGCTGAAGTCGATGTCCGGCCCGTTGACGAAGAGGATCCGTAAGCCGACCTTCTGGCCCAACTCCGAGATCCGGAGGAAGTCCTTGGCGTTACGGGTCAGCCGGGTCATGTCCCAGGCGATCACGACCTTAATAAGCCCGTCCTCGATCGCCTTGAGCAGCCGCTCGAAGTCGGGTCGCCTCTTCTTGCCGCTGGCCGAGATGTCGTTGTCCGAGAACACGTCCACGACCCGCACATGGCGGGCGTCGGCGAGCTTTCGCCCGTCCTGTTCCTGGCGGATCACGCCCAGGCCCTCGCCGGTCGGGTCGTGACTGATCCTCAGATACAGTGCGCCGTCGAGGATGTCCCACATTGTCCCTTTGTCAACCATATTGGCTATTTTATTACCTCGTGGCTCTACTCCGTGGCCGCCAACATCCTCGCCGTGCCCGCCGCGCCGCCCGCCACCGTCCTCGGCGTCGCCGCGATGGCCGGATTCGCCGTCTGGCCGCCCGCGGGCCACGTGGCCGCCTGGCTCGCCCAATGGCCGACGCGCTGGATCTGCCTGGTCGCGCACGGCGTCGCGCACGTGCCCGGCGCCAGCCTGCCCTGGCCGAACGGGTTGATCGGCATGCTCACGCTGCTCGGCGCGTACGCCATCGGCCGCCGCCTCAGCCGCGCCCTGCAACGGATCCGCGAGCAGCACGCCCCCGCCCCTTGGAGCCTTCCATGACCGCCGCGCCACGGATCCGCGAGCCACAGCACACCCACAATCGATGGAGCCTCCCATGACCGCCGCCACGTCCGCCGCGTCAGCCGCCCAACCGCCGCCCCCGCGTCGCAGACGGCTGATCATCCTCGCGTCCCTCGTCCTGATCGCCCTCGCATCGATCCCGCTGCTTCGCCAGTGCGCCGCACCGAACAGCCCCAAGATGCCCTGGGTCTTCGCGGTCTGCGACATCGGGCAAGGCGACGGCATGTTCCTCGCCCTCTCCCCGCACACGGCCATCGCCGTGGACACCGGCCCCGACCCCGCCAAGGAGGACACATGTGCCCGGCGACTCGGTATCACCGACGTCCCTCTCGCCATCCTCACCCACTTCCATGCGGACCACGTGGACGGTCTCGCCGGCCTGCTGCACGGCCGCAAGGTCGGCGAGATCGAAACCACCACAGTCGATGATCCGCCCGCCGGAGCGGCCCAGGTCGCGCGGGTCGCGGCGGCCTCCGGAGTCCCCGTGGTACGCGTGCGCCCGGACGAACAGCGTCAACTCGGCGACGTGTCCTGGCGCGTCCTGTGGCCGCAGGCCGAGCATCCGCTCCAGCAGCCCATGGCGGCGGGATCCGGCAGCATGGCCGAGGACGGTCCGACCGAGAACTCCGGCCCCAACAACGACTCCATCGTCATGGCCGTCACCGTGCAGACGCGGGGTGGACCTTTCCACCTGCTACTGACGGGCGACATCGAGACGCCGGTCCAGCAGATCCTGCTGCAGGACCGCGGGCAGTACCTGAAGGCCGACGTGCTCAAGGTCCCGCACCACGGGAGCGCGAAACAGGACCCGGACTTCATCGCCGCCGTGACGCCGACCGTCAGCGTCATCTCGGTCGGCCTGGGCAATCCGTACGGGCATCCGGCTCCGCGCACGGTCTACCTGGCCGGTGCCGACGGAGCCCGCGTCTACCGCACCGACCTCGACGGCATGGTTCTGATCAGCGCGCCCGCGTCACCCGGCGGTCCGATCCCCGTCGAGGCCGACAAGGGTGACGGCACGCTGCCCACGTCGCCACCCAGCCCGACGACGTACTCCTCACACGGCCACCGCGGCGGGAGCCACCAACGCGGCCACTCCCACCACGGCGACTCATGATCTAGCTATGCGTCCTCGCCGTCCGCCGCCGGTTCCGCCTCCCCGGCATACGTCAGCCGACCGTTGCGCATCACGCCCCTGCGCTGCGCCCGAGCAGCCACGGTGCTGTCGTGCGTGACGATAATGAGCGTCAGGCCCCTGTCACGCCAGGAGTCCTCGAGCAGGCTGATGATCTCGTCCCGGGTATCCTCGTCCAGGTTGCCCGTCGGTTCGTCGGCCAGCAGCACACGCGGCTCCTTGACCAGCGCCCGCGCGATGGCGACGCGCTGCTGCTGGCCGCCGGAGAGCTCGGTCGGCAGGTGGTACGCGCGGTCCGCCAGGCCGACCTGGTCGAGCGCGCGCATCGCCTGCGCGCGCCGTTCGGGGCCCTTGATCCTGAGCGGCACGAGGGCCGTCTCGACGTTCTCCCGCGCGTTGAGTGTGGGAATCAGATTGAAAGTCTGAAAGACGAAGCCGATGTTCTTCGCGCGGATCCCGGTGAGCTTCGTCTCGCTCATCTTGGTCAAGTCCTGGCCGTCGAACTCGACGGTGCCCTGCGTCGGACGGTCGAGGCCGCCGAGCAACTGGAGCAGCGTGGTCTTGCCGTGGCCGGTCGGGCCCTGGATCGCGAGCCACTCGCCGTCCGCGATCTCGGCGTCCATCGGACGGATCGCGTCGACGATCCCGCCGCCCTTCTTGTACTGCTTGCTTATCCCGGTGAGCTGGTACACAAGATCGATCTCCTCGAGTCGGCGTACGCCGGCCCCGCGTGTCACCCTCCGTTATCCGTCATACCCATTCAAAGGCCGCGTCAGCCGCCCCGGCGTCGGATGGTGGAATTAGGATCGGACCCATGAAGCCACCCGTCGCGAAAATCCAGCCGCACGAGCGCGTCCAGCACGGCGACCACGTCCAGGACCCGTACTACTGGTTCCTCGACAAGGAGGACAAGGACGTCCTGGCGTACCTCGAGGCCGAGAACGTTTTCACCGCCGCGGCCACCGAGGGACAGGCCGCGCTGCGCGAGCGGATCTTCCAGGAGATCAAGGGGCGCACCAAGGAGACAGACCTGTCGGTGCCCACGCGCAAGGGCGACTGGTGGCACTATGCCCGGACCGAGGAGGGCAAGCAGTACCCGATCCACTGCCGGCTCGCCGCGACCGGCCCGAATCCGCCGGAGCTGCCAGAAGACGGGTCGGCGTTGCCAGGCGAGCAGGTGCTGCTGGACGGCAACGTGCTCGCCGAGGGCCATGACTTCTTCTCGCTCGGCGCCTTCGACCTCTCGCCCGACGACCGGCTGCTCGCCTACTCCACCGACTTCGACGGGGACGAGCGCTACACCCTGCGCATCCGCGACCTGGAGACCGGGCAGGACCTCGTCGACGAGATCCCGAACACGCACTACAGCACCGCGTGGGCCTCGGACAACTCCGTGTTCTTCTACACGACGGTGGACGACGCCTGGCGCCCCTACCGCGTCCACCGGCACGCGATCGGCACCCCCGCCGCCGAGGACGTGCTGGTCTATGAGGAGGCGGACGAGCGCTTCTGGCTCGGCGTGGGCCTCAGCCGCAGCGAGAAGTACCTCGAGATCTCCCTCGGCTCGAAGATCACCAGCGAGTCCAGGCTGCTGCGCGCCGACGACCCGACCGGTGAGTTCCGGCTGGTCAAGGAGCGGGAGACCGGCGTCGAGTACTCCGTCGACCACTGGGCCCACCCGAGCGACCCCGAGCGGGACGTGCTGCTCGTCGTGCACAACAGCGACGGCAAGGAGAACTTCGAGCTCGCGACGGCGCCGATAGGGGACCCGGGCACCTGGACCCCGTTGATCGCGCACGACGCGGCCGTCCGGCTGCTCGAGGCCGAGGCCTTCGCCGACCACTTCGTGCTCGAGTACCGCAAGGACGGGCTGACCGGCGTCGCCGTGCACCCGATCGTGGATGGCGCGCTGCACGCCGAGGGCACCCCGATCGCGTTCGACGAGCCGATCTACAGTGTCGGGACCGGAAGCAACCCGGAGTACACCACGGACCGCGTGCGCATCGGCTACGGCTCGATGGTCACCCCGTCCTCCGTGTACGACTACGACATCGCCTCGGGCGGCCTCACGCTGCTCAAGCGGCAGCCGGTGCTCGGCGACTTCGACCCGGAGCAGTACGAGCAGCGCCGCGTCTGGGCGACGGCCGCGGACGGCACGCGGGTGCCCATCTCCGTCGTGCACCGCAAGGGCCTTGAGCCGGACAGCAGCGCGCCCTGCCTGCTCTACGGCTACGGCTCGTACGAGGCGTCGATGGACCCGTACTTCTCCGTCGCGCGCCTGAGCCTGCTCGACCGCGGCTTCGTCTTCGCCATCGCGCACATCCGCGGCGGCGGCGAGATGGGCCGGTACTGGTACGAGCAGGGCAAGCTGCTGCACAAGAAGAACACCTTCACCGACTTCGTCTCCTGCGGCCGGGCGATGGTCGCCCAGGGCTGGACCGCGCCGGACCGGATGGTCGCGCGCGGCGGTTCCGCGGGCGGCCTGCTGATGGGCGCGATCGCGAACCTGGCGCCGGATCTGTGGGCCGGGGTGCTGGCCGAGGTCCCGTTCGTGGACGCGCTCAACACGATCCTCGACCCGAGCCTGCCGCTGACGGTCATGGAGTGGGACGAGTGGGGCAACCCGCTGGAGTCCGCCGAGGTGTATCAGTACATGAAGGAGTACAGCCCGTACGAGAACGTCGAGGCGGTCGAGTACCCGCCGATCCTCGCGCGCACCAGCGTCAACGACACCCGGGTCGGCTACCACGAGCCGGCGAAGTGGATCGCCCGGCTGCGGGCCACGGCGGTCAACGGCGGCAGCCGGGACATCCTGCTGAAGACCGAGATCGACTCCGCGGGCCACGGCGGCAAGTCCGGCCGGTACGACGCGTGGCACGAGGAGGCCTTCGCGCTCGCCTGGGTCTGCGCCGTGGTGGGCGCGGACGCCGCCGTCACCGAGGATTCCCGGTGACAGTCCCCCCACTGACCCTGGTCACCGGCCCGGAGGAGTTGCTGGCCGACCGGGCCGTGGCCGAGGTCGTGGCCGCGGGCCGCAAGGCGGACCCGAGCGTCGAGATCTGCGACGTCGTGCCCGGCCAGCTGTCCCCCGGCGGCTTCGCCGAACTGGTCTCGCCCTCGCTGTTCGGCGAGGCCAAGGTCGTCATCGTGCGCGGCGTGCAGGACCTCACGGCCGAGCAGACGACCGAGGTCACGCGGTACCTGGCCGACCCGGCGGACACCACGGTGCTCATCCTGGTGCACTCCGGCGGGGTCAAGGGCAAGGCGTTCCTCGACGCGGTCAAGAAGCACAAGCCCAACCTCGTCGACTGCCCGAAGCTCGGCAAGCCCGGCGACCGGATCGGCTTCATCAAGGCCGAGGCCAAGCGAGCCAAGCGCGCCATAACCGACGACGCGGCCCGCGTCCTATCCGACGCCGTAGGCTCCGACCTGCGCGAACTCGCCGCCGCCGTAAGCCAACTGGTGGCCGACACCGAGGGCACCGTCGACGAGGCCCTAGTCGCCAAGTACTACCAGGGCAGGGCCGAGGTCTCCGGCTTCACGATCGCCGACCTGGCGATCGAGGGCAAGCGCTTCGAGGCCCTGGAGCAGTTGCGCTTCGCCCTGGACACCGGCGTGGCCCCGGTCCTCATCGTCAGCGCCCTGGCCACCGGCCTGCGCCGGCTGGGCAAGGTGGCCGCCTCCGGCGGCGGCAGCCCGAAGGACCTGGGCCTGCCCCCCTGGCAGATAGACAAGCTCCGCAAACAGGCCCGCAGCTGGAACCCGGCCCGCCTCTCCGCCGCCCTTCGCTCCGTCGCCGACGCCGACGCCGCCGTCAAGGGCGCCGCCGCCGATCCGGCGTACGCCCTGGAAAAGCTCGTACTCACCCTCTAGAGATGATCAACCAGTCTCTGCGACTCCGTACGCCGGGACGAACACCTGACGGTCGAGTGCCGCTTGGGGGCATCAAATTCGTCCGCTGCGATGGCTGCCCCAAAACCTGAGGCCGCCGCGGTGGTGTCATGCCGGCTGGTTGCCATAACCTGCCGGCGTGACGCGACTGCCTGCGGGGCTCTACGAGGAAATCATCACCGAGGGGCTGGCTCTGCGCCTGTCTTCGGATCATGAGACGCGGCTCGTGCTGCGTGAGCCGATCGTGGCGGAAGACGCGCCGGAGATCCTGGCCAGACATATCGGCGCACTCACGCGCCGGGCGTTGCGGGCGCAGAGCAAGAGCGGCGACGAGGCCGAGCAGTTGGCCGCGCAGATCGAGATGGCTAATCGGATCATCAGTCTGCTCGGTCATCTGGTGTCGGAGCCGGAGTCGTCGCAAGATCTGGTAGCCGCCTCGCGCGAGCTGCTGCTCGCGGTCGCACAGGAGCGCGACGTGCCCGGCGCGGTGGTGTTCCCGATCCGCCCGGAGACACCGCTGGCCGCAAGCGCGCTGCTGGCGAACCGGGGCGGCGCGCGGATCGGGCACGCGCTCAAGAGAGAGTTGGCGTCCGCGGACGAGGTCGATCTGATCTGCGCGTTCGTCAAGTGGTCCGGGTTGCGGATGCTGCTGGAGCCGTTGACCGAGCTGGTGGAGCGCGGTGGGCGGCTTCGGGTGGTGACCACCACGTATCTGGGGGCTTCGGATCTGCGCGCGATCGACGAACTGGCGAAGCTCGGTGCGCTGGTGAAGATCTCGTACGAGACCCAGTCAACCCGGCTGCACGCCAAAGCCTGGCACTTCCACCGCCGTTCCGGTTACTCGACCGCATATGTCGGCTCGTCGAATATGTCCCGACCCGCGCTGACCGATGGGATTGAGTGGAATGTGCGCTTGTCGGCGGTTGAAGCCCCGCACCTGATCGAAGCGTTCGCGGACAATTTCGAAGCCTACTGGGACGACGAGGCGTTCGAAGCCTATGACGTGAACAGCGAGGCGGATCAGACCCGACTGCGCAAGGCACTGGAGCTGGAACGGCGAGGGCCGCAGGATCTGCCGCTTGAGCTGGTGACCTTCGATATCACGCCGCATCCGCACCAACGTCAGGTGCTCGACGAGCTCGACGCGGAGCGTACCGTGCACGGCCGGTGGCGCAACCTGGTGGTGATGGCGACTGGGACCGGCAAGACTATCGTCGCCGCGCTCGACTACCGGCGCCTGGCCGCGCAGGGATTCAAGAGCCTGTTGTTCGTGGCACACCGGGAGGAGATCCTGGCCAAGAGCCTCTCGACGTTTCGCCACGTGCTTAAGGACCCGCAGTTCGGGGAGCTGCTGACCGGCCAGAAAAAGCCGGAGCAGTGGCGGCATGTGTTCGCCTCCGTCCAGTCGCTGACCCGGATCGACCTGGAGAGGGACCTGCACCCCGAACGCTTCGACATGATCATCGTGGATGAGTTCCACCATGCGGGGGCTGCGACCTACGCGCGACTGCTCGACCACGTTGAACCAAAAGTACTGCTCGGGCTCACCGCGACGCCGGAGCGCACGGACGGCCGCGACGTCACCTCGTACTTCGGCGGGCATATCGCGGTGGACCTGCGATTGTGGGAGGCGATCGATCGCGGGCTGCTGGTGCCGTTCCAGTACTTCGGGATCAATGACGAGACGAATCTGGCGCGGTTGAGGTTCTCCCGCGCCACCGGCTATGACACGGCCGCGCTGACCGTGTTGTACACCGGAGACGACGCGCGGGTCCGGCTGATCGTCAAAGAGCTGGAGAAGCAGGTCGAGGACTGGCGCCGGATGCGGGCGTTGGGCTTCTGCGTCTCGATCGAGCACGCGGAGTACATGGCGCGAAAATTCGAGAAAGCGGGCATTCCGGCGGCGGCGGTGACCTCGCGCACTCCGGCTGAGGAACGGGCTGGGGCGCTGGGCCGATTGCGTGCCCGCGAGGTCAATATCCTGTTCTCGGTCGATCTGTTCAACGAGGGCGTGGACCTGCCCGAGATCGACACGGTACTTATGCTGCGGCCCACCGAGAGCGCGACGGTATTCCTGCAGCAGTTGGGCCGAGGCCTGCGCCGTGCGCCGGACAAGGCGAGCTTGACCGTGCTCGACTTCATCGGCGTCCAGCACTCTGACTTCCGTTTCGAGGCGAAGATCCGGGCGCTGACCGGAGGAAGCCGCAAGCAGGCGATCGACGCGGTGGAACGGGACTTTCCCGCGCTGCCCTCGGGCTGCGACATCGAGCTCGATCGGATCGCCAGGAAGGCCATCCTCAAGAATCTGCACGACAGCCTGCGCACTACCTGGACCCGGACCACTGCCGAATTGACCGCGCTCGGCGATGTGGGCTTGGCGCACTTCCTGGAGCAGACCGGCCTGGACGTCGAAGATGTGTATCGTCCGGTCAACGGCACCTGGAGTGGGCTTCGTACCGCCGCCGGACTGCCGATACCCGCCCCAGGCCCGCAGGACAGCCTGCTCGATTCGGCACTGCGCCGAATGCTGCACATCGACGATACCGAGCGGCTGGACCTGCTTGGACAGCTCATCGAGGGGCGCCTGCCCGCAGACGAGCTGCGCGCGCGGCGCCTGCTGGCCATGGCCAACTGTATGTTGTGGAAATCGGCGCACACCGACAGCGCGGCCGAGCAGGTCCTTGGGCAACTGCTGGTTGAGCAGCGCCGGGTTGAAGAGTTGCGAGAACTGCTGCCGATCCTGCGCGCCAGGCTCCGCCGGGTTGCGCAGCCGGTCGACCCGCACGGCCCGCTGCCGCTGCACGTACACGCCCGCTACAGCCGTGTCGAGGCGGAAGCGGCGTTCGGCGGCGAATACAAGGGCCAACCCAACGGCGTGACCTGGCTGCCGCAGCAGGCCGCCGACCTGTTCTATGTGGACCTGGAGAAATCCGAGAAGCATCGCTCGGAATCGACCCGCTATAAAGACCGGGTGATCACCCCGACCCTCTTCCAGTGGGAATCGCAGAACTCGACTTCGGCAGACTCACGAGTCGGGCAGCGCTACATCCATCACGCCGAGCGTGGTTCCACCGTCCACCTGTTCGTGCGTGAACGTAAGAAGGCGGACGGGAAGCTCGGCGCCCCGCCCTTCTGGTATCTGGGACCAGCTGTCTACGAGTCGCATACTGGCGACAGACCGATGCGAATCCACTGGCGGCTGCAGTACCCCCTGCCGCTCGACGTCTTCAGCGCCTGGCGCAAGCTGACTGGATAGGCGGGGCTGGCAGTTCGCTGGAAGGCAAGGGGCCCCGCGACGGCGTCGCGGGGCCCCTGAGCTTGGGAAAGCGCTCGAACCTACAGGCTGTTCACGGCCTTGGCCAGCGCGGACTTCTTGTTGGCGGCCTGGTTGGCGTGGATGACGCCCTTCGAGACGGCCTTGTCCAGCTTGCGGGACGCGTACGCGGCGGCTTCCTGCGCCTTCGCGGCGTCACCGGTGGCGATGGCCTCGCGGGTGCGGCGGATCGCGGTCTTCAGCTCGGACTTGTACGCCTTGTTGCGCAGACGGGCCTTCTCGTTCGTCTTGATGCGCTTGATCTGCGACTTGATGTTCGCCATGAAATTAACAGCCTCTATCTATGGTCTTCACTGTGGTTAGCGCGGCGAGCCGACCCTTGGGGCCGACCGTACGGTGTCTTGTCACCACTGGATGCTTCAGGCTGGCAACACCGCACTACTAGGCTGCGCGATCGCCCAGTCTACCAGCGCTCTAGCGCGCTCCCGACCGCGCTAGAGCTCGACCCGGTGGATGCCGGCGATGGGGAAGCGGCTGGGCTCGTGGCTGAGCAGGATGATCTGGGTGCGGTCGGCGACTTGGCTGAGGATGACCGCGACGTCGTCGAGCCTGGTGCGGTCGGAGTGGCCTAGTACGTCGTCGAGGATCAGGGGGACGGAACCGACCAGGTCTGCGCAGGCGATTCTTGCCAACAGGCTTAGCTGCTCGCGGGCGCCGGCGGAGAGGGAGTCGAAGGGGACGGTTACGCCGCCTACCGTCTTCGACTCGATCGTCAGGTTCTCGCCGATCTCCACGTGCACGTTCTGGCTGAACAGCCGCTGCGCGTAGCGTTCGACGCGCTGGCGGAACGGGGTCGTGTGGCGGTGGCGGGCGGCCTGGCGGTGGCTGGTCAGGGTCTCGAACAGCAGCTTTGCGGCCTGTGCGCGGCGGTCCAGGGTGTCGTGCGTGCGCTGGGCACCCTTCAGTTCGGTCTCGGCTAGGGCCAACTGCTCCTCCGGCGCGGTCTGCCCGTAGCGGGTGAGGCGGTCGGCGAGGACTTCGAGGCTCGTCTTGCGGTCGTTCTGCGCGCGGTCCAGTTCGGGGACTAGGCGACGCTGGTTCTCTAGCTGTTCGGCCAGGCGCTCGGGGTCTAGCTCGGCGACCCGTTCCGCCGCCGCGTCACGTTCGGCTCGGGCCCGGTCCAACTCGGACGCTAGCAAGGGGGTGCCTAGCTCGCTGAGCCGCTTGCGGGCTAGCTCCAGTTCGTCGGTGGCATCGAGCACCGCCCGGTTGGCCGCGCTCTGTTCCGCGCGCAGGGTGCTGACGCGTGTTTCCAGCCGCTTGACCGCTGCGTCCTCCTGCCGGAAGCGGTCCTCGGCCACCTCGACGGCGCCGCGCGCGGCCTGCTCGGCCTCCTGCGCGGCGGGCAGGTCGGCTGGAGCGGGCAGTGGCGGCTCGACAGCAGAGGCGACGGCTGCCTCGTACGCGGCGATTCGGCCCCGCAGGATGCCGAGCCTGGAGCGCAGTTGGCCGACGGACTCGTCGTACTGCGCTGCCTCGATCGCTTCGATCGCGGTCTCGGCGTTCTGCCGCTCCTCGCGCGCCGAACGCCAGATCTGTTCGGCCTCCTTGGCACCCGCGATATCCGCGACGCCCGCCTGCGCGCACAGATCCTGGTAGCTCTCCAGGGTCTCGCGTTCCTTCGCCCGCCGCGCCTTCTCGCCGCTGCCCGGCTTCACCACGACCCGCACGGCTCCGGCCACCTCGACCGTCCGTGCCTCCAGCACCGGCAGCGAGGCCTCGTCGTCGGACGCCGGGGCGCCGTCGATCAGCACCGGCGAGTCGCCGAGCCGGGTCACGGCGAGGGTCGCGGCGTTCGCGGTCAGCTGGTCGTGTGCCTTCTCCCACGCGCGGTGCGCGGCGTCGATCTCGGCCAGCACCTTGTCGGTGACCTTGCACGCGCCCAGCTTCTCTCCGGCCGCGTCCAGCCGCTGCTGGGCCGCTTCGACCTGCGCGAGCGCCGTCTCCGCCTTTTCGGCCTCCGCCTGGTCCCGACGCCACGCGACGTCCTCGCCGGCCAGCCGCGCCGCGGCCTTCGCGGCATCTCGTTCCACGCCGCGCGCCCGCAGGCGCTCCTCGGCCAGTGCTGCCTCACGTTCCGCCGACGTGAGTTCCTGCTGCTTGGTCGACGCCTCGGACTCGTTCACCGCGAGCCGGTCGCTCAGCCGCGCGACGTCGGCCTCCTGCCGCGCAATCGCCTCGGCCTCGCCGAGCACCGTGTCCAGCGCACGCTGTTTGGCCTCGGCTTCGGCCGCTTCCTTGCGCTGCTGCTCGAGCACGCTCAGCCGAGCGCTCGCGGTCTTCAACTCGTCGGCGCCTTCGGCCAGCTGACGCCGCGTCCGCTGGTAGGCCGCCAGGTCGCCTTCCGACTCGGCGAGCGCGGCCTTCGCCTCGGCGTGCGCCTCGTTCGCCTTCTCCAGCGCCTCGATCGCGGCCTTGTAGTCGCCGGTCGGCTGGTTCCGCTTCTCGGTGAAGTACTTCTCGAACTCGGCCCGCGCCTTGTCGAACAGCTCCTCTTCCGGGCCGCGCCGCACCGAGCTCAGCTGCTCGGCGTCTCCGGCCATCGCGGGCACCGACGCGTAGCCGCCGACCGAGGCCTGCCCGAGCGGCGCGCCCTGGTCCACCCGCAGCCTGCGCCACAGCTCCTTGTCCACGCCGTTCTCGGCCAACAGCCGGTTGAACAGCTCGTGTGCTTGGTCGCCGCTCTCCTGCTCGGGCGCGGGCGTGAGGATCTGCAGCTCGGTCAGCGGGGAACGCAGCCAGCGCTTGCGGTAGACGAGGCGGTGCGCGCCGAGGCTGAGCTCGGCCTCCACGCACGGGCCGACGTCGCGGCCGGTCGGCTGGGCCGCGACCACCCGGCTGTGCTTCGAGCTCGCGCGCAGGTCGATCAGCAGGTCGAGCGCGTCCACGAGCGAGGACTTGCCGATCTCGTTCGGCCCGGAGACCAGCGTGATGCCCTGCTCGGCGAAGTTCACCTCGCGCGAGGCCACGCCCCGGAAATCGGTCAGCTTGATCCGGTGCAGTCGCAGCATGCCAGCTCTCCCGTCTCAGTTCCCGGCCAGCCGGATCAGCAGCCGCAGCGCTTCGTTCGCGTTCTCGCCGCCCTGGTCGCGCAGCGCGGTCGCGGCCTCGGCGACGAAGCCGGTGAGCGCCAGATCGTCCAGATCCGTGTCCTCCGGCCGGGTCCGCAGCGTGCTGCGGCCCGATTCGAGGATTGCCGCGAAACGGTGTCTGCGGCTCTCCAGACCGGCGCGCAGCCGCTCCGACTCCGCGAGGCCGAGGGCGCCGCTGAGGATCGGCTTGGAAACCGTATCGGCCTTCTCCGGGAAGGCGTCGAGCCAGCCGAGGACCGCGTCCACGTCGGCCGCCTCGGTCAGCTCGAAGCGCTGTTCCTTGAAGGTCCAGGTGCCGACCTGATGAGGCGTCACGACGGCTGCGCCGCCGGGCTCCAATTCGACGACAAGCGCATACCCCGGATCGGGATCCCGCGTCGCGGTCGGCTCCGGACTGCCGGAATACCAGATTCTTCCCGAGCTGCCGATAGGGAACTTCGAGTGCCGGTCGCCGAGCGCCACATAGTCCACCCGGCGTTCCGCGACCGCCGCGTCCAGGACGGAGGCCGAGATCGGGTCTGCGGTCAGCACGCCGGCGAGCGACTGCCCGTCCACGGCGCCGTGGCCGACCGCGATTCGCACGGTTCCGGGCGTCGGCGGGTCAAGGCGCGCCGCGAGCCGGTCGATCTGCTCGGCCGGGGCCTGCTTGGTGAACCACGGCGCGGCCAGCAGTTCCAGGCCGGGCCGCACCTCGAACAGGCCGGGCCGGTCGAGGACGTGCACCTTCTCGCCCGCCTTCGCGTGGAACCAGGACGACCGGTAGATCCCCGACTCGGCCAGCGGATCGTGGTTGCCGGGCAGCAGGTAGACCGGCACGGGCAGCGCGCTCAGCTGCTCCAGCACCGGCTCCGCGGTACGCGGCTTGACCTGCGCGTACTCGAAGACATCGCCGCACACGAGGATGAACTCGCAGTCCTGCTCGGCCGCGAGCCGCCCGATCCGCCGGATCGCGCCGATCCGCGCCCGGTCGTACGCGCCCTGATGCTCGCCGAGCCAGTGCCGCGTCATCCCCAGCTGCCAGTCCGCGCTGTGCACGAACCGGACGCTCTCACCCTCGGCCACTACGCCGCTCCGCCCCTCATCGCGTCCTCAGCTCTCGGCCGAGTCCGTGTCCGAGTCCGTGACTTCGAACTCATACTCGTCCTCGTCCGCGTCGGCCCCGCCGCGCGCCTCGTCGACCAGCTGCTGGAGCACCTCGGACAGGTCGGTCCCTGCGTTGACCTTGTACTCGCGGACCGGGATCGCCTCATACTCCTCGCGCAGCTCCGCGTAGTCGGCGTCCAGGTAGACCTCGATGAACGCGCGGGACAGGTCGGGCAGGGCCTCGCGCCACAGCTTCAGGCCCTCCTCGCCGAGGCCCCGGCTCTCGTTGGTGAACTCGGCCCAGGCGGTCAGCACGGCCGGCACCGCGGCGGCCTCGGACTCGGTCAGCTCGATGGTCTCGGCGAACTCGTCCAGCAGGAAGCCGCCGAGGCTGATCGGACCGAAGCCGACGGCGGTGCGGTCGCTCAGGGCCGCCACGTCCGCGAAGACGGTGGCCAGCGCGCCGCCGAACTCGGGGTCCGGCAGCTTCCGGCCCTGCTCCGAGTCGAGGAACGCGCGGACCGTCTCCGCCACGTCCTCGGCACTGCCGACCGCGGTGTCCAGCACCTCGGGCTCCGGCAGCAGTTCGAGCCGGGACGCCAGCAGCGCCCAGAGGCCGACCGGGCTGGTCATCTCGAGCTCCTCGAGGTCGAGCCCGGCCTCCTCGGCGATCTCGCGCAGCTCCTCCGGGTCGTCCGGGCCCTCGGACAGTAGCCGGTCCAGCGCCTCGGCCAGCAGCGTGCGCGCCTGCACCAGGGTCAGCTCGGAGATGTGCAGCTGGCCCTCCTCGTCGCTCGCCCGCATGCCCTTGGCCAGCTCGGCCGCGCCGCCGGGCACCACCAGCACCCGCTCGAGCACCGGGCCGCCGCGGTCGGCCACGTAGCAGCTGACGGTGTGCTCCTCGCCGCCGCGCCGGAAGCCCAGGTTGATCGTCCCGGCGTCGCCGAACAGATCGCCCGCGCGGAAGACCGAGGTGGGCTCGACCTCCTCGGCCCGGTGCAGCCAGCTCGGTTCCTTGACCCCGGCCTCGACCAGCCGGTCCGCCGCGGCGAGGGCCTCCTCGCGGGTCCAGTCCTCGCCGACCATGGCCAGCGCGCGCAGCGCGGCCAGCGCCTCGGGCCGGCGCTTCTGCTTGCCGAGGTAGTCGACGAGCTCGCCGTACTGCTCCTCGAAGACGTCGTCCGGGTCCTCGTCGTCCGCCTCGTCCTCGCCGAACCAGGAGGTCTCGAACAGCGCGCCGAGCGCGAAGGACCCCCACAGCTCGGCCTCGACGACCTCGGTCTCCGGGTCGAGCAGGGCCTTCGCCTCGTCCAGGAACTTGGCGTACGGCGAGGCGGGGGCGTGCTGCACCGGCTTGTGCTGGCGCTTGGGCTTACGGCTGCGGCTCACGGGGCTCATGCCGGGCATTCTGCCAGCCCGGCCCGACACCGCTCTCGCTCTCCCATAAATTACGGACAACGGCTTGGTCATGGGACGATGGTGCCGACCCCTACCAGTCGAATGGATCCCGAGTGCCTGCCCTGCCGAGCGATATTCCGAAGCCGTCCCAGACGGATCCGGCGCTGATCCGCAACTTCTGCATCATCGCGCACATCGACCACGGCAAGTCCACCCTGGCCGACCGCATGCTGCAGCTGACCGGCGTGGTCGACGAGCGGCAGATGCGCGCGCAGTACCTGGACCGGATGGACATCGAGCGCGAGCGCGGCCTCACCATCAAGTCGCGGGCCGTCCGGCTGCCCAGGCAGGTGGACGGGGTCACCCACATCCTCAACATGATCGACACCCCGGGCCACGTGGACTTCACCTACGAGGTCTCCCGCTCGCTCGCCGCCTGCGAGGGCGCGATCCTGCTGGTGGACGCGGCGCAGGGGATCGAGGCGCAGACCCTGGCGAACCTGTACATGGCGCTGGAGAACGATCTGACGATCATCCCGGTGCTCAACAAGATCGACCTGCCCGCCGCGCAGCCGGAGAAGTACTCCGAGGAGCTCGCCAAGCTGATCGGCTGCGAGCCCGAGGACGTGCTGCGGGTCTCCGGCAAGACCGGCGAGGGGGTGACCGAGCTACTCGACCACGTGGTGCGCACCCTGCCGAGGCCGCTCGGCGATCCCGCGGGCAAGAGCCGGGCGATGATCTTCGACTCGGTCTACGACTCGTACCGCGGCGTGGTCACCTACGTCCGGGTTATAGACGGCTACCTGTCCAAGCGCGAGCGCATCCTGATGATGAGCACCGGGGCGACGCACGAACTGCTGGAGATCGGCGTCATCTCGCCCGAGCCCAAGTCGGCCGACGGCCTCGGCCCCGGCGAGGTGGGCTACCTGATCACCGGCGTAAAGGACGTGCGCCAGTCGAAGGTCGGTGACACGATCACCGCGCAGTACAAGGGCGCCACCGAGGCGCTGGCCGGGTACAAGGAACCCAAGCCGATGGTGTTCTCCGGCATCTACCCGATCGACGGCTCGGACTACCCGCTGCTGCGCGACGCCCTGGACAAGCTGCAGCTCAACGACGCGGCGCTGGTCTACGAGCCCGAGACCTCGGCGGCGCTCGGCTTCGGCTTCCGGGTCGGCTTCCTCGGCCTGCTGCACCTGGAGATCATCCGGGAGCGCCTCGAGCGCGAGTTCAACCTCGACCTGATCGCCACCGCGCCGAACGTGGTCTACCGGGTGGTCATGGAGAACCGCGAGGAGCACATCGTCACCAACCCGAGCGAGTTCCCCTCGGACGGCAAGATCGCCGAGGTCTACGAGCCGACGGTGCGGGCGACGGTGCTGGCCCCGAGCGAGTACATCGGCGCGATCATGGAGCTGTGCCAGGGTCGGCGCGGCGTCCTGCTCGGCATGGACTACCTGTCCGAGGACCGCGTCGAGCTGCGCTACACCCTGCCGCTCGGCGAGATCATCTTCGACTTCTTCGACCAGCTCAAGTCCAAGACCCGCGGCTACGCCTCGCTGGACTACGACGTGGACGGCGAGCAGGTGGCCGACCTGGTCAAGGTCGACATCCTGCTGCACCACGAGAAGGTGGACGCCTTCTCCGCGATCGTGCACAAGGACCGCGCGTACAACTACGGCGTGAAGATGGCCGAGCGGCTCAAGGACCTGATCCCGCGTCAGCAGTTCGAGGTGCCGATCCAGGCGGCCATCGGCGCCCGGGTGATCGCGCGCGAGTCGGTCCGGGCCATGCGCAAGGACGTCCTCGCGAAGTGCTACGGCGGTGACATCTCGCGGAAGCGGAAGCTGCTGGAGAAGCAGAAGGAAGGCAAGAAGCGGATGAAGATGGTCGGCCGCGTGGAGGTTCCGCAGGAGGCCTTCATCGCCGCGCTGTCCTCGGACTCCGACGGGCCTTCCGAAGCGAACAAGAAGAAGTAGGCCGCGCCGGCTACGCGTCGGGGCGCGCCGACGGACTACGTCGGCGTGCCCCGACGCGGTTTTTCACCGTGGACCCGACGGCTGCCGGGGCAAAGTGAAATCCCGCATCGGGCGCCGGTTCGACTCCCTCCACCTATTTGATCAACGAACCGGTGATCACCCGGGTTCCCCGACGAGATGTCAGATCCGGGAACCGACCGGACCGCCCGTTCGTTGATCAATTGAGTGGCCATGATGAGCGGGCAGCCGATGCGGAACTTAACCGTGAGCAGGGCGCACCGGAACCGGAGATTGACTCCGGATGGGGAATTCAACGTCGGCACAGTAGCCGTCGGCCCCACGGTCGAATTCCACATCGAAAGCCGAGCGGACGATGCCGGGGCCCAGCGCAGCGCACAGTTGTCCGGCTGAGGTCGGGTCGTTCTCCTCGCCTGGCAGGCGCAGCCCTACCAGTGGTTCTGCCGGGGGGTCAAGCGGCGAAGGTCATATCCAGCATCCACGAGAGCTGC
>Ga0302314_10009195_pt1 | contig 17517 bp, 14 predicted proteins | sample III_Palsa_N2_3_FD_200533 | JGI IMG/M metagenome (GOLD analysis project Ga0302314, IMG submission 200533) | Peat permafrost microbial communities from Stordalen Mire near Abisko, Sweden - III_Palsa_N2_3 | ecosystem: Environmental > Terrestrial > Soil > Palsa > Peat permafrost | place: Sweden...
GGTCGAGCACCTGGACTACGGCCAGGTGCTCGACCTCCTTGACGTGATCCGTCAGCAGGACGTTGGCCCGTCGAGGGCGTTGTACGCGTCGAGATCGTAGGGGTACCCCTTGGACAGCGCCCCGTCGCTAGACGGCTGGCCTGAGCCGTTGTCCAGGACGCCCTTCTGGTCGAGGGCATAGCTGATATAGCCGTGGGCCAGCTTGTAGATCAGATCCTCGCTGCCCACCTCATACCGCGCGCTCGAGCTCGCGGTCGAGCAGTCGAACCCGCCGACCGCGGACAGCATGGCGCGGCTGGCGGTCACGTTCATCCAGCCTTCGAAGACGTACAGCGCGGAGCTGCGTAGCCCCCAGGAGTCAGTGGAGTCGAACTCGTGGCCCATGCAGCAGTGGCCTTCTTCCGGGGAGATGGTGCCGTCCGCGATATGCGCGCTGACGGCGGCGTGATGCGAGGTCCCGGAAACCGAGCTGGCGACGGTCTGGTCGAAGGTGTCGGCGGCGAGCTGGTTCCAGATCCCCATCAGGTCGCTGGCCGGGTGGCCCATCCAGACGAACGGCCGGACGATGGCCGCCGTGGCGCTCGACCCGGCGGCGGAGTAGCAGTGCGCCGCGTTAGTGAACCCGGCCGCCTGCAGTTGGGCGATGAACGACGCGTCGTTGAAGCCCGCCAGCATCTTGTCCCAAGTGGTCGCGCCGAAATACTGGATCGCCGCGAGCTCGACGTCAACGTACCCGTCCTGGTAGTTGGGGTTGTTCGTCTTGCTGAAGTCCCCGTACCCGCACAGGCCGGAGGAGAAGTTGCTCGCGTCGTTGTAGGTGTAGTTGCCGGCGTATCCGAGCGCCTCCATCAGCAGGGTCACCTTGCCCTGCTCGCCCGCCGGAAGCTGGCTCCAGGCCGGCCCGTTCTTCAGCAGCACCAGCGCGTCCGCCACCATTGCGTGTGACCAGCCCTCCAGTCCGCCGTCGGCGTCCGGTTCGTTCCCGCCCGCGACCAGGTGAGCGACCTGCGCCAGCAGCGCGCTCTGCACGGTAGTCCCGTTCTGCGCAGTGGCCGAGGGATGCTGCTGCAAGACGAGCGCCAGGTAGTCGAGCGCCGCCGCCTCCCTGATCGCGGTCGGGCTGGTGCCGGGGCGTTTATCGCCGGAGGAAGGTGCCTTGAAGGCGATCAGCGGCGCCGCGACGGCTGTGTTGATCAGCGTCTGGCTGAAGGTCCCGGCGGAGGTGTTGGCCTCCTGGTGGGCGGATGCCGAGGAAGACGGAGGACCCGCCGCCCCGCGCGGGGCCGGCGACCGGCTCACCGCCACGATGAGCACGAGCGCACACGCAATCACTACCACGGCTCCCGCGGCGATGACGGCGTGAGCGCGGCGGCCGCGGAATCTGCTGAACATTTTGGACATAAGGCACCTTCTGGTGTTTATGTAGGTAAATACCAAATTGGGCGGAACGGAACGTGATTACTGTCACGACTGGTCGTTCCGTCCAAATGATATTTGATCCATGCAAGAGCCAGTTGGCGGCAATCAGAGGTGCCCGGTTGCGAGTACATATCTCAGCCACGCGGAATACCAGTTGGTTTCCAGCGCGTGCTGTGCCTGGACGAGGGTCAGGTCCCTGCGGCAGACCATCTGCCGCAAAATATGATCGGTATCGGTCTTCTCGTAGAAACCCGTGCCTCCCACAGCGGCGGGCCAGATGTTCGCCTGCACGTCGGCGCCGCCCAGGTTGTACGGCACAAGCCAGTCGAGGATGACCTTGTGCTGTGAATTCTGGCTGGTATCGCCGTATTCGTCATAGACGGCCGTCTGGACGGCCGCGGAAATCGCCGGAACGACCGAACGTGACTGCATATTGCAGACATTGTTGGCATGCGTGGCGGTAACGGCTCCCGGAGTGAGCTTGGGATTCGGTAGCGAGACACCGCCATGGATAAGCGGCATTACGAAGTTGGGGAGCTGGACCTCGGAAAGGTCGGGGCCCTGGGTGGTCTCGCCGGGGACCACCGGGGGCTGGGCTTGCCCGGCAGCGCCCGGATCCGCGCTGCCGCACCCGGCGACCAGGGCGAGGACGAGGGCCAGGCCAGCCAGCTTGCGGCCCCGGCGGGCCCGGATCAGGGTCGCCCCAGGACGCGAACCGACCAGCCGGCCTCGCTCCATCCCGCGGCGTCCAGGCAGCAGCGGGCGTCGATGATCACCTGCCGGGCGACCACCTGCGCGAGGGCCGCGGGGTCGATGGCCTGGTAGTCAGCCCACTCGGTGAGGTGCAGGACGAGGTCGGCGCCCGTGGCCGCGTCTGAGACGGACTGGGCGTAATGCAAGCCTGGCCGCTGCTTCGCCGCGTTGGGCATGGCCACCGGGTCGTGCACGGACACGATTGCCCCCTCAGCCACCAGGCGATCGCAGGCGTCGAGGCTGGGGGAATCCCGGATGTCGTCGCTGTTCGGCTTGAACGCGACGCCCAGCACCGCCACGCGCTTGCCCGCCAGCTCGCCGCCGACAGCTTCGCGGGCCAGCGAGATGACCCGGTCACGCCGACCCAGGTTGATCGTGTCCACCGTGGTCAGCAGGCTGATCAGCGAACCGACGCCCAGGGCCGATGCCGTGGCGCTGAACGCGCGGATGTCCTTGGGCAGGCAGCCGCCGCCGAAGCCGAGCCCGGGAGCAAGGAAGCGGTTGCCGATCCGGGCGTCATATCCGAGCGCCTGGGCCAGCGGTACCACGTCCGCGCCCGCGGCCTCGCAGACTTCGGCGATCACATTGATGAACGAGATCTTGGTCGCGAGGAAGGCGTTCGCCGCCACCTTGACCAGTTCGGCCGTATCAAGATCCATCTTCAGCAGCGGGGTTCCCCCAGCCAGGGGGGTGGCGTAGACCAGGCGCAGCAGCGCGGCACCCCAGTCGGAGGTCACGCCGAGCACGATGCGGTCAGGGTTGAGGCTGTCCTGCACCGCGAATCCCTCGCGCAGGAACTCCGGGTTCCAGGCCAGCTCGACGCGATCGCCCGCCGGCGCTGCCGCCTGCACCCGGGCCAGGAGCTTGCGCGCGGTCCCGACCGGGACGGTCGACTTTCCGACGACCAGGCACTCCGACGTCAGATGCGGGGCGAGCGAGTCCACCGCCGCGTACACGAAGCGCAGGTCTGCGTGGCCGGCCTCGCCCTCCGGCGTCCCGACGCATAGGAAGTGGACGTCTCCGAACGCGCCGACGTCAGCAAATGAGGTGGTGAAGCGGAGCCTGCCGGATTCCAGGGTCTTTCGCAGCAGCGGTTCCAGGCCAGGCTCGAAGAAGGGCGCCTCGCCGGCGGCGGCTTTCGCGATCTTGCGTTTGTCCACGTCGATCGCGAGTACCTCGTGACCGAGATCCGCCATGCAGACGGCGTGCGTGAGGCCCAGGTAACCGGTCCCGATGACGGTGACCCGAGGGTAATATCCGCTCCTCATGTGTATCCCCCAATGGTTCTAGCGTGCTTACGCGCGCGTGCAAGCGATAGTGGAGAATCCCCGTCCGGCCCGGAGTACCTTGTTGTCGCAGGCCACTACGGTTCGCAGTCTCTTGTTCTGTACGAAGAAGCCATAGCCCGAGCCATTCACCCGGGCATCGTTGGCACGGAAGATGTTGCCGATCCCCCAGCCGGGGTAAACCTGGTGCACCTGGAAGCCGTCCCTGATGCTATTGACCCCGGTGTTGTACTCGATAGTCCAGTCGTTTCCCTTGACGTTCACCCAAGCGGTAGCCGCCGACGCGACCATTCCGGCGCCATCGAAATGGTTGCCGATGATCTCGCCCCCGGTCGTGCCCTCCTTGATGTCGATGTTCTCTGCGGTGGTACCGGAAATGTCGTTGTCCTCGATGACGTCGCCGTTACTGCGGTCCGGCTGGCACGCGGTGTACCGGCACCAGTTACTGTGGGCCGAGCCCACGTAGATGCCCTCGCCGTAGAACTGCACGAGCAGCCCGGTGTTCTGGATAACGCAGTGGCTGATCGTGTCGTGGCTGCTGAAATCGCGCAGATGGATCCCCTCGTCACCGATGGTGTGCACGAACAAGCCGTACAGGAGGTCGTAGTCCGCGCCGTCGGTCATGATTCCTTTCTGACCGCCCTCGAGCGTGAAGCCCTCTACTCGCCACCAGGACGCGTGGTCGAGGTAGAGGGTGTAGCCGTGCGAAACGCCGCCGCCGTCGAGCACCGCACTGCGGGGGCCGCACAACGTGATCGGCGCGGTTGACGTACCCGACGCAGCGGCGATGAAGTTGCCGTCGTAGCTTCCCGGCGCAAGCCGGATGGTTTCGCCCGGCCGCGCCTTGGCCAGCGCGCTCGTCAGTTTGCCGGCCGATCTGACCAACACGCCCCCTGATGCGGCACACGGGCTGGTGGACTGGGTTAGGGCGCTCACGCGCGGCGACGCGGGTATCCGCGAGGCCGGCGCCGCCGGTTCCGTACCGCCAGGGGAACCGCAGCCGGCCAGCATCAAGGCCAGGAGAGCCAGAGTGGCGGCGGGGACCCTGCCGCGGTGCAGAAGGTTCACTGCCGGTCGACCTCCGGGAACGATGGGGAGAAGACATCACGTGTGGTACCGCTGGGTGGGTTCGGGCTCGGTGAGCGCGGGAAAGGGATCCGTGGTGGCGGTTGACCATTCGGGCCAGGCCGATTCCCGGACCGCCACGCCGTTGGGGACCGTCACCCCGCTGGCGGCCGTCACGCCGTTAGAGGCAGCCGCTCCGTTAGAGGCAGCCGCTCCGTTAGAGGCAGCCGCTCCGTTATGGGCCACCACTTCGTTAGGGGCAGGTCCTGCTCGCGAAAAGGCGCCCGCCAACACGGGGACGCGGACGGGCGCGGGAGCGGGATACGCTGACGCGGCGTATGGCGCGCGGATACGCCACCGCGTGCTCGCCGGGTACGGATGCTCCGGCAGCCGGCGCCGGTGCGACCACGTCCAGGCGGACACGAGCAGGATCGCGATACTGAGCCAGAGCGCCGCGAGCGGGTGATAGATCAGGTACGACCAGAATGTGTCCCTGGCGTGGTACGCCCATCCGGTGTCGTTGGTGGACGACAGGGCCGGCATGCTCGCGTCGGCGCGTGCGTCGATGGCCCGGAATCCGGTCCCGGATATGACGTTACCCACGCCCGTTACCGCTGAGGACAGGCCGCGGGCGCTGACCCCGAACACGGTGGCCCCGGTGACGTGGTTGTTATCGAGCTCGACGGCGCCGGAGTCGGAGATGAGAAACGCGGTTCGCGGACCGACGACGGTGTTTCCCGAAATCATGATCCCCGGGGTATCGGGGCCGACGGAAAAGCCCGATCTGGGATCGCAGCGGATGTCGTTCCCGGTCAGCACCGCATCGGTCACGTCGTGCCTGACCGCGATGGCAGTGACGCTGGCGCAGACCTGGTCAGCCTTGATCACGGTGCCGGTGCCGCCCTCGACCAGGATGCCGATCTGGCCGTTGTCCAGTGCCGCGCTGTTCTCGATCACCGTCCCGGATCCGGGCGCCACTGAGCCCCCGGACGCTGACGCCCCGGTAGCGAGCGGACGGCCGTTGATGAAGTACCCGTCATCGGCGTTGTGCTCGGACACATCGCCTTCCAGCACCGTGTTCTGGGTGGCTGGACTGACGATGAACCCGTTGCCGCCGTTACGGGACGCCGAACTCGAGATGACTGACGAGTCCACCGAGAAACGGTGAATGTGCAGCCCGTCGAGCTCATTGAACTCGAACAGGTCGTCGCTGAACGTGACTCCGGACCCGCGGGAGACGAATGCGCCGTAGGTATCGTCGGTGAAGGTCGAGCGGGTGGCGCCACCCGTGCTCGGGCTGCCGGTCAGGCCGGTCCACGCCACTCCGCCGGTCCTGCCGCTCCAGAAGCCCAGCCAGGACGCGCGAACGTCGGACAAGGTCATCTTGCCGCCGACTTCGCGAATGTAAGACCGGCCACTACCCAGGTCGGCGGCGGGGGCATTGACGGCCCGGTCCCAGCCCGTGATCGTCATGGGCTGGGAACTGGTCCCGTCGAACGACAGGTTGCCGTCCCAGGCGACGATGGTCGCGAAGCCGCCGGCGCCGTTGTCCAGGTAGAGCGTGCTCAGCGTGGGCCCGCCGAGGGTGAGCGAGGCGTTGGTCGAGACGAAAATGTTGTCCAGGAGCAGGGCCGCGTTGTGCGGCAGCATCACCAGTGCGCCGTACTCGACCAGATCAGCCGCCGTGTAGCTGCCTTGCCCCGCGGTCAGCACCAGGGTCGGCAGGGCGCCCCTGGTCGGGATGACCTCCGGCTGGTACAGATGAGCCGAATCGTGCAGCATGATCCGGATGCGGCTGTCTTCGCCGCTGACGGCGGAGGCTTCCCGGGTCGCGTCGACGGCCGGCAGGGCGGCTGGCTGCTGGCCGGCGTCGATCGGCTGCGCGACCGCCGGCAGCGAAACTGGGCGTGGCGCCTGCGGCGCCGGCAGCAGCGTGACCCCGTGGCTTGACGTCGCGGCCGTCGGGTGGAGCTGAAGGTGGATGAGGGGCAGGGTGACGGGCATGGTCGCGAGCAGGCAGAACACGGCCGCCGCGGCGAGGACGAAGGGCCACTCCCGGTAGGCGGCGCCGGCTCGGTTTCGTGCTCGGTCGTGCTTGGTGCGCACGTAGACCTCCTAGATCAGCGACGAGGCGCGCTGCGCCTCGCCCCCGACCTGGTCGGTACGACGAGTCAGCCAGCCATGGACGTTCATGGTCGTGAACGCGTAGAGCTTGACCGGCAGGGCGATCGCGATCGTGATGAGCGCGACGAGGGGAAGGAGCCAGATGTCGGATGGCCGTTCTCGCAGGTGCGAGATACCACGCAGGCCACGCCCGGCGAGCAGCCACAAGACCGCGATCACGGCGACCAGGCGCTGCGGGTGCAGCACCCATACGATCAGGTAGGTCATCGCGAAGCCCATCGTCACCGGGGTCAGCATGACCTGCAGGACGCTGAGCTGGCAGATAAAGGGCTGCCGCCAGAGCCAGCCCTTCCACATCGCGGTCAGGTAGGTCCGGTAGGAGTTCCGGCTCCAGCGCAGCCGCTGCCTGAAGAACGCGCGACCCCGGTCGGGGAACATGGAGAGCGCACGGGCATTCGATTGATAGACCGTCTTGTATCCAGAGGCGAGGATCAGCCAGGTCAGCCGTCCGTCGTCACCAGAAACGCATCTGCGGCCGAGAAAGAACTCATGCTCCAGGTGCTCGAGCACGGGCAGCACCAGCTCACGCCGGTAGGCGGCGGTCCGGCCGGACAGGCAGGCAACGGCACCCGCCCGGGCTTGGGCCCGCACGTAGTCCAGGTACCTGACGTCGATCAGCCAGTCGGCGATCCGCCGCCACATGCTGGTCTTGGCCAGGTAGGCGTTCTGCCGCGTGCCCACCCCGCCGACCTTGGGATCGGCGAATGGCGCCAGCACCGCGCGGAGCAGTCCCGGCTCCCAGCTGGTGTCCGAGTCGGTCAGCAGCAGGATCTCCTGGGTCGCATGCCGGATGCCGACGCCGAGCGCCGAGCGCTTGCCCGCGTGCACGAACGGCAGCACGATCAGCCGCGGCTCGGTGGCAGCCCGCTCGCGCAATCGCTCAATCACCTCGGTGTCCGCCACATCAGGCACGACAATTACCTCGGTGGGGTTCTCCCGCAGCCAGGACTCCAGGCACCGGTCGAGGATGTCCGGGTCCTCGCGATAGGCAGGAACCACCACCGATGTCGTCGCCGGGTAACCGGACTCGACCGGCCGGTACCTGCGAGACAGCGTGAAGCGGATAAGCCAGACCGACCACGAGAGCACGCCGACCAGACCGATCGGCACGTAGTGGTGCAGCTGTCGCCACCACCCCAGGCTGGCCACCCTGGGCAGGGTGACGCCTGCATGAACTACCAGAAGCATTGTGCTTCTCCCGCCCCTTTTTGTGTCCCCGGATTAAAGCAAAGTAAAAGACAGTGAACGAACGGCCAATAACGTGTTTCGCGGCGAAGACGGCCAAGAGCCGGCCATAGCTAACCCCGCCTCGCACCATGGCCCGTTGGGCCGGCGCGGGGGATGGGTGATGATTGCCAACGATAATCGAAGTCGCGCGGCACAATGCCGTCGGGTTGTTCCTCATTACCTTTCCTTGGCCCGATTTATTACTGGTGTTGCTTTGGTTCCTGTTGACCTATTACGACAGGGCGCATAGCGCTGGGGGGGAGGCAGAAAGCATAACATGCCGCACCGGTGCGGCGTACGGAGTTACCGTGTCCGATCCGATCCCGGCGAATTGCCGGAATCGCATCGGTGACCCCGGTCCTGCCGGTACGTACGAATCTTTCCGCTCTTTCCGCGTAAGTGTTCATGCGCGCATTATGTTGGCTTTCGCAGCTGAGTGGTCGCGGCGGCGGGGTGGGTGGTCGCGGCGGCGCGGCACCGGACCTCGCCCGGTAACGGATCCGGACCTCGCCCTTAGCGGATCAGGTCACGCGGCGCGATCCGGACCGCGACCGGTGCTCTAGCCAGACAGACTGGTACCACCGAGCACAAAGTAGCCAATGCCGGGACCGGATAAATCCCCCGGTGGCATGACTAACCGCTACGCTTAGCGTGTGTGCGTGTACCCGCCGGTTATCCGGCCGCGATGAACCACGTCGAGCAGGATGACTCCAGCCTGGGCCAGCCGTACGGGATTTTGGCTATCGCGGCGTCGGCCGGAGGCATCACCGCGCTGACCCGCGTGCTCGGCGGCCTGCCGGCCGGATTCCCGGTTCCCGTGGTCGTCGTCCAGCACCTGGACCCGCGCCACCAGACGATTATCGCCGAGGTGCTCGGCCGTCGCGTCAAGCTGCCCGTGCAGCTTGCGCAGGAGGGCCAGCAGGCCGAGCCCGGCATGATCTACGTAGCGCCGCCCAACCGGCACCTGCTGGTCGAGGCCGGGGGAAGGCTGACGCTTTCGAGCAGTGAGCTGGTACATTTCGTCCGCCCATCCGCCGATCTGCTCTTCGAGTCGGTGGCCGGAAGCTACGGGCGCAGGGCCATCGCCTGCGTGCTGACCGGCTCGGGCAGCGACGGCGCCATGGGCACGACCGCCGTCAAGTCGCGCGGAGGGACCGTGATCGCCGAAGATCCGGAACTCGCTGAGTTCAAGGGCATGCCGCAGGCGACCGTGGCATCGGGTTCCGTTGACTTCGTGCTGCCGCTCGACGAGATAGCCTCGGTGATCTGCGGGCTGGTCGAGGCGAGGACGTCATGACGCATTCGGGACCCAGCGAAATCCTCGACCCCGGCCTAGAGGACCTGCTGGCCTTCATCCGCGATTCCCGCGGCTTCGATTTCACCGGATATAAGCGGACATCGCTGGACCGGCGCATCCGCAAGCGCATGCACGAAGCCGGGATGACGGACTACGAGGACTACCGGGACCGGCTGGAAAGCAGCGCCGAGGAATTCAGTTACTTGTTCAACACGGTCCTGATCAATGTGACCAGCTTCTTCCGTGATATCGAGGCGTGGTCCTTCCTGCAGCGTGAGATCATACCGGGATTGATAGCCGAGACCGCCGCGGCGGAGGAGATCCGGGTGTGGAGCGCCGGCTGCTCCGGCGGCGAGGAGGCCTACTCGCTGGCGATAGCCTTCGCCGAGGCGCTGGGCGTCGAAGAATGCGCGAAACGAGTCAAGATCTACGGCACGGACGTTGACCCAGAGGCGCTGCGGGATGCCAGGGCCGGATTGTATCCGGCCAAGGCGCTTGAAGCATTCCCCGCCGAGCTAAAGGACAAGTACTTCGAGCAGAACGGCAGCCAGTTCGCGTTCCGGCCGGACCTGCGGCGCCGGGTGATCTTCGGCCGGCACGACATCACCAGCGACGCGCCGATCTCCCGGCTCGACCTTCTGCTGTGCCGTAACACGCTCATGTACTTCAACGCCGAGACCCAATCGCGTGTCGTCGACCGGTTCCACTTCGCGTTGCGGGAGAACGCCTACCTGTTTCTCGGCAAGGCCGAGATGCTGCTGTCCGAAGCTGACCGGTTCGAGGTGATCAGCATGCAGCAGCGGATCTTCAGGCGCCGGCCGGGCGCGGCCGTGTCCAAGTACCAGTCCGTCCCGCTCACGATCGACATCGGGGCGCCGGCTGAGAATCGCGAGGTGAGCAGGAAACGCCAGCTACGTGACCTGGCCCTGGAAACGGCGCCGTTCGCGGTCCTCGGCATCGACGCGGAGGGCACGATCGTCCTGCTGAACAACCAGATGCGGGCCCTGTTCGGATTGATGTCCCGCGACCTCGGCCGGGCCTTTCGGGACCTGGAGATCTCCTATCGCCCGATCGAGTTGCGCTCCCTCATCGAGCAGGCCTACGCCGAGCACCGCGTCGTCCGGGTGAACGGCGTGGAGCGGCCGGTCGGCGCCGACGAGGTGCAGTACCTTGACCTGCACATCCAGCCGCTCTGGGGTGCCGACGGGATGGCCGCGGGGGCCATCGTGCTGTTCATCGACACCACCTTCACCATCCGGCTGCAGATGGAGGTCAAGCGCAACCGGGAAGAGCTTGACACCGCGTACGAGGAACTGCAGTCAACCAACGAGGAACTCGAGACGACCAACGAGGAACTGCAATCCAGCATCGAGGAACTCGAGACGACCAACGAGGAACTGCAGTCGACGAACGAGGAACTCGAGACGACCAACGAGGAACTGCAGTCAGGCAACGAGGAACTCGAGACCATGAACGACGAGATGCGCGTTCGCACCACCGAGCTTGACGAGGCGCGCACCTTCCTTGAAGGGGTGCTGTCCAGCGTCGCCGCCGGAGTGGTGGTGCTTGACTCCGGGCTGCTGGTCAGGAGCTGGAACAAGGGGGCGGAGGAACTCTGGGGCCTGCGCTCAGATGAGGTGCGCAATCGGGTGTTCTTCAATCTCGACTTCGGATTGCCGACCGCGCAGGTACGCGACGCGGTCCAGCAATGCCTCGCGTCCGGCCGTCAGACCGGCCCGGTCCAGGTGGGCGCGATCAATCGCATCGGCCGGAGGATCACCTGCCTGGTGACCTGCTCGCCCCTCGACGACAAGGGCGACGGCGACGGAGTCGTCCTGCTGATGGAAGAGGTCGGCCGGGACTAAGGCGCGGGGCGACCGCCGTCACCGACGTTCGGCGGCCAGCACGAGCACCGCGATGTCGTCGTGCGGCGGTTCGTCGGCGAACTCCTGCACGGCCGCGTGGATCCGCTCGGCGATGACGGTCGCGGGCAGTCCCGCCCAGCCGGTCATCAGCCGCGCCAGCCCGTTGTCATCGTCGAGTTGCCTGATGCCGTCGGTGCGCTCGGTTACCCCGTCAGTGACGCAGATCAGCGCATCGCCGGCCGCGAGTTCGGTCACGCCCGCGCGGTAGCCGGGGTCCGGCACGATGCCGAGCAGCAGCTGCGGCTCGCCGACCTGCTCCGCCTCCCCGGAGGCGCGCAGCAGCCACGGCAGCGGATGACCCGCGGAGGCGAGCGTCACCCGCGCTCCGCCGCCGCGCAGCGGGACGACCTCGCCGCAGAGCATGCTCAGGAAGCGATCCGGTGCGTCTTCGTCGATCACCACGCGGTTGAGCCGGTCGAGAATGGCGGTCGCGCCGTACCCATCGCGGGCGAGCAGCCGGACCGCGTTGCGGGCTAGTCCGGTGGTAACGGCGGCCTCCGGCCCGTTGCCGCACACATCGCCGAGCACGAGGCACCAGCGGTCCTGGCCGGCCTGGAAGAGGTCGTAGAAGTCGCCGCCGACGGCACAGTCCGCGACCACGGGTTCGTAGATGACGCTGGACTCGATGCCCGCGATGGCGCCGATCGCGGCGGGCCCGAGCGCCTGCTGCAGGATCCGGCTGGTCGCAGCCTCGCGCCGGTAGCCGCGGCACAGGTCCAGGGCGAACGCCACCCGGTGCCGCAGATCGTCCAGGAGCCCGGCCACGACCGGCTCGGCGGCCACGCGGTCCCGGCCCACCAGCAGCGTGCCCAGCCACCGGGTGCCGTAGACCAGCGGGAACTGTACCGCGCGCTGTCCCCCGCCAAGATATTCGTCCCGCCCCGCGCGTGACCGGGCCGGAACCGGCTGGCGTTCGAGCTCGGCTCTCAGCGGACCCAGCAGCCGCTCATCCTTGTGCCACACGTGCGCGAGCTGTGCCGATCCTGACTCGCCGGCCAGGTACACCGCACACCAGTCCGCGATCCTGGGCACCACGAGCATCGCGGTCAGGACCGCGATGTCGTCGGAGTCCGTGCGGCCGGCCAGCAGGCAGCTGGCCCGGGCCAGGAACGCCGCCGAGCCTTCGTGGGTGCCCGCACGTTCCGCCAGCCAGAACCGCTCCACGGCGACGGCAACCTCGTCGGCGGCCTGCCGCAGGGCCAGCGTGGTGTGCTGGCCGAACCGCCCGCTCTCCCAGGCGCCGACCGCGAGCAGCCCGATGACCTGGCCGTTGGCGGCAATCGGCACGGTGGCCAGCGAGCGGCACGGATAGCCCCAGATGGCGGGGATGTGATCACGGTCGGGACTGCGCTCGCTGTACAGGCCGGGCGCCTGCGCGAGATCGAAGGGCCCGCTGGCCGCGACCCGGGTGATGAGGGGTTCGGGCAGCTGGCCGGCCACGGGGACCACGACCAGCCAGGCCGGATCCTCATCAGCCCGCAAGATGCACGCGGTATCGGCACCGGTCGACGCCCGGACCAGGTCGAGCGCGCGGTCGAGGAAGCTGCCGGTCAGCGACGCGTTGGCCAGGATGCCCGCGATCCCCCGACGCACTTCCCCGCTGTCGTACCCGCCCGCCGCGGCACCCGGCAGCGCGTAGTTGAACCATACGGACTTGGTCTGCGCGGCATAGCTGACGCCCCAGGAGTCGGCGAGCTGATCGACGATGAGCAGCCCGCGCCCGCTCTCCTGATCGGCCCCGTCCGCCGCCCTCGGATCCGACGGGGGTATCAGCCGGCGCCGGTTGCCGTCGCTCACCTCGACCCGGACGCCGCCGTCCCGCACGCGGCAGGCCACCTCGATGTCCGTGCCCGCGTGGACCAGCGCGTTCGTCACGATTTCGCAGGTGAGCAGGGCGACGTCGGCGGTGGCGTCCGCTGTCTGCCAGTCCTCGAGCGCGTGCCGGACGAACCGCCTGGCCGCCGCGGCAGACGTGGCATCGGCCGGGAAGGATGCGCGGGTATGACGCGAGACCGACACGAGACCTCCGGGGTTTACTTCTGAGATTCTTACACCAAGATGGGCGCATCGGTGACAGAATGAACTTAATTCCTTACTCCAGGTCACGTCACCAAGGTGGTCGCCGTGATATCCGATCAAATGGGCCGGTACCTAGACGGCCGGGCGAAGCTGCCGCGCACGCCGGACGGCTTGGCGGACGCGACCTTGAGGACCATGGCGCTGCTGTCAGACTCCCGGCGGCTGGCCAAGCAATTGCAGGACTGGTCCAACGAGCTGCGGCGCAACCAGGCTGAGCTGCGCCGCTCGCAGGTCGAGCTCGGGGAGAAGGCCAAGGTGCTAGCGGCCACCTCGCAGCGCAAATCCGACATCCTGGCGGGCATGTCCCACGAGTTGCGGACGCCGCTGAACAGCATGCTGACCCTGGCCCAGCTGCTCGCCGAGAACCCAGAGGGCAACTTGTCGGAGTCCGAGGTCAAGTCCGCCTCGACGATCTACCGGGCCGGCACCAACCTGCTGCAGATCATCAACGACCTCCTGGACCTGTCCAAGGTCGCGGCGGGCCGGCTGGAAGTGCGCCCAGGCCCGGTGCGGACCGCCAGGATGGTCGATGACCTGGACGCGGCCTTCCGCCCGATGGCGGTGGGCAAGGGGCTGCGCTTCGACGTCGAGGTGTCGCCCGAGGTGCCCGACGAGCTGTTCACCGACGAGTGGCGTCTGCAGCAGATCCTGGGCAACCTGCTGTCCAACGCGATCAAGTTCACCGCTTCGGGAACCGTAGCCTTGCGGATCAGTGGTGAGCCGGGAACGCCCGCCGTGCTCGCCCTCGCCGTGAGCGACACCGGCATCGGGATCCCCGCCGACCTGCTCGAGGCCGTCTTCGAGGCCTTCCGCCAGGCTGACGCGGGCACGAGCCGGGGGTACGGGGGCACCGGGCTGGGGCTGACCATCAGCCGCGGGATCGCCAGCCTGCTCGGCGGCACCATCCGCGCCGAGAGCGTCCAGGGCAGCGGCAGTACGTTCACGCTCTGTCTGCCCGCCGTGTGCGCCGCCGAGACGAGCCCGGACCCCGGCGCGCTACCGGAGACCTCGGACGCCGTCGACGATGCCGCCAAGCTCGCGCAGTGGCGGGCCGGGCCCGCCGGCCGGCTGCTCCGCGGCGCGCGGGTGCTCATCGTCGACGACGACATCAGGAGCGTATTCGCGCTGGCCCAGGTGCTCGGCAGGCTAGGCGCGCTCGTCCGTTACGCCGAGAACGGCCCGGAAGGAATCGAGCAGGTGCAAAGTGATCCACGGACGTCGTTGGTCCTGATGGACGTGACGACGCCCGAGTGGGACGGCTACCAGGCCATCAGGGCGATCCGGGCGATGCCCGGCCGGGACGGCTTGCCGATCATCGCCATGACCACCGGGGCCGCGCCAGGGGACCGGGACGAATCACCGGCCGGCCAGGCCTTCGACCGCGTGCCCAAGCCGGTCGACCCGGATCAGCTGCTCGACCTGATAGGCCGGCGGCTCGGCCACGCCCAAGTTACGGTGGAGTGACCATGATGACGGAGACCCCCCGGGTGCTGCTCGTGGACGACATGGAGGACAACCTGGTCGCCCTGGAGGCGATCCTGCGGCCGCTGCACCTCGACCTGGTCCGCGCCAGGTCAGGCGAGGAGGCGATGAAGGCGCTGCTGCGCGCGGATTTCGCGCTCATCTTGATGGACGTGGTGATGCCGGGAATGGACGGCTTCGAGACCGCCGCCCACATCAGGCGCCTGGATCAGACCAGAGACGTGCCCATTATCTTCCTCACGGCTTTCGACCGGACGCCCGAGTATGCCCTGCGCGGCTGTTCGGTGGGGGCCGCGGACTACCTCACCAAGCCGTTCGACCCCTGGGTGCTGCGCGCGAAGGTTGAGGTGTTCGTCGACCTTAGCTGCAAGAGCCGGCCGCCCGGCCAGACCCGGCCGCTGGCCGACGTCGAGGCCTGCCTGGACCGCCTGGAGGCAACGGTTCCGCGACTGGACGCAACGGCGGCCGAGTCGCCGCGGAGCGGGCTGGCCGAGACCGTCTCCGAGCTGGCTGACCAGGTACGCGACATGCGGATAGCGGTCAATGCCCTAGCCGGCGCCCAGAACGTGAGATAGCTTGGTGTAAGGCAATGATTACTTTAAGTATCTGAGTGATCGTGCCCTTTGGGGGATCTGTGACAATAAGCCCGGCCGCAACGGCGACCCGCGTCCTGTACATCGACGACAACCAGGACAACATCTTTCTGCTGCGGCGCCTGTTCAGGCGCAGCTGCCCGGACATCGCGCTATACACCGCCATGACCGGCGGCGAGGGCGTCAAGGCGGCGATCGACGAGCGGCCGGCCCTCATCCTGCTCGACAACCGCCTGCCCGACACTAACGGCGAGCAAGTCCTGCGCGAGCTCGCCACCATCCCGGCCACGGCCGCGATCCCGGTCGTCATCCTCAGCGCCGACTCGAGCCCGGTGATCATCAAGGAACTCATCGCGGCGGGCGCCGCGGATTTCCTGGCCAAGCCGTTCGACGGTCCGCAGCTGCTGGCCATCCTCGGACGTTACCTGCCCTGACCTGCGCGGAGCGATGAGTTTAAGCTCGTCGCATGGCCAGGTACTTCGACATCCATACGACCAACCCGCAGCGGCGCTCGATCGCCGCGATCGCCGATATCGTGCGGGCCGGCGGCGTGATCGCCTACCCGACAGACTCCTGCTACGCGCTCGGGTGCCAGCTCGGCAACACGGACGGCTTCGCGAGGATCAGGTCGATCAGGCACCTGGACGAACGGCACCACCTGACGCTGGTGTGCCAGGACTTCGCCCAGCTAGGCCAGTTCGCGTACGTGACCAACCCGGTGTTCCGGGCGATCAAGGCGGCGACCCCCGGCCGTTATACGTTCATCCTGCCCGCGACCAAGGAGGTGCCGCGCAGGTTGCAGCACCCGAAGAAGAAGACCGTGGGGGTGCGGATCCCGGACCACGTGGTGGCCCAGGCGCTGCTCGCCGAGCTCGGCGAGCCGCTCGTCTCGAGTACCCTGCTGCTGCCCGGTCAGGACGAGCCCATGACCCAGGGGTGGGAGATCGCTGAGCAGCTCGACCAGGCCGTGGACGCGGTGATCGACTCGGGCGACTGCGGCACCGAGCCGACCACGGTGATCGACTTCTCGCAGGCCGAGCCCGAGATCGTGCGCCGCGGAGCAGGCGACACGTCCGGTTTCGAGTGACCCAGGAGGACAGGATCGAGGCGCACCAGTACCGGCAGGTCGCCGAGTCGTTCGGCGTCGACCCCGGGCCCGACGTGCTGGACGTCGGCTGCGGGACCGGCATCGCCGCCCGGCAGTTCCGGGCGGCCGGCTGCCGGGTGCTGGGGGTGGAGCCCGACGCGCGGATGGCCGACTTCGCCCGGCGGACCGGGATCGAGGTCGAGGTGGCGACGTTCGAGGCGTGGGACAGCGCCGGCCGGACGTTCGACGCGGTCGTGGCCGGGCAGGCCTGGCACTGGGTGGACCCGGTGGCGGGAGCGGCCCAGGCGGCCCGGGTGCTGCGGCCCGGCGGCCGGCTGGCCGCGTTCTGGCACGTGTTCGAGCCCCCGCAGGACGTGGCGCAAGCCGCGGTCGCGGTCTATCAGCGGGTGATGCCCGACTCGCCGTTCAACTACCGGGTCAGTCCGCAGCAGACCGACCGGACCGCGACGTTGTTCACCACCAGGGCCGCCGACGGGCGGGTTCGGCGACGCGGAGCGGTGGCGGTTCGACTGGGAGCGGAACTATACCCGGGGCGAGTGGCTGGACCAGCTGGCCTCGTCGGGCGCCGTCACCCAGCTCCCGCCGGATAAGCGGGCGGAGGTGCTGGCGGGGATCGGCGCCGCGCTCGACGCGATGGGCGGCGGTTGCACGGTGAGCATGGCCACGGTGGCGGTCGTCGCGGCGCGAGCCGGCGCACTACCATCGGAGAGTGCCTGATCCTGCGTCTGGTGCGCTGCACCTGATCCAGTCGTTCGCCAACACGCTGAGCGCTGAACCGGATACGGACCTGCTGGGGACCCGCGAGCAGGCCGCCGCCTGGCTGCACGCGGCGGCCTTGCTGCCGGCCGAGACCGGCCTGACCAACTCCGAACACGCGGCCCTGCTCCGGCTGCGCGGGGCGGTCGGGGATGTGCTGGCCGCCCACGGCGACGGGCGCGAGGACGCCGCCGCCGCTGCCCTCCTGACCAGGACGCTGGCCGAGGGGCGGCTCGTCGTGACCGTGGATCCCGCGAGCACGGTCCGGCTGGCCAGCGCCGCCCGGGCCAGCTACCCCAGCGTCGTGGCGGGCCTCGCCGTGGCCATCGCCGATTCGGCCGCG
>Ga0302314_10009197_pt1 | contig 17516 bp, 19 predicted proteins | sample III_Palsa_N2_3_FD_200533 | JGI IMG/M metagenome (GOLD analysis project Ga0302314, IMG submission 200533) | Peat permafrost microbial communities from Stordalen Mire near Abisko, Sweden - III_Palsa_N2_3 | ecosystem: Environmental > Terrestrial > Soil > Palsa > Peat permafrost | place: Sweden...
ACTCGATCTGCTTCCGCTGGATAGCGATGTACATCCTGCGCGGTGATGTACGTCGGCCAGTGCGCACGGTCAGGGGGGATAAGGAGTTGGAAGCCAACTGCTGCCTTTACGTTGGCTTCCAACTCCTTATCCCCCCCTGACCCTGTGAACCGGTCATCATCACCGTGCAGAAGTGCTAGCGATATAGGCCCAAAACCGCGGTCAAGCTGCGTTCCACTGCTAGCATCTCTTCAGGCCGCAGGCGCGTCAGCGGACCCTCGACCAATCGCCGGCGGTCGAGAGTGCGGGGTTGCTCGGGAACGACTTGGCAGGTTTGCAGGAGCTTATCGCGAGCTTGAATAGTAACGTGAAGCGGTTCTTTGGCCTGACGCACTTGGGTCGTGAGTGGCAGCACGATAATCGTGGGTTCGTTCGCCTCGGTCAAAAAATCCGCTTGAATGATGAGCACGGGGCGAATCTTGCCCACTTCCGCGCCGCGGTTCGGATTCAAATTGCCGACCCAGACTTCGCCCCTTTGCATCAGCGTTTATTTCGAGGCACTTTGTATCTTGCGCGCGGCTCGTTGACTCGGTTGACCTGCTCAATTCTTTCCAGCGCTTCGTTATCGAAGGGCAGCGCCTCGGCGGCGAGGTCCAATGCATCCGAATCGCCTCTTGCGCGCGCGGCTCTGGCAATCTCCGCGAGGAACCGATCGCGTTCCTGCCGCTGCAAGTACTGCGCAATTGCATCTCGTGCAATCTCCGACTTTGCACGCTGTGTGCGCTCTGCCTCCCGGTTGAGACTGAGTTCGATATCGTCGGGAAGCCTTACACTTACGATTGACATGACGGAATGTAGTGCATTGTGTAGTGAAAGCAGCATACAATATGGCATCACCGATGTCGAGAACTGGGGTGATTCATGTTCAAAGCAATTCTGATCGAGCGCGACGAGCGGCCCTATCGTGCGGGCTTCACGGCGCTCAATGAGGCCCGGCTGCCCGCGGGGGATGTGACGGTGCGCGTCGATTATTCGACGCTCAACTACAAGGATGCGCTCGCCATCACCGGCAAAGCGCCGGTGGTGCGCCAATTCCCCATGGTGCCGGGTATAGATTTAGCCGGTTCGGTACAAGAGTCGGAAAATCCCTCCTGTCGGGTGGGAGACCGGGTGGTGCTCAATGGTTGGGGTGTGGGAGAGCAGCACTGGGGTGGCCTCGCACAGTTGGCCCGGGTGAAGGCGGAGTGGCTCATCCCGCTGCCGGCTGAATTCACGGCGCGGCAGTCCATGGCCATCGGCACCGCCGGGTATACGGCGATGCTGTGCGTGATCGCTCTCGAGCGGCATGGAATCGCGCCGGACAGCGGCGAGATTCTGGTAACGGGAGCAGCGGGCGGAGTGGGCAGTGTCGCCGTCGCCGTGCTGGCCAAGCTCGGATTTCGGGTGGCGGCCGTGACCGGCCGCGCGGCAGAGGCCGAGTTTCTAAAGCGCTTGGGCGCCGCCGAAGTCCTGGACAGGGCGCTATTCGCAAGCCCTGGTAAACCCTTGGGGAAGGAACGGTGGGCCGGTGCCATCGATGTAGTGGGCAGTCATACTTTGGTCAATGTGTGCGCCTCCATGCGCTATCGCGGCGTTGTCGCGGCATGCGGTCTCGCCGGAGGGCTCGATTTTCCGGCGACGGTGGCACCCTTCATCTTGCGCGGCGTGACGCTGGCCGGGGTGGATAGCGTGATGTGTCCGCGGGTGGATCGCCTCGAAGCATGGCGCCGGCTGGGTCAGGACCTCGATGTGGCCAAGCTCGAGCTGCTGACCGAGGAAATCGGACTGTCACAAGTGCTCGACCGCGCGACGGAGCTCATCGAAGGGCGCATTCGGGGCCGACTCGTGGTGGATACGCGCCGTTAGCGGTGTCCGACTTCGTCCGCGGACACTGTCCGCGGACACCTCCTGTCACTAGGCAGGAATTAATATTTATAAAAACAGCATCTTACGGATTAGATGCGTCTGGCACGCCGCTTGCTTTGCTCCCTGCAGGAAACATTCACAGGCGCGTAGCAGATGCTCCGTTACTCTCTGGCGTTGATCGCGATGGCTTTGGCGGCGCAATTTGCCGATGCCAACGATCTGATGGCGTTGTACGAACTCGCGCTGACGCGCGACGCCACGTTGCAGGCTGCCGGCTTCCAACGCGATGCGGCGATCGAGGCTCGGCCGCAGGCGCTGTCGCAATGGCTGCCGCAGCTGTCGGCCACTGCGTCCGCCACGCGCGAGCGTGCGGGATTCGACGGTAGCGAATCCCTCGGCAATGAGGCCGTCGACTGCGCGATCGCCGCCACCGCGGGTGCGCAGCATTGCTATGGCACGGCGCACAGCCTGGGTCTCAACATGTCGCAGACCCTATGGAGCTTCCAAGCCTTCAGCCAGCTCAAGGAAGCGAATTTTCAGGCCGCCGCCGCGGAGGCGACCTTCCGCAGCGCGCAGCAGAACCTGCTGCTGCGAGTGGCGCAGGCCTATTTCGCGATCCTGTCGGCGACCGATCAGCTTGCCGCCAACCGTGCCGAGCGCGATGCCTTTGGATCCCTGCTCGGTCAGGCGAGAACGCGCGAGCAGACCGGCGTCGGTCCGCGCAGCGACGTCGAACAGGCGCAGGGTTTCTACGACGCGACCGAGCAAAGCGTCATCGATGCGCAAAATGCCCTGGACGATGCCAATCTGGCGCTCACGGAAATCGTGGGGTCGCGTGGCGACGCAATCGCACCGCTACGCGAGGACATCCCTCTGGTGTCTCCCGATCCTCCCTCCGCCGACGACTGGGTGGCGGCGGCGCGGCAGGACAATTTCGACGTGAGGACGGCGGAGCTCAAAATGGAGGCCGCGGAACGCGATAGAGATCGAGGGGGTCGAGGAGACATTTCATCTGTCGCAGCGTGCCTTCATTCTGCAAGGCCAGACCTTCCGGCTGTACCTGCTCAAGCGGCTGACGCGCGAGCTGTCCCGCCAGGAAGTGTCGACCTGGAAGAAGCTGATTCGCGTTTTGAGCCACGAGCTCAACAATTCACTGGGGCCATTGTCCTCCCTCGCGCATTCCGGCGCGGAAATCGCGCGGCGCGGCGACTACTCGACTTTGCCGGCCGTGTTCGCGGCCATCGCCGAACGCGCCGAGCACCTGCATCACTTCGTCAGCGGCTATGCGGCCTTTGCCAAATTGCCGGCGCCCCGTCCCGAACGCATCGAATGGGCGGCGTTCGTGGCCGATCTTGCCCGGCAGCAGGCGTTTGCCCTCGCGGCGCAGCCGCCCGAGCCGGCGGGCTGGTTCGATCGGGCACAGGTCGAACAGGCGCTGATCAATCTACTGAAGAACGCGCACGAGGCCGGGGGCGATGAGAGCCAAGTGGAACTGCTGATCGCGCATGTCGGGGCGCATCAGCGCATAGAGGTGCGCGATCGGGGCGCCGGCATGAGCCAAACCGTGCTCGCGCAGGCGCTGCTGCCTTTCTATTCGACCAAGCGCAGCGGCACCGGGCTCGGGCTCGCACTGGCCCGGGAAATCGCCGAAGCCCATGGCGGGCGCATTCATCTCGCCAATCGCGAAGGCGGAGGGCTCAGCGTCGCGCTGGAATTGCCCGATGCATCCCAATGACATGCTACCGCCTCGATACCAGACGCTCGTCCCAGATCACGGGATGCTGCTGGCCCTTTTTGAGTTTGCGCGCGTCCGGGTGATGGGGATTGATGATGTAGTTTAGTTCGTGTGGGCGTCCTGTGATTGACGGCACGCACAAGACGGCGCTTCTGGCTTCCTCCACCCAGCGATCGCCAAATTGCCGGCTGATCACGTAGTCGGGTTCGTCCCAACCCAAGATCGCCCTCGGATCGAGTTCGATGATGCGAACCGTCGGCGGAATCTCGATCACCAAGCAGTGATAATCGACCTTCAAGTCGCGTCGCTGCGCGTGCGCCAACACTTCCATGAGCGCACCTGCGTAGCTGCCGGCCGCGTAGATCGCCGACCAACCTGGGGATGTCCAGCGTGCGCCGAAACGCGCCGCACCGGTGCCGTCGAATAGTGGATGGATGACGCGCGCAACGCGATAAATTCTCAGCGTGCGCCGAGGGGTCCGGGTAGCCATGCTCAAGCCGGTAGACCATGCTCCATGCGCCACAATATTTCTTCGACTTGACGCGCGCCGAGCTCGCTTTGCGCGGCATCCAAAGGCTGGTCACCACCCAATTCCGGATGGGCCGTACGCAGAAATTCCAAAGCGTCTCGCTGCGAACCAAAGGCTGCTTCCGCCAGCGCCGCCACGCGCGCGATGCGCTCGACCTTTTCGCTTTCTTGTGGATTTAACGTGGTCGTACGTCGCTTGTACGTGGCGATCGGTACCAATCGATTGCGGAGAAGTTGCGCCTCTCGGAGATTCGCCGTCACGTAATCAACGACATGGCCGAGTGCGTGCTTCGGCAGCCCGCGGTCCACGAGCCGCCGCAAGTCGGTGGCGGATGCCACTCGTCCTTTCATGCCTAGAATTCTGCCAACCTCGGCCGGAGAAGGTGCCATAGACTACCGCGCATCAAATGATGCCAAATTCTAGCATCATTTGAGCCAAAATTCAAAAAAAGTAACTCTGCCGCGCCAAGGTTCACGAGGCGAGTGTCAGCATCGAGAGCTCAACGCCGCTTTCCCATGGCCGGATCGCTCATGCTGTCCGTGCCCGTTTCGAGATGACCGGCAAAATGCCGTAGAAAGCTCGAGTCCGCATTGACGGCCAGCGTGAGGTCATACCAGCCGAACGAATCATCCAGCCGCCAGAATTCCTTACGCACGCCGCCCGGCTCCAGAGTGTGCTCGATGACCCTCCCGGTGTAGGCATCCGATATTTGCACGCCGGCGCTTTCGTGTGCTGCGTTCCTGATTTCCAAGCCGACGCCGTATCCAGCGACGTCGTACCCGACCTTGCAGTCCAGGGTGGTCTGGCCTCGTCGGGAAAGACTGCCTTTGAAGGCGCGAAAAAAGCCGTTGGGTCCATACACGGAGAGCTCGTATCCGCCCCCTGGATCGGAAAAGGTCCAGGTATCCTCGACCATCGCGTGGGGGCCTACAGTGTAGGTCCAGGGACCCCGCTCGGGATCACGGGAGCGCACGTGGAACACCGCGGCCGCTTTGCCGGAATTGACGAATTGAATCGTCACGGTGCGCATGTCGAAGTCGGTCTTCCCATGAGCGTGCAGTTCGTAGGGAACCGCTCGCGCGGGGCGTGTCCCGGGCTCTTGTTCCGGTAGAGCTTGCTCGGCGGAAAGATCAGGAACGTGGTCGGGGTGGCGGCCGCTGTCCGGCGGGACATAGGCGGCGGTGCTCGGCAATGGCGGGCGCGCGCCGTTGGGGTTCGAAAAATTGAACGCCGATGTCAGATCTCCGGTGACGGCGCGGCGCCACGGAGTGATGTTGTCGTTTCGCAAACCGGGATGTTGCCGGGCAAAACGCCGCTCGATGAAGCGGATCAGCGAGGTATGGTCGAATACTTCGGAATTGACCCAGCCGCCCGTGCTCCAGGGTGAGATGACGAGCATCGGAACGCGTACGCCCAGGCCGTAAGGACCGCCAGGAATTTGAGCGTTTCCTCGATAGAACTCGTTGACCGTATCGACGGTGGACAGGCCTTGCGCACGCGACTGCGGCGGCGTGGGCGGAATCATGTGGTCGAAGAAGCCGTCGTTTTCGTCGTACATCAAGAAAAATGCCGTTCGGCTCCAGACCTCGGGATTGGATGTCAGGGCGTCGAGTATTTTGGAGAAATACCAGGCCCCGTAATTCGCAGGCCAGTTCGGGTGTTCCGTGTAGGCTTCCGGCGCGACAATCCATGACACCTGGGGGAGGTCACCGGCTTGGACGTCTTTCTGCAGCACATCGAACAGCGAGCCTCCGGCCGAGATATTGGTTCCCGTTCTCGCTCTCTCGTACAGAGGATCGCCCGGTCTTGCGTTTTGATACTGATGGAAATAGAGCAGCGCGTTATCGCCGTAGTTGCCGATGTACGCGTCATCGGTCTCGCCCCATTTGCCGGCAGCGTCCAATCCGTGGCCGATGTCCTGATAAATCTTCCACGACACGCCGGATTTCTGCAGTACCTCCGGATACGTCGACCAGTCGTACCCGGATTGCGCATTATCGATGACCGGTCCGCCGCCGCGGCCGTCATTGCCCACCCAGCCGGTCCACATGTGCTGCCGATTGGGATCCGTGGGTCCCAGCAACGAACAGTGGTAGGCGTCGCAAATGGTGAATGCGTCGGCCAGCGCGTAGTGGAACGGGATATCGCCCCGCGCCAGATGCGCCATGGTCGTGGGGCCTTTTTGCTGCACCCATCCGTCGTGCTTGCCGGCATTCCACGCCGCATGCGTGGTCGTCCAGTCGTGCGGCAGATCTTCGAGAAATTGCAGCCCGAGATTCTCGCCGCCGGGGCGAAACGGCAACACATGCCCCTCGCCATGGGGCTGATTCCACACCGGCTTTCCCGACGGCAGCGTGACGGCTCGTGGATCGCCGAATCCGCGCACGCCGCGCAGCGTGCCGAAATAATGATCGAAGGAGCGATTCTCCTGCATGAGGATCACGATATGGCCTACGTCATCGATGGTGCCGGTGCGGCTATGGGCCGCAATTCCGAGCGCGCGCGCGATGCTTGCCGGGAGGGCCGCAGCGGCCGCTCCGCTGCATAGAGCGCGCAGGAAAGTGCGGCGGTCGGTGCTGTGTTTCATAGGCGCGGCGCCGCGACGGCTAGTCGAAGTCTGCCGTGAGTTCCGGATGCTCTGCGTGCTGAAACATTCTCTCTATCTGTGCGGCCGTGGTGCGGCCTTGCGACAGCGGCGGCAGCGCATCGCGCGCAAAGAACGCCACTTCGCTGGTCTCGTCGCTGGCGCGGGCCGCGCCTCCGGTGATTTCGCAGATGAAAAACAACTTGTAGATCGAGTCGAGATGGCGGGACGGCCGATTGCTTCTCTGGTAATCGTAGACGGCGGCCAGCTTGAGCGCCTTGGCCGTGAACCCCGATTCTTCGGCGATTTCGCGCACGACACATTCGGCGGCTGTTTGATTGATGTCCGCCCAGCCGCCCGGCAGCGTCCACTGGCCGTCGCTGATTTCGCGCACCAGAAGTACGCGGCCGTCGACGAAGGCGGCGCCGCGCACATCGACTTTGGGCGTCGCATATCCCTTGTCCCCGGCCAAGATGCCCAGGATTGTGCCGTAGTCCCCGCCTGAGCCCTGTGCCACCATGGTCGCCGCCAATTCGCGTATCCGCTCGTAGCGTTGCCGGTCGAAGCGATCGGTGGTGAAAGTCAGGCCGGTCTGCGCGATGGCGCGCAATTCCTGCGCCGTGCTCAGCCAATGCGGGTCCGCCATCGCGGGCTCAACGAGGCGCGAAGAATTCGGTGTAGCTCAGGATGCGGTCCTCGCTGAGTTCCACGAGATCGACGAGCTCGGTCGGAATGGTGACGCCGGTGACCTTGGAGTAAATGTCGGTACGCCAGTGCGCGGTGGCTTTGGGCCACTCGACGACCAGCGAGAGCAAGGTGTAGTCGCTGAGCCGAAACACCTTGACCATCATGGCCAGCCAGGGCCGAAATTCGGCGAGACTGGCCGCCCGGATGGCGATGGGCTTGTCGGCGCTGGCGCCGACGATTTCATACCGGCCTTGATCCGCAAACAGCCGGCACAGGCCGGCGAGATCGCCGCCGACACGCGCCGCATGCAGCTGTTGAATCATGCGTTCCGCAACGACGCGCTCCGCCACTGTACTCTCCTTCGGTCAGGCCAACGCAGCCCGGATTTCCCCGCCGATCTGTTCGAACGCGGTACGGGCATAAGGAATCACGGCCCCTAAGCCGTAAAACAGGTGAATCATACCCGGGTGGCAAGTGTAGGACACCTCCGAATGCGCGCGGGTCAATCGTTCGAAATAGTCCCGGCCTTCATCGCGCAGCGGGTCGAACTCCGCCGTATGAATGAGGGTAGGCGGCAGGCCTTCGACAGCCGCGGCCCGCAGCGGCGAGATTCGAGGGTCGGATGGATCGGTACCGGGGGGCGCGTAGTGCAATAAATCGTGATCGAGCGTGGCCTGATCGACCAGATAGCCGCTCGCGAGCTCGCGCCGCGAATCGGTCGAACGGCTGTAATCGAGGATCGGGCAAATCAGCAGCTGCAGTGCCAGGCGCGGGCTGCCGATTCGAGCCACCGCCTGAGTGGTGGCTGCGGCCAGGGTACCACCGGCCGAGTCACCGCAAATGCCGAGCCGTGCGGCATCGATACCGAAACCCGCTGCCTGTGCGGCGATGTAGGTGATCGCGGCCAGAGCATCGTCGAGTGCGGCGGGGAAGGGGTGCTCGGGCGCCAGACGGTATTCGACCGAGACGACCCGGCAGGCGCCCGACCTCGCCAGCGCCCGCGCGATGCAGTCGTGGGTGGCCACGGTACCTGCCACCAGGCCGCCGCCGTGGAAGTAGACCAGCCCCGGCAACAGTTCGCCCGCGGCATCGAGGGGGGTATAGATTCTGACCGCGATGTCTCCGGCAGGCCCAGGCAAAGTACGGTCTTCGACACGGCTCACGGCCGGTTCGGGGCCGCCCAGCTTCATGAGCTCGGCGAGCCCCAAACGGCGCTGCTCCACCGACGTCTCGAGGGCATTGGGCGGCTTGCCCGCCGCCAATACATCCAGGAACCGTTTAACGCGCGGGTCGAGCGGCACGGTTTAGGCTCCTGGACTGCGTTAGAGAGCCAACGCGGTCCGGGTCACCGCCGGCCACTTCAGGAGCTCCAAGCCGTGGATCGCGAACAGCGCAACGGCCAGCCGGTCGATGCCGAAGGCGACGCAGCTGGTGTGCGCCAGCTCGCCCTTGTCGTCGTGGATACCCCACACCTGGCCGAAGTGTTCGCGGTGGTAATTGAAACTCATGCACGCCGTCGGCGAGGCCCCTGGGTAGTAGGGGATCAGCAGCTCGAATTTCAGCGCCTGCTGCCGCTGGCTCACGGCCATGACCTGGCCGACGCGGCCGAAAAACGGATCGTTCGCGACATCGATGGTGAAGGGGAGGCTGAGGTCGCCCGCCAGCCGCGGGGCTCTGGCCATCCAGCTCTCGCGGAACTCCAGGATTTCCTGCGGCGAACCGATTCTCACGAACTCGCGCATCCGGAAGGACTGCAGGCGGTCCAGGCTGCGCGAGGGTTCATGCCTGAATACATCGGCTTCGATGTCGAATTGCAATCCACCGGCGGGCAGCGGACCGCGCGTCGCCACGATGGGATACACGGGATAACAGGCCGCGGGCGACAGCACCAGGTCCGAGGAGGTCACCGAGGTGGTCCAGTCGCCGCCCTCGTCGTAACGGTCGACCGCCGATCGGATCGAGGCCTCGGAGCCATGCAGAGCGCAGACACAACCCAGCAGATTGGGGAAACTCTTCAGGTACCCCGATTTCTCCAATTGCAGGCGGCTCATCACCGGCGGGAAGCGCATGATTTCCGCTTTGGGATCCCGCTGGCGCGTGATGTATCCCTCCAGACGCTCGACGAGGTGCGTATACAGCTCGGTGCGCGCGTACACGCCGTCCACTCCCATGGAGCGAAATAATCCTGCCGCGATGGAACTCAGCGGATCGGCCGGAGCGCCGGTGGCGGTAGCGGAGGTTGGGCTGCTGGCGATAGGCATAAGGGGTTCAACCACTGATTGAAGTCGGCAGCGGCGTCATCAACGACGTCGTGGCCAGATTGGTGAGGATGCGGTCATTGTTGATCATCAGAGGCGCGGACAGCACGTCGCGGAGCAGCCGGCCGATGGTGAATTCGGTGTCGTTGCGATAGCCGGACAGGCCGCAGGCGCGCAGCGAACTCAACACGGTCGTGACCGCGAGTTCGGATGCCTGCACCTTGGTCAAGGTGATCATGGCTTGAAACTCCAGAGAGGAGATCGCCTTGTCGTCCGACATGATGGCTTCGTAGCTGCGCAGGTTCGCCGCGAGCACGCCGCGCAGAGTTCGCAGCGTGGATACCGCCTGGGTGAAGTGCGCGGCACCCGGGGGCATTTGACCATTCGAGCCGCGAACGGCGTGGCGAATGAATGCCTGGGCCTTGCCGGCGGCGGCGGCGGCAATTCCCGCCCACACCGAACCCCACAGAAGATGGGCGAAAGGCACCATGGTCTGGGCGTGAATTCTGTCGTAGGGCTCGGGCATGATCTGCTCGGCTGCGGCGCGCGCCCGCAGGGTGAATCCCTCGCTATGCGTGCCGCGCATGCCGAGCGTATCCCATACCTGCAGCCGCTCGAGGGTGTAATCCGCTTTCAGCAGGACCAACAGCACCTGGTCGGAACCGGCGGCGTCGGCAGAGCGGCGCGCGGTGGTGACGATGCCGTCCGCTTCCACGGCGTAGGAAATAACCGTGGCCTTGCGTTCCAGGGTCACTTGCTCGCCATCGTGCTCGACGGCGGCTTCGCTGGAGCGGACATTGCCCCCGGCCTGGCCTTCGGTGGTCGACGACGCCATGAGCAGTTGCTCGGCTGCGATGCGGCCCAGAATGCGCTCGAGTGCGGCATGGCCCTTGGAGTGACGCGTAATGCATGCCATCTTGATCTGATGCATGGCGTAGATCAGAGCCGTCGACGAGCAGGCTTGGCCGAGGATGTAGCACACGTCGGCGATTTCGGCGATGCTGGCGCCTTCGCCGCCGAGGGTCTGCGGGACCTGCAGGCCGAGAAGCCGCTGCTTGCGAATCTCGGCAAAGGACTCGCTCGGAAAGCGAGCTTCTGCGTCGACGGCCGCTGCGTTCGATTTCGCGACTTCGGCCGCAGCCCGCGCGCGTGCCGTCAGATCGTTCTGGCGAACATTGATCACCCGGGCGGTGCCCGGTACTCGTTGAGCTTCCATTGAATTCCCCCAATCACTCTCAAGGGTTTGCGGCGGTTCCAAGGCATTATGCGGAGAGTCTTTCGGGCGGACAACCGCTGGTCACGCATCATTTCCTGCTTAGTGACGCCCGGCTCAGTTGCATAAGCATATGTAAAACCCTGAATATATTATGTGACAGACCCGGCAAAGTGCCTTTGTGCCCGTCATCGCAGCGCCGCACCGCGCCGCACGGTATGATCGGCGGGATTTTTTAGGGAGATTGCGAGTGGATCCGAAGACGATCGAGGGGGTGGGCCAGCAGCTCATCATGCTCGTGAAACACACACTAGGGGCCAAGGCGACCCTCCCGGACCCGTTTCCGGTCGAAACACAATTGAGCGACCTCGGGGTCAGTTCGCTCAAAATGGTGAACCTCATGCTGGCGGTCGAGCTCGAGTTCGATATCGCCATTCCGCAGTCGGATATCACACCCGAGAATTTCCACTCCGTGGCGGCGATCCAGTCCTTGGTGGTGCGCACGCTCTCGCAGCGCAAGTCCGTCTAAGGACGCTCATTGAGCACGGCGATCAGGGCGTCGACGTCCTCGAGGGTGGTTTCGCCGTTGGTGGCGCAAATCCGCACCACGTCGCGCCCCTCGAAGGTGGTGGGTGCGACCCACGCCCGGCCCGAGGTTACGACGCGGCGCACCAAATCCCGTACGGGACCGAGCTCGGCCGGAGGCAGGGCATCGAGCACGGCCAGCGCGGAATCATTGGCGATCGTCCATCCCCGCCCGATCAGCCCTTCCTTGACTCGCTCGATCACCTCGACGCTGCGCTCCACATGCGCGCCGAGGCCGTCCCAGCCGGCGGCGGCCAATGCCAGGAACAAGCGCAATCCCAGGAATCGGCGCGACCATTGCATGCTGTTCAGATAGGGATCGACACCCGAAACGCTCGAGGGCATGAAGGTGGTCGAGGCGTGAAACGCCTCGGACAGCAGATGCCCGTGACGAGTGACGAACACCGCGCAGCCCATCGTCGTCGCGAACCACTTGTGGGCGTCGATGGTGATCGAATCGGCGCGCTCGATTCCCGACAGCAATTTGCGCAATCGATCCGACGCCAGCGCCGCGCCGCCCCAGGCGGCATCGATGTGGTACCACAGACCTTCCTGCTTCGCGATGTCGGCGCAGGCATGCAATGGATCGATCATGCCGGCACCGGTGGTGCCTGCGGTGGCCACCACCATTACGGGCACCGCGCCGGCGGCGCGGTCTTCGGCGATGAAGCGCTGCAGGGCCTGCGGGTCCATGCGGCCGCGGCCGTCGGTGTCCACCAGGCGCAAGGCCGAGCGGCCGACCCCCGCCTGATGCGCGATCTTCAGCCACGCAATGTGACAGTCGCGCGAAGTGTAGAACTTCGCGGGACCCGCGAAAGCGCGGACACCGTCGACGGCGAACCCGGGATGGGCGCCGGTCAGAGCGCAGAGCAGGGCGGTGTAATTCGACTCGGAGCCGCCGGTTGCGAAATGCCCGGTGGCTTGGTCATCGAGGCCGGCGCGGCGCGCGACGGCGCGGATTACATGCTTTTCCAGCTCCACGGGCACGGGGGAGGACCCCGAACTCGCCAATTGCGGATTGAAAAGCCCGGTGATGCGGTCGGCGCACTGGGCGGGAAAATTAGGACCCGGGTTGAACAGCCCGAAATAGCGGGGGTTCGCCATCTGAACGATGCCGTGCTGCATGCACTGCAGGGTCCAGCGCAGCAGTTCCTCGAGCGGCCGCGGCCGGCTGAAATTGCAGGCATCGAGTTCGGCTCGAAAGGCGGCCATGTCGATGGTCGGCGTCACGGGGCCCGTTTGAATGCGCGCCAGCGCGGACTGCAGCTCGCCGCTCAGCCATTCCTCGATGCGATCGCGCTCCGCAGCCGGAGGGAATAGAGCCGCGACGGCGTCCGGTAGTGAATTCTGGTTCAACGTGGCCCCGGCGCCGATGGGCTCAGCCCACCGCCAACTTGAGCGCCTGATCCAGGTCGGCGAGGATGTCATCGATGTGCTCGATGCCCACGCTCAGGCGTATGCCGCCGGGAGCCACTCCCGCGGCCAACTGTTCCTGCGGCGACATCTGCCGATGGGTTGTCGACGCCGGATGGCAGGCGAGCGATTTCGCGTCACCCAAATTCACCAGGCGCTTGAAGAGCTTGAGTGCATTGTAGAAGCGCATGCCGGCCTTGAGGCCGCCGCGGATCTCGAAGGTCATGAGCGAACAGGCCTTGCCGCCCAGGTACTTCTGCACGAGCGAGTGATAGGGATTGTCCTCGAAACCCGCATAGTTCACCGACTCGACCCGCGAATTGCCGCGCAGGAACTCGGCGACCTTGCGCGCATTCTCGACATGCCGTTCGATGCGCAACGCCAGCGTCTCGATGCCCTGCAGCAGCAGAAAGGCATTCATCGGCGCAAGCACGGCGCCCATGGTGCGCTGGTACACACTGCGGCAGCGGCCGATGAAGGCCGCGGCACCGTAATGCTCGGTGTACACGAGGCCGTGATAGGACGGGTCGGGTTGCGTGAACTGGGGGTAGCGCGCCGCATTGTCGTTCCACGAGAACGTGCCGCAGTCCACGACGATGCCGCCGAGCGTGGTTCCATGGCCGCCCATGAATTTCGTCAACGAGTGGATGACGATGTCCGCGCCGTAATCGACGGGCCGCACGAGCATCGGCGTCGCAACGGTGTTGTCCACGATCAGGGGCATGCGATGGCGATGGGCGACGGCGGCGAGCGCTTCGAGATCGCAGACATTGCCGGCCGGATTGCCGACGGTTTCGCAAAAAATTGCGCGGGTATCGTCGTCGATCAAGGCCTCGATATCGGCCGCGTGGTCCGACTTCGCGAAACGCACCTGCACTCCCATCCGCGGCAGGATGTGCGCGAAGAGGGTGTAAGTCGTGCCGTAGAGCTGCGGCACCGACACGATGTTGCGGCCCATTTCCGTGGCGTTCAACGCCGCGTAATACAGCGCCGTCTGTCCCGAGCTCACGCTGAGGCTGCCCACTCCGCCTTCGAGCTCCGTGACGCGCTGCTCGAGAATGTCGGTGGTCGGGTTGGCGATCCGGGTGTAACGGTATCCCGGCACTTCGAGGTTGAACAGCGCGGCGCCATGCTCGGCGCTGTCGAACGCGTACGCGGCCGTCTGATAGATCGGCACGGCGACGGCTTTGGTGGCGGGGTCGCAGTCGAAGCCGCCGTGAATTGCGATTGTTTCTCGCTTCATATCAGGACACTTTTTGTGGTGGACACTATTCTGATGATAGTGGGCAGTGTAACTCGAACGCCGCGGACAGTCGTGGTACGGTTCGCAATTCCCGAGACACGGACCGATGAGCATTCCTGTGACAGAATCCTCGGAAGTTAATTCGAAATTCGCCCGGGACGCGTGGATACGCGCCCTGGCGAAGACCGCATCCATCGGCCACGACGGAATCGTGCTGCCGGTGCTGATCGACCGGCTGGCAGGCAAGTTCGAGTCGGCGCCCGCGCTCGTCGGCTCGGAAGCCACCTTGAGCTACCGCGGGCTGTCGGCTCGCAGCAATCAATATGCACGCTGGGGACTCGCCCAGGGTCTGCGGGCCGGAGACGCGGTGGGCCTGATGATGGCCAATTGCGCGGAATACATGGCGATCTGGCTGGGTCTTTCCCGGATCGGCGCCGTCGTGGCGCTCATCAACAATAATCTTGCCGGCGATGCATTGATTCATTCGATCGCTATCGTCGCGCCGCGCATCCTCATCGTCGGTGCCGATCTGGCGCCGCGGCTGGTCGCGGTGCGCGCGCGCCTGGACAGAGACCTGTCCTGCCGGGTCTACGGGCCGAGCAGCGAGGATCTGGCGCCGCTCCTGCCCGAGTTGGCCCGTTTCCCGGGTGGCGAATTGAGCGATTCGGATTGCGCGCCGCCGCCCATCGATGCGACCGCGCTGTACATCTACACGTCGGGCACCACGGGCCTGCCCAAGGCGGCCAAGGTCAGCCACTACCGCGTCATGCAATGGAGCCATTGGTTCGCCGGCCTGATGGACACGCAACCGACCGATCGCATGTTCAACTGCCTGCCGCTCTATCACAGCGTGGGAGGCGTGGTCGCGACCGGCGCCACCCTGGCCGGCGGCGGAGCCGTCGTGATCCGCGCCCGGTTCTCGGCCTCGGATTTTTGGCGCGACGTGCGTGCTGAGCGCTGCACATTGTTCCAGTACATCGGCGAGCTATGCCGCTACCTCAACAATGCGCCGCATCAGGACATCGAAACCGAGCATTCGCTGCGCATCGCCTGCGGCAACGGCCTGCGGCCCGAGGTCTGGGAGCCCTTTCAGAGCCGCTTCAAAATCCCGAGAATTCTTGAATATTACGCCTCGACCGAAGGGAATTTCTCGCTCTACAACTGCGAGGGACGGCCCGGTGCGATCGGCAAGATACCCTCGTTTCTGGCGCATCGCCTGCCCGTGGCGCTGCTGCGATTCGATGTGGACAAAGGCGAGCCGCTGCGCAACGCCGAGGGATTCTGCGAGCGCTGCGGGCCTGATGAAGCGGGCGAGGCGGTCGGCCTGATCCCCGGCGCCGGCAAGGAGCTGGCCGGCCGATTCGAAGGCTACGCGGACGCCGAAGCTTCCGCGCGCAAGGTATTGCGCAATGTATTCAAGGAAGGCGATGCCTGGTATCGCACGGGCGATCTGATGCGCCGCGACGAGCGCGGCTTCTACTACTTCGTGGACCGCGTGGGCGAAACATATCGCTGGAAGGGAGAGAATGTCTCGACGGCCGAAGTGTTGACCGCACTCACGGCCGCGCGCGGCGTTCTCGACGGCGTCGTCTACGGCGTCGCGGTGCCCGGCGCCGATGGCCGTGCCGGAACCGCCGCGCTCATGGTGGATGCGCGCTTCGATCTTGCGCAGTTTCGCGCGGACGTCGCGCATCGCCTGCCGGCGTACGCGCGGCCCGTATTCTTGCGGCTGCTGCGGACCATCGAGTCCACCGGCACGTTCAAACCGCGCAAGCAGGATCTGGTCAGCGCCGGATTCGATCCGGCCCGCATCGAGGATCCGCTGTATTTCGACGATCCAAGAACACAGGCCTTTGTGCCGCTCGATGCGGCACTGTTTGCGGCAATCTCGTCGGGCGCCGTTCGAATCTGAACTTACGCGCCCGGCCGCACCAGCTTGCCGGCCGCCGTGAATTCCAAGGCCGGCACGAAACGCAGCATCGCCGGCACCTTGTGAGCTGCGAGACTGCGCCGGCAGGCGTCGAGCAGCGCGTTCTTGACGGCATCGGGCGCGTCCGCCGCAGCGGAACTTGCAGGGTCTGCCAGAACGACGTCGGCGACGACCACCGCTCCGGTGATGGGATTGCGCCGCGCCCGGACCAGCGACATGCGCACCCGGGGATCGGCGTTGAGCACCGATTCGACCTCTTCCGGATACACTTTGAGGCCGCCGACATTGATGACGCCGCCCATCCGGCCCCTGAAGTAATAGCGTCCGTCCACGAGCTCGACCATGTCGCCGGTGTCGACGAAACCGTCGTCGCCGACCAGGACGGCGGGCGCGGTGCCGAGATAGCGGGCGGCATTGCGGCCGGAGCGGATTCGCAGGGTATGGTCCACCACCTTCAGCGCGATTGCGCCGGCGGGATTCTCGAGGAGTGCCTGGGGAAATCCTGCCAGGCCGTCGTTCACGTCGAACGCCACTCCCGCTTCGGTGGACGCAAAGGCGTGCGCGATGCGCGCGTGCGGATACGCGCCACGAAGGTTGTCCAGCAGCGCCTGGTCGGCAACCTCTCCCGACGACCTGACGTACACCGGCTCGAGGATGGCCGCATCGCCGCTCATCAGCACCCGCCGCCAGTGCGAGGGCGTGCCCGATATGTGGGTGACTCCGGCGGCCGCTGCGCGCGTCAGGAAATCCTGCGTCGATTCGCCGGCGCTCGACAGCACCAGCGGCGAGCGCGACAGCACCGCGCGCAGATAGATCTGCAAGCCGCCGTAGCGGCGGATGTCGTAGAAAGTGCTCCAAACGGTCCGCTCACCGGAAGATGTCTGCGGCAGCGCGCCGCCCAAGCTCTGCAGAGTGTGCTGGACCAGCTTCGGCGTTCCGGTGGTCCCGGACGTCAATAAAATCCATTCGGTTGGTGCGCCGCTGCTGCGCCCGATGTCTGCGGGAAGAGGCCGCGGCGCCACCACATAGGGCTGCAGGTGCGCGGGCGGCGGTGAGACTGGCGGGGAGTCCAGGATGATGGCGTCGGCTTCGGCGGTCGCAGCGACGGCGGCCAACTGCTCCGGAGTCAGATCGGGAGTGCACAGAACCATGCGGCGCGCGAGCCCGTCGAGCTCGATCAACGCCAGCGCCGCGGCCAACTGCTCGCGCACGGCGATCAGCACCGAGCGGCCGCGCAGCGTTTCGAGCTCGGTCCCGAAAGTCGAGCCGGCCGCCAATTCCGCCAGGGCGACCGAGGCGCCGCGGCCACGAAATTCCGCGCTGATCGCCGCGCCGGAGGGTGCTATGGAATCCCAAAGACAACTCACTGCATTACTCCTCGTCACCGAATACCGATTCTAGGGCAACACTAGTGCTTCGGCACGGTGATGTGGAGGGGTTGACGGTATTCGCCCG
>Ga0302314_10009198_pt1 | contig 17515 bp, 7 predicted proteins | sample III_Palsa_N2_3_FD_200533 | JGI IMG/M metagenome (GOLD analysis project Ga0302314, IMG submission 200533) | Peat permafrost microbial communities from Stordalen Mire near Abisko, Sweden - III_Palsa_N2_3 | ecosystem: Environmental > Terrestrial > Soil > Palsa > Peat permafrost | place: Sweden...
GCCCCGAGCACCCTCCAAACAAGCCGCCAAAACCTTAGCCGCACCGCCCAAATCCTCCGGCGGCGACCGCGACATCAATCGCCTAACCAACGACCGGAATCTTCAAAGGTCCCGCAAGGGGAGAAGGGTGCTAAGCTGGACCTTTCGTTGGGAGGTTCTTCGATGGCCCCGCGTGTCGATCTGCGGCCGCTGGCGGCGGAGGATCGGGAGCGTGTGCTCGGCTGGCGCAATTCGCCGGACGTGCGCGCCTACATGTACACCGACCATCTGATCGCCCCCGAGGAGCACGCGCGCTGGTTCGCCGGCATTCCGGACGACGAGACGCGGCGCTACTGGATCATCGAGATGGACGGCGCGCCGGTGGGCTTGGCCAACCTCTATGACATCGACCGCCGCAACCAGCGCTGCGCCTGGGCCTACTACCTCGCCGACCCGTCGGTGCGCGGCCTGGGGCTGGGCTCCTACGTCGAATACTGGATGCTCGAATATGTGTTCGAGGGGCTGAAGCTGGCCAAGCTGTGGTGCGAGGTGCTGGCCTCCAACGAGCCGGTCTGGCGCCTGCACGAGACCTTCGGCTTCGTGGTGGAGGCGCGCTTCCGCGGCCATGTGATCAAGGACGGCGCCCGCGCCGACGTGCTCGGCCTCGGCATGCTGACGGCGGACTGGCGGGCGAAACGCCCGGCGATGGCGGCGCGGCTCGAGGCGCGCGGGTTCGAGGCGCCGGTGCTGGGCTAAGGCGGCCGGCTTACAGTTCCAGCACCGCCTCGGCCACGCGCTCGGCGCCACGGCCGTCGCAGAGTTCGGAGGCGCGCTCGGCGAGGCGCCAGCGCAGCGGCGGATCGCCGGCGAGCCGGGTCCAGGCGGCGCTCAGCGCGGCCTCGAAGTCCGCGGCGCCGGCGTCGAGGGTGCGGGTGAAGCCGGCGTCGGCCATGTGCTCGATCATGGCGCGCTGGTTCTCGGCCAGGATCACCGTGGCGGTGGGCAGGCCGACCACGGCGCGCTCCCAGACGCTGGAGCCGCCGGCGCCGATGGCGATGTCGGCGTCGGCCATCAGCGAGGCCATCTCGGCGTTGTCGACCCAGAGGTGCAGGCGCCGGTCGGTCTCCGCCAGGGCGGTCAGCGCCGGCAGGCTGGGGGCGCCCTCGCCCAGCACGATGTCGAGCCGCGTCTCGCCCAGCAGCGGCGTCAGAGCCCTGACCACGCGTTCGGTGACGCCGCCGACGTCGGTCAGGCCCAGCGAGACCAGGGCGCGGCGGGCCGGGCCGTGCATGGCGCGCCGGCTCATCGCCCGCTGGCGGGCCGCGGCGAACTCGGGGCGCACCAGGGCGTGGCTGGGGCCCAGCCGCACGGCGCAGGTGGCGCCAATGCGGCCTTCATAGTGCTCGCGGCGGCGGCCATAACCGGGATCGATCAGGAGGTCGCAGGCGTGGCGGCGGTCGGCGAGGTCGTCGATCGCCACGATACGGCGGTGTCCCGGCGCCCGCAACAGATCCTCCTCGGCGGCGCCAGCGCCATAGTGATCGATCACCACGACGTCGGCCTCGAAGCGCTCGGCGATTTCGGCCGCATAGGCCACCTGGCCGGCCAGATCGTCCGCGTCGGTCATCGCCAGCAGGGTCTGCGAGGCCCAGCCGAAGCGGCGCAGGATAGAGGCGGCTGCGCGGGATTCGACGAAGGCGCAGGCGGCGCCGCGTTCCGTCAGCGCCCGCGCCAGGGTGAGGCAGCGCATCACGTGGCCGCCGCCGACCTCGGGCCCGGCGTCGGCGAAGAAGAGGATGCGCGGCTCGTCAGGCAGGCTCACGGGGTCGCTTTAGGCGAAAACGGCGCTACATACTAAGCCCATGTCCACGACCCCCGCCGAACCGCGCCGGACCCGCTGCCTGATCGTCGGATCGGGCCCGGCCGGCTACACCGCCGCCGTCTACGCCGCGCGCGCCCTCCTCCACCCCGTGCTGATCGCCGGCCTCGCGCCGGGCGGCCAGCTCACCATCACCACCGACGTCGAGAACTATCCCGGCTTCGCCGAGGTGATCCAGGGCCCCTGGCTGATGGAGCAGATGCGCGCCCAGGCCGAGGCGGTGGGCGCCGAGCTGGTGAACGACATCGTCACCGCCGCCGACCTCTCGGAACGGCCGTTCCGCGTCACCTGCGATTCGGGTGAGGTGTGGCTGGCCGAGACCCTGATCATCGCCACCGGCGCCCAGGCGAAGTGGCTGGGACTGCCGTCGGAACAGAAGTTCCAGGGCTTCGGCGTCTCGGCCTGCGCCACCTGCGACGGCTTCTTCTATCGCGGCAAGGAAGTCGTGGTGGCCGGCGGCGGCAACACCGCGGTCGAGGAGGCGCTGTTCCTGACCAATTTCGCCTCGAAAGTGACGCTGGTGCACCGTCGCGACGAGCTGCGCGCCGAACGGATCCTGCAGGAGCGGCTGTTCGCCCACCCGAAGATCGAGGTGGTGTGGGACCACGCCATCGACGAGGTGCTGGGAACCGCCGAGCCCATGGGCGTCACCGGCGTGCGGCTAAGGCACGTGAAGTCGGGCGAGACGCGGGAGATCGCCTGCGACGGCCTCTTCGTCGCCATCGGCCACGCGCCGGCCTCGGAGCTGTTCAAGGGGCAGCTGGCGATGGATGCGGCCGGCTATCTGCACGTGAAGGCGGGCTCGGTCGCCACTGAGATCCAGGGCGTCTACGCCGCCGGCGACGTCACCGACGACGTCTACCGCCAGGCGGTGACCGCGGCCGGCATGGGCTGCATGGCGGCGCTGGAGGCGGTGCGGTTCCTGGCCGAGGAAGACCATCACGCGGCCCACAAGCGCCTGACTCACCACGAGGCCGAGAAGATCGGGGTGTGGTGAGGCCAGCCACCGCCGCCGACCACGCCGCCATCCGCCGCGTCGAGACCGCCGCCTTCGGGCAGTACGCCGAGGCCGACATGGTGGAGGCCGCGCGCGCCGAGGGCGCGGCCCTGGTCGAGCTGGTGGCCGAGCAGGACGGCGAGATCGTCGGCCACATCCTCTTCAGCCGCATGAGCGTGACGCCGGCGAGGTTCTTCGCCGGACTGGCCCCGGTGGCGGTCTCGCCGCATGTACAAGGCCGCGGGATCGGCGACGCCCTCTGCCGCGCCGGGATCGAGGCGGTGCGGGCGCTGGGCGCCGAGGCCGTCGTGGTGCTGGGCCACCCGGACTACTACCCGCGCTTCGGCTTCTCGGCCGAGGCGGCGCACAAACTGCTGTCGCCTTACGCCGGGTCGCCGGCGTTCATGGCGCTGGAGCTGACGCCGGACGCCCTCGCGGCGCCGCTGAAGGTGGACTACCCAGCCGCGTTCGGCTGACGGCGGGTCCAGATCGCCTTGGTGAAGAGCAAGCCGAGGCCTTTGCGCAGCATGTTGCGGGCGCTGGCGGAGAGGTAAGCGGCGCCGGAGAAGATTTCCCGCGCGCCAACCGCTTCGGCATCGGCGCAGCGGCGATCCAGCAGGGCGCGATGGACGCCGCGGCGGCGGAACTTCGGATCGACGGCGCTGTCGGCGAGGTAGGCGTCGCCGCCGGCCAGGTAGAGGATCGCCGCCCCGGCCGGCGCGCCGTCGCAGAGACCGAGGTAGAGCGACCAGCCGGGCGCGGCGAGCCAGGGCTCCACCGGGACGCGGAACTGGATGGCGTTCCAGCCGAGATGATAGGCGTCGGAGAAGGCCGCCAGATGCTCTTCGTCCTCCAGCCGGATCACCTCCACGCCGGGAGAGGCGACTTGCGGCAGTTCGACGGGGCCGGCGAAGCCGGCGTGGAAGCCGGTGTGCCGATAGCCGTGCTCGTGCAGCAGCGCCATCAGCTTCGCGCTGGGCGGCCCCGGCGCGATCTCGAAGGCGCCGGCGACGTCCGCTTCGGCGTACCAGGCGATCACCTCCCGGGCGGCGTCCAGCGCGTCGTCGGTGAAGCCGAAGGCGCGGTTGAAATTATGCTCGCCGAACGGCGGCGCGCGCAGCGCCACCGCCCCGCCGAACCGCCGCACGCCGGCGCCGAGCGGGTTGCCGGGACGCGCGGCGACGATCTGGACGCGCGAGCCGGCATAGCCGCCGAACAGCGCCTGGGCGCGGCGGACGGTGTCGAGGTCAGGCAGCAAGGCCGTCATGCGACCGGCAGCTTGGCCGTCGGAGCGATGGCGCGCAAGTTCGGCCGATGAGAGTGCTCGTGATCACCTTCGGCACCGAGGGCGACGTGCGCCCGCTGGCGGCGCTGTGCTGGGCGCTGACCCGGGCCGGACATGAGGCGCGGCTGCTGGCGCCGGGCGACGCCCTGGACGCGGCGCGGGCGCTCGGCGTTGCCGCGCACGGCCTGCCGGGCGCCATCCGCGCGACCTTGAGCGGCGCCGGCACGACCGGCAACGCCAACTCGGCCGCCGCCCTCGCCCGCGCCGCCAATGCGAACGCGTCGGCCTGGCTCAGGCTAGCGCTCGAGCACGGCGCCGGCTGCGACGTCGTGATCGGCGCCGGGCTGGCGGCCTTCACCGGCTTCTCGGCGGCCGAGAAGCTGGGCGCGCTGGGGATCGGCGCGGGCATGTTCCCGCTGACGCCGACCGCCGAGTTCGCCTCACCCTTTATCCCGCCCGGCCGGACGCCCGCCTGGGCGAATCGGCTCACCTTTCGCATGCTCAACCAACTGATCTGGCGCGGCATGGCCAAGGCGACGAACGCCGCGCGGCGCGAGGCCGGCCTGCCGCCGCGCCGCCGGCTCTGGACCGAGCCTCCGATGCTGTACGGATTTTCCCGCCATCTGATCGCGCGTCCGCGCGACTGGCCGGCGAGCGTGGAAATCTGCGGCGCCTGGACCCCGCCGACCCCGGACTGGTCGCCGCCGGAGGACCTCGCGCGCTTCCTCGCGGCCGGCGAGCCGCCGATCTATGTGGGTTTCGGCAGCATGGCGGTCGCCGAACCACGCCGGCTGATGGCGGCGCTGGTCGCCGCGGTCGGCGGGCGGCGAGCGCTGTTCTATCCCGGCTGGAGCGGGGTGCTGGAACCCGATCTGCCATCCAATTTCCACGTGATCGGCGGGGCGCCGCACGACTGGCTGTTTCCGCGCGTCGCGATGGCGATCCACCACGGCGGGTCGGGTACGACCCACTCGGCCGCGCGGGCGGGCGTTCCCTCGGTCGTCGCGCCGTTCGCGGGCGACCAGCCGTTCTGGGCGGACCGCCTGCGCCGCGCCGGCGTGGCGGCCAGGATCGATGTCCATCGGCCCGATGCGGAGGCGATCACCGCCGCCATCGCGTTCGCGGGCCAGGGCGACGTGCGCGCCCGCGCCGCCGAACTGGGCAAGGCGATGGCCGGCGAGGATGGGCTCGCCTCCGCCGTGGCGCGGCTGGAAGCCTTGGCGGCCGGCGCCGCCCCGAGGCCGACGGGGTCGCCCTAGTTTGGCGGGGTCTGCGGGGTGGCGTCCCTGAGGTAGGGGCGCGACGCGCCGGGATTGATGGTCCAGACCGAGGTGAAATTGAAGCCGGTGTAGGTCGATTGGCTGTGGGGGTTCTTGTCGGTGGTTCCGCCGATGCCGGTGACGTTGGTGGAGGCGCCGAGGGTCCCGACGCCGAAGGCGCTGGGGCGGCCGGTGGTCCCGAGATCCCAGTAGACGTTGGTGAAGAGGCCGGTCGTCTTATTGCCGCCGACGACACCGCCGGAGGTCGCGCCCGAGGCGACGGCGCCCGAGGCCCAGCTGGTGGCGACGCCGCCGGCGTTGTCGCCGACGAGGCCGCCGACGTCGATCCCGGCCTCCACCTGGCCGGTGGCGTAGGTGTTGGTGATCTCAGAGCCCGAACTGGTGTAGCCGACGAGGCCGCCCAGGTCTTCGCCGGTCCCGTTCGAGCCCACCGTCTCGGTGGCGAACGACTGGCTGATCTGACCGGCGTTGTCGCCCACGAGGCCGCCGAGGTGGAAGCCGCCTGGGGCGCTGACGCTGCCCCCCGTCGCCTGGCTGGTGGTGATCACGCCGGCCGAGCCGTTGTCGCCGACCAGGCCGCCGAGGTCGAGCGGCTCGCCGCCGCTCCCGGTCACCGAACCCGTGGCGCTGGCGCTCGAGATATTGCCGTCGTTGTAGCCGGCGAGGCCGCCGACCTCCTTGGTTCCCGAGACCGGGTCCGACGAGGAGGACGCGGCCTCGAGGGTCCCGAGGTTCTCGCCCACGAGCCCGCCGATGACGGATGTTCCCGAGACCTTGGCGGCGCTGGTGGTGTCGCCCGAGAGCGTTCCCGTCGCGGCGTTGTAGCCGACCAGGCCGCCGACATAGCTGGTTCCGCTGACATTGCCGGTCCCGGCGCTGGCGCCGCTGATGTCGCCGCTGTTGTAGCCGGCGACGCCGCCCGCGTACCGGGTCCCGGTGACCGCATCCGAGGACGATGAGCCAGCTTCGATGGTCCCCTGGTTCTTGCCCACCAGCCCGCCGACGGCGCTGACGCCGGTTAGGACGGCGCCGCTGGTCCAGTCGTTCGAGATGACGCCGAGGTCGGACACATAGCCCACCAGGCCGCCGACATCGGAGGTTCCGGAGACCGAGGCGGTCGAATAGGCGTCGGTGACCAGGCCCTCGGCCTTGCCGACCAGAGCGCCGGCGGTGGAGCCGCCCGCCACCGATCCGCCGACAAGGCCGATGTCGCGGATCTCGCCGCCGCCGGCCAGCGTGCCGAAGAGGCCGACGTTGTCGCTGGAGCTGCCGATGGTCAGATCGGTGATGTTGTTGCCGAGACCGGTAAATTTCCCGCCAAACGTCGGGACGACGGCGTTCTTGTAGCCCGCCGAGTTCACCGAGTTCGCCAACGCATAGTCGCCGGAGCTGCCGATGCTCGCCAGTTCGGTCATCGAATAGACGAGCGTGTAGGCCGCCCCGTCGATGGTCAGGCGGGGATCGCTGCTTTGGGAGGCGAACGAGAGGTCGCCCTGGAAGCCGAAGCCGGTGAATCCGAAGCCGTAGTCGCCGCCGGCCGCCAGGCTCACGACGCCCGCGCCGGTGACGGTGATCGGCGCGTCGATCGCGAGAGCGCCGGCGGCGTTCAGCTGAAGGTCGCCGGCGCCGTTGAGCGTGATCGCCTGCGAGACCGTGATCGGCGCGTTCGCCGCGGTGGTCGTCACGCTGAACGCGCCGGAGGTGGTCACCGCCTGATTGAGGGTGAAGCGGGGCCCGGTAGCGGTCAGATCAGCGCCAGTGGCGCCATCGATCGCCGCCAGCGCGGCGCTGTTCCCGTTCGCCGCGGCGGTCATGGCCGTGGTGAGGTCGCCGATCGCCGCCGAATAGGTGGTGGCGCTGGTCGTCCCGGCCAAAGCGTCGCCATAGAGGTTGACGCCGCCGGTGTTGGCCGCGTCGGTGGAGGTCGCGAGCGTCGCGGCATCGTTGCCGTAGGCCAGCACCGCGGCGCCCCTGGGCACGCCGCCGGCGGCGGTGAGGATGTAGTAGTAGCCGTTGGCGCCGGTGGTGGCGGTCCCCAGGCTGACGCCGTTCGCCATCGCCCCGACATAGACCGCGCCTTCCGCGCCCGACGCCAAGGGGGCCGCGCCCGCATCCGAATAGGCGAAGCCGGAAACCGCCTGCGCGCCGTTCGGGAAGAAGTTGGTCAGGTAGGGATAGAGCCCGGTCCCGGTCGACCAGAGCGAGCTGTTCACGAACGTCGGCAGCGCGCCTTGCAGCGCCGCCGTCGTCATCCCGATAGAGCCATTGGTCTGCGTCCCGAGCGTCTGGCCGGTGGTCGAGGCGTCGTAGTAGCCGTCGGTGATTGTCGCGCCGCCGGAGCCGACCAGACCGCCGACGCCGCTATTCCCGGAAACCGCGCCGGTCGCGTAGGCGTCGGTGATCGAGCCGCCGATCATATAGCCCACCAGGCCGCCGATGTAGGCGCCCCCCGAGACCGCGCCGGTGGCGTAGGCGTTGGCGATCGAGCCGCCGTCCTGATAGCCCACCAACCCGCCGGCGTAGTTTCCCGAAACCGCGCCGGTGGCGTAGGCGTCGGTGATCGAGCCGCTGTCTTGCTCTCCCACCAGCCCGCCGACGACTTCGGTTCCCGAGACCGCCCCGGTCGCGTAGGCGCCAGCGATCGAGCCGCCGGATTGATCGCCCACCAGGTCGCCGACGGCGGCGCTCCCCGAGACCGCGCCGGTGACGTAGACGTCGGTGATCGAGCCGCCGCCCTGATAGCCCACCAGATAGCCGACGTCCGCGGCCCCCGGGGCCGAGACCGACCCGCCGACGAGGCCGATGTCGCGGATCTCGCCGCCGGTCTGACCGCCGAAGAGGCCCAGCTCCAGGCCGCCCCCAGTGTCGTTGATGGTGAGGCCCGAGATGGCGTGGCCGAGGCCGGTGAAATCGCCGCTGAAAACCCCGACCACGGCGCTGGCGTAGGTTGTGCCGGCGGCGTTCAGCGGCGCCGCGAGGGCGAAGTTTCCGGACGAGTTGTTGAGCTCGCTGGCCAGCTCGCTCATCGAATAGACCAGGGTGTAGGGCGAGCCGTTGATGGTCAGGCTCTGGCCGCCGCCCTCCGTGTTGGTGAAGCTGAGGCTGCCCTGGAAGCCGGCGGCGGTGAGGCCGAAGCCATAGTCGCCGCCCGAGCCGCCGTCGTTGGTGACCAGGTTGACCGCCCCGGCGCCGGAGACGGTGATCGGGGCGTCGATGGCGATGGACTGGTAGGAGTCCAGCGTCAGGTAGTCCGAGCCGGCGAGCGTGAACGGCGTCGAGACCGTGATGTCGCCGGCTGTGGTCTTGACCACGAGCGAGGTGGCCGGCGCGACGTCGATGGTGAAGCCGGCGCCCGAGGCGATCAGGCCGAGACTGGTGGTGTCGCCGATCACCGTCGCGGCGGCGGCGATGCCGCCGTCGGCGGAAACGCCGCTGGCCTGCGCCTGCGTCAGGGTCGGGGCGGTGGAAAGCAGGAGCGCCGAGGTCGGCACGGTCATGGCCGAGCCGTAGAGATAGGCGCCGGTCTGCGCCGCCGCGCCGGTGGCCGTGGTCAGCGCCGCCGAATTGGCCGACGCGTCGTAGGTCAGAAGGCTCTGGCCGCTGGAGATGCCCCCGGCGGAGGCGAAGATGTAGAAGTAGCCGTTGGCGCCGACGCTTGCCGAGCCGAAGGCGGTCCCGCCGGCGATGGCGCTGACGCTGTCGCCCGCCGCGGCCGTGACGCCGCCGTCGCTATAGGCGAAACCGGTGATCGCCTGCACGCCGTTCGGGAAGAAGTTGGTCAGGTAGGGATAGAGCCCGGTCCCGGTCGACCAAAGGCCGCTGTTCTGGAACGCCGGCAGCGCGCCCTGCAGCGCCGCCGTGGTCAGCCCGACCGAACCGTCGCCCTGCGTCCCCAGCGCCTGGCCCGTGGTCGACGCGTCGTAGTAGCCGTCGGTGATAGTGGCGTAGTTTTGCTGCTGGCCCACCAGGCCGCCGGCGCTCTCGAAGCCCGATACCGCGCCGGTGGCGTAGGCGTCGGTGATGACCGTGTAGCTTTGCTGCTGGCCCACCAGGGCGCCGACATATTCGAAGCCCGATACGGCGCCGGTGGCGTAGGCGTCGGTGATCGGACCGCCTTGCTGAGCGCCCACCAGCCCGCCAACCCAGTTGCTGTCGGACGCCGATACCGCGCCAGTCGCGTAGGCGTCGGTGATCGAGCCACCTTGCCAGCCCAGCAGCCCACCGACCTCAAAGCCGCCGGTCACCGTTACCGCGCCGGTCGCGTGGGCGTCGGCGATCGAGCCGTAGTCCTGTTCGCCCACCAGCCCGCCAACGTCGCCGCCGCCAGGCGCCGATACCGCGCCGGTCGCGTAGGCCCCGGTGATCGCGCCGCCTTGCTGCTCGCCCACTAGTCCGCCGATGTCCGTGCTCTCGTACGCCGATATCGCGACGGCCGCGTAGGCATCGCTGATCGAGGCGGCAGAACTCAATCCCACCAGACCGCCGATGTCGGCGCCGCCGGGGTCCGAGACCGTGCCGGTCGCGTAGGCGTCGGTGATCGAACCCTGGGCTTCGCCCACCAGTTCTCCCACCTCGGCAACGCCGTTGGGCGTCGATACGGACCCGCCTGCGAGCCCGATGTCACGGATCTCGCCGCCGATCTGCTGGCCGAAGAGGCCGTCGTATCCGTTGGCGCCGGTGTCGTTGATGGTCAGGCCCGAGATCGTGTGGCCAAGGCCGGTGAAGACGCCGCCGAACGTTCCCACCACGGCGCCGGGGTAGGTCGTGGCCGAAGCGTCGAGGGAGGTGGCCAGGGCGAAGTTTCCCGACGCATTGTTGAGCTCGCTGGCGAGCTCGCTCATTGAATAGGCCAGGATGTAGGGCGAGCCGTCGATGCTCAGGCTCTGGCCGCCGCCCTCGGTGTTGGTGAAGCTGAGACTGCCCTGGAAGCCGGCGCCGGTGAGGCCGAAACTGTAGTCGCCAGAGCCCCCGAGGCCCGCGGTGAGGGTCACCGCGCCGGCGCCGGAGACCGTGATCGGCGCGTCGATGGCGACCCCCTGATAGGAGTCCAGCGTCAGGTAGTTCGAACCGGCGAGCGTGAACGGCGCGTCGACGGTGATGCCGCCGGCGGTGGTCTTGACGAAGAGCGAGGGCGTGGCGGGCGCGACGTCGATGGTGAAGCCGGCGCCCGAGGCGATCAGGCCGAGACTGGTGGTGTCGCCGATCGTCGTGGCGGCGGCGGCGATGCCGCCGTCGGCGGCGAGGCCGCTGGCCTGCGCCTCGGTCAGGGTCGGCGCGGCGGAGAGGCTGGTGGCCGTGGTCGGCACGGTCATGGCCGAGCCGTAGAGATTGACCCCGCTCTGAACCGTGGCGCCGGTGGTGGCGGTCAGGCTCGCCGAGTCGGTGGCGGCGTCGTAGGCGAGCAGGCCCTGGCCGTTCGTGACCGAGCCGGCGGGCGCGAAGATGTAGAAGTAGCCGTTGGCGCCGACGCTCGCCGAGGCGCCGAACGCGCTCCCGCCGGCGACGGCGCTGACGCCGGTCCCCGCCGCGGGGGTGACCCCGCCGTCGCTGTAGGCGTAGCCGGAGACGACCTGCACGCCGTTCGGGAAGAAGTTGGTCAGGTAGGGGTAGAGCCCCGGCCCGGTCGACCAGAGCCCGCTGTTCTGGAACGTCGGTAACGTCCCCTGCAGCGCGGCGGTGGTCATGCCGGTCGCGCCGCTGCCCTGAGCGCCAAGCGCCTGTCCGGTGGTAGAGGCGTCGTAGTAGGCATCGGTGGTGATTCCACCCTCGTTTTGACCCACCAGTCCGCCGACGTAGGCCGCCCCCGAGACCGCGCCGGTGGCGTAGGCGTCGGTGATAAACGCCCCCTGCTGCTGGCCCACCAGCCCGCCGACGTAACTTCCGCCCGGGGCCGAGACGGCGCCGGCGGCGTAGACGTCGGTGATATGTCCTGTCTGCTCCTGGCCCACCAGCCCGCCGACGAACTGCCCGTTCGCCGCCGAGACGGCGCCGGTGGCGAAAGCATCGGTGAGGGAGCCGCTGCCCAGGAGGCCGACCAGTCCGCCAATGGATTGACCGTTGCTCGACCCCGACACCGCGCCGGTGGCGAACGCGTTGCCGATGGCGCCGCTCCACTGGTTGCCCACCAGGCCACCGACGTCGATCGACCCCGACACCGCGCCGGTGGCGTAGGCATCGGTGACCGAACCCATTTGCAGGCCCACGAGGTCGCCGACGTTGTCAGACCCGGAGACCGACCCGCCGATCAGGCCGATGTCGCTGACCTCGGCGCCCGCGAGCGCGCCGAAGAGACCCGCGTTCGTGCCGGCGCCGGTGATAGTCATACCGGTGATGGTGTGGCCGAGGCCGGTGAAATCGCCGCCGAACGTGGCGACCACGGCGGCGCCGTAGCTGCCGCCGGTGAGCGACGTCGCCATGGCGAAGTTCCCCGAGGAGCCGTTGAGCTCGCTGGCCAGTTCGCTCATCGAGTAGATCAGCGTGTAGGGCGAGCCGTCGATGGTCAGGCTCTGGCCGCCGCCCTCGGTGTTGGTGAAGTTGAGGCTGCCGAGGAACCCGCCGCCGGTGAGGCCGAAGTTGTAGTCGCCCGTCCCGCCGAGGCCGGCGGCGAGGGTCACCGCGCCGGCGCCGGAGACGGTGATCGGCGCGTCGATGGCGAGCGCGCCGGCGGCTTGGAGGTTCAGCCCTTCGGCGCCTGGCAGCGTCAGCGCCGCGGCCACCGTGATCGGCGCGCCCGACGCGGTGGTCTGGACGTAGAGGCCGTTCGAGAGGGTCTGGGCCGTGTCGATCGTGAAGCCGGCGCCGGTGGCGACGTAGCCCTGGCCCGTCAGGCCCGCGACCAGCGTCGCGGCCGTGCTGTCGGAGCCTTCGGCGCTCGTCAGCAGCGCCGCGTCCTGGCTCTGCAGCGTCGTTGCGGCCGCGACCGACAGCGTGGTCGCGGCCGTCGGGGCGATGAAGGTCTGGCCCCAGATGTCGAGGTCGCTGGTCGTGCCGGTGAGCGTCGGCAGCCGCGCCCCAGCGTCGGCGCCGCTGGTGTAGATCAGCACCGGCGAGCCGCCGGCCGAGATCGTCCCCGCCGGCTCGGCGAAATAGTAATAGCCGTTGGCGCCGCTCGAGGCGTTGCCGAGGCTGGCGCCGCTCACGTCCAGCGTGACCGTGTCGCCGGCCAGCGGCGTCACGCCGCTGTCGCCATAAGCCACGCCGCTGACCGCCTGCACGCCGTTCGGGAAGAAGTTGGTCAGATAGGGGTAGAGCCCCGGACCCGTCGACCAGAGGCCGCTGTTGGCGAACGCCGGCAGCGCGCCTTGCAGCGCCGCCGTCGTCAGCCCGACCGAGCCATTGGCCTGGGCGCCCAACGACTGCCCGGTGGTCGAGGCGTCGTAGTAGCCGTCGGTGATGGCGCCGCCGATTTGGTAGCCCACCAGCCCGCCGGCTCCCGCCACCGCGCCGGTGGCGTAGGCGTCGCTGATCGAGCCGGCTTCCTGGATGCCGACTAGCCCGCCACCAGCGCCGACCGCGGAGACCGCGCCCGTGGCGTAGGCGTCGGTGATCGAACCGGCGTCCTGCTCGCCCGCCAGGCCGCCGACGTAGTAGGTCCCCGAGACCGCGCCGGTGGCGTAGGCGTCGGTGATCGAACCGTTATTTTCGCCTACCAGCCCGCCGACGGCGGTCGGCCCCGACACCGCGCCGGTGGCGTAGGCGTCGGTGATCGCGCCGTTGGAATCGCCTACCAGACCGCCGACGCCGCCGCGCCCCGAGGCCGCGCCAGTGGCGTAGGCGTCGGTGATCAAGCCGCTCCATTGCAGCGCGACCAGGTCGCCGACGGCGTAGCCGCCGCTGGCCGACACCGAGCCGCCGACGAGACCGACGTCGCGGATCTCGCCGCCGGTCTGCTGGCCGAACAGGCCGTCGTCCCCGTTCGCGCTGGCGTCGGTGATGGTCAGGCCGGTGATCGTGTTGCCGAGGCCGGTGAAGGTCCCGCCGAACGATCCGACCACGGCGCTGGCGTAGGTCGTGCCGGCGGCGTTCAGCGGAGCCGCGAGGGCGAAGTCGCCGGACGAGTAGTTGAGATCGTTTGCCAGCTCGCTCATCGAATAGACGAGGGTGTAGGGCGAGCCGTTGATGCTCAGGCTCTGGCCGCCGCCCTCGGTGTTGGTGAAGCTGAGACTGCCCAGGAACCCGGAGCCGGTGAGGCCGAAGTTGTAGTCGCCCGTCCCGCCGAGGCCCGCGGCGAGGGTCACCGCGCCAGCGCCGGTGACGGTGATCGGCGCGTCGATGTTGAGCGCGCCGTTCGCCTGAAGGCTCAGCTCTCCCGCGCCCGGCAGCGTCAGCGCCGCGGCCACCGTGATCGGCGCGCCCGCGGCGGTGGTCTGGGCGTAGAGGCCGTTGGTCAGCGTCTGCGGCGTGTCTAGGGTGAAGCCGGCGCCGGTGGCGAGGTAGCCCTGGCCCGTCAGACCCGCGACCAGCGCCGGCGCGGTGCTGTCCGATCCCTCGGCGGCGCTCAGCAGCGCCGCGTCCTGGACCTGCAGCGTCGTCGCGCTGGCGGCCGACAGGGTGGTGTCCGCCGTCGGGGCGATGAAGGTCTGGCCCCAGACGTCGAGACCGGTGGTCGCGCCCGTCAGCGTCTGAAGCCGCGCGCCGGCGTCGGCGCCGCTCGAATAGATCAGCACCGGCGAGCCGCCGGCCGAGATGGTCCCGGCCTGCTCGGCGAAATAGTAGTAGCCGTTGGCGCCGCTCGAGGCATTGCCGAGACTGGCGCCGTTCACGTCGAGCGTGATCGAATTGCCGGCCAGCGGCGCCACGCCGCTGCCCGTGTAGGCCACGCCGCTGATCGCCTGCACGCCGTTGGGGAAGAGGTTGGTTAGGTATGGGTAGAGCCCCGGCCCGGTCGACCAGACCGCGTTCTGGAACGTCGGCAGCGTCCCCTGCAGCGCCGCCGTGGTCAGGCCGATCGAGCCGTTGCTCTGCGTCCCCAGCATCTGGCCGGTCGTCCCGGCGTCGTAGTAGCCGTCGGTGATCGCGCCGGTGGCATGAAAGCCCACCAGCCCGCCGAGGTTTCCGGTGCCCGAGATATCGCCCGTGGCGTAGGCGTCGGTGATCGAGCCGGTTTGATAGCCGACCAGGCCGCCGACGGTTTTAGCGCCCGACACCGCGCCGGTGGCGTAGGCGTCGCTGATCGAACCGCCGGACTCGACGCCCACCAAGCCGCCGAGGAAATTGGTCCCCGACACCGCGCCGGTGGCGTAGGCGTTGCTGATCGAGCCGGTTTGATAGCCCGCCAGGCCGCCGAGATCGGTGCCGCCCGAAACCGCGCCGGTGGCGTAGGCGTTGCTGATCGTACCGTCCTGTTCGCCCACCAGCCCACCGGCCTCTTGGCTCCCCGAGACCGCGCCGGTGGCGTAGGCGTTGCTGATCGAGCCCCCGATCTCGTTGCCTATCAGACCGCCGACGAGCTCGCCGCCCGGCGCGGAAACCGCCAAGGTGGCGTAGGCGTCGGTGATCGCGCCGCTGGACTCGCCGGCCAGCGCGCCGACGTAATCGTTGCTTGGCGACAAGACCGAGCCGCCGACGAGGCCGATGTCGCGGAGGGAGCCGCCGGATTGATATCCGATGAGGCCGGTCTGGGGGACGTAGGCTGAGGCGTTGATGGTCAGGCCGGAGATGGTGTGGCCGAGCCCGGTGAAGTTGCCGCTGAAGTTCGCGACCGGGGAGCTCGAATAGCTGCCGAGGCTGCCCGATGCCGCCAGGGCGAAGTCGCCCGTGTGGCCGGTGTTGAGCGCGCTCACCAGGGCGTCCGGCGTGGCCTCCAGCGTGTAGCTGGTCCCGTTGATGGTGAGGGCGCTGGAGGTGCTGGCGAAGCTCAGGCTGCCCAGGAAGCCCGCGGCGGTGAGGCCGAAGTCATAGTCGCCGCCGCTGCCGCCGTAGTTGGTGTTGAGCACGACGTTGCCGACGCCGGTCACCGTGATCGGCGCCTCGATGGCGATCGAGTGGTAGGCGTCCAGTGTCAGGGTCGAGGGGGTGGCCCAGCTCAGCGCCGACTCGATGATGATGTCGCCATTGCCCGAGGCCGTGTCGCCGGTCGAGCCGGCGGGGCCGGTGGGCGCGCCGCCAGCGCTGGTGGCGAGGGTGACGTTGCCGCTCACCAGCGCGCTGTCGATCGCGCCGGCGGCGGCGGCATCGACGATCAGGTTGGTGGGATCGAGCAGCCACGCGCCGCCGTGGGTGTCGACCTTGGCCGCGCCGATATCCAGCGTCTGGCCCGAGGTCTCGATCTGGCCGCCGGTTCCGTTCGCGCCCTGGGCCGATATGGTCCCTGAGATCGTCGTCGTCCCGTTCTCGGCGATCAGCAGCACCTTGCCGTCGTTGGCGGAGACGCCGGTGGCCTCGATGACGCCGCCGGTGTTGCCGGCCAGGGCGTAGACGTTGCCGCCGTTGGCGCGCAGCTCCGCTTCGGCCGAGGCGATCGAGCCGGTGTTGGTCGCCGACGTGCCAGTCCCGCCCACCAGCACCTGGAACTTGCCGTCGTTCTGGGTGGCGTCCGACATCACCACCTGGAAGCCAGCCGCCAGACCCACATCGCCTTGGCTGGCGGTGATGGTCCCGTCGTTCTCGACCTTGGAGGCGATCAGCGCCACGTCGCCGCCCAGCGAGCCCACCTTGCCGAGATTGAGCACCGACGCCGTGCTGTTCCCTGAAAAGGTCAGGGTCCCGCCGGTCATGAAGGCGGCGTTGGTGAGGTCCTGGGTGGAGGCCACGAAGGTCCCGCCGGTGTCGATCACCCCGCTCTTGCCGATGATCACGCCATTGGGGTTGATCAGATAGACCCCGCCCGTCGCCGACAGCAGACCGTCGATCGAGGAGATATTGGCCCCGGTCACTCGGTTCAGGGTCGCGCCGGCGCCATTGTCGAACTGCACCGTCCCGCCCTGGCCGATCGAGAAGCTCGACCAGTCGATGATCGCCTTCGACGAAGTCTGGTCGATGGTCACTGTCGAGGCCGATGTCTTGGCGATGCTCGCCTGCCCCGCCGCGACCGCCCCGCCGGTCGGCAAGGTCACGGCGTGCGCCTCGGACCAACCCACGCCGCTCAGCGCCGTGGAGGCCAGCAGCAGCCTGGCGAAGCCCGTGCTCAAGGCGGGAGGCTTCCGGCGCGCGGGCGCGCCGGTTCCGAACAGCGACAAATGAGCCAGCAAGACACCCCCCAAACGGCGGCGCGGCCGGAGGGACCGCGGTGTCCGGCGTGGCCGGCGCGGCCCAAGCCGCGCCCGCAGCTCCGCAATTCGGGCAACCTGCGGCGGACATGGCGCCCTGTCGACGAACAGTTTTAGTACGCTCTACCGGCTAAGGTGCTGGCCGGACGGAAAGAAGCCGGCGCTGGCGCGTTTCGAGAACGATACCGGCGGACCGGGTGTGCCGGTCCGATCGCCTGGTGTCGAGTGGTCGAGGGCTTTCGTTGAACGCAGCGGCCGTGCACGCCGAAACTGGCCGCGTCGACCTGATGGCTCGGGCGCGCACGCCGGCCGAGATCGAGGCATGCGTGCGTGCGCTGCGCGCCCATCCGCGATTCAACGAGGCCATGCGCTGCATGATCTTGGGCCTGCTCGAGTTCAACGAGCGGTATCGGAGCCAGATGCGGGCCTTCCCCGATCTGGCGGCGCTCGCGCTCGGCGGGTTGGCCATCCACCTCTATTCGAGCGGCCGCCTCTACCACCGTGGGCTCCAGGCGATGATGGGCAGCGATGGCAAAGGTGGCGTGATCAGCGGCGGTCGCGCCACCGCGGTGCTCTGGCGCATGCGCTCGCTTGGACTGATCGCGCCCGATTCCGCCTTCGAGCGGGGTAAGCAACGTTTCTACAAGCCGCAGCCCGCGATGGTCGAGACCTACCGGGCCCACACCCGGGCGACGCTGGAGGCGCTGGCGTTGCTCGATGACCGTGCGGCGGGGTTGCTGGAGGCGTGGGACGACGAGGCGACGTTCCTGCGGCTGAACTCGATCCAGATCGAACTGCTACTGGCCTCGATCGCGCGGAAGGATGTCAATCAACAGCCGCTGCACGGGGTCTCCTACATGGCCCTTGGCGTCCCGATCACGCTGTCGA
>Ga0302314_10009199_pt1 | contig 17515 bp, 6 predicted proteins | sample III_Palsa_N2_3_FD_200533 | JGI IMG/M metagenome (GOLD analysis project Ga0302314, IMG submission 200533) | Peat permafrost microbial communities from Stordalen Mire near Abisko, Sweden - III_Palsa_N2_3 | ecosystem: Environmental > Terrestrial > Soil > Palsa > Peat permafrost | place: Sweden...
GCTGCCGGTGTCGTAGTAGCGCAGGGCGGTGATGCCGTTGCTGGAGTTCATGGTGAGCTGCTCGGCCGGGAGGTAGAGCAGGGTGGTGGTGGCACCGGCGATGGTGTCCTTCTGCAGGAGCAGACCGCCCGCGGCGTCGTACTGGTAGCCGGAGCTGTTGCCGGTCGTGCTGTCGGTGATGGTGCTGGTCAGACCCGTGGGGTCGTAGGTGTAGGTCTGGCTGCTGGTGGTGGTGCCACCCGTGGTGACGGTGTGGGTCCTGTTGGAGCCGTCGGGGTTGTAGGCGTAGGTGGCCGAGCTCTGCGTGGTGCCGGACCCGTTGGCGGTGGTCAGGTTCTGCAGGGCGTCGGGCTGGCCTCCGGTGCCGGTGACCGGGGCGTTGTAGCCGTAGGTCTGGGTGGAGGTGACGGCGCCGCTGGTGTTGTAGTCGGTGACGGTGGAGCGGTTGCCCGAGGACTGGCTGTTCGGGTCGTAGGCGTAGGTCTCCCAGTAGGGGGCCGGACCGCCGTTGGTGGCCGCGCTGGGCGCCGCCGAGTTGCATCCGCCGATGTCGGGGACGGAGGGGGAGGCTGCGCTCTTCACTCCGGCGGTGTCGGTCCAGGCCTGGGTGAGCCGGCCCTGTCCGTCGTAGGTGTAGCACTGCAGGTCGGTGTTGGAGCCGTTGTCCTGGACGTCGTTCTGGGCGGTGATCTGCCCGGCGGTGTTCCAGTAGGTGGTGGTGTCGTCCAGGTGCCCGGCGCTGTCGTTCTCGGCGTCCAGGTAGGTCTCGGTGACGCGGTCGGTGGCGGCGTCGTAGAGGTTGGTCTGGACGAGCTGGTCGGGCATGTCGCCCAGGGTGGCGCGGGTGGTCTGGCCCAGCGGGTTGCTGGTGACCGCGGTCAGGTAGTCGGCGTTGCCGGAGATCCCGGCCAGGACGCCTGCGTTGGTGTAGGAGTTGTAGACCGTCTCGGCGGGCAGGCCGCCGTCCGCGCCGTAGGTGGTGGTGTAGAGCGCGCCGGTGATCGCGTTGTAGGCGTAGCCGACGCTGTACGAGCCGGCGAGCTTGCCCTCGGCGCTGGGGATGGTGGTGGTCGTGCCGGTGGATGCGCCCAGGTCGGTGTAGCCGGTGGTGGCCTGGGTGTAGGCGCTGCCGTTGTAGTAGGAGGACTGCGAGGCGAGCTGCCCCTTGCCGCCGGGGGCGGAGTCGTAGGACCAGGACGCGAGCTCGGTGGCAGGGCTCTGGGTGGTGCCGTTGTACTGCGCGGTCTTCCGGCCCAGGATGTCGTAGGTGTACGACAGCACGGTGCCGTTGCCGTCGGTCGAGGTGAGCTCGTCACCGGCGGCGTTGAAGGTGGCGGAGGAACTGCCCGCGTCCGGGTCGGTGGCGGCGACGGAGTTGCCGAGTGCGTCGGCGGTCTTCGTCCACTGGTGTCCGGAGGAGTCGGTGATGGTGGTGACCGCATCCAGGGCACCGGCCGAGGTGGTGCCGGTGGTGTAGGCGTAGGAGGTGACGGTGGCGTCGGCCGCGTTGCCGGTGGCGGTGTTGGAGTGGTACTGCCAGGCGGCGGTGGTGCGGCCCTGGGCGTCGGTGAGGGTCGTGGTCGCGGTGCCGCCGGCCGGAGGGGACACGTCGGTGCGGTCCACGCCGGGGTAGGCGGTGGTGGTGGACCACTGCGGCTGCCCGTAGGAGAAGAACGCCGAGGTGATCGCGCGGCCCATGCCGTCATAGGTGGTCACGGTCTGCCCGGGCACGCTCGCGTCCGTGGTCTGCCACAGGCTCGAGGAGGGGGCGTTGGTGATGTAGTACGGGGTGCTGGAGGTCTTGACCTGCCAGCCGTGCGAGTCGTAGGCGTAGTCGGTCACATTGGTGCCGCCGGAGTTGCCGCTGTCCAGCGACAGGGTCTGCTTCTGCAGGGGCTGCATGAAGCCGTTGTAGATGTCGAACTCGGTGCTGTAGGTGGCGTTGGCCCGCAGGACCTGGGTCTCGGTCCAGGTCTTCGCGCTCTGGCCGCCGAGGCTGTAGGTGAACACCTTGGAGGCCGTGGCGGTGCTCGCCCGGCCGGGCAGCCAGACGTCGGTCAGTCGGCCCAGCGCGTCGTAGGACTCCACGGTGGTGTTGCCGTTGGCGTCCACCAGCTTGGTCGGCAGCTGGCGCGCCTGGTCCACGCCGGTGGTGGTGGTCCAGTTCCCGGCGGTGACGTTGGTGATGGACGTCGAGGTGGGCAGGGTCCCGGTGGCGGGGCTGTAGGCGTTGGTGGTGGTGTCACCGCGCACGTCGGTGGAGGACAGGTTGCGGCCGTAGACGTCGAAGCCCGCGGCGGTGTCGGGGCTGGTGGACTTGGCGGTCCAGTTCTCGGTGGTGCCGGACCAGGTCCCCATGGTCTCGGCCTCGGTGACGTTGCCGACGCCGGTGGCCGGGATGACCCCGGGGGTGGTGGAGCCGTCGTAGAAGACGCGGGTGTCGGAGATGGTGTCCGCTGCGGTCTTGGTCGGGCAGGTGCCGGTTCCCACGCCGCTGCCGCTGAGGACGCTGACCGTGGTGGTCGTGCCGGGGAGGCCGATCATGCCGGTGTTCAGCCCCGAGGCGGGCGCGGTGGCGTAGCTGACGGTGGAGCAGGTCTCGGTGGAGGCGGGGGTGCCGAGCAGGCTGGTGTCGCCCTGGTCGTCGGTCTGGGTGAGCAGTCCGGTGCTGGGCGAGTACTGCTTGACGGTCTTGGTGGTGCGCCAGGTCTTGCCGTCGGACATCAGGCCGCGGTCGATGGTGGTCTGCGGTTCGACGAACCACGCCTGCTCGGAGGGCACCCCGGCGGGGATGCCCGTGGCGGTCTCGGCATGGGTGGCGGTGGAGGCGGACCAGGGCAGGCTGGCCTCGTCCTTGACCACGCTGCCGCCGGCCTGGTTGAAGGTCTGGGTCTCCAGGGCGAAGCCGGCGTACTGGTTGGAGTCGGTGACCGCCGGGTCGCCGAAGGTGTCGGTGACGGTGACCGGCGCGCCCGGGGTGTTGGCGGTGGCGGAGGTGGAGTCGCCGTCCATGCCGCGCAGGTAGGTGGTCTCGGTCTCGGTGATGGGGTCCGGGGCGCTACCGGTCTCGGTGATGACCTGGCCGTAGCCGCGGAACTGGTCCCAGGTCCGCTGGGCGTTGGGGGTCAGCGGGGAGTCGTTGCGGTGCCAGGCAGGCGCGCCGACGTACGTGTACTTGGTGATCTGCGCGTCGGAGCCGCCGACGGCGTCGAGCTGCTCGACCTCGGAGACCGTGTACTTCTCGAACCAGTCCGCCGTGAGGGTGGACCCGGGCGGGGTCCAGTACTCCTGGTAGCACAGCCGGTTGTCGGCCGAGGGGGTGGGCAGGTCGGGACTGGTGGGCGACTGGTTGCAGTCGGGGTTGGAGTAGAAGACGTCGGTGACGCCACCGGTCTCGTCGTAGATCGCGTTGAGCCGGTAGTGCAGCATGGCGGGCCAGGACGCGGCACCGGGCACCCGGTTGGCCATCTGGATGTAGCCGAACGTGACCGCCGGCATGGTGATCGCCGTGGCGCCGTCCTGACCGGTGCGGGTGATCGACTCCAGCCGCAGTGCGGGCGAGGTGCCGTCGCCGGTGGCCGGGTAGGACTGGGTCAGGGCGTAGGAGTCGACCGGCTTGTAGGCGGCGGCCGCGGTGGTCCCGGTGTTGATCTCGGTGGCGATCGTGGTCAGGCGCATCTCGGAGAAGTACGTCACCGCGTAGTTCGTGCAGGTCCCGGTCGAGACGCAGACCTGGTCCTGTGGCACGTCGGGCCAGTCCGGGGCCGTGGCTGTGGTCAGCGAGGCGCAGTCGGCGGCGGTGATCGAGCCGCCGACGACGCAGCGGGTGGCGTCGGTGAACAGGACCTTCGCGGCGGGGGCGGGCTTCGCGGCCTCGGCGGCGATGTCGGCGGTGCGCCAACCGTAGGAGATGCTGTTCAGGTAGGCGCCGCGGTCGTAGACCGTGAGGGTGTGCGCGCTGCTGCGGGCGTAGTAGTTGGTCTCCTGGGTGTAGGAGTACTCGGTGGCGTTGCCGTGCGGGTCGACCACGAAGTCCAGGTACCAGCGGTAGGGCATGTTGGTGACGAAGTCGCTGTTGGCGCCGGCGGTGGCGCCGTCGCAGTCCCCGGTCTTGGGGCAGTAGACGGGCTGGGTGGAGACCGAGTTGGTGGCCACGTCGGTGCCCTTGCCGCCCTCGGCGGTGGGCAGCTTGCCCGCGCCGTAGTACATGCGGGTGCCGTCCTCGGTGGTGATCTCCCAGTACTCGCCGTTGTAGGCGCCGTTCGCGCCGCCGGTGACCAGCTTGACGGTCGCGGCGCTGCCGGAGATGTGCCAGGTGCTGGTGGCGTCGTCCCACACCATCTGGCCGCCCAGGTTGCCCCCGGACAGGGAGACCTCGTGGCCGCCGTAGCCCCAGCAGGTGTCCCCGGAGCCGGAGATGCCGTCGGAGGAGCACGGCTGGTAGGAGCGCTCGATGAAGCTGGACATCCCTGACCAGCCGTCGCCGACCTCGGAGGACTGGGAGTTGGTCGAGACCGTCTCGCCGTCGACTGCGGAGGAGGCGTAGGAGAGGGCCACGCTGGGGGAGCTTCCGCCCAGCGTCCCGGGGACGGTGATCGGGTAGGAGTAGGTGAAGTCACCGGTCGATCCGCCCGCGGACCACTGGTCGGAGGGCTTGATGCTGGTCGCGGTGAAGGTACCCGCGGAGCCGGCCGGGGCGGCGACGGTCGCGAGGACGGTCATCGGCGAGGCGACCGACTGGCCGGCGGCCGCGGTGGTGGCGACCAGGGAGTTGCTGCGCAGCGCTGTCGCCGCCTGCCCGGTGCGGGCGAGGGGCGTGCTGGTGCCTGCGGCCAGGGCCGTGGTCACGTCCAGGCGGCCGGTCCTGGGATCGCGGGTGGCCTTGACGGGGGTCTGGGTCCGGCAGGCCGGAAGGTTGGGCGTGGTCAGCGCGCAGGCGGGCAGCTCGACCAGGCGCAGGCGCTGGCCCAGGTTGCCGCCGCCCTCGCCGGTCAGCAGGCTCGGGTCGAGCTGGACGCCGATCGTGCCCGAGGCGGTCGAGGCGTCACCGCGGGCGACGCCGAACACCAGTCCGGTGCTGAAGCCCGCCTTGCGTACGGTGGCCGGGTCGGCGAAGCGCACCTGGACCTTGGCCGGGGCCGCGGTGCCGGTGGTCGCGGCCGCCACCCACACGGGGGAGGATCCCACCCGGGCTGCGGCCGAACTGGGCGCTGCCTTCAGGCCCTTGGCGGCGACTGCTGCGGTGCGTGCGCCCGTTGCGGGGGTCACGGTGGCCGTGGTGGTGCCGGCGGCGGGCAGGGCCACGGCCGGGGGCCGGAAGGCGGGGGCCGCGGAGGCCTTGCGGGACGTGGCCGCGTTCGGGGCGTAGGAGCCGGGGACCGGTGTGCTGCTCTGCAGTTTGGTCTGCGGCGGGGTCCACACCTGGCCCTTGGCGTAGGTGGCGGCGAGCGCCGCGTCCGGTATCAGGAGCACTGCCAGTGCCATCAGGCCCACCAGCGCGACGGCCCGTACCGCCCGGGCCTTCCAGCGACGTATCGCCCGACTGCGCTGACGACTCCAGGTACTCAACAGGGACCCCCGTGATGGATGTGCGGCGGCGCCGCACGGACGATCACTGAATCTAGGGCCGCCCCAGAGCATCCGGAACCAAAGATTCCGCTTCGTTATCAAACCATCGACCAGTCAGACCGCAGCAAACGATCAACATTCCGGACATATAGCCACGGTGATGGCCGTCACATGGACAAGCGGGGTCTTGTGTTCCGCTTACGGTATAGCCGCGACGGCTTCGTTCGCACCCGAAACCTTTGATCCAGAGGAGGTCCAGGCATGGGGAGCAGGCTTTCCATAGCGTCAGGACGCCGCAGAAATCACGTCCTTGGCAGCCCGAGGGCACTGGCCGGGGCTGTCGCTGTCGCCCTGCTGGCCGGTTCGTTCTCGGCCGTGGCCCCCGTGGCCGCCCTCGCCGACACCGGCAGCGCCGGGACGACGCCGCCCGCCGCGTCACCTGATGCCACCGCCCTGGCGCGGGCCGAGAGCACAGGCCAGAGCGTGGCCGTCTCCGCGGACGAAACGGACAACTCGACCACGCGGGCGAACCCCGACGGGTCCTTCACCTCCACCACCACGGTCCTGCCCACCCAGGTGCAGCAGAACGGGACTTGGGTGCCGGTCGACCCGACGCTCCAGCAGGGCCCGGGCGGGGCCCTTGTCCCCAAGGCCGCCGAGTCCTCCGTGGCCTTCTCCGACGGCGGCACCGCGCCGCTCGCGACCCTGACCAGCACCGCAGGCCAGCGGGTCGCTCTCTCCTGGCCCGGTGCCCTCCCCACCCCGAGCGTGTCCGGGGCCACCGCCACCTACGCGAACGTCTACCCCGGCGTGAACCTGGCGATGACCGCCACCATCTACGGCGGATACACCGAGCAGCTGATCGTCACCAGCGCGACTGCGGCTGCCAACCCCGCGCTGAAGGACATCCACTTCAACACCAGCGCCAGTGGCCTGACGCTCAGCAGGAACGCGGGCGGCGGCCTGCAGGCCACCGACGCCTCGGGCGCCGTGGTCTTCACCTCCCCGGCCGCCACCATGTGGTCCACCCCCGGCAGGACCGGCGCGGCCGCCGACGGCGCGGCCACCACAAGCACCCCCGCCGTGAGGTCGCTCGCGGTTCGCGCCGCCGTCGCCGCCCCGACGCAGGCAGCCCCGACACAGGCAGCGACGGCCCAGGACGCCACCGACCCCGTCGCCCAGGTGGGCGTGAACGTCACCAGCGGGGGAATGGACCTGGTCCCGCCGGCCGGCACGCTCACAGGAGGCAACGTCACCTACCCGGTCGTGATCGATCCCGACTTCTCGCCTGCGGTGAACGGATGGACGTGGATCGCCCAGAATGACCCCAGTACCCCGTTCTGGGAGGGCAGCAACAACACCCACGACACCAATGCCCACGTCGGCTACGACGACTGGTGCTCCAACGGGGCCAGCGGCTGCTCGGCCTTCGGCGTCACCCGCTCCCTGTTCGACCTGCCGATGACCCAGTTCGCCGGCACCCACGTCACCGCCGCCACCTTCAGCGTCACCGAACAGGGCCCCACCTCCTCCGAGTCGGGCACCCGTCAGATCGACCTGCACGGTGCGGGGGCCTTCAACAACGCCACGGACTGGAGCAACCAGCCCACTCCCTTCAGCGCGGTCGCAGCCAGCGCGAGCTTCGCCTCGCTGAACAACAACGGCACCGGCAACGCCAACTTCACCGTCACCGGCCTGGTCCAAAGCGCGGTCGCCGCCGGCTACCACTCGCAGACCATGGTGCTGGAAGCCCACGACGAGACCGACGACACCGCCTACCGCTACATGATCGGCAGCGATCCCAGTGACACGAACGACAACCCGAAGCTGACGGTCACCTACTACTCCACGCCCGACGTCCCCGGCAACCTGGCGATGGTCAACGGCACCCAGTCGAACCCCTGCCACGAGAGCGGCGGCATCGACACCGCTGCCCCGGGCTACTGGGTCAACGCCACGGACAGCAAGACCGTCCAGCTGAGCATGACGGTGAGCTCGCCCGACAGCGGCACCCCGATCACCGCCGAGTACTGGTACCACGAGACCGAGCCCACCGTGCCGGCGCACTGGACCGAGGTGGTCGCGGCACCGGTCAACGCCAAAGCAGGTGACGCCGCCACACCCGTCGCACCGATGACCATGCCCGCCCTCACCGACGGCGAGCAGTTCCAATGGCAGGCCTACGGCACGGAGGACAGCGCCAACTTCTCCAGCGCCTCGGCCCCCAGCTCCAGCGACTCCTGCTGGTTCAGCGTCGACCTCACGCCGCCCACGGTGAACAGCACCGTGACCGCCAATCCCCCCACCACCGCCGGCGGCGCCCCCGGCACCCTGGGCGTCACCGCCACCGACGGCGGCACCGACCCCTCCGGCGTCACCAAGATCCTCTACAACATGAACGGCACCTCCCTGACCGCCGGAGGCAGCGGCGAGCAGGCCATCGCCTCGACCGGCAGCGCCACCATCCCGCTGACCGCCCAGAGCTGGGGCACCAACACCGTCTGGTACTCCGCCCAGGACGCCGCCGGGAACATCTCCACCCCGCAGTCCTACTCCTTCTACGTCGCTCCCCCGGCCTACACCCCCGGCACCGCGGGCGACCTGAACGGTGACGGCAAACCCGACCTGGCCGTCATCGACGCCGGCGGCAACATCGCCTTCACCAGCAACCCGCTGGCCGACACCCCGGCGAGCTCCGGCACCACCACTGCGCTGATCCCCGCCTCCCAGGCGGCCGGCACGACCGGCGCCGCGACCTTCACCGGCGCCCTGCTCGCCCACTCCGGCAGCGTCCACGGCCAGAACTGCGACGACCTCGAGATCGTCCAGAACGGCAACCTGTCGGTCGAGGAGAACCAGAACTGCCTGATCTCCTCCCCCAGCGCCACCTGGACACCGCACAACGGCCAGCGCCCCTCGGCACCGGTCGCCGGGACGCCCGCCGCGGCGGCCGCCGCCTACGACGCCGGCGACTGGAGCCAGGTCCAGCAGGTCGTCGCCCTGTCCAGCCTCAATGCCGACAACGTCCTGACCACCACCGACCTGGTCACCATCGAGCTTTCCGGCGGTGCCGACTACGTGTGGGAGTTCCCCATGACCGGCCCCAACCCCGGTCCCCCCACCCTGCTCGCCAGCGGTGCCGCCTGGTCCGGCGTCACCCTGATCAACCCGGGCCTCATCAACGGCAGCCAAGCCCTGTGGACCCGCAACACCAGCACCGGCGCCCTGACCCAGTACCTGGACATCGCCGCCGACACCACCAACACCCTCACCGGGACCACGATCGCCACGAGCGGCCTCACCAGCCCCCTCACCGGCAGCGCCTACCCGCTGATCACCTCCGCCAACTTCACCGGCACCGGCAGCACCAACGGCCCCGCCCTGTGGGCCGTCGACTCCACCGGCACCCTCCAACTCATCCCCACCGGCCTCGACGCCAACGGGGACGCCACCGTCCTTGACCCCGAACCCATGACCGCCACCGGCTGGGCAACCGGACTGACCGACATCAGCTGACACTGTGACTCAGCCCCCGCAGGACCCCTCCAAGGGGCTCTGCGGGGGCTGAGTCGATCATGCGGTGCAGGCTGACAGCGACAGCCCTGCTGCGCGTCAGTGGTTCAGCAGCAGGGTGGCCGCGACTCCCGTGGCGATGCCGAACGGCACGCCCAGCGCCAGCGTCGTCGACATGATCCGCAGGTCCCAGCGGTGTCCGGCCCGTTCCTGGCTGGCCAGGTGCTCGGCGAGCCGGCGGTTGAGCAGGGCATCGACGGCCTCGGCGCTGGACTGCTCGATCGCCGCGAGCGCGCGCGCCTGATCGGCCCGCTGCTCGGCGGCGCGCGCCTGGGCGGCCAGGGCGTCGAGGGCGGCCCGGCGCGTGCGCAGTTCCTCCTGCAGGTCGTCGACGACGTTGGCGGTCGAGCTGAACGCCGCCTGGAGGGTGGCGGTGGTCTCGGACAGTATGCGTTCGACCACCTGGCCCGTCTCGTGAAGGGAGTCCTGGACCTGGGAGATCCGCTGCTCCAGGCTGTCGGCCCGGGGCATGACCGTGGCCGTTGCCGCAGAACGCCGCCGCACCTGCCGCCAGACGAGGCAGGCTGCCCCGCACCACATCAGCGCCACCACGGTTCCGCCGACGAGCCTGTTCACGGTGACCGTGAACAGGACGACGAAGACGGCGGAGAGGAACAGGAAGATGAGCACGACCGATGCGACCAGGGTGCCGATCGCGGTCACGGATCGGCGCACGGACTCCCGGACGAAGCGCTCGACAGCGCTGGCGAATTGGCCCCGGGACATCACTTCACTCATGTCCGGAACAACGACGTACGCGGCGCGGGGTAAGCAGGAGCACCCGTATGGATCGAGTTAAGAACAGGTCGGCGCCCGCGGCATGCAGCCGGGCGGCAGGCGTCCTCGCGGACGCCTGCAGCCCGGCAGTGGTGCGGTGCATGGTCCTTGGAGGGCTCAGTACTGCGTGGTGACGGTGACTCCGCTGAACGCGGTGTCGGCATACAGGCTGATGTAGCGGTAGCCCGCCGTCGTGTTGGTGACCGTGAGGGTCTGGTCCGCGCCGGGATTGGTCGACTCGGCCGTGTGCAGGGTGGTCGTGGCCCAGTTGCTGGGGTCGTAGTACAGGTAGGCGGTCCCGGTGCCGCCGCTCGTGGAGACGGTCAGCGTGGTCGTGCCGGCCGGGAGGTAGACCCACAGGTAGTCCAGGTTCCCCGCCTGCTCGGTCTGGTTCGCCCGGAAGCAGTCCTCGTTCATCTCCTGGGGGTTGGCGTCCGTGCACGGGACGCTCACTGCCACGGACTGGGAGGTGCTGGACGTCTGCCCGTCGCTGTCGGTCACGATCAGTGCGACGGTGTAGGTGCCGGGCGCCGCGTAGGTGTGCGACGGGTTCTGCGCCGTGGACGTCGATCCGTCGCCGAAGTTCCAGGCCCAGCCGGTGATGTGGTTGCCGCTGCCGGACTCGGTGGACCCGTCGGTGAAGCCCGCCGTCAGCCCGGTGCCGGCCGCGCTGAAGGCCGCCGTCGGCGTTCCGGAGGTGCTGCTGTCCGCGATGGTGTCGAGCCACGTGTTGAAGTCGGCGTCGTAGCGGGTGCCGATGGTGTCGGCGTAGTAGTCGTACCCGGCCGTGTAGTTGCCGGCCCGGTAGTCGTTGAGGATCGTCTGCATGTCGGCGGGGTGCTCCTGGAGCATGTAGCGCACGGCCAGGTAGCTCCAGGGGAAGACGCGGTCGTCGTTGCTGTTGGCGTAGGTGGTCTGCCACAGGGTGCTCAGCGCGTAGGTGTGCTCACCGGCGTCGGTCACTGCGTCGGTGTCGGTGACGCCCCGGTAGCTGGCGGAGATGTAGCCGGAGATGCCCTCGATCCACCAGATGTTCGGCAGGATCTCCATGTCCGTCCAGGTGCCCATCGTGTCGTAGCGGGCGTCGAGGAAGTGCGTGTACTCGTAGTTGAGGTTCCAGATGTTGTCCGTGTACCCGTCCGGGAAGGAATCCTGGTACAGGATGGAGTAGTCCTGGTTTCCCGGCGTGGACGGCGTGTTGTAGATGGTGATGCCGCCGTTGTCCGTCGTGACGCCGTAGATCAGGGGGGCGTAGATCTCGTAGTCGAGGGAGCTGGCGAACACGACGATGTTGTCGGTGTCGTTGTACTGGTTGGGGATCGGCCCGCTGTCCTTGACCACGCTCTGGACGTAGGCGTCCTGGCCGGCGAGTTCGGTGCAGGCCGTGTTCAGCTCCCCGGCGCTGAGCGCCTGCGCCAGGATGGTGATCTCCGGGTTGCAGGCGTGCGTGACCGGTAGCGCCGCCGCGGTGGCCCGGGCGACCAGGTCGCAGACGCCGTAGTACGAGCAGTTGGCGGCGTCGAAGCCGTTGGCCTGCTGCGCGACGGAGATCCACAGTGCGGCGGTCGGTCCGGAGATCGACGAGGCCTGCAGCAGACCCAGGGCCAGCGGCCTCACCGTGGCCTGGAGCGCGGGGAACTGGACGTATGCGGCGAGGTCGTTGCCGGCGTCGGCGTCCATGAAGGTGTTGTCACCGCCGAGCTGGGCGGTGTGGTCGAGCGCGAAGGAGTCGAGCGTGCCGATGACGCCCGGGTTCGCGGTCAGCGCGGTGACGAACGCGGGGTTGTACTGTCCGCGCCACAGCGGGGTGTAGACGTCGTAGATGACCGCGTCCATGCTGTAGTCGGCGTCCCAGGAGCTGCTGTACGCGGTGAGCAGCCGCTGGTAGACACCCAGGTAGTCGCCCTGCAGGTTGGCGCTGTCGGTGAGGACGACGGCATCGCCCAGGACGTCGCCGTTGTCCGAGGAGACATCGGCGGTCTGCGGGCTGGCGAAGAAGGTGTTGAGCGCGTTCTCGACGTCCGTCGACAGGGCCGCGTCATAGGTGCCGACGTCGGTCGGGTCGTAGAACTGGACGTAGTACCCGGCGCGCAGGTAGATGACGAGCTGCCAGATCCCGGTCGAGTCGTCCCCGGTGTAGTCCGACGCCAGGCTCTGGTAGGCCTGGGCGACGGCGACCATCTGGGACTCCTTGAACACCTCCTGTGCGTCGCTGCCGGTGATCGTGAACAGCGAGTTGATGCAGTCCGTGGTCGAGTCCTCGACGTAGGAGGCCAGCGCCGCGCCGCTCAGGGCACCGAACGCGGCCGGGTCACAGGACTGCGTGTCGGCAGGACGCGCGGCCTTGCGGGCACTGGAATCCTTGCCCTGGCCGCTGGTGCTGGCCGTGGTCTGCGACATCGTCGGGCGTCGCGGCGGGAGTTGGGCGGTGGTGAGGCGACCGGTCTGGACAGCGCCCGCGTCGGTGCCGCCGACGACGGCACCCATCGGCGCGGGCCCGGTCGAGTGGTGCGAGCCCGTGACGGACCGGACCGCGGTCGTCGAACCGCTGGCGCCGGCGGCCATCGCCGGAGCGGTGGCCCCAGCGATGAGCACGGCCAGGGCCGCAGTGCCTGCGGCCAGGATTCTGGGCAGGACGGATCGATGGCGCATCCCTGCTCCTTCTGGGAGGTGTCCGCTTCGTGAGGCGAGGGGGAAGCGTGTGACGCACCGTCTCATTGCGCCGCTGTCATGGACAATGCAATCAGGCACAGCGAATGCCTTGTCCCTGCCACAACATCCTTGGCCGTCCCTTGACCGAAGCGCTCCCCCGGCCGAGAGGCCTCAGATACCGGTGCGGCGGGGGTGCGGTATCCCGTAGCGTGATCATCCGGGCGCGTCGTGACCGCGCGCCTCCATCTGCCCGACCTGCGCCGGGCCGCAAGCTGTGGAGTGCCGATGTCTGTCCCGCTGACCCTCGCGGATCTGGGCGGTGTCTGGCGGCGCCTGCTGGTGCGGGAGGCGGACGGCTCGACCGACCGTACCTCCGCCGTCACCTGGCTTCAGGGCCCCACCCTGTTCGGGGATCTGCGCCGACCCGCGCACCTCGACGAGGTGGTCGGGAGAAGGTGTCTGGCCGAGCTGGAGCACCCGCAACTGCTCGCCCTGTGCGAGCAGAAGGCCTTCGCCGGCACCCTGGAAGCCGATGGCGAGGTGTTCAGCTGGGTCCGTCGGATCGACCTGCACCCGCTGACCGCTGCGCCCGACGCCGGAACACTGCACTGGGAGCAGCACGCCCAGGTGGAGCAGGGCGTGCTGGTGGAGGAGGGCGTGCACGAGGCCTACCTGGAGCACTGGGCGCCGGTTGTCCGGACCCCGGGACCCGTGGCGGCTGCCCTGCTGGAGGATCCGCAGGAGGGCTGCGCGGGTGTACTGGTCCGGGCCGGCTCCTGGTTCTGCTACGCCAGGGACCGGTCCGTCCCCCTCTCTGCGTCCGGGGTCCCACTGGCCGAGCAGGTCGCCGGATGTGCTCGTCGGTCGCAGGCGGTCGCGCTCCTGGACTGCGAAGTCTCGATCGGCAGGGTGCGCCCCGGCGGCTGGGAGATCGCCTCCTCCACCCTGCCGCACCGGGTCGGATCCATGCTGCAGCCCGAGTTGAGCCCTGCGGGCGATCGTCTGAGGATCCGCGACGCAGACCCGCAGGGCCGGGACCGCCCTCGTGACTGGCTGCTGGCCCGGACCGAAGGCTCGGCAGGGAGCACTGGCCTGACCGGGTGACCCCGGCTGCCTGGAGCTCGACGCCCGGTGCGGTCAGGGCGAGGACACGGGGCCGGCACACGGGCAGCGCAGTGAGGGCCGGGGCGGCCGCGCCCGCAGCCGCCCCGCCTGCTCAGCTCCCGGCGCCGCTGGTGGGCCAGGGCACCGGGTGGGGAGAGAAGTTGGGCCGATCCCTGGTAGCCTCGTAGCGGCGCTGCCAGACCGGCGTGGTCGATCCGCTGGTGGCCGGCACGATCGCGGACCAGTCGGCGGGGCAGGTGCGGCCGCTCTTCTGCTCGCGCTCCTCGTGCCGCACGAACTGCTTGGTGGCGAAGTGGTGGTCGATGATGGCCACCCCGTCCCGGTCGTAGGAGTGCAGGACGGCCGCGGTGAGCTCCAGCAGCGCCCGGTCGCGCCACAGCGTGCGGTCCCGGCCGGTGTCCAGGCCCATCCCCCGGGCCACCAGCGGCAGTTTGTCGTAGCGGTTGGTGTCGGACAGGTTGCGGGCGCCGATCTCGGTGCAGGTGTACCAGGCGCTGAACGGCGCCAGGGGGTAGCGCAGACCGCCGAGTTCCAGGACCTGGTTGGAGATCGTGGGAAAGGCGTGCCAGCGCAGACCCAGCTGTTCGAACCAGGGGTAGTCGGGGTGGCTGATGTGGACCTCCTGAACGACGTCCGGCGGCAGGTCGAACCACTTGGGCTCGTGCCCCGGCCTCTGGACCACCAGCGGCAGGACGTCGAACTCGGTGCCCCGACCACGCCAACCGAGCCGCTGCACCTCCTCGGTGAGGCCGACCGCCTCGGGATCGCCGAGGACCGACCCGTCGTGCTGCCGGTAGCCGGCGTAGCGGATCAACTGGCTGTTCCAGACCAGCGGACCGGGGCGGCCCGGCCGACCGGGGGCAAAGGCGCTCAGCAGCAGACGCACCTTGCCGCCGTTCCAGGCCTGCCGCAGATGCTCGACCAGGCTCTCGAACAGGTCGCCCTCGCAGCGGTCTTGCCCGCTGTCCTGGCCTCCGCCACCGATGTCGCGGCAGTCCCGGACCTCCAGCGCCTTCCAGTAGAACTTCCCGACGCACTGCGGGTTGTTCCGCCAGGCTATCCGCGTGCCCACAACCAGCTCGTCCGCCGTGTGGCGGTAGGAGCCCGTCGCCGCCACCTCATCCTTGATCTCGGAGACCCGCTGCTCTGCGGTGCCGGGCCCGAGATGGCCCTCGGCGACGAGCTGGCCCAGCAGTTCCTCGGCCTCCGCCGTCACCGACCCGGACTGCGGGCAGGAGGGCGCCGGGGTGGCGGGCGATGGTGTGCGCAGGCTTGCGGTCGTCATGATGAACCCCCAGGTCAACGGCGAGGAGTAGCCGTCAGTTAACGTACTTGAAACATCACGGCGTCTTGACGATACGCCTTCAAATGTCGGACGTTCGCGCAAAATCAGGGTGCTTGACACAACTCATGCGCACCCTTGTCGGCCCCCGTACGACCGCCCGCCGGTCGGGCCATCGCGTCGGCGTCGGCGTCGGCGCGGTCGACCCCGGTTCCGGTGCCACCGTCAGCGAACATGTGGGATGACAATGCCCGTGTAACTGTGATGTGCCCTGCTGTGAAGTTCATGTTACGAACACACCCACAGGGCGGGTGAGCCGGACGGCTCCATGACAGCCTCTGCACATGGGGCGCCTGGGGAGGACGGCTCACGCGGACGATTCGCGGGTGATCACGCACGTCACCGCCGTGCCGGATACCGATAATCGGACTGCTAGCGTCTGCGTCATGAGTTCTGCCCTGTTGACGAGTCGACGAGCGGTCGACTACGTCCAGGTCGCCAGCTCTCTGTGTCGCTGACGTCGTCGCGACGCCACATGGACCGATGAGGGCCCCACAGCCCGTCTTCGCGGTTGTGCCCGTCCACCTCCCCCCGGTCCTGTAGTCAATCGCCGATCCCGCCCGTCCAGGTGTGCCTACGCCTGCCGCGGCCACGCCTGCGCTCAACCGGACCCACCCCACCCCAGAACACCGGAGTACTTGTCATGACTGAGTCACACCCGTCGAACGTGACCCCCGAGCCGTCGGCGGACGAGCCGCAGCTGCCGTCGCGTGGCTCCGGCCGGCGCCGCGTGGCGTGGATCGCGTCAACCGCACTGGCCCTCGTCGCCGCCCTGGTGGTCGGCCTGGTCCTGTCGAACACGGGCAGCTCGAACGGCTCGGACGGGTCGAAGACGGTAACCATCGGCGTCACCGACGCCTCCCAGCCGTACTGGAAGACATACACGGACCTGGCCAAGAAGCAGCTCGGCGTGAACGTGAAGATCGTCAACTTCAGCGACTACAGCCAGCCCAACCCGGCACTGAAGGAGGGTCAACTCGACCTCAACGAGTTCCAGCACATCCAGTACCTGGCCAACTACAACGTCACCGCGCACGACGACCTCCAGCCGATCGGCGCCACCGCGGTCTACCCGCTGCCCCTGTACTCGGTGAAGTACCACACGCCCTCCGCGCTGCCGAACGGCGCGCAGGTGGCGATCCCCAACGACGCCATCAACGAGGCGCGCGGCCTGCTGGTGCTCCAGTCCGCCGGGCTGCTGACGCTGAAGGCCGGCGGCACCGCGTTCTCCACCACCGCCGACATCGTGACCCACAAGGTCGGCGTCACCACGCTCGACGCCTCGCAGACCGCCGACGCGCTGCTGAACGGTTCGGTGGCGGCCGCGATCGTGAACAACAACTACGCGACCAGCGCCAAGCTGTCGAACTCGCAGGCGATCTTCCAGGACAACCCGTCCAGCCCCAGCGCCGCTCCCTACGTGAACATCTTCGTCGCCCGCAAGGCCGACGTGAACAACCCGCTCTACCTCAAGCTCGCCGCGCTCTACCACGACCCGGCCATCGAGAACGGCGTCCAGGCGGCCAACGGCGGCACCGCCGTGTTCCGCGACGTCCCGCCCGCCGAGCTGCAGTCCGAGCTGGCGACCGTGGAGCAGCAGGCCGCGGCCGCGCAGCAGTAGCACAGCACCAGCAGCCCAATGCGCCCCCTCGGCGGCGCGCCCATCAGACCGGATCGGCCCGGCGGCTCGTAGTCGCACCGCCGGGCCGATCCGGAGTTAAGGAATCCGATGCCTGCGAACAGCCGGCCGACCCCTGCGCCCGCACCCGTGCACGTACGCTTCGACCGCGTCGGCAAGACCTTCCCCGGCAAGGGACGCAAGGCGGCGCCGCATGTGGTGCTCGACGACGTCAGCCTGGAGATACGCCGCGGAGAGGTGTTCGGCGTCATCGGCCACTCGGGGGCCGGCAAGAGCACGCTGGTGCGGCTGATCAACGGCCTGGAGACACCGACCACGGGCCGGGTCCATGTGGGCCCGCACGAGCTGACGTCGCTCAGCGAGCGCGGGCGGCGCGAGGTGCGACGTGACATCGGCATGGTCTTCCAGCAGTTCAACCTCTTCCGGTCGCGCACGGTCGCCGGCAATGTCGCCTACCCGCTGAAGGTCGCCGGTGTGCGGCAGCCCGAGCGGGACCGCCGGGTGGCACGGCTGCTCGACTTCGTCGGGTTGCTCGACCGCGCCCACGACCACCCGGAACAGCTGTCCGGCGGCCAGAAGCAGCGGGTGGGCATCGCCCGCGCGCTCGCCACCGAGCCCTCGCTGCTGCTGGCGGACGAGGCGACCAGCGCGCTCGACCCGGAGACCACGAGCGAGGTACTGGCCCTGCTGCGCCAGGTCAACCGCGACCTCGGGGTCACCATCGTGATCATCACCCATGAGCTGGACGTCATTCGCTCGGTCGCCGACCGGGTCGCGGTCCTCGACTCCGGCCGGGTGGTCGAAACCGGCAGCGCCTACGACGTCCTCGCCCAGTCGCG